>Ga0070667_100000366_pt1 | contig 49254 bp, 36 predicted proteins | sample KBSS33metaG_FD_64659 | JGI IMG/M metagenome (GOLD analysis project Ga0070667, IMG submission 64659) | Switchgrass rhizosphere microbial communities from Kellogg Biological Station, Michigan, USA - KBS S3-3 metaG | ecosystem: Host-associated > Plants > Roots > Rhizosphere > Soil ...
CGGCTCTTCAGCGCCTCTGCCTCGGCTCGCGCCGTCGCCGCCATTTCCTTGACGGCCTCGAATTCCTCGCGGCTGACGAAGTCCATGTCACCCATGAATTCCTTGAACCGCTCGCGAGCGCCGTCGCGCGCCTCGCGGCCGACGCCGGCGAGCGTGCCCGCGGCGCTATTCATGAACTTGACGAAGTCGGCGACGAAGGGGTTTTCGCTTTGCATGTCTTGTAAATGGGCCGAGCGCGCGGCCTGTGCAAGAGGGTTCAGATCTGGAAGCGCTGCACGGCACTAGGCCCCGCCGCGCCATCCGCTGCCGGATTGGCGGTCAGGATCGAGAACGTGAGATAGGTCGCAAAGAGAACCCAAAGCAGGTACGGCACCAGCAGCAGCGCCGCGCCCGGCCTTACCCGGCGGAACAGCACGATCGTCACGACCACCGCGAGATCCAGCGCCACGATGACCGCAAGGGCCGCCGTGATGCGGTGCGCGGCGAAGAACACCGGGGTCCAGGCGAGGTTGAGCGCGAACTGGACCGCAAAGGCGATCGCCGCCGCGCCCCGGCCGCGCGCTCCTCTGGCTGCCAGGATTTGCGCCAGCGCCAGCCCCATCATGACGTAAAGCACCGTCCAAACGATCGGGAAGGTCAGCGCCGGTGGGTACAGCGCGGGCTTGGTCAGCGCGGCGAACCAGGGATTGCCCGGCCCACTCTGCGCCACCTGACCAGAGACGAAGCCCAACAGCACGACCGCGGGCACGCAGACCAGCGCCCAACGCAGGTAACTGGCGCGCAACTGGCCCGGCGAGGCGATCAGGTTCATGGGCGCGGTCGGCTCCTCGAATCAACTAACCGTAAGGATCGACGATCTGTGGAGTGACGCGCCGGTCGGTGCAATGTTCCTGCCCGCTCAGCCATCGCGGCGTGCCGAAATGAGAAACTCGACATTGCCTTCCGGGCCGGTGATCGGGCTCTCGACGATACCCTCCACCGTCCACCCTAGGCCTTCGAGCCAATCGCGCACCTCGTTGCAGACTCGCTGATGCAGCAGGGGGTCACGCACGACACCGCCTTTGCCCACCTCGCCCCGGCCGACCTCGAATTGCGGCTTGATCAACGCCACGAGGCGGCAGGACGATGCCGCCAGCGCCAGCGGCACCTCCAGCACTTTGGCGAGGCCGATGAAGCTGGCGTCGCAGACGATCCAGTCGCAAGGCCGGTCGATCTGCTGGCGCGTGAGCACGCGGGCGCTGGTCTGTTCGAGCACGGTGACGCGCGGGTCCTGCCGCAGCTTCCAGGCAAGTTGGTTGGTGCCGGAATCGACTGCGAACACGTGCACCGCGCCATGGCTCAGCAGCACGTCGGTGAAGCCACCGGTCGAACTACCTATGTCCATAGCCACCGCGCCTGCCGGATCGAGGCCAAAGTGACTGATCGCATGCGCCAGCTTGATCCCGCCGCGCGAGACCCAGGGGTGGTCGCGCCCGCGCACTTCGATCGTCGCGTCGTCTTTCACGCTCTGGCCCGGCTTGGCGATCTTGGTCTCGCCTGAAAACACCAAGCCGGCGAGCACCAGGGCCTGCGCTCGCGTGCGGCTCTCCGCCAGGCCACGGTCCACCAGCAGCTGGTCGACCCGGATCTTCGCCGGTTTTGCGACTGGTCGGGGCTGGTGCGGGTCGGTCATCGCCTCGGCTGCACTTGAGGAAGGCTGCGGCTCATTCCATACCGGAGCGATGAACGCAATCGCACGGCGGCTTGCCGCCCCCTTCGCCTGCTCGCTCGCGCTGGCCGCCTGCGTGCCGCCGCCGGAGCCGCGGCCCGGTCCTGCGCCCACGCCACAGGCCGCCGCTCCCATACCGCGTCCGACAACTTCGGCCATGCCGACGCCACCCTCGGCCGACTGGCGCGATGCACCGCTCACGCCGGGTGGATGGACGCTGGGCCAGACGTCCGGCGGCCTTGTCGCGGATTTCGCGAACCTGTTCACCATGCGCTGCACGCATGCCGAAGCGGGCATCGTCTTGACCCTTCACGGTGCTGCCGGCAGCGCCTCGGGCAGCTTGCGCTTTACTACCGACACGCGCGAACAGCTGCTGGTCGCCCGCCGGACGCCCGAAGGTCTCTCCGCGACTGTGCCGGCGCGCGAGCCGCTGCTCGATGCGATCGCCTTTAGCCGCGGCCGTTTCCGCCTCCAGAGCTCCGATGGCCGCACTCTGGTGATGCCGAGCTGGACTGAGATTTCGCGCGTGATCGAGGACTGCCGCTGACGGGCGACAAAGCCGCAGCGCAAGGGCGCCGGAGAGCCATTTTCGATGCCTTCCGTGCGCATTCCTGGCTGGGGATAACCGGCCCGAAGCGACGATCATGACGGCAAAAAATTTGATTGCAAGACTTGTTGTGCGGTGCGGAATCGCACACATATTCCACAGGACGGCGGGCCTTGGGAAACGCGCCCAGGAGTTACCGAAGTCCCGCCGCATCATGCGGCGCCTATGGCTCAACAGCGCGAAAGGAGGTGATCCGATGTCTCATGGTTCAGCAGAGAGGTCGGCAATTCCCGTCGCGAGGCATTATCGCTGATTTGAATTAGCGATAAAGGCTTTCGCTGGCGGCACTTCCGGCCGCTGACCATGCGAAGGGCCGTACCGGCAAGCCGGTGCGGCCCTTCTCATTTTGGGGGTCTTCGTGTCTCGGAAGGCACTGGATTTGCCTCTCCAGCCCACTGTGCTAAAGAAATAAAACTTGGATGCATAATTGCTTTCGGGTTGCGCTTGGCGAAACTTTCGTTCAGCTGCGGCGCAGCCACAAGTCAAGCATAGGGAATCTCGTTCGATGGCGACTCTCGCCGATGCCGGCCTGTCTTTCATTATTCAGCCCCACCCTGCCCCGATCAGCGCCGATGCGCGCGTGGCGGTGTTGGAGAACCCAGGGTTCGGCACGAACTTCACCGACCATATGGTGACCGTCGAGTGGACGGAGAGCAGGGGCTGGCACGATGCCACGATAGGTCCTCGCCAGCCGATCCCCCTCGATCCGGCAGCTGCGGTGCTGCACTATGCGCAGGAGATCTTCGAGGGGCTCAAGGCGTACGTCCAGGCGGACGGGTCGATCGCACTGTTCCGACCGGACGCGAACGCCCGGCGCTTCAACGATTCCGCGCGCCGCCTCGCCATGCCTGAGCTGCCCGAAAGCGTGTTCGTCGAGGCGATCGAGCGCCTCGTCCAGATCGACCGCGACTGGATTCCCGGCGGCGAAGGCGCCTCGCTCTACCTGCGCCCCTTCATGATTGCGACCGAGGCCTTCCTCGGGGTGCGCCCAGCCAAACAGTACAAGTTCATTGTTATCGCCAGCCCCGCCGGCAACTACTTCAAGTCGGGCGCACCGGCAGTATCGATCTGGGTCTCGGACTACACGCGCGCGGCGCCCGGCGGCACTGGCGCGGCCAAGTGCGGCGGCAACTACGCCGCCAGCCTCGTTCCGCAGGCTGAGGCGATCGCGCGCGGCCATGATCAGGTCGTGTTCCTCGACGCCGCCGAGCATAAGTGGATCGAGGAATTGGGCGGCATGAACCTCTACTTCGTGTTCGAGGACGGCACCCTCCTCACCCCAGCCCTGAGCGGCACGATCCTGCCCGGCATCACTCGCGACAGCCTGCTTACACTGGCGCGCGAGGAAGGCCTTAACGTGCAGGAAGGCCGCTACAGCCTCGACCAGTGGTGGGCGGACGCCGAAAGTGGCCGGCTGGTCGAAACCTTCGCCTGCGGCACCGCCGCGGTCGTCACCCCGGTCGGCAAGGTCGCCGGGCGCGATGGCGAGTTCACGATCGGCGGCGGCGGCCCCGGACAGCTCACCGGCAAACTCAAGGCGCGGCTAGTGGCGATCCAGCGCGGCGAAGCGCCAGACACGCATGGGTGGATCCGCAAGATCGGCTGAGGCCGCGCCGGTGGGCGATGCTTCCCCTGTCCCTCCCGTTGCGCCGCGGTGGAGAGGATACCGCGCGGCAGCCGGCAGCTTTGTGGCCACCTCCGATTGCACGCCAGGAAGCGCACCCTGTCGATCGACGCCGCTTGGTCGAACGTCCAGACGTGCGCCGCCTCGCTCCACCTTGTCGCACGCTGCCAGCGATCTTACCTGAGGCCGGCCCACCAGCCCCAGGAGCCCCCCGCCATGGCCGACCTCACCTACACGCCGCCCGAAGTCTGGACCTGGGAGGCGCCCAGCGGCGGCCAGTTCGCGAACATCAACCGGCCGATCGCCGGGCCCACTCACGAGAAGGACCTGCCCCGCGGCGAGCATCCGCTGCAGCTCTATTCGCTCGGCACCCCCAACGGCCAGAAGGCGACGATCATGCTCGAGGAACTGCTGGCCGCCGGCCACAGCGGCGCCGAGTACGACGCCTGGCTCATCGAGATCGGCAAGGGCGACCAGTTCTCCTCGGGCTTCGTCGCGATCAATCCCAACTCGAAGATTCCTGCCCTGCTCGACTGCTCCGGCCCCGAGCCTGTCCGCGTCTTCGAATCGGGCGCAATCCTGTTCCACCTGGCCGAGAAGTTTGGCGCCTTCCTGCCTGCGAGCGGGGCCGCGCGCGCCGAGACCATGTCCTGGCTGATGTGGCAGATGTCGACCGCGCCGATGATCGGCGGCGGCTTTGGCCACTTCTACGCCTACGCGCCCGAGAAGTATGAGTATCCGATCAACCGCTACGCGATGGAGGCGAAGCGCATCATCGATGTCGCCGATCGGCGCCTGGCTGAGACCACCTACCTCGCCGGCGAAGACTACACGATCGCCGACATCGCCACGTACGCCTGGCTGGGACGGCTGGCGAAAGGCGACGCCTATTCGGGCGCCGATCGCTTCCTCGACATGGCGAGTTACAAGAACCTCAATCGCTGGGTCGACCGGATCGCCGCGCGCCCGGCCGTCCAGCGCGGCTCCAGGGTCAACCGCACCGGAGAGGGCTTCGCTCCCGAACGCCACAGCGCAGCCGACATCGACGCTGTGATCAAAGTTTGAGCCGGATCATCGCAGCTGCCGGCGCAAGAGGTCTTTTCAGCGCCGGCAGATGCCGCTAAGCGCCCCTCTCCCGACCGGGCGGCGCCCGGCGTGCTGGGGCGTCGCCAAGTGGTAAGGCACCGGTTTTTGGTACCGGCATTCGCAGGTTCGAATCCTGCCGCCCCAGCCAATTTTGATTTTTCCATGTCATTCAGGTTATCAGATGGCCCCAAGAGGCGTTCGTTTGTCTCAGCTGTTGGCCCCAAAGGACTAACTTGGCTGTTGAGCACGTTATCATCGATTCGCCGCACAGGTAAAAGTTTATGAATAAATAATATTTTGCTTGGGGGAAGCACGTGGACCAGACCGATAGATTAATCGCGATAGAAGAAATTAAGGCACTAAAGGCGCGATACTTCTATGGATATGACACCAAGGACTGGGAGCTTTGGCGGTCGGAAGTCTGGGCGCCCGATGGGCATTTGGAAATCCATGACCGCGGTGTGACAGTTGGTCCGCGTGACGCGATGATCGAATGGGTGATGGCGCAGTCGAGGGATCAGGTCACTGTTCATCACGGCACCATGCCTATGATCGATATTACCTCGGACACGACCGCGACAGGCATCTGGGCCATGGAAGATCTGGTTTGGCGCTCGCTCAAAAATCCCAGTCATGACGACGTCCATTTTGTTCATGGGTGGGGACATTATCACGAGAAATACGTAAATACAGAAAGTGGATGGCGTATCCTCTCAACGCGACTTACGCGGATTCGAGCCGAATATCATTCCGTAAACGGCGGCGTATCAGTGTCGGGATTGCCATACCAATAACAAACTTTTTGTGGCCATTTTTGCAATCACGTTTGTTCTGCGAATTTAAATCATCAAATTGGCGCTACGCAGAGCGTCGGTCACTCTTCGGAGATGATCGATATGTGCACCGGGCGTAGTGAATCCTTGTCCCATAGTGTTGACTGACACGTCAGTGCCACCAGCATCGCGCCATCGCTGAGCCGTTTCGACCACCTCTGCAGGGGTTTTCGCTTTGAGCATGTTGCACTGAATGCCGAAGCCGCTGTCGTGGCGGCCTGCTTGCCTGAGCAGCTCTTGCAGGCGAGCGATTTGAGCAAATGCGTCAGTAGCGCCGTCTGCACAAATGAAGCCGTCGGCTATACGCGCGGCACGGCGCAACGCGACATCGGCAAAGCCGCCGAGCCATATTGGAATAAGGCGCTTTGGCCTTGGATTCAGGGCCGCCCGGTCGATCTGATCAAACTTTCCATCAAAGCTGAGCAATGGGTCAGACCATAAGCGGCGGAGCAGATCGATTTGCTCTTCCAAGCGCTCTCCACGAGTGGAAAAGTCCTCCCCGAGAGCCTGATATTCGACGTAATTCCAGCCAATTCCGGCTCCCAGCCTCAGTCTTGCCCCAGACAGCAAGTCCAGGTCGGCGGCCTGGCGGGCGACAAGTACTGTCTGACGTTGCGGGAGTATTAAGACACCCGTGACGAAGTTGATCCGCTCTGTGATTGCGGCAAGATAGGAAAACAGCACAAGCGGATCGTGAAAGGGATGATGCTCAGTGTAAGGCCCGTTGAGCTTCGGCTCTCTGTCATGGCTTGCACCGAGCACGTGATCGTATGCGACGAGCGCGTCAAAACCCAGGCTCTCCGTTTCAAGCCCGATCTGACGAACCGCATCCGGGTTTCCCGCAAGTTCAATTTGAGGGTATATCACACCGATACGCAAAGTCTTTACTCCGATAGCTTACGATATTTTGAGGTAAAGCTTCGTAATAATCCAAAGTATCTTGAATATAACGCGGACATCTGCAGCCTTTTCAATCGATCGCGGTCACGCGCGGGCCATAGGCGCGCGGCAGCATCATACACCGCAGACTACGCCGGACGAAAGTGGGGGATCCCGAGGCGCCATTGCACGACCATCGCTATCGAGATCCGGATCAAGGTGAAGACCATTCGCGCACATCGGGCAACGATACTTCGTCGACGGGGCGATGCACTTTACATGCTCGCGACAGTTCGAATCGTGGCGAAATCGAGCCGATCAGCCGAAATAGACTGCGGTTCTGGAAGGCGAGCACGAAGTCAGTTCTTCCTGTCGGATTACCGGACGGCATGACCACTCCCCCCTAAAGCCCCTGGCCCGTCGATTTCTGTTACGCATAGTGCCTAGAGGTTTGGAGCCGTGCGAGACTTTCTTTTTGACAAGTTGTCAAAGGTGTCCGGTTTCCAAGACGCTAATTCGATTGCCGGACTTTCCAACGGAGAGCTTCGACGCTGCCAGAGCCGTGACCGTGACCGAATCCGCAAATGACGTCAGTTATGGCGATCGTAGTGCGAAGTCCGCTCGATCCCCTGCAGAAGCGCCACTCCCATGCGGTCACCGGCCTTGACACTCATCGGCGCTCCCTCCAAGCGGAACTCATGGCGCGCTACATCCGGGTTAGAGAAACGCTTGCCAAGGAAATTGCCGAGGGGCATTTCCCCGTGGGCCGACGTTTCCCTACCGATCTCGAACTATGTGAGAGGTTTGGCGTCAGCCGTCACACAGTTCGCGAAGCCTTGCGTGATTTGCAGCAGGCCGGCGTACTTGATCGTACGCGCGGGGCGGGTACCACCGTTTTGCCGCCAGCCTTGTCACCTTACGTGCAATCGCTTCCATCGTTATCCGAACTCGACAATTACGCTGCCGAGACTCGTTTCGAACTCCGTGAGGAGGGCGTCATCATCGCCCGCACCCAAATGAGCGAACAATTGGGTTGTCCGGTGGGCTCGCGGTGGCTTCGATTTGCCGGCTTGAGGTACCGCAAGGACGATCCCAACCCGTTGTGCTGGACCGAGGTTCTACTGACGGAAGAGCTGGTCGCCCATCGGTCGACCCTGCTGAACGACACGGGCCCGTTCTACGACAGGGTCCGGCGCCTCAAAGGATGGATGGCGGAGAGCGTGGAACAAAGCATTCGCGCGGTCACGATCAACCAGAAATTCGCCGATCTGCTTAACTACCCAGAAAGCGCGCCGGCTCTGCTCGTGCATCGGCGTTACTTGCGGGGGGAAATCCCGTTCGAGATTTCAGTCAGTTATCATCCGGGCGACCGTTACATTTCCTCGACACGACTCACGCGACGGCATCTCAAATTTTCTGCATGATCGTCGCAGGACCATCCCCCGCCATTCCGATCGCTTAGCCAACGGCAGCGCGTTCGAAAAAGTGCGTCGGCACCCTTTAAAGTCCGGACTTTACCGTTTATGGGTGAGTGGAGAGTTGCCCCCGCCAGTTGAGTGTCTTCTCGCACTCAATTGTACGGACTTGGCCGCGTCGTTAAAGGGATCGAAGCTGGTGGATGATGGGGGCCTTGCCAAAGCGATCGAAGCTCATTGTCGGCTACTAAGCGACGGAAACAAAAAGGATTGGCTGGCGCTGTGGTCGGATGACGCGGTGATCGAAGACCCGATCGGCGCGCCGCCCTATGTGGGCAAGGCTTCTCTAGCAACTGCCTTCTGGGATTTTATCCAAAACCTCAGCCCGATGAGCCTGCGCCTCGATCGCGCCGTAATCGTACGCGGTAACGAAGGGGTGGCCATCATTTTCGGCACGCTGACCGTCGATGGAAAGCTGGCGCCGATCGGGCCAATCGTCGACCACTTCCTGTTCGACGAAAACGACAAGATCATCCGGATGCGCGCATTCTGGAACTGACTTCCGTCCTTCAAAACACATGCGTCGCAAACGCCTTGAGGAATCAGGCCATGCCATTCAGTTCTGTGCCCGAATCGCAAAAGACGATGTGCGCCATCGTTGCTGAAAAGGCCGAATCGAGTCCCACTCAGCGCTTTGCCGTCGATGTCGAGGGAAGATCGCTGGATTGGGCAACCCTCAATGACGCGCGTTTGGCTTGGGCCGATGGCTTCGTCGAGTTGGGCATTCGCAAAGATGATGTCGTCTGCACGATCCTGGATTCGGGTTTGCAGTCGCTTTCGCTTTGGCTGGGCCTTGCCAGCATCGGCGGGATCGACGCCAGCATCAACTCAGAGTTCCGTGGCAGGATGCTCGCGCACGCGCTGAAGACGTGCCAACCCTCGCTGATCGTCTGTGACGCCGCCTATTTACCGCATCTGTTGGCCATAGCCGACGAGTTGGAAGGCTTGCCTACGGTTCTTTCTCTCGGAGACCATCCTGATGGCTTCGCCGACGCGCGCGTCCGTACCCTCGACACACTCCCGCCTGCCTCTGGCCAATCGTCCGACTTCCTCAGATCCCCGCAGTGGCACGATATCGCTGCGGTGACCTTCACGTCCGGTACCACCGGTCCCTCCAAGGCGGTCAAGCTTCCGTGGGGCCAATTGAACGCAATCAATCTCGGGACCTTCCCGATCGACGACATGAACGATGGCGATGTCTTCTACTGTTTTACGTCGCATGCGCATTTCGGCGCCAAGTCGATCCCCTACAACGCGGCGATGGTCGGGGCTCAGGTACTCATACGGTCGCGGTTCAGTATAAAAAGCTTCTGGCCAGACATCACCAAATTTGGAGTGACCACGGCTTGCCTCGTCGGCACGATGGCGGACATGTTGATGCAGGACCCGGAAAGTCCCCAAGGTAAGACGACACTTCGCAATCTGTTCATGGCACCACTCGGCCCATCATATCAGAAGTTCGCCGACCGCTATGACCTGCGGATCGCCACAGTCTACAACAGCACCGAAAACGGCGTGCCGATCTGTTCCGGCTGGCGGCCCGACAACGCGCGGTCGATAGGACGTCGGCGCGAAGGATATCCCGGCTTCGAAGTTCGCATCGTCGATGAGCACGATAATGAAGTGCCTGACGGCACCCCCGGCGAGTGTATCGTGCGCTCAGCTGTGCCTTGGACGATGAATGCCGGCTATCTGAACAATCCGGAGGCTACCGCCGTAGCCTGGCGCAATGGCTGGTTCCACACCGGCGACGCGCTCGTCCGTAATCCGGCAGGCGACTATTCCTTCGTCGATCGACTGAAGGACGTCATTCGACGTCGCGGTGAGAACATTTCGTCCTTCGAAGTGGAGGCGGACGTCAAGCTGAACCCGGATGTCGCGGAGTGCGCAGCGATCGCGGTCCCGGCCGACACCACCGAGGACGAGATTCTCCTATTCGTCAGCAAGCGACCGGGATCGTCCCTGGACGCCGCCGGCCTCTGCGCCGAGATCGAAACGAGGATGACGCGCTTTATGGTGCCGCGTTACATCGAGATCATCGAAAGTTTTCCCAAGACTCAGGCGACCGAACGGATTCTCAAGACCGAACTGCGGCGCCGCGGGCTGGGCCCCCGCACGTGGGATAGACAGCACCGCCGCTACATCGGCGATCCTGCAGCGCCGGAACTGGCCGCCCCCTGACGGCTTCGGTACCGGCGCCGGGCATGGCGCTCAGGATAGCGTCATGCCCTCCAGGTCACCTTTATCGCGCCAGTTCGCCAGCAGTTGCTCGAATGCTTCCCAGCCCGGGCCGTAAGGCTCGCCGGCGTACCAACGGCGCTTGGACCTATCGCCCTCGCCGTTGAAATAGCTGGGTGTGCACTCCGTCGCGAAGGTATCGACGCTGACCGCAGTCTCTCTCACGTGCGCCACCCAACCTTCCTCGGCAGTCCGGTTCGGTTCGACCCGCTCTGCACCCCGCGCGAGGGCCTCGGAGATGAGATAGCCGACGTGGTAGGCGTGCCGGTTCATCTGCTCGGTCGTGCTCGCGTTGGTCGCGCTCTGGATGTAACCGGTGAAGAACAGGTTCGGAAACCCGTGCGCTGACATGCCGTGGAAGGTCCGATATCCGTCCGACCAGTAGTCGTAGAGCGACTGGCCATCGGTTCCCTCGATGGCGCCGATGCCCCAACGCTTGTCTAGGTCACTGGTCACCTCGAAACCGCTGGCGAAGATCATGCAGTCGATCTCGTATTCGTGCCCGGACGCGATGAAGCCCCTTTCAGTCATTCTTTCGACACCGCGAGTCTTCGAAACGTCTATCAGCTTCACGTTGGGGCGATTGAACGTCGGGTAGAAGTCGTTGTTCGAGGCAGGCCGCTTGCAAAGGAAACGATACCAAGGCTTGAGCGCATCCGCGGCTTCGCTGTCTTCTACCAGCGATTCCACCCGTGAGCGCAGGCGCTCCATGACGCGGTAGTCCATTTCTTCGCGACGTTTCAAATACTCTTCGAGGTCTGGTTGAACGCCTTCCGACTGAAGCTCGTCGGAGAGATTGCGGCTGATTTCCGTCCAGATATCGCAGATCAGGTCAGGCTCGCCCGGTGCAAGGCCTTCGACGGCGGCACGATGGAAATTGCGCTGCCGCTCCTTTTGCCAGCCCGGCTTAAGCGATTCCAACCAGGCAGGATCAGTCGGAGGATTGTGACGGGCGTCGACCGTCGAGGGCGTGCGCTGAAGCACGTAAAGCTGCTTGGCGTAGCGGCCCAGATGCGGGACCGCTTGGATGGCAGTCGCGCCCGTCCCGATGATCGCCACGCGTTTGTCGGCCAGCTTGTCGAGGACCGGTTCAACACACGAGCCTCCGGTATAGTCGTAAGCCCAACGACTGGTATGGAACATTTTGCCTTTGAAACGATGCAATCCCGGAATGCCGGGCAGTTTCGGCGTGTTGATCAGACCATTGGCCATGACCACGAAGCGAGCGCGGATCTCATCCCCGCGATCGGTGCGGATGAACCATCTGCGCGAGTCTTCGTCCCAGCGCAGCTCCTGGCACACCGTATGAAAGAGCGCTCCGTCATACAGCCCTGCCCTTCGCGCCACAGACTGCGCATAGGCCAGGATCTCGAATCCGTCGGCGAACTTGTGCGAAGGTATGTACCCCATCTCCTCGAGTAGAGGCAGATAGCAGTACGAATCGTTGTCGCACTGGATGCCGGGGTACCTGTTCCAGTACCAAACCCCTCCAAAATCGCCCGCTTGGTCGATATTCCTCAGGTTCGAAATTCCGGCCTGCCTCAGATGATATCCGGCCAGAATGCCGGTCCACCCTCCACCCAGGATTGCGACATCGAGGTCCTCGGAAATGGGCGCGCGCGGCAGCACCGGATTATGCGGGTCGCGCTGGAGATCAACTTCCCGGCCGGCGTCGGCGGCGTGTTCGTATTGTTCGGTCGCACTCGTCGTCAATCGCAAGTCCCGTTCCGCGAGATAGCGCTCCCGCAAGGACGAGATGACGATCGAGCTTTTCGGTGGCACGGACGTCGGCTTGCAGCTCATCTCGATCCTTTCGTGACACAGGGCGCGGCACGCATCGGGCAGCCCTCTTTCTGGTTCATCGTGGGGAAGCGCTCTCGCCCCATGCCGTGAGGTCGACGGACTTTACGCCAATGCAGTTCCGTAACCGCTCGGCCAAGAGCGCGGCTTGTGACGCAGCCAGACCAGGCTGCTCTATGGCGACAACGATCTCGTCCCGAATACTGCAGGCATTCAGCGAAGTGGGCATCAGGCTCAATCGAGCGAAGATGCCGATCATGCGTAGTAGAATTTGGGGATCGTTGTCGGCGTTCACATGAAACTGGAAAGCCGAGCAGGCGCTGGTCGCCCCTGGCGCCGTCCTCATCCCCTGGCCCCATCCCCGGCCTGACAGGCGGTTGGCCCGAAAAGCTGTCTGTGGCTTAAGCGAACGCCGGAAGGCGGCCAGATTCGGTTCAGGCGCACAGACGGGCCCGCGCAACCATGGCGGTGCGCACCCTTCCGCCGACCTGAGCGCCTTCCAACTGTGCCACTCTGTCCGCAAGCGGCACGAGCCTCCCGTTGTCCACGCCATTCCACACGCCCATCCGATCAAACATCCAGACGAGATCCTCTGTGGCGACGTTGCCCGTTGCTCCCGGGGCGAATGGGCAGCCGCCGGTTCCAGCCACCGCGGCATCGAAGACGCGGACCCCAGCATCGAAGGCCGCCAAAGCATTGGCGGCGCCTAGGCCATACGTGTCATGGCCATGGAACGCCCAACGACGGACGTCTGGATACCGACTTGCCGCCGCGCGAAACAGCTTACGCACCTGCACAGGGTCGGCGCGCCCGGTCGTGTCGCATAGAGCCACTTCAACGTCCGAACGCAGCGACAGCGCACGATCCAGAAGCCAGTAAACATCGCCTTCGGGCACCGTGCCATCGAAAGGACAATCGAAAGCCGTCGATACGTTGAAGCGCACGGGTCCATCAGACGGCACAAGGCTCAGGATGTCGCGGTAGTCCTCGATCGATTCATGACGCGCACGCTTGATGTTCGCCGCGTTGTGGCGCTCGCTGGCCGAGATGAAGCAGCTGAAATGAACCGCGCCGGTCGACAGCGCCCGCTGGGCGTACCGCGCATTGGGTACCAGTATCTGCGCATCGAGGTCGGGCAATTCCCGCGCTGCCGCTACAAGCGCCGAGGCGTCGGCCATCTGAGGCAAGGCCCGCTCGCTGACGAACGACGTGATTTCGATCCGGCGAAGGCCGCTGTCATGGAGACGCTTAACTATGTCGATCTTGACATCGGTCGGTATGAAGGCCTCGATCGACTGGAAGCCGTCGCGCGGCCCCACTTCGACGAGCTCGACCACATGCTGCGAGCCGCTGCTGCCCTCCGAAAAATCACTGCCACCGGAAGCGATCACGGTCATGCTGTCGCCGCGTCCAAAGCTGGCAAGGCCGCCTCATGCAGTGGTGCTTCCATCTTCTGAACCTCTGGAAGCACCTCCTCAGCAAACAGCCTGACGCTGCTCATCGCTTCGACGTAAGGCATCACGCCGAACTGCGGCACCAGCGTCAATTCCGAGAAAGAGCAAACCCTCTGTGCCTCGACAATGCGGCGATAGACTTCGTCCGGTGTCCCGATCAGCAGGTTTGACGGATGATAGCCCGGCATCTTCGCTACATTGCTCTTCATCTGTTCGCGAAGTGCCCGTTCGGCGACCGCATCCAGCACCGCCGTCGCGCTGGCCTCCCTCGCCGCGTAAGCCTCGTACCCCTTAACGCCGATAAAGTTCGATGGGTCGGCAAAGCCGTAATGCAGATTGACGTCACGATTGGCAGTCAGCAACCAGTCGTCGGCCTTCTTCGCTTCCTCTGCACTGCGGGTGCAAAATACCATCATCACATTCTTGGGCTGCGATGGCGCGAACCCTTCCTCGGCGCGGAAAGTATTGACCCGGCGGACTTCCCGTGCGGCATCCTCAAGCGGCTTGTTGCCCACAAAAAGGGGAGAGAGGCCCCTGCGGGCCAGCATCTCGGCGGATTCCGCCGACGACGCGGAGCCGAAAATGCGGTTGCACAGGTCCTGGCTCTTTGGCGCTGGCCTCAACTCCATTTCCGGGATCTTGAAAATTTCGCCATCGTACGAAAAGCGCTGCTGCGAAAGCGCCAGTTGGAGGATGTCGAGCGTTTCGGCCAAGCGCTCTCGCGCCTCTTCGCGAGGAATTCCCAATGCATCGAATTCTTTTTTGGCTACGCCGCGGCCCAAGCCTATCGTCTCGAGGCGTCCGTTCGAAATGATGTCGAGATAGGCGATCTGATGGGCGAGGCGGACCGGGTTCCACCAGGGCGCCACGGCGACCATCGTACCGAAAGTCACCCGCTCGGTGATTCCCGCCAGATAACTGAGAATCTGGAGCGGATTGGGCGTCATGCCATAGGGCGAGCCGAAATGTTCGGGCGCCCATATGCCATCATAACCTAGCGGTTCGGCCAGTTTGGCAAGCTCTATGCCAGCCTCGACGAAACGCCAGTCGGGTTCAGCAGGCGCCTCGTATAAACGCCCGTCCTGAATGCGATCCCAATCGTGCGAATTATGCGCGAAAACACCGAGATTGACCTTCATGCTGAACCTCCGGGCGACAAGCTCCGGCACGACGAGAGGCCAGAGGGGCTGTCGAAAGATTTGTCCGGACTATATCAGTCGTACTGACCATGCAATCGCGTTCTGAGGGTCGAGGTCACGGAAAATGAGGCAGCGAGACCACGCAAAGACCGCCCGAAACAAGCTTGCGCAATTTGACCGGACATTTTTCTCTTGCCAGGTTTGTCGCGATAATCAAATGGCATCGGGACAGGTTCGAGACGGCGAAGGGGTGCGCAATGTCATTTGGAGGAATTCTCCAAAACAAGCGGGTGATCGACCTGACGCAGAATGTGGCAGGCCCGTTCTGCACGCAAATCCTCGGCGATCTGGGTGCGGAGGTGATCAAGGTGGAGCGCCCTGGTGCGGGTGACGACACGCGGAACTGGCGACCGCCGGAGATTGGCGGCCAATCGGCTACGTTCTTCGCGCTCAATCGTAACAAGCGCTCGATCGGGGTTGATCTTGATCGTGAGGAAGGGCGTGACGTGGTTCGCTCGCTCGTGCGAGACGCTGACATCGTCATTCACTCGCTGAAGCCGGGGAGCGCAGAACGTCGGGGACTGGGCTACGATGATCTGAAGGCTCTCAATCCCAAGCTGATTTACTGCGCGATCAGTGCCTTCGGTCGAACCGGTCCGCTCGCTGCGTTGCCTGGCTATGACCCCCTGCTCCAGGCGTTCACAGGCGTCATGAGCGTCACGGGCATAGAGGGCCAGGAACCCGTTAGGGTCGGCGTGTCGCTGATAGATATGGGAACGGGAATGTGGGCGGCCATGGGTATCCTGGGCGCCCTGCTCCGGCAGACGGAGACCGGCCAGGGCGCGCTGGTCGAAGCGAGCCTTTTGGAGACGGGGATGAGTTGGATGACCGTTCCGGCCGCGTCCTATCTGGCAACCCGGACGCTGCCCAAGCGCATGGGGTCAGCGATGGCGATGACTTCACCCTACGAACTGTTTCGTGCCCGGGACGGACACGTTTTCATCGGGGCGGGCAACGATCGGCTCTTCCGTTCCGTCTGTGAGGGCCTCGGATGCTCCGAAATCGCCGACGATCCGCGATTTCGTTCAAATCCCGACCGCGTGACGAACCGCGGCGCGTTGCACGAAGCCATCGAGACTGCGACCTGCGATCTTCCCGCGGCCGATATCGTGGCCCGGCTTCGCCGCACCGGCGCGCCTTGCACGGAGATGAAAAGCATCGCCGACGCTCTGTCGGACGAGCAGGTCGGCGCGACGGGCATCGTCCTCGCATTGCCCCTCGACGGCCAAGAGGACAGCAAAGTGATCGGACTGCCTTTCCAGATCGACGGCAGCCGCGGCATTTTGCCTTCCAGCCCGCCCAAGCTCGGTGCCGACACCTCTGCGATACTCGAGAGTATGGGAATGCCGGCCGATGCGCTCGCCGCCCTGCGAGACGGCGGCGTCATAGATTGAACCGATAGGATCGACGATGGACTTCGCCTACACCGAGACCCAGGACGCCATTCGCAAGGCGGTGCGTCGCCTCTGCGACGAATTCGGCCCGCAATACTGGCGCGAATGCGACCTGGCCGAGAAATACCCGTCCGAATTTGTCGATGCCATGACGCAGGCCGGCTGGCTCGCCGCGCTGATCCCCGAAGAATTCGGCGGCTCGGGCCTGGGCATGCTCGACGCCTGCGTGATCCTGGAAGAGATCAACCGGTCCGGCGGCAACGGAGCGGCCTGCCACGCCCAGATGTACACGATGGCTGCCTTGCTCAATCATGGCAGCCTAGAGCAGAAGGCCGCACTTCTTCCTAGGATCGCCGACGGCAACGTGAGGCTGCAGGCTTTTGGCGTTACCGAACCCAACGCAGGTTCGAACACGCTGAATATCAGCACTTTCGCCAAGCGGGTCGATGGCGGCTATGTGATCAACGGCCAGAAAATCTGGACGTCACGCTATTTCCAGTCCGACTATTACCTGCTGATCGCCCGCACGACGCCAGTCGAAGAGCTCGCGAAAAAGACCGACGGTCTTTCGCTCTTCCTCGTCGACATAAAAAAAGCGGGAGACTCGCTGCGCGGCAAGCCCATCAAAACGATGCTCAACCATCACACCAACGAAGTGTTCATCGAGGATCTCCACGTCACCGACGCCGATCGCATCGGCGAGGAAGGCAAAGGGTTCTACTACCTGCTCGACAGCCTCAACGCCGAGCGGCTGCTTGTTGCGAGCGAGTCGATCGGGGACGGCAAGTGGTTCTGCGAGCAGGCCGCGCGGTACGGTTCGGAGCGGTCTGTTTTCGGCCGGCCGATCGGCGCCAATCAGGGCGTCCAATTTCCCATCGCCAAGGCGTACATCGCGATGCAGGCGGCCGAACTTATGCGCAACAAGGCCGCGACGATGGTCGATGCGGTTCAATCATGCGGCGCCGAGGCCAATATGGCGAAGTATCTGGCATCCGAAGGCGCCTGGGAGGCGGCAGAGGCCTGTATGCTCACCTACGGTGGGTACGGCGTAGCCTCGGAATATGACGTCGAGCGCAAATGGAAGGAGGCCAGACTGTTCCGGATCGCCCCGATTTCCAACAATCTGGTCCTGGCCCACATCGGGCAGCATGAGCTGGGCATGCCTCGCTCTTATTGAAGTTAGGGCCGATCAGGAGACGTGTTGAGCCCAAGCGCGCGACACAGAACATCGCTCAAGTTCTGGTCTCGCCAGAATGACAGGAAATTGGTCAGCATCTTCAGTTGGACACGCGCCGTCTCGCTTGCGGTGAAGCGCGCATCCAGCGGACCTTTGCACGCCCCCAGATCACCAATCTCGCGTCGGATCAGTGGCGGCGCGTCGAGCAGCCAGCGAAGCCCCATCATGGCAACGTACAGCTGGAAGTGCAGCTTGAGGCTCGAAAATGGGATGTTCGGCCCGCCCGACTGCACGAACACGTCCAGGAACAACTGCAGAAGCTCATCCAGATGGTCGCGCCATATCCACCAATCCGCGCCAGAGAGACAGCCCCACAGCGACATCCCGAGATGCATTTGCCCCACGCTGCCCCAGTCCAGAAGTCCGCATGTCAACTCCCCTGCGTGGTCTCGCCAAAACCAGGCGTTATCGACGTTGGCGTTCCAGTGGCACAACGCGACGAAATCGGGTTCGCCAAACAAAATCTGTTTCCACTTTCCCTCGTGAGTGAGGAAGAGCACCGCTCCCGCGAGCAAGAGGTCGATAAAATCGTCGTTTCGAATTTCCTCCGGCAGCATCGCGGGAAACTCTCTCGCGAAAACGCGATACCGCTCTATCCGGTTGGTCAGCTGTCGCTGCGTGTAGGGCAGGCGATCACGAGCGGCCGCGGCAGCAGCGTCGAAAGGGAACTCGCACGATAGCGCGACGGGAAGTCGCCCACCTTTATGGCTGCCCGCTAGCCTAGCTAGGGCCGCCACCAGCGTAGCGTAATGTTCGCGTGCGTTGGGCACCTCCTGATCGGCACACTTGCGATAGTGCGGCTCCACCCCGTCCCTGCCGAAAGGCAATCGCTCCGTGATGAGGATCCCCGTGCCGCTTTCGCTGTGGAAATCGGCGAATTCGCAACGCGGAACGGTGATCGGAAAGCCTGGCGCGCGCGAAAGCAGCGCGAACCTGACTTCCGGCTCCATGTGCTGGCGAGCGACGTCCCGTAACGGGTCCTCGAAATTTCGCGAGAATTTGACGAAGAGTTCTTTCGTGCGCGCACCAAGAGGACCAGTGCAGCGGATCGTTAGCGCGGCCTTAGCGCCGGTCCCGCCGCCCTCGAATGCGCGCAGGTCGAGCAGTCGCTCCACCAGCTCGCCGGTCTCCAGCGATCCGCAGGCCTGCAAGGCTCGGTTCAGCCAAGCCGTACCCCCCGCTTCGAGCGAAGCACGATCCGCCGGCACCGCCAGGCCGAAGTGATCGCCGATCACCCACTCGTTCTCGCTCATCTGTTCATCGATCCGCTACGGATTTCGATCGAATGGTGCGATCGACGAAAACGATGCCTCGTGAAAAGTGGCGCTAAGCCGATCCCAAGTTTGCGGGCCGAGGCCTCGGCCACGCAAGTCGGCCTTGACGATTCGCTGCGTGGCGTCGGTTTTAGGCATTGCGGGCAGGAACTCGACAAATCGCGGCACCATGAATGGTGTCATCCGCTCTGCCAGCTCCGCGCAAAGCGCCTGCTCGGTCAAGTTGGAGCCTGGGACGGCTACGACAAAGAGAAGAATTTCATCATCTCCCTCTTCGGCGGCGACTGCAACGGCTGCGCACTCGGCGACATCGGGATTGGCGACGACGTCTGCCTCGACTTCTGCTGAGGAGATGTTCTCTCCTCTACGCCGGATCACGTCCTTGAGCCGATCGACGAATACATAATCCCCTTCGGTATTCCGCATCAGGACATCGCCGGTATGAAACCAACCGTTTCGCCAAGCGCTGGCCGTCGCCTCTGGATTGTTCAGGTAGCCGGCATTCATCGACCAAGGGACCGCCGACCGGACGATGCATTCGCCAGGCTGGCCCTCTGCGACTTCCTGGTCGTTCGCGTCGACAAGACGGACTTCAAAACCGGGAAAGCCATTGCGCAGCCTGCCGGAAGTCTGCTGGTTGGCGGGATTCCATTCGGAACAGATCGGAATGGAGAGTTCGGTACTGCTGTAGACGGTTTTGACCCGCACGCCGAAACGGCGAACGAAATCATCGTATGAATTGGAAAGCGGCGTCATGAAGACATTGCGTAGAGTGGTGCTTCGCGGAGCCTCCGTTTGCCGCATCAGCATTTGCGCCATGGTGCCGACAAGCATTGCCGAGGTGACGTTGAACCGGTGCACGTCGTCCCAAAAGCTGCTCAGGCTGAAACGTGGTCGCACGACCACCTGCCCGCCCGCCATTGCAGCCATGTAGGGTATCGCCTTCGCACCAAAATGTGCATGCGATGTCACGCAGTAGAAAACCTCTTCCGCGGTCAAATCTTCGAATGGAAACGTCCCCAAGTTGTTACAGAGCAGCTGCCCCCAAGGTAGCATGACGGCCTTGGACGGACCTGTGGTGCCGGAGGTAAAGCTGACGCAAGCAATGTCATGCCACTGAGGGCTTTGAGCAAGAGCCTCCGCAAGTCCCGGCCGTTCGTGGACCTCGGCGAAATGAATGACCTCGCGAATTCCTCTGAGGCGTTCGCGGCTGGCAATGCCGTCGCCAAGCACAAGGACTTTCTCGACCGTAGCGAGGTCGCCCGCGACCTGAGCCAGATTCGGGAAGTATCGGCTCTCGACAACGACCACCCGCGGGCGGCAAGTCGTTAGCGCATGTACCAGCATCGAGCCCCGGAACTGGGAATTGACCGTAGCGTCGATAGCACCGATCCGCGCCATGCCGAGCCAGAGCGACATCGCCGTCAGGCCAGCGTCCAGGATGGTAGCCACCACGTCGCCCTTACGGACCCCCAGCGCCGCCAGGCGGTCACTCCACGCGAGGGTGTCTGCGTGGAGCCGGCCCCAACTGGCCGAACCCTCGGAGCGACAGTGAACAAAAAGCGCGTTCGGATCGGACGACGCCTTTTGCTCGACAATCGCCGGGAATGTCTGATGCGCCTTCAGGAAATCTTGCCAGGGCACACCGCGTCTCGTTCGGATCATGTGACGCTAGCTTCAGACCTGCGACAATGATCGGTCGAAATCGGCGTCGCGAGTCCTGGCCGCTACCCCAGCCCCCTTTTCGTGGATCAGCCGGAAGTGTTCCTCCTGCTGCCGAGCCATCTCGCCGACCACTTCGTAAGGCTCACGCCCGATGTCGATCATCGGCAACAGGCCGGCAGCCTCGAAGAGAGCGTGGACGCCCTTCTTATTCGCCACCAAGGCACCAACGTCCATGCTGGCGTACATCTCGGCGATTCGCTGCGCCGCGGCCTCTTCCTGGCCAAGCGGCACCACGCGATTAACGTAGGAGAGCCGCAGAGCCGTGTCGGCGTCCAACCAGCCACCTGGCATCCACAGTTGCTTCAAGACGCGCAACGGGAAATGGAACGGTAGCAAAGTGTAGGGACCATACGGCGGGCCGATCCCTATGCGATTTTCTTCCCAGCTGAAAACGCTGTCTTCGGCAGCAACCACGGCATCGGCCGTCAGCAAGATGGCATTTGCATGCGGACCGACATAGCCTTTGACGGCAACGACGAGGGCCTTTCGAAACTGCCAGGCAGGCAACATTTCGCCAGTGCGCGCCCAATACTTTCCGTCAAAGGTTGCGGGCGGTGCGCCTGTCACCCGCTCCTCCGCGACCTGGGCGATGTCGTGACCAGCGGAAAAGTTCCGTCCGCTGGCGCACAATACGACGCATTTTACCGTGTCATCAGAGTCGCACGTTTCCAATACAGAGTTGAACTCTGTTTCCATCTCCCAATTGATGGCGTTGGCCATCTTGGGGCGATTGAAACGCACGGTCACGATCGCACCACCGTCATGAACTTCAATCGCGTTGAAATCTTTCCATGCTTCGCGGCTCATCTGCCTTCCTCTCATTCTGCTGCCGCCATTTGTCGGGCCAGACTGTTCGTAGCCGCTCCAGGCTACTCGTATTTCCAGAATGCTCGCATCGAAACGATCTTGCCGGCCTCGTCGAACACGAAATGGTCGATCAGTGTGGGTCCGACGCGATGCAGTTTGCCGTTCTGCGTCACGACGCCGGCCAGCAACGCCACCGCCTCGTTCTTGCAGACCACGACATCGCGTTCGAGCCACAGCTTCATCGGACTGAGCTTTTCGATCGAAGCCCAGAACTCTTCGGCAAGAGACTTTCGACCCCGAAAGACATCCCTGCCCACTGGATCTTCAAGGACGGCATCTTCCGCCCAGAGCGCGAGCCAGGCTTCCTTGTCATGATCGCTCAGGGCACGGCAGTGGCTCTTGACCGATGCGATCATGCTCTCCTGGTTCACCATCGTCCGCCTCCCATCGATCTAACGTCCCGATCTCGACGGCGCGCTACGCGCTGGCCGCTGGTCCAAGGAAGGAAAAGCGGCCGATTCTCTAGCCTTTGCGCCACCATTACCAGCGGATCGTGCCTTGCAGGACGACCTCGCGGGGTCGATTGAAAGTGCCTACGTACTGGTCGTTGTTCGAGGATCCGGACTGGCCGATCGTGAACAAGCGATAGTAGGAGTTCGTCAAGTTGCGACCGATCAGGGAAAGCTCCCATGGCCCATCCTCAGCCCCGACCTTCACCGAGGCGTTCAATAGCCAATAACCCTTCTGGAAGCCTCCGGGCGCATAATCCGAGTTGGACTGATACGAAGAGCTGTGGCTCGCTTTGACGGTAACGGCGGTTTCCAGACCATCGACCAGTCTGGGCGTAAGATCAGCGCCGAAGCTGTAGGTGAGGCGAGGCGCTCGGTTTAGAGCCTTCCCGCTCAAATCCTGCCGGGCATTGACGCAGCCTTGCGCCACGGTCTGCCCTCCGAAACACCGAGCGGTAGCGAAATCGAGGAATTCGGCGCGATTGTAGCCAAAGTTGCCGTTCAACGAAATGACGTCATTTGCACGCCATTCTGCAGTGCCTTCGAGGCCTTTCACACGAGCCTTGGCGGCATTCTGCAGGGTAAATACCGTCCGCACCGCGTCGTACGACGTCACCTGGAGATTCTTGAAATCGTAGATGTAGGCATTGAGGTCCAGCCTCAGGCTACCGCCGAACATCCGCGCCTTGTAGCCTACCTCGCCGCCCTTTGCCTCTTCCGGTTGGAACTGCAGGCTTGCCGGCGTGTCGGTCCGCGACAGGAGGAAGGAATTGGAAATTCCGCCGCCCTTGTAGCCAGTTTTAAACGCCGCATACAGAGTGTTGTCGGGGTCCGGACGCCAGGTTATGGTCGCTTCGGGCGACACATGATTGTCGCTGTAGCGCGACTGGAGGCTACGTCCCGGTGGCAACAAAGACGGGATGATCGTCGTCAGGTTGCGACCACTGAAGAACTTCTCGTCGTGACTCCAACGAGCACCGCCGGTTAGCTCCAGCGTTGGCGTCAGCGCGAAGCGCAACTCAGCGAATGCAGAATAGTATTCACCTTTCGTGATCGATTGCAGCTGTGTGTAAGCATAGTTTTGAGCGACTGGATTAAACGTGTGGAACAGGTCTGGCGCGTTGAAGAAGTCACGCTGGAAGTGCTCGTAATAGCCTCCGATCATGAAATTCAGCGGGCCATCAAAGTCGGTGTTCAGACGCAATTCCTGCGTCCACAGACGGAATGTATCTCGCGTCACTGCCCAGATAGACGAGTATGGCGTCCAATCGAATCCGTTCAGCTGCTGAGTCTTTTGGTCGTAATAACCTGTCGTCGAGGTGAGACCGACTTTCTCGAATTGCTTCTCCAAAGTCAGCGAACCCAGCCAGATATTGGAGCGGGCGTAGGGAATGCCGCCGTTGGTATAGGGAATGTTCGCAACATACTGCGGCGCGACACCACCTTGAGATTTCTGTTGGTTCAAAGCACAGTCGGCGCCCGGCAGGGGTATCCGGCCAGCGAGGACCGGACTTGTGGTATTGCCGATGCAAAAGGGCTCGGTATTGCCGTCGACGCCGTCTCGCTCGCCCTTGTTGTAGCTCAGCTTGAAGCGGGCTTTGAAACCATCACCCGGGTCCGCCACGAGCGTAAGACGCCCGGCGTAGTCCTTCAGGCGTGGGCCCCGATCCCAAATGGCGCCCGGATCGATAAAGGCGGGGTTGAAGACGTCGGGGAGCGGCTTGGCCACATTGTCCATCCAGCCCTTTTGCCGGCTTACGCGGTACGCCAGCCGAGCCCCGAAAACCGGCCCGATCGGGCTCGAGACCGCGCCTTCGGAATAAGCTTCGTCGGCATTGAACTCGTAGCCAGCCTTGACATACCCTTCGAACTTGCTGCCGGGGTCCGCCGAACGTAGCGAAATCACACCCGCCGGAGAGTTCTTGCCGAAGTAAAGCGCTTGCGGCCCTTTCAGAACTTGGACGCTCTCAAGGTCGTAAAGGCTGGCACTGATGATACGACCGCGGCTGAGCGGCACGTCGTCGATCTCGACAAGCACACTTTGATCAAGGCCGGCGTCGGTTGATTCGGTGCTGATACCGCGGATCGTGATCAGCGCGCCGGTTGCTGAGGCGCTACCGTATCCCACGCTTACCTGCGGCGCGAGTTCGGCCATCTTGGTCAAATCTGTCGCGAGGTTATTTGACAACAGATTGGACGACAATACCGACACCGCGACCGGCACATTTTGAAGGCTCTCCTCCCGTTTGCGCGCAGTGACGATAATCTCCCCTGGACTGGATGGATCGGAGGCGCCCGGGCGACCGCCCCTGTTCGCTTCCTGCGCTTGGGCGCCAGTTGCCAGCAGGGTCGCTGCAGTCCCGAGCAACACCAGCCTCAGCGTGCCTTTCCTCATCTCATATCCCCCAATTATCGGCGTTTCGTTTGTACGGACATTACCGGATTGGGCAAACGAAGCAACTCAACACTTGGCGCCGGTGCAAAATTATCCCGAGGGGAAAAATCTGGCCTGGTGCGACATTTCGAGAAATTTACGCCGGCGTAATCACTCGGTGAGTTGGCGGATGGATAGGATCTTAGGATATTGAAAAGACTTAGATATTTTGTCCGTCAGTCACGTCAAAAGGACGGATAGGGGCGACCGTAACCGCTTGGCGGGTTGCGTGTTACCACTCGCTGCCACCTCGAACCGGCAGTAGAGACGGGATCGCACCGCCGATATTCTGACCGATTTTTCTGAGCGATCGCCGCTCCTGGCTCAAATGTCAGGACGTTTACCGATGACCCCTGAGGCATACGCAAGTCGAACCAGGCTGTGTCCTTCGAGTTCCTCATCGGCTCGCTGGAGCAGGACAGCCTCGCCTTGAACCGCCCTGACCTCTGACTTCGCATGACGCGCCGACCCGCCCCCGGTTTGGCGCCAAGCCTTTTCGAGTTCGCCATGCGAATTCGCCAATGACTGCCGAGGCTTTCGATTGTTCGGAGCGCCACGGCTTGACCTATTGCGGCGAGTTCGGCCTGAGATTGGAACGATCGGATACCAACAGAAAGATCACGGTTGTTCTTGATTTCCTGTCAGAGCAGTATGCAGGAATCGCGCACTTGGCTGGGTATGCCGCGACGCGTATCTGCAGGCTCACGGCCGAAATATCGCCCCTCTCCATGTTTCGCGTTCAAACGGGCCGTGGCTTACCGATGCCAATATAATCGGCGAGCACCTCATGCAGCACGTTCACGGCGCCTTCTTCCTTGGGGTTGGGTCGGGGGCCCTTAAATCCGAACGACTTCATCCCCTTCTGCACCGCAGCCATGTTGGAAAAGTCTTGCGAGAGCACCGATCCCCAGCCCGGGTCGCCCAATGGGGTGTAAATCCAATCGGTTTTCGGCGCCTCGCCCTCTGGGTAAAGCTCGAACACCGTGACTTCGAAATAACACTTGTCCGGATCGTTGCCGTACGGCCGTGCGTGATAGCAAAGCGCGTTATTCACCGCGTGGCCCAGACGGAAATTGGGGAAGATGTTCCAGGCAGTACCGCTGCGCGCAACGAGCTCGGGCGCGACGACCGGCCAAACGACCCCCCGCTTCGCATCTGCCGCGCGCGCCGACGAAACCCAGTGCTTGAGCACCTCATCTTCGGTCGCATTCTCCGGCAATTCGTGCTCGAGCCGCATGGCCGCGTCGAGCAGGGACTGAGAGAAATTCGAATCGACGTGCTTCATGGTGTAGGAAACCATCTCTGCCGTCGCCTTGCGCGCATCGTAGCCGGAGCCGAGCCTGATCCGCCCCTTGTTCTCGCCTTTCGCATCGTAGCCTAGCGAGCTGTGCAAACCCTCCTTGTGGCCCCATCCATTGTAGATCCCGAACCGCATGTATTCGGGATGGGTGGCGGGCACGTGGTAAGTCTCGATGAACGCCTCGATCGCCACCTTCCAGTTGCATTCGAAAACGCCCCAGCGGCGCCACTTGAAGCGCAAATTCTGCAACTCGAAATGATCGAGGACGGTAGCAGCCGGCTCCAGGTAATCCCGCAGCGGCTCACAGTCCGGATTCATGTTGATCCAGACCCAGCCTCCCCAGGTGTCGACGCGGACGTCGGGAAGACGGGTTATCTCCGGCGTCAGAGTTCCCTGCCAGTCCCGCATGCAGGCGATGTTGCGCGCTTCTCCGTCAAGCCCGTAATTCCACCCGTGGTAACCGCAGATGAAGTTGCTGCGATTGCCGGTCGCGTTGCGTGCGCCCTCAGGAATATCGACCAGCCTGCGGCCGCGATGGACGCAAACATTGTGGAACGCGTTGATCTTGTCCGCCGATTCGCGAACGATGAGGATGGAATCGTCCAGGACTTCATAGGTCATGAAGTCGCCTACATTCGGGATTTCCTCAAGACGGCCGGCCTGAAGCCAGACCTTGCGCCATAATCTGTCGCGTTCGAACTCGATGTAGTCCCGCGAAACGTAGGGCTCCACGTCGAGCATGACCGGCTGGTACCGTGTTTCTGGATTGCTTGTGGTTTCGCTCATGGGATCCCTCTCGCCTGTGCAGACAGCTACTTGTGGAGCATCATCGCCATCCGACGGATATTCGGCTTGTACAAAGTCCGGACATTATCGCAAACGCGATGGGACTGCGCAAGACGAGAATTGGGTCCGACGCGTTCGGGCTGGCGGAGTTGGGAAATTTGCGGCGCCGCGAGTGGGACATGAGATCGGTCGATCTTGCGCACGCTATCTAACCAGAACGTGCTCGCCGCACACCTCGCTGTTCCGCCTGAAGGTTGCCTCATCCTCAGCGTCGCCATCGGATGCAACGCGCCAAGCTCCCGTCCTCACCGAGCATGGCGCGCCACAATCATATCAGCGCTTCGCCTGCCGATAAGCTTCAAAGCGCCTCGGAGAGGAAGCGGGTCAGGCTGTCCCAAGAGCGGCGGTCGGCCTGTTCGTTATAGGCAATCGCGTCCGGCATGCCGGCCGAAGCGGCGTCCCGGTTGGTGAAGCTGTGCTTGGTGCCGCCGTAGAGGTTGACTTCCCAATTCACGCCGGCTGCCGTCATCGCCACTTCGAAAGCGGTAAGTGCCGACGCAGGAACCATCGGATCGTCGAACCCGGTGCAAACCAGCACCCGGGCCTGGTTCGCACTCCAGTCCTTGCCCACCGGGTCCAGCCCACCATGCAAGCTGACGACCGCCTTGATCGGATGCCCTGTGCGAGCGAATTCCAAGGCACTCGCGCCGCCGAAGCAATAGCCGATCGCGGCCATGCGATCGGCATCGACCTCAGGCTGGGAAGCGAAGACCGCCCGCGCCGCTTCGATCCGGCCCATCCATGCAGCTCCATCCGATACCAGCTGCGCGATATTGTCCATCACTCCCGGCAACGAACATTGCTGCCGATCCCCCCACAGGTCGAGAGCAAAGGCCGCGTATCCCGCTTCGGCCAACCGCTCGGCAGCCGCGATGGCATGATCGCCAAGGCCAAAAGCCTCATGGATTACGATGACTGCGGGCAGCTTGCCCACGCCATCGCCGGGGACGACCATGCGGCCGATCATCGTGACTCCGGCATGATCGTAATTGATGTCGCGGGCGGTAGTGGAGCTCATGTGTCAATTCCTTCTATGAGGTTTGCATGTAGGCCATTCAGGCTCGGGGCCGCGGCCACCGCGCCCGGCAAGCAATTTCAATGGCTCTTGATGTCCTTGCCCAGCGCCTCGTACCTGCGCGACTGCAACAACCAGCGCCCGCTCTGACGGACATACTCGTCGTGAAACTGTCCGACGACAGTGATCGAGCCGCCCGTTTTGGGATGCACGACTTCATGTGTGAATACCGATCCGCGGGCAGTGTCGCCATCGAACTCCAGCTCGGCGGGAAAACACATGAGCGATAGATAATCGACGTATTCCAAAGCTTTCGCGAAAGTGGCGACGATCGTTTCCTTACCGTGAACCGGCTCTTTCATGGATGATAATTGGAAAGAGCCATCCTCAGCCCAGACCTGCGACCATTTTTCCACGTCGGTCTGAATCGCGCTGGACGCGTAACGCTCGACCAGCTCTCTGATTTCAAGGCGATCCTCTACCGAGCCCTTCATTTTTCCCTCTCGACCAATCTTACTGCGTCAAATGTCCGGATTTTTACCCTTGGTCAATCTGGTGTGACATTTCAGTCGGCTTTTCAGCCAACTGTCAATCAGGTCTGTTTCGCCATGGCAAAACTGTAGCGCAGGTGATCGGGCTGCCCTGAAGGCACCACGGAAAAGACGACGGGCTCCGACGACGTTCGAATGGCTTCCATCTCACGATCGACATCCTCAACGGTCCATTCTCCCCGATATACCCCCGGCGTTTCGGCCATGTAAGCTCTCGCGATGCGGCCTGCCGTCGCGACGAACATCTCTCCGGTCACCGTGCAGCGCTCGTGCGCCAACCAAGCGACGGCTGGCGCTACCAGGTCGGATCCCATCGGCGGGTAAAGACTCGTATCGAGCCCCTCCGCCATCCGCGTGACGGCTGCCGGGATAATGACGTTGCACGAAACTCCTTTGCCGTGACCCTCCAGCGCAGCCACGTTGGAGAGGCCGATCAGGCCCATTTTCCCCATCGCGTAGTTCGCCGAAAGATGATTGCCGTAGATACCGCTACACGAAGCCGTCAGCACGATCCGCCCGTATCCGGCCGCGCACATCAGCGGGAACGCGGCGCGGACGACATGAAACCCGCCGCGTAGATGGACATCCAGACTGCGTTCCATGTCTTCGTGCGACATTTCGCCAAGCGGTGATCGCAGCACGACACCCGCATTATGGATCAGGATGTCAATCCGCCCGAAAGCGTCCACGGCCGTTCGGACGATGGACTCGCCGCCTGCCGGTGTGGCTACGCTATCGAGATTCGCAATGGCCGATCCCCCCGCAGCGCGGATCGCATCTACGACTTCGGCAGCGGGCCCCTCATCGGCGCCCGAGCCGTCCAGCCGGACCCCAGGATCGTTGACGACGACTTTCGCCCCGCGTGAGCCCAGCAGTTCCGCATAGGCCCTGCCGATCCCCCGTCCGCCGCCAGTAATCACCGCGACCCGGCCATCGAAATTCAAACGGTCCATCCTGCCACTCCCAAACGCACGGCGACATGTCGCGCTTCATGTCCGGACATATCCCGAAACGGCTGCTATGGTCTATCCTAAGATGACGTGTTTTGAGCCCGGACTCACGAAGAGGAAACTTGCGATATAAAAATACGGACATTATTGGCTTGGCGGATTCCTTGTCGCCAGGGAGCCGACAGCTGATGCCACTTCTCGCGGGCAATCGCATGGAAGGAATGGCGGATGTAACAAGAAACCGCCTCATCCCGACCGGCTTCGATTGAGCCGGCTTCGGGAAGCAAGCCAAAGGACGATTGCGTGAACGAGAAAGACGGGTGTGGCGAGCGGTCTGGTTTCGTCATCGGGATCGACGTCGGCGGCACTTTCACCGATGCCGTGTGCAGTGACGGAACATCGAGCTGGCGAGCCAAAGCCCCCACCAATCCGGCCCGGTTCAGTGATGGCGTGCTCGAGGATTGCACACTCCTTGCCCACCAGATCGGCATCTCGCGCGAAGAACTGTTGGCCCGCACAGTCCGGTTCGGGCTGGGCACGACCGCGGTCACCAACGTCATCGCCACGCAGCGCGGACGCAACGTGGGACTGATCACCACCGCCGGGTTCGAGAACCATCTCCACGCCATGCGAAACCATCGGCAGGTCGTCGACGGCTGGCTCTCCATGAACTGGAACCCGGTCGACGTGCGGTCAGTCCGTGGGATATCCGAACGGGTCGATCGCAACGGCCGCGTCATTTTGCCCATGGATATCTCCCAGGTGGAGGCAGCGGCACGGGAACTCGTCGAGCGCCAGGGCGTGAACGCATTTGCGGTGTCGTTCCTCTGGTCGGTTCGCAATCCGGTGCATGAGACGGATGCGGCAGAGGCCGTTCGGCGCCTTTATCCCGACTATCCGGTATTCAGCGGGGTCGAGCTCCATCCCGTGGTCCGGGAGTTCGAGCGTACGACTCTCGCCGTCCTTAATGCGTTCACGTCCGACGCTCTGGACGGGGTGCACGAATTGCAGAGCGAGTTGAAACTTCTGGGCTTATCGGCTCCGCTTCTGCTGCTGCACTCGGGCGGCGGTGCGATGAGTGTGAGCCAGGCGCGCGAAACACCGCTCGCCTTGGCTTCGTCGGGCCCTGCCGCGGGAGCGGTGGCGGCCGGTGAAGTGGCGCTCACGATCGACCGGCCCGACGCGTTGTGTTGCGACATGGGAGGGACCAGCATCGACGTCGCCGTCGTGATCAATGGTGTACCGCAGCGCTGCCAAAGCGCCGAGATCGGGGGCATCGTCACCGGCCAGTCGGCGATCGATGTCGAATCGATCGGCGCGGGGGGCGGCTCGATCGCTTGGATCGACAGCCGCAACCTCCTGCGTGTCGGCCGGCAGTCGGCCCGAGCGACGCCTGGGCCGGTTTGCTATGGCCGGGGCGGGACCGAGCCCACCGTCACGGACGCGATGCTGGTGCTGGGATATATCGACCCCGCCGGCTTCATGGGCGGCGCGATGAAGCTCGATGTCGATGCCGCGCGGGCGGCGTGCGGCAGACTGGGCGAGCAGATCGGCCTCAGCGCCATGCAGGTCGCTCATGGCATCCGCGAGATCGCTCTTGCCGAAATGGCGAAAGCGATGCGCGCGCGCATCTCCAGCGGAGGCATCGACGCTAGAAACTTCGGCGTCATCGCTTTCGGGGGCTCGGGCTCCCTGTTCGCCGCAGCCATGGCCCGCGATCTGGGCCTGGCGTGGGTGGCGACACCCGCGGTGGCTTCGGTGCTGTCAGCCTACGGTGCCGCGACGGCGGACATCCGGATCGATTTCACGCATGCGATCGATCAGGTGCTGCCGCTGTCCGATAGCGGCGCGAGAGACGCGCTCGATGAGCTACGACGCCGCGCTGACCAGGCGCTTGCTTCTCAAGGAGTGGCGCCCGAGGATCGCGAGCTTGTCTGCGAGGCAGACTTGCGGTTCCTGCGGCAGCGCGCCTCGTTGACGCTGGAACTCGACGACGCCGGCCTCGATTCGGATCATCTTTTGACGCGCTTCCGCGAGGCCTATGCTAGCAGGTACGGCGGCGGCAGCCTCATGAGCCAGGCGATCGTCGAAATGTCGCTCATCCGGGTGATCGGCATCGGCCGAACCCTCCGCGCCGTTCTCCCGAGCACGCAGGATCGCGGCGACGTCACCACTCTCACGCCGCGCGGCACCCGCGCGGTCTACATGAATCCAGAAGCGGCACAGGACGTTCCAGTTTACGATTTCGACGCGATTGCGCCAAGCATGGCAGTCGTCGGTCCCGCCTTGATCGACACTGGCGACACCACCCTTTGGGCGCCGCCCGGCTCGGCTGTCCAATTGGCAGCGGGACGTACCCTGCTCTGTCGTTTCGCGGAGAATAACCATGGTTGATCCGATCACGCTCGAAGTCCTTCGCTGCAAGCTGGAAGCCGTGGCCGGCGACGGTTCGCGCACGATCATTCGTACTGCGATCAGCCCGCTCGTGGCCGAGGCAGGGGACTGCTCCTGCACGATCTACAGCCCGGATGGCGAACTGGTCGTCGGTGGCGGCGCGGTCCAGATCCATTTCCACGTCGGCTGCAATGGCATCAAGGCCATTCGCCAACGGCACGGAGAAACGCTCGCTCCCGGCGACATCTTCTTCGTCAATGATCCGTACAACGGCGGTGGACTTCACGCGCAGGACATCTTCATTCACATGCCCGTCTTTGACGGCCATCAACTCGTCGCCTGGGTGGGGGCGTCGGCGCATATGATGGACATGGGCGGGATGGTGCCCGGCTCGTTCTCCACCGCGGCGACCGAAGCCTACCAGGAAGCCCTCCGATTGCCCCCGGTCCGGCTCAGCCGTGCCGGCGTCGAGCAGGACGACGTATGGAACATCCTGCGCAATAACATCCGCATGGCGACGACCATTGAAATGGACATGCGCTCGCTGATCTCGGGCGCGAACGTGACCCGGTCGGAAGTCGAGCGGATCGTCGCCGACTATGGCGCCGGTGAATTTTCCGAAGCAATCAGCGAGCTCTCGCGGCTGACCGAAGAGGAAGTCCGCCGCCGCATCAGTGAACTCGAGCCGGGAACGTACCGCGCCACGAGCTGGGCGGAGTGGTCCGAGGAAATTTACCGAATCCCGTGCGAACTGACGGTCGAACAGGATCGCCTGATCTTCGATTTTTCCGGCGCTTCGCCTCAATCCACGCACTTCTTCAATTCCAAGCCCTATGTCCTCACAAGCTTGATCGGCGTCCAGCTGGCCCCCTACCTCGCCAAGGGCCTGCCTCTGAACGAAGGGCTGTTCCGATCATTCGAAATCCGATGCGATCCCGGCTCCGTCCTGGACGCGCAACTGCCCGCGCCAATCGGTGGGCCGCACCTGGGCGTGGGCCAGACCGCAATGGAAGTGGCGCTGCGCGCGCTCAATCTGGCCATCGCTGCCTCCCCGGACTCGAAATCCCGCGCCAATATGGCAGGCCCCAGCTCCGCATCGAGCCTGGCAGTGGTCACTTTGTCCGGCCAGGGGCTCGACGGGAATCCGATCGGCTGGCTAATGACCGAGGGCGCGCTCACCGCGGCGTCGGCGGGCCACGATCGCGACGGATTGCAGACGACCTATCAGCTCGTCGGCTCAGGTATCCTCGAAATCGTCGACGTCGAAGTGCTCGAATCCTGGTACCCCATTCGCTTCCACTCTCGGGAGCTGCGCAAGGGCGCCATCGGGGCCGGCACCTTTTGTGCCGGCAGGCCGATGTCCGCGCGCTTCACCGTCGATGGCGCCAGCGAACTGTCGATGGGCATTACGAGCAACCGTGAAACGATACCGATCGCCGGGGTAAACGGGGGCTTGCCCGGAGCGACGTCCAAGCTGTCCGTGGAGCGCGCCGGCTCCGCCCCGGACCCGCTGGATTTCAACCATGATGCTATCCGCCTGCTGGAAGGGGACACGGTGAACATCGACGTCGGTAACGGTGGCGGATGGGGCGATCCGTTGCGACGGGACTTCGCGTTGGTGACCGACGAGGTCGAACGCGGCCTATTGCCTGAGGACGAGGCGCGGCGGGTCTTCGGCGTCGTACCCGGTGATAGCGATGCGAGCGACAAATTGCGCGAGCGTTTGCGTCTGGAGCGTCTCGCGGAAGCAGAACCCGCACCGCGGCCGCTCGAATGGAACGACAGGCTCCGCGGCATGGCTGAAGGTGCCGGGTTGCCCCTGAGCCCCGAAGTCGATCAGAAAGGCTCGGTGGCAGTCGCGAGCCGGTCGGGAGCGGCGCTCGCGATCAGCCCGGCGCCGTGGACGGACGGCTGCCCTCGACTGCGCCATAGCAGCGACGCCTCCAAGCGGGTCGATCTGATCCTTTATCTCGATCCGAAAACCGGCGACTATCTCGCCGTCGATGTCGCGCCCGCTGGCGAGCCTTGCTCCTTCGCGGTGAGGCCCCAGCGCTGGCTGGCAGAGGCGCAGTCCTGATCGCCGTTCCGCCCGAGATCGTTGCCTAGACGGCCGCTCTCTGGGCGGAATCGGTGAGTTCCATGACGCGCGATCGGATATCGCCGATGCCAAGTTCCACGCCGCTTTGCCGCGAGAAGATCGCGGCGCAATCGGTGATTTTGGCTCCCATTTGCTCGGTAGTGGGCGGAGCTTCCGGGGAACCGGGAAATACGAAAGCGGCCGCAGCTACCCGGCTACCGTCGCGAAAATCGAGGGCAAGGTCAACCTGGCCGTACTCGAGCGACACGTGCGGACGGCCAGAATCGCGGTCATCGGCCACCGTGATACGCTCCATGAGCGCACGGACTTCCGGTCGATGGATGGCAGTCTCGGAGAAGTCAGACAGCCTGACGTCGCCCGATAGCAGCGCGACCGACAGCACATAGGTCGCGCAGAACTTGGCCTCGGTGCCGCTACGGGGATCGAGCACCTGGAGCGGCTGCATCGTCTCGAAGGGAACCGACACCGCTACCGACTTCAGCGTATCGATAGTCCGATCGCCCAATTGTGCGCGGGCTTCCAGCGCGGCCGCGATCAAGCGATGCGTGGCATAGCAGCAAGGGTACAGTTTCACCGAAATCGAATTGACATCCGAGGGGGCCATCCGAGCGCTGCTGGGGACATTGGCGCCGAACAGGTCGCCAAAGCCTTTGATGCCGAAAATGTCCCGGTCGCCATCGACTCCCGCCGCCGCCAACATAACTGCACGAACCGCCGCCGACGCCGCGTTTCCGGCTTGCACGGGCTTGGCCATCGAGCCGAAGTTGCGCTGCATTCCGGACGATTGCGCGGCGGCTAGCGCCAAAGCGCTGCGCGTTGAGGCCTCGTCCAAGCCGAGGTAATGGCAACCAGCCGCCGCCGCCGCCACCGGGCCGATCGTCGAAGTCGCATGCCAGCCGCGATCGTAGTGCTCGAAGCCCAGAATCCTACCCAACTCGATGTTGACCGACACGCCGACACCATAGGCGTCGAGAATCGAGCGTCGACTGTCAGCAAGGTGCGCCAGCGCCATCAGCGCGGGCACCGACACGACCGATGGGTGCGTCACGCTAACGAGATGGACATCGTCATAATCAAGCGCGTGGCCCGCGACTGCGTTGGCGAAAGCCGCCTGTTCCGGTGACGAAACGCATGTTCCGTCGAGCAGCTGCCAGCCCCCCTGCCCCGCGTATTTGCGCGCCGCGACGGAAGCAGGCTCGAACCATCCCGCAAAAGCGACCGCGATGGTGTCTTCGAATGCTCGAACCGCCGCCGCACGCGACGCCGGATCGAGCGTCGCCTCGCCGCAAATTCGTTCACAGAACTTCTCAATCAGCTTCATTTCAATTTGTCCGTACCTTTTCCGGCCTGTCTTGACAGGCTGAGAATGTGCGGTCAATCCGGCCGGGCCGCCTCTGACCGATCTGGGTTCAGACTCGTGCGGCTGACTTTAGCTGGGGGTCCGACCGTGCCATTTCCTTGCGTTCTGGAGACGGTAGCGGCGGAATTCGCCGCTCCGCACATTCTGCTGGTCACGCTCAACCGCCCCGACGCGGCAAACGCGCTCAACACGCAGATGGGGCGCGACATTTATTCGGTGTTTCAGGCGCTTCTGTTCGATCCCGGCGAGGTACGCTGCGTGGTCGTCACCGGCGCTGGTCGCCATTTCTGCGCTGGCGGTGACATCAAGGAGCGGACCGGAATGTCCGACGAGGCATGGCGCCTGCAGCACGTTGTATTTGAGCAGGCATTCTACGCAGTGATGGACTGCCCCATACCAGTGATCGCGGCCGTGAACGGGGCGGCTTACGGCGGCGGCAGTGAACTCGCCCTTGCCTGTGATTTTATCCTTTCTGCCGACAACGCCCGTTTCGCTTTCGTGGAGACGACCTTGGGGATCATCCCCGGCGGTGGCGGCACGCAGAACCTGCCTCGAGCCGTCGGCCTGCGCCGGGCGCGGGAACTGCTGTTTTCTGGCGCGCCGTTCTCTGCCGCCGACGGACTGTCCTGGGGCATGATCAACGCCATCCATCCCGCTGATGCGCTGCTTCCCGAAGCGCTCGCCATAGCCGGCAAAATCGCGGCGGCGGCGCCGGTCGCGATCCGCCAGGCCAAGACCGCAATGAACCGCGGCTACGAAACGGATCTGAGAACAGGTCTTGCGATAGAGATCGAGGCTTACAATCGCACGGTGCCAACCGCCGATCGGCGCGAAGGCATCCTGGCCGCACGCGAAAAAAGAACGCCGCAATTTCAGGGCCGCTGAGCGGCGCACGTCCGCGATTCTTTCGGCATGACATCCGGCGGAGCCCATGCCGTGGGGTTGCGCGCTCACAACCGACAACCCCTGCGTCACCCGCTCAGGCGAACGGTTCCTCACCTTCCAACTTGGTGCGATGCATCAATCGACCGGAGTTGAAATCATAGGGCGTCGCCCGGTGCATCGTGCCGGTGTTGTCCCAGATCACCATGTCACCCACATGCCAAGTGTGCCGATAGGAAAATTCAGGACGCGTCGCCCATTCGCGCAGGCGGACGAGCAGCATTTCGCTTTCGAATGGCTCCATGCCTTCGACTGCCTGCGCGCTGCATCCCAAGACTAGCGACTGCCGACCCGAGCGATGCCGCCAAGCCAGCGGAAGCGTGTTCGTACCGAGCCGCGACCACGCCTGCATCTGCTCGACCGTCGGTTCAGGATGAACGTAAAGCTGCGAACGCCAGAAGGCATGAACCACGCGCAAGTTTTGATCCGGCGGCGATCTTCCTCAGGCAGCGCCTCGAAGGCGGCATAGGTATTGCAGAAATCGGTTTCGCCGCCTTCCCTGGACAGGGAGCGCGCGCTCATGATCGAGCCGAGGATCGGCTTGTCGGACATGGTCCCGTCGATGTGCCAGAAAAAGGCACCGCGTAGGTAATCGGCGTGCAAGTTGACCTTCGGGTCCATGCTGATCGCATAGACCTGGTCGCCATCCGCCTCGTCACGCTGTTCGCTTTTCTCTCGTGCAAAGGTCCCCAATGTCTTGGTGAAAGCGATCTGTTCTTCGTCCGTCAGACCGATCTTCGGAAACACGAGCACGCCCCGCTGCTCCATCAGCGCACGAATGTCGCTAGCCAGCTTCCCGCTGAGCAGCGTTTCCTTGTCGGCATGGATGACGCTGCCGATCGCCGGCGCCGCGTTGGTCACTTCGAAACGGGAAGCTAAGGTGGTTGTCATAGGCTCCTCCACAGCGCAGCTAACCCAACCGCGCTCGACTTTTGTCCGCACTTATCATTGCTGGGAAGAGAGGTCCAGCAGACCGCCGACCGCCACTTCGCTTGGCCATCCACCTGTTATTCCCGCTTGCAGTCGGAAATGTACGGACATAACAGGACATGCCTTTGCTCAGGCCTATGACCAGCGCTTTTGGGAGCGCGCCGGAAGTGAAAGAGGGAGACGACAGATGGCTAAAGCCCCCGTTTACAAGCGACTGATCGAGCTGTTCGAAGCCGAAGGAATTGACAGCATTTTTGGCATTCCCGATCCAGGCTTCATCCATATGGCCATGGAGGCCGAAGAACGGGGTTGGAATGTCGTCAGTCCGCATCATGAGCAGGCTGCCGGTTTCATGGCTGATGCATGGTCGCGGATGACCGGCAAACCGGGCCTCTGTTTCGGCACCCAAGGGCCAGGCATCGCAAACATGGCTGGCGCGATGATCGTCGCGGCAAAAGAGAATTCGCCGACCATCTTCCTTACGGGCAACCGTCAGCGGATCGCTGAGCAGCGAGTGAAGCGCGGGCGCATCCAGTACTTGAGCCAGCCACAATATTTCGAAGCGGCCATGAAGTATGTCGGCGTGATCGAATATCCTGAACAGACCGACGAGATCATCCGCGAAGCGATCCGCCAAGCGCTCGAGGGGACCCCAGGGCCGGTCTATGTCGAAATTCCAGAGCACATCGTCACCGCCGAGCTGGATTGGCCGCCCGCAGCCCCGCCCGAAGCCTATCGATTGGTGCGCCAGGAGGCCGGACCGAGTGCGATCGCCCAAGCCGTCGCGCTGATCCGCGATGCTAAGCAGCCAATCATTCTTGCCGGACAGGGCATCTTCACCTCGCGCGCGCAAGCAGCGATGGCCGAATTTGCTTCGCTCATGGCCTGCCCTGTCGTGCGCACCACGGGCACTGACGCCTATCTGCCCGGACTTGAAGACGCGACATTTCCATATGGGTTTACGCAAGCAGGACGAGAGGCCGTCATCCAGTCCGACCTGTGCATCGCGATCGGCACCGAGATCGGAGAGCCCTTGCATCACGGCGTGGCGCGGCACTGGCAGCAAAACAACGCGAACCGGAAGTGGATTTACGTGGAGCGCGATCCCGGGACCATCGGGGTCAATCGGAAGATCGACGTCCCGCTCGTGGGCGATCTGCGTGATATCGTGCCGCAGTTGACCGAGGCTCTACGCGAAAGTCCGCGCAGCCCGACTGCGGAATTCGAGCGGTGGATAGAAGTCCACAAGCAAGAGCAGGCGGACTTGCGAGCGCGCGCACCGAGCGGCCGGGCCAAAATCCACACCGCACGGATGGTCGTGGAAGCGACGAAGAACCTGTCGAACGATGTCGTGTTCGTCCGCGATGGCGGCTCGGTCAGCATCTTCGGCTGGACCTATCCCCAGAACAAGCCTCACGACATGGTCTGGAACCAGAATCTCGGGCATCTCGGCACTGGTCTGCCATACGCCATCGGAGCGCAGATCGCCGCAGGGCGCGATCGCCGCACGCTGTTGCTGACGAGCGACTCGGCGTTCCTGTTTCACACCACGGAACTCGAAACCGCCGCGCGAAAGAAGCTGCCGCTCGTGGTCGTCGTCGGCGTCGACCACCAGTGGGGACTCGAAGTGGGCGCCTGCCGCAACATGTTCGGGCCCAACGCACGCCCGCCGGAGGCCTACTGGAGCCAGGATGTCCGTTTCGACAAGCTCGCCGAAGCGCTGGGCTGTCACGGCGAGTTCGTCGAGCGCGAGGAAGATATCGCTCCGGCCATCGAACGGGCGTTCGCGAGCGGCAGACCCGGCGTCGTGCATGTCGTGATCGATCCGGAGGCCAACTCGGCGATCGCCGAAATCCCCAACTTCGAAGAGTTCAGCTCATGGTACTCCGACGTGGGCATGTGGATTTATTGACGCTGGGCGACGCCGGGCAGGAGGTTTTCCCTGCCCGGCTCCGAGCCGTCCACTCGCTAACCGACGTCGAAACAACATTGTCTGGACATTTTGCGCCCTCGATCTTATGTCCCGACTGTATGTACGGACAATCTCCGAAATAGGGGCTTGCCGTAAGACGGGGGAGGGCAAATATGAGGCGATTGGTCGTCGGGCTGTTTCTGGCCGGTTCGAGCTATGCGGGGGTTGCGCAAGCTCAGTCACCAACACCTTCGGCTGAAGAAAAGGCCGATGGTTCTACGCAGGATACCGGTGAGATCATCGTGACCGCGCAGAAACGCGCGGAGCGCCTGCTCGACGTGCCAATGTCGATTTCTGCAATCCGTGGCGATGCGATCGTCAATGCCGGGCTCAACTCTACTGTCGCCTTGTCGCAAGTCTCACCCGGTGTGGTGACTGTGAACAACGGGTTCGGCTTCTTGCCGGTCATCCGCGGCATCCAGTCCACCGGCACGTCTCCGGGAGACGAGACAAACGTTGCGATCTACCTCGACGACGTATCGATCGGGACGCCGATCGGCGCATTCTTCGACCTTGCCGACATCGAGCAGATCGAAGTGCTGAAGGGTCCACAGGGAACGCTCTATGGCCGCAACGCCACTGGCGGCGCTATCCGCATCACCACACGCAAGCCATCGTTCGAAACAGCGGGCAGCCTGGCGGTGGACTATGGGCTCCACTACAAGGACCTTCGGGCCACCGGCTTCGCTACCGGCAAACTGGCGGAGAACGTCGCCGGATTGCTGAGTGGCACCTATCGCCGCGGCGATGGCTTCATCCGCGGGATCGCCGGCAACGAGGGCAAGCGCTACGGAAAGCCGCGTAATTACGTGGTTCGTGGCAAGATACTCGCCACCCCGACGCCCACGCTCGAAATCATCGCATCGGCCGACATCTGGAAGCAGCAGAACGACTCGGTCTTCATCTCGAACGTCAAGGACGGCGCCAACCCCTTCCCGCTGATTGCCGGCGGCATCCCGAGTGCACCGTACACCCACGCCGGCAAGACGCAGCCCCGTGCGGATCTAAAAGGCTGGGGTACTGTCCTGGATGCACGATGGAGCGCTCCGGGCGACATCGAGGTCCGCTCGATCTCCGCTTTGCGCAGCGTCCAGATCCAATCGCAATCGGACACGGACCGCACGAGCCTGTCGATCGGCTCCAACCAGATTTCGCAGAGGCAAAAGGCCTTCACGCAGGAACTCACCATCGCCGGACCTGCGGAAGGAACGGTGTCTTGGATCGCCGGGCTCTATTACCTGCACAACAAGGCCTACAACCCGTACTTCCGCAATTTCGCCGGAGACTCACCCGGCGGCACGGCCAACGTCTGGTTCACCAACCGCATGAGGGTTGATGCGGTCGCAGGCTTCGGCGAGGTGACAGTCAATCCGACGGCGAACCTGCACATCACCGGCGGTCTGCGCTACAGTTCTGAAACGAAGAAGTTTTTGTGGCGGAACGTCTTAAATCCGGCGTTTCCAGTCACCGATGCGCAACGGACCTGGAACAGCACCACATGGCGCGCTGTCGCTCGGTACGATTTTTCGGATAGCGCGAACATCTACGGCTCGATCAGCACTGGTTTCAAGAGCGGCGTCTACAACGCCTATTCCGCTTTGAACAAACCGGTGAACCCGGAGAAGATCACGGCTTACGAGGTCGGCGCCAAGGCACGCGTCGTGGGCGTGAATATGTCGGTCGCTGCGTTTTCGTACAAGTACACCGACATCCAGGTGAGTTCGTACACATATTTCGGCAACCCACCGGCCTTGCAATTGACACTGAGCAACGCCGCAAGTGCGAAAATGCGCGGCATCGAATTCAACGCCGATGGTTCGCTCGGCGGTGGCTTCTCGTTCGCCGCCGGTCTGGCCTGGCAGCCGACCAGCAAGTATCAGAGCTTCACCTCGGCTCAGGTCACCGTTCCGCTCTTGCCCTCTCAGTACGCCACCCCATTCGATGGCGTGGTGGGTCGTGTCGTCGTGCCTTACGACGCGTCCGGGAGCCGCACCGTGCGCAGTCCCGAGGTCACTGCCAACCTGCGCCTCAATTATCAGACCGAGCTGGCCGGAGGCGTCCTCGATGCCTCAGTCAACGGCGCGTATACCTCTTCCTTCTTCTGGCAACCGGGCAACTTTTCACGCGAAGATCCGTACACGGTTGTTAATTTCAGGGTCGGTTGGAAGAAGAACAATATGACGATCTCCGTATTCGGCACCAACGTGACCGATGCCGATTATCATACCGACTACGTTCCCAACGTTCGGGGTGATAGTGTCAAGTTCATCCCCAAGCACGAAATCGGCATCGGGCTAAAATTTGATATCTAAAACGTCCGGTACCATGGGTAACGCAACGCCATATTAAAGGCGGCGTACCGAAACGGGGAGGTTTAGTGATGAATCAAGTCATACGTAAGAAAAGTCCGATAAAGAGCCACCTCGAATTTTTGCCAATTTGCGCTATACTTGCGACCTCAGCCGTTGCCGCCCCGGCGACGGCGCAGACCACCGCGGCGAATGACGCGAACCGCGATGAAAACACCATCATCGTTACGGCGCAGCGCCGCGCAGAGGCGCTTGAAAACGTGCCAATGACAGTGACCGCGATCTCGAGTGAAGGGCTGGCCGCAGCAGGCGTCACCGATATCCGTGACCTGTCGGCCGTGGTGACCGGTTACCAGCTCGGCCAGGGCGGCGCCTATCCGCAGCCGGCGGTTCGTGGCGTGACCACCATCATCAACGGAACCTCGTTCGAGAACAACGTGGCCGTCTATATCGACGGTTTCTACCAGATCGCCCCTCAGGCTATCGGCATCGACCTACCGAATGTCGCAACATCCAGGTTCTGAAAGGGCCACAAGGGACGCTGTATGGCCGGAACGCAACCGGCGGCGCCGTCCTGCTCAACACCGTCTCGCCGGGTGACGAGTGGCGGGGTCGCGGGGAAATCACATACGCTCGCTTTGACGACAAGCGCCTCAGCGCGTTCGTCGCAGGACCGTTGAGCGAACGCATGGGAGTCAGCATCGCGGGCTATCTGCGCCGCAGCGATGGCTATTACAAGAAGGCCAGCCGGACGGTCCCGGGCGAGACCGATGGCAATGCCGCGCCGCTGGAGCAGGACGCGATCCGGTTGAAGCTCAAGGTACAGATCGCCGAAGGTTTCGATGCAACGCTGGCTTACAACTTCACTCACGTCAGCGATCCGCGCGGCAACCTGTTCACGCCATACGAAAACGTTTCGCGGACGATCACCTACAACGACCCCGGCGGCGCGACACTGCCGACCAAGCTTGGCGTCGCGGCCTTTGACTACGAGACCGAGGTCTCCAGCAAGCAGCACGAGGGGACACTGACACTGGGCCTGGATACGGGGATCGGCCGCCTCATGTCCTACACCGGTTATTCCAGGTTCGTACCGACGACGAGTTTCGACTTTGATGGCTCGTATGTGAATGCCGGCTGGAGCACGAGCATGTTCAAGCAGCTGACCTTCCAGCAAGCGGTGGATTTTCAGATCGACGCAATCGACCGCCTCGACTTGATCATCGGCGCCAACTACCTGCATGACGATCTCGACACCATTGCTCCCAATATCGCCCAATTCGCCGCCAACAATCCAACGGCGCCAGGCACCACTCCGCCGACCCGCGCCAATCTGATTCAGATTGAGGACCGGCAGTTCTCCCAGAAGAAAAAGGCCTGGGCGGTGTACGCCGACGCGATGTTCCATCTCACCGACGCGCTGACGATCAACGCGGGCGGCCGGTACAGCAAGGAAGCGCAGGACGTCTTCGCGGTCGCGGTGGACCCTCGCAGCGGCGCTTTCAATTTCCCGGCGACGAGCAAGGGATCGAACTACAAGAAGTTCACTCCGCGTGCTTCGATCCGATACGAGATCGCGCCGCGCACGAACGTGTATGCTTCGTGGTCCAAGGGATTCCGCAGCGGTGCCTGGAACGCCGCGTTGCCGACCAATCCTTCGAACCTGGCGGCTGCGGCGGCCAACTGGACGCCGGCCGACCAGGAATCGATCACTGCGTACGAAGTGGGCTTCAAGACGGCAGGTTCGAACTTCCGGGCCGAGATCGCCGGCTTCTATTACGACTATACCGATCTGCAGGTCTCGCTAACCTCGCGCGCGCCGATCTGCGATTTGCCGTCCACGCCTCAACCTTGTAGCCAGGTCACTACGCTGATCGCCAATGCGCCTAAGGCCAAGATCAAAGGCGTCGAAGGCAGCTTCGAATGGCAACCAGTTGAAAACTTGAAGCTTCGTGGCGGTATTACCTGGCTGCATGCGCGCTATGGCAACGGCTTCTTCTTCAACGGCGTCGGGGTGAACGCTGCGCTTCCGGCCCGGAACACGAACTCCGATCCGCTGAAGCAGTCCGCAAACGCCAGCCAGGTCCAGAACCTTTCCGGCAAGCAGATGTCGCGTGCTCCCGACTGGACGGCCAACTTTGGCATCGAGTACAACATCCCCAACGGCGATGGCGGCCTCGCCTTCTCCACGAACGTCAATTACACCGACAGCTATGTCGTCACCAACCCGTCCGTGTGGTGCGATCCGACGGCGTCCAACGGGGCGATCTGCGCTGCCACGCCGGCCGATCGCCGCGGGGAGCAGCGGTTCGTCGAAGGCGCTTTCGCCCGGGTCAGCGCGCAGGTCACGTGGACGGACCCCAGTGGTCACTACTACGGCCGGGTCTGGGGCAATAACCTGACCGATCACCGCTATCGCCTGCACTACACTGGCACGGCCACCGGCACCTATTCGCCCATGGCCGAACCGCGGACCTACGGCGTGACGGCGGGCGTGAAGTTCTGAGTTTGACTGGTGGAGGGGGGCTGGAGGGTGGTGGCGCCAGACAGTGCCACCACCCTCCAGTTAGCCAAGTGTCTCCTCGATCCGCCGCCGCCGGGCCGCCACTGGGCGACCACACGTTTCGGATCAGGTAAGCGTCATGCCGGCGAGGTTGCCTTCGCGCCGCCAATCTTCAAGAATCTTCGGATAAGTGCCGAAGGGCGCGATGAAGGGGTCGCCGTAGATCGGGTTGCTGAGGACCGCCTCACCCTCCGCGTTGTAATATCCCGGTGTGCAAGACTGCCAGAATTCGGCGTCGTGATAGGCGCGTTCACGCACGGCCGCGCCCCACGCTTCCTGTGCGGCCAGTGTCGGTTCGACCGCGCGCAGATCGCGTTTCAGCACTTGGCTCACGATGTACGCTATGTGGATGGCTTGATCGTCGTACCCCAGCGTTATCGATGCGTTGGCGCCGACCTGGGTGTAGCCCGAATAGAGGAAGTTGGGAAAACCATGAGTCGTCAGACCATGGAATGTCCGGTACCCCTGCGCCCAGTTATCATAAAGCGAGAACCCGTCGGCCCCGTCGATGGCTTCGATCCCCAGCCGGCGCTTGAGATCGCCGGAGACCTCGAACCCGCTAGCGTAGATGATGCAATCGACCGGATAGAAAGCTCCGTTGGCGACGATCCCGTCCTCGGTGATTTCCTCGATGCCTTTCGCATCCGCCACATCGATCAGATGGACATTCGGGCGATTGAATGCCGGCAGATACTCGTCGCTGAAGCCGATCCGCTTGCAGCCGAGGCGGTACCAGGGCTTCAACGCTTCTGCGGTTGTCGGATCTTCGACGATCTCTTCGATCCTCCGGCGATTGCGCTCGGCGACCTTGTGCTCCTCCAGTTCGCGGAGGGCAGCGATCTGTGAAAGGTTCGGCTCCGTCAGACCCGATTTCGCCAGGGCGGCTTGAACGTTGCGGCTAACCTCGGTCCAGCCGTCGCAGATAAGGTCTTCCTCGTCCGCTGCAAATCCTTCGGCAATGCCGCGGTGCAGACTGCGATGACGCGGCATTGTCCAGCCAGGTGTCAGCGTCGCTTGCCACTCCGGATCAGTGGGCGCGTTGTGGCGCTCGAGAACGTAGGATGGGGTGCGCTGGAACACGTAGAGCTCGCCAGCATCGGCTGCGAGTTTGGGGACAGCCTGGATCGCGCTGGCGGCCGTACCGATGATGGCGACGCGTTTGTCTCGCAGCTTGTGCAAGCCGCCGTTGGTATCTCCACCAGTATAATCGTAATCCCATCGCGAGCTGTGAAAGCTGTGCCCCTTGAAGCGTTCGATCCCCTTGACTCCCGGTAGCCGGGGCCGATTGAGCGGGCCGGGCGCCATTATGAAGAACCGCGCCCGCAAGAGATCGCCTCGGTTCGTCGAGATTTCCCATCGATCAATGCCACTTCGCCAGCGTACACTACGCACAACCGTGCTTAAGAGCGCATGGCGATAGAGATCGAATTTTTTCCCAATTGCCTGGCAGTGGGCAAAGATCTCAGGACCGTAGGCGTACCTGTCTTTCGGTACATATCCCAGCTCTTCAAGCAATGGGAGATAGTTGTAGGATTCGATATCACACTGCACGCCGGGATATCGGTTCCAGTACCAGACGCCCCCGAAGTCGGCGGCCATATCGATGATCCGCAAGTTCCGGACCCCGACTTCCGCGAGACGGGCGGCGGCCAGCAATCCCGCAAAGCCCGCTCCCAGCACCACGACGTCGCAATCTTCGGCCACGGCACTCCGCGATTGCGGGGCACAATAAGGGTCATGCTCGTGATAATCCCTGAGTTCGCCGACCGCGGCGCGAAACTGCTGTGCGCGATCGCTGCGAAGCCTACGGTCGCGCTCTTGCCGATAGCGTGCGCGGATCGCATCGATATCGATATCATCCGGAAGCGTTGTGGGGCGGCAATCGCGCACGATCGAGGTCCTTCGTGTAGCCCAGTCGAGTGACCGCCAGCGACATAGGAACGCCAAGTTTCAAAGACGGCGATGCCGCCGACATTCGAGAATGCGCCCCGCCCCGGCGTCACCACTCATCGATAATGAAGGCGCCTCGCTTTCGCAGAGGCGCCCTCAGTCGCGGTCAGAACTTAGCGGTGAGCTGCGCACCATAGCTCACTGGCGAGTTCCAACCCGCACCAGTACCGATGGTGTTGGAAAGCACCTGATTAAGATGTCTGTCGTTCGTCAAATTGTCGCCGAAGATCGCCAGCGTGAAGCGGTCCGACGGATCGGTCCACTGAATCCGCGCCGACAATGTTTCGAAACCCCTCTGCTTGAACTGCTCGGTGGCGTCGAAGAAGAAAGACGAGGAGTAGTAGAGGTTGCCCGACAGCTGCAGTCGCCCTCCACCCAGATCAGTTTCGTAGCTCATACCAATGTTCCCGGTGAATTCCGGGGTGCGCTGCATGTGGAAGCCCTTGGCGTCGACTGTCGTCTGCACGAGCGCCCCGGGCCCGAAACCGCCGAGAGCCTGCGGCACGCACCACAAGGCCGTCAAGGGCGCGGCGGAGGGATCGCAATAGCTCACAAAGGGCGCATTGGGGAAAGCCTTGTACCGGGCGTGGGTATAGGCCGCGCCGGCATTGATCGAGAAACCGGGAGACATGCGATATGTAACCTGGGCTTCAAGCCCGTAGATTTCGGAAGATGCGGCGTTTCGGATCTGCGCCGCACCCGCTTGGAAGCTCGACACCTGAAGGTTGCGATAGTCATAGTAGAAGGCCGCCACATCAAACGACAGCAGACGGTCCCCATATTTGTAGCCCGCTTCGAAGGCATCGATGTCCTCGGGCTTCACCGGCACCGCAGACAGGCCGCCGACGTTGTAGATGCCAGCCTTGTAGCCGCGAGTGTACGAAGCGTAGATGCTCGATTCCTCGGTCGGCTTGTACCGCACCACCAATCGCGGGGTGACGCGGTTGTTAGTGAGGGTCGGTAGCTCAATCTTGCTCCCGGATGGTAGCCCGACGACCGAGACGGGCTGTCCATTGGCGCCTTCATAAGACGTCGTGAACGGATTGGTGAGGAAGTAGGCGTTGATCACCTTATCGTGGCTGTAGCGCCCGCCGACCGTCACGAAGAACTTGGACGAAACCTCGTAAGTCATGTCGAGGAAGCCGGCAAAGGACTCGGCCGTGGCGCTCGACCCCCCGAACTGGAACGTCGGCGCGCCGCCAAGCCCCGCCTGGAGCGGTCCCCAGGTATCACGATTTCGATAGTAGATCGCGCCCGCCGTCCATTGCAGCCGCGATCCCGGCTTCGAATTGAGCAGAAACTCCTGGGAGATCGTGCGATTGGCAACCGGAAATATCAGATAGAAGAAGGGCAGCGCCGTCGAATCAAGGTCCGAGTTATTGAGCGCGTCGTCCTTGCGATAGAGGGAATAGGAAACAAGATCCGCAAAACCGAGATCGGCCGTTACAGTGGCTTGGATGGCATTTGACTTGTTTCTGAAATCAACCCTGTCGGTCGCGGCGACCTCGTTCGGACGAGTGGCAACCAGTGAAGATGGCGCGTAGTAATATACCAGCGGCAGACCTTTGGTGTCGGTTCGCCCGTAGAACGCCTTGCCAGCGGACGACACCAGATCCAGGAAACCTGAACTGCCATCCCGATCGACATAGGAGTTCGCGAGGATCGACGTGGGATCGTGCGTATTAGAATGCGTAAACCGGATCAGGGCCGACACAGCGGGCGAAAGCTGGATTTTCGCGCCAGCCCTTACCGACCAGTTCTCGAAGCGCGAGACCCGGTCGTTACCGTCGACGATGTTCGTGCGAAAACCGTCGCCGCGCTTGTACCGCCCTTCGATATCGACCGCCACGTTCTCGCCGAGCCCGGTCGTTGCGTAGCCCTGAAGATTGAGCTCGTGGAACCGGGCGTAGGACGCGCGCATCTCGGCGTGCGTTTCGACGTCCGGATCGTTGGTGGTGACGAGGATGGCACCGCCGGTAGTATTGCGGCCGAACAGCGTACCCTGCGGTCCCTTGAGGACCTGAATGCTCTTCACATTGAGCAGTTCGAAGTCGGCGACGAGCGGATTCGATTGAAAAAATCCATCCACGTAAATGCCGACATTAGGTCCGCCGCCAGCTGTACTGACGGCCGTGCCGACGCCGCGGATCGTCGGCTGAGCGAACGCTTGGACCGAATCGAAGCGCAGCCCTGGCGAAATCCTGGCGGTATCGGCCAGCGAATCCACATTTGCTGAGGTCAACTGCTGGGTGCTCAGGTTGGTGACGGAAATCGGCACGTCCCGCGACAGTTCGCTGCGTCGCTGGGCGGTTACGACGATCGCATCGTCATTGGGAGCCGCCTGGTCACCGGCTGCGTCTTGGGCGTAGACAGCGGGCGCGCTCGCGAGAGTGAGGCCCACCGGCAGCGCCATCAGCGCCAGCCGTGACTGCCGCCAGCAAGCGCGTCGGCGAATGTCGGCACCCAACCGATTATCGAGTAAATTTTTCATCCTACCCCCCTGTTTTCGAACAGGCACTTTTGCCCGCGGTTTTGTCTTCACGTGTCGGCCGTCCTGCGGGCGGCCGAAGGTATTATTCCTCCTCGCATTCGAAGCGAAGTGGCAGAGCCTCCATCGACAACACTGCGATGTTGGGCAGAAACCGCAGATCTTCGGCAGCCACCCCGAGCCTGAGGCCCCTGAGACGCTGCGCGACTTTCTTGGCGGCCACGCGCAACTGCATTCTCGCCAGAGAGATGCCGAGACATAGGTGGTCGCCCGCACCGAAAGTCATGCTGCGCGACAAACCGGCCCGGCCGGCGTCGAAGTCGCGCGGGGCCACGAAGACCTGTTCGTCATCGTTGGCCGATGCGAAGAGCAGCAGCAGGTTGGCGTTCTCCGGCAGCGATCGGCCACCCAGTTCCACAGCCTTGGTGGTGACGCGCGACATCGCACGTACCGGCGGCTCTATCCGCAGGATCTCTTCGATCAGCCTGGTCATCCGGGCATCATCGCTGCCGGCTCGATAAAAATGATCAGCCACTTCCTCGTTCGTCGCGACCGCAAAAAGCACGTTGGCTAGCGCAGTTGACGTGGAGTCATGCGTGTTGATGAGAAATGCCCGCGCCGTCGCTACCAATTCGTTGAAGGACAGTTTCGGCTCGGAGTCATCAATGCGCGCGTTGATCAAATCCGAAAGCATGTCGGATCCCGGCCGCTCGATCCGGCGCGATACCAGATCGATCAAATACCTTTGCAGCTCGCAAAGATGTCCCGCGATTTCGAGCATCTGCTCCCGACTGTCGAGCGGCGAGAATTGTGCAAGATATGCCGCCCCCCAATCGCGGACTTTTGCTTGCGCGAGATCGTCGATATCGAGTTGGCTAAGACTGAAGCCGATAGCCATGGGCAAGGCCAGATCGGCGAGACCATCGCAGCTTCCACGTGCGATGAAACCGTCGATTAATCGATCAACCTGCTTTTCGAACGCCGCTTCCAATGTCTTGATGCGGCGGGCCCCAAAAGCTTGCTGAACCAGTTGACGTGCGCGGGCATGACGTGGCGGATCGACGTTGACCACGTCGGGGAACCAACCGCCGCCTTGCTCGCGAAGAATTTCCTTGAGTTCGTCGAGGTAACCCCGCGCCATTTGGCCGTAATAACCCTTCTCTTGCGAGAACGTTATCGGGTCACGCAAGACACGGTTGAGATCAGCATAGCGCGACACGAGATACACGCCCAGCTTTTCATCGAAAGGCAATATTTCTTGAGCACGCAAGGATTTGTAGAATTCATTTGGATGGGTCTGAAT
>Ga0070667_100000367_pt1 | contig 49149 bp, 47 predicted proteins | sample KBSS33metaG_FD_64659 | JGI IMG/M metagenome (GOLD analysis project Ga0070667, IMG submission 64659) | Switchgrass rhizosphere microbial communities from Kellogg Biological Station, Michigan, USA - KBS S3-3 metaG | ecosystem: Host-associated > Plants > Roots > Rhizosphere > Soil ...
GGACAGACTGCGCCTGCCGAGCTAACGGCGAAGACCGTGATGGCGATTTCCTGCGCAGCGTTGCTGGAGAGCGTGCTGCAATCATTATGGAGGCCGATCTCGACGGTCTCATTGGAATCGGCCGCCCAGAGCCTTCCGGCGGGTGCAGCACGTGGCTCGTGACGCAGCCTAGACACCCGCTCAGCGCGCTCAACCTCAACACCCAATCTCTTCCCTCTTTCCGGCTTCCTGAAGCCCCGTACGACAGTGGAGAAGGCACTGGTTGGCGCCAGACGTTGATCGCTGGCGTCAGCAACCGACGCGTCGACGAACTGGTGCAGGGGGTGGAGATGAGCTGCATCTCGAAGTCGAGCGTGTCCAAGCCGTGCGAGGACATCGATGAGCGCGTGAACGCGCTCGCGGGCGAGTGGCCTTTCCTGGTTGGACGCCACCTACCTCACGGTGCGCGACGGCGGGCGAATGGTCAGCGTCGCTGCCATAATCGCCGTGGCGGTCAGACATCCATGGCCAATTCCCACGCGAGGCTGTTGCACGCGTCGTAGAAGCCAATGCTGCAGCCGAGGACGATGAGCATTTCACGGAACTGATATCCGACATCGCGCGATATGCGTTCTGGGCTCGGCGATTGGGCTCGGACGAAAATGGGAAAACATCGACGACATGGGCGGAAGCGCCTTGCCCTTCGATCGGGCCTCGACCACATCGCGAACAACGGCATATTTTGGACTTGGATCTGACAAAAACGTACAAATTCGCGCTTAGAAGCCGCCTTCAAAGTTCTCTAAGCGCATCGTCTCTGCCCCGCCCCGCCCCGCCTCGCCTCGTCTCACCCCGGCCTCTGCCATCAGCTGCAGCCCTCGATGTAGCCGAGTGTCGGCATCGTGCCGACATGTATGGCGCTGACTTTTCGGTCGGTGCCGATCTCGAATCGCAGGGCTGGACCGCCACTCGCGGCGTTGGGGGCGGTGAGGTACCTGGCGGGTGCGGCTTCGTACTTGTGGGGTTCCGAGCGGAAGCCCGCGAACGCGCCAGTCACTTCCTTTTCGCTGGCGCCCACGCCGATGCCTTCAACCAGCTTGACGCCGGACGGCCGGCCCACGGTGATGCGGCGCACCTTGCCCCCTTCGACGATGGCATATACGCCGGGGTACTCGGGGGAAGTCACGGTGCGGCAGCTGTCGCTTTCTTGCGCGCCGCGTTCGGCCCAACCCCCCGATCTGGGAACCGGTTGCCCGATGAGCAGCGTGCCCAGCCCTTCGAGGCCGAGCACCCGTGAGGGGGCGTTCGGCGTTGCAGCCTCAGTTGCGCTATCCTGCGCCGCAATCGCGGGAACCGTGGCAGAACCAGGCGCAGTTTCGCTCGCGGCCGCGTCGGTAGCGGGCTGAGAGGCGGCGTCGTTTTCGGGCGAGGAGCAGGCGCCGAGCGTTAGCGCGCAAGCGAATGCCAGGGTAAGGGGCGTCTTCATGGACAAGACAACAATCGTCGCCGCTTTAGGCTCCGCCGCTGGCAACGCCGCAGCCGCTTTCACTCCCGGTTCGCCGCTACTACCGGCAGCGGCCGCCAGCCCATCCAGTGAAGCAGCGCCGGCGCCAGTCGCTTTAGCGCCTGTTCGACGATCAAGGCCAGGGCCAGCGAGAGGCCGAACAATGGCATCAGCAGCGCCATGAGCAGCACCAGCGTCACCAGTGCCCACGAGTGGCGCAGCGGTGCCAGCGGCGCGGGCGCGCCGAGTTGCTCTTTGGGGCGCCGGCGCCACCACAGCACGACACTGGAGAGCGAGAGCGTCACCAGCCCCAGCAGCACCGCCACGTTGACGAGCTGGTTGGCCAGGCCTGCCCATGCCCCTGCGTGGATCGCGACGCCGTAGCCGACCGCGCGATCGAGGAGGGGGCGGCCGGCGAAACGCTGCACTCCCAGCAGCGTACCGTCGCCGGCGATCTCGGCGCTGTCCCGCCGAGGCCGGTTCTCGGCTTGGCTGCGGACCTGCCAGGGCAGGCCATCGCTGGTTGGCGGACTGACCTCGACCGGCGCGGCGAAGCCCAGACGCTCGGCGCTCGAGACCACCGCGTCGAGTGCGGCGGGGGCTTGGCGATGCATGTGGGCCATCGTCATTCCGCCATGCTCGGCATGTTCGGACATCATCGCCCGCATGCCGGCATCGGCCTGGGCGCGCGCCCTGGCATCGGCCGTCGCGCCGGCCGACCAGTCCTGCCGGCCGGTGGTCGCGGCGGCAACGCTGCGCACCTCTCGCAGGTAGCTACCCCAGGCGTTTGCCCAGGGCAGGCCCGAGGTGATCAGAAACAGCGCGCCGAGGGTAACCCACAAGCCGGTCACCGCGTGGAGATCGCGCCAGAACAGCGCGCTGCCTCTGCGCAGGCGCGGCCAGAGCACGCCGGCAAGCCGCGAGGTCCCGCGGGGCCACCACAGGAACAGCCCGGTCAGCAGCATGACGATCGTCCAGCACGCCGCTGCCTCGACCACCGCAGAACCCCAGTTGCCAGCCAGCAGTTCGCCATGGAGGCGGAAGACGATGCGCATCAGCCGGTCCTCCTCCGGCACCTGGTAGAGCACGGCACCGCTATGCGGGTGGACCCAGACGCGCACGTCCATGCTGCCCTGGCCGACCAGCACTTGCACCGCATCGTCGGGCGCTTCGGGCAACACGTACTTGTGCAGGACCGATCCCGGCACCGCGGCAACTGCGCGCTCAGCGATCTCATCGGGCGAGAGACGCGGCGCCGCGCCGGTCGCGACGTGGCGGTAGGGCGCGTAGAGCGCGGCCTCGATCTGCGGCTTGAACAGGTAAATCCCGCCGGTTACCGACAGCCATACGACGAACGGCACGCAGAACAGGCCGGCGTAGAAATGCCAGCGCCACACTGCGCGATACCAGCGCTCGGCGCGCGGCGCTAGCGAGTCGATTGCCGCGCTCACAGCGACCACCCGGCTTCGAGAAGAAAGCTGCGCTGCGGGTAGGGGTGGTAGACCCAGGCGCGATCGTTGGTGAGGTTGTCCACCCCGGCGCTCACCCGCAGCCGCTCGGTCACGTCCCAGTTCACCTTCAGGTCCAGCGCGAAGAGTTCGGAGGTATAGCCAAAGGTGTCGCCGCGCTGCAGCCCGAACAGGTCGGTGTTGGGGCGCGAGGCATAGCGGATGCCGACGGAGAGCAGTACCGGAGCGGCAATCCGGTAACGCAGGCTGCCGTTGAGGCGCCAGCGCGGGATGCGCGGGAATTGCACACCCTCCGCGGCGGGCGCGCTGTCGTTGCGTACTGTTTGCGAATCGATCCAAGCGGCGTTGGCTTCCACATCGAGACCCGGTAGCAGGTCTCGCGCCTCGACGATCAGCTCGACGCCCACCTGGCGGGTGAGATCGATGTTCTTGAAAGTGCCGGTGGTGACGCCGTTTTGGTTGAAGCCGGTGAACGAAAAGATGGTGTTGCGCACTCGCTGCCAGAACACCGATCCGGTGACCTTGACCGGGCCAAAGCGGCGGCCGAGCAGCAGGTTCGCATCGGTCGATCGCTCGGGCTTGAGGTTCGGGTCGAAGCTGTTGGGATTGAAACTGCCGTCGCCGTTGAGACTGCCCTGGAACAACTCGCCGACGGTGGGGAAGCGTACGGCCTTCGCCAAGCTGAGCTGCAGCGTCGTATCGGGATCGATGGTCCATTCGACCGAGGCTTTGGGCTGCAGGCCTGTTGCGTGCCGGGCGGCAAAGCTGCCTGTCACTTGCTGGCCCGCCAGCGATCCCGTACCCAGCCGCGTCAATCCGCCATCGAAGGCGCGCCAGTCCTCGTAGCGCAGACCCAGCGTCACCATGACGGGGTCGAGCGGTGCACGCAGTTCCGCCCAGGCCGCCACGTTGCGGGTCTTGCCGAAGGTTCGGCTGGTGAAGGTCTCGCTTTCGTCGCTGCGCCAGCTCGGCAGTGCGAAATTGGTGAGTTCGGTGCGGTAAAGGCTGCCGCTGCCGCCGCCCGCCAGCTTCATGGCGCCAAGTTCCGCGTCGAGCACGAGTTCGCCGGTCCACCAGTTTGTCGGCCCTTGGTGCGCCAAGGTGCCGGCACCGTCGGCGCGGCCTGCGGCCCAGCTGTTCGATGTGAAGCCGTCCGAGCGCAGGATCTGATACGTCGACAGGTTAGCCTGTACCGTCACCGCGTCTGATAGCGGCGCCGCTAGTTTAAGCCCGGCGAGCAGCTCGTCGCGCACGGTGCGTGACCACTTGGCGCCGCCCGCCAGGAATGTCTTGCCAGCGGTGGAAACGAGGCCCTCGCACACGGCGCCGCCGGTTCCATCGCGCAAGTAGCAGTCCGGCGCAGTCTGACTGTCGAGGTTGTGCCAGTACGCGAGCAGCAACTCGCCTGCAACGCCGGAGCCGCCATCGTAGCCCAGACGCAACTTGGCCTGGTCCTGGGTGATCGCGGCGGGGCTTTGCGCGGCGAAGATCGGACTGGTGGCAGTACCGGGCGCATTGGCGATTGCCTGGCCCCGATCGACCACTGCGCCGGTGACGGAGGTTGCCAGGGCCGCACTGCTGGGGGCTACGAGGCCATAGAAGCTCATCGGCTGGCCATCGTTGCGGAAATGCCGTCCCGAGACGCGGATGGACCACGGGCCGTCCTCCTGCCGCAGGGCGAAGCCGCCTTCGGCCGACCAGCCGTAGTACGTATCGTGCGTTCCGTACTGGTCGTAGCCCTGCGCGAGCACCTGGACTTTTCCGAAGGCCTCGGTGCGTTGCGGATTGCGGGTGGTGATGTTGACGATGCCGCCCATCGAATTGCCCGTGTACCGCGCGGAGTAGGGGCCGTAGACGACGTCGAACTGCTGAACTTCCCCGGGTCCGACGACGCCCCACTTGGGCGCAAAGCTGAACGAGTTCCCGAGGAAGTTGGAAACGACGAAGCCGTCGACCATCACCAGCGTGCGCGCGCTCTGCGTCGAATGGGTGCCACGGAAGCCCGGCACACCGTTGGAGTCGCCAGCGAAGCGCTTGCGCACGAAGAAGTCGGGCGCGTACTTCATCAGGTCCTCGACGTTCTGGGCATTGACCCCTTCGAACTGATCCTCGCCGAGGCTGACCGAAAGACCGCGCGGGGCGATGCTGATTGGCGCGTCGGTCTGGCCGATCACAAGGATCGCAGGGTTGCCGGTGTCGCCGCCGTCAGCGGCATCGGCAGCGAGGACAGGAGCGGAAATCAGCGCCATCGGCGCAGCGCCTGCCATGAAGATGGAGCGCGTAAGCAAAGTGGGGAGCATGGGTATTCACCTGGACGGCCTGCTCGCGCAGTCAGCGCGAGCGCGGCGTGCAACGGGAGCCGGGCCGTAGCGCCGGCGACGTCGGTCATCAGGTGAGGTCGGGTGGTCCCTGGCCCGGCGGGCGCCGTCCGGCAAGAGCGGAAGGCAGCGCCAGCGGACCGCGCAGCAGCGCTGCGACGAAGGCGAACGCCAGCGCGGAGATGATCAGCGCCGCGTGCGCGGCATCTATCAGCCCGTCGCCGAGTGGTGCGAAGGCGCACGGATGCCCGCTGACCGAGGCGACGCGCTCCTTGCCGGTGTCGTGCTTGCCGAGGTCGACCGTCATCGCCGCGCCAGAGCACAGCGTCACGACGACGCCGCCGCTGGGCGCGGTCGGCATGTAGCCGTTTGGCACCGCGATCTTCAGCACCAATGCGGCCGCCAGCAGCAGGGCCGCGAGGGCCGGACGGTCCCGAAAGAAGCGACGAAGCATGCGCACGGTCGAGCGCCTAGCGCGCTTGGCGCGGCTTGTCACTTCCAGAAGAGGGAGGGGCAGGCGAAGTAGTAGAAGGGGTTCTCGTCTTCAGACGTAGCCGCGCCTTTGGCTGTCCGGCTCAGCTGTCTTGAGCGTTCACTGGCGCCTTCACGTGCGCCATCAGCGCGTCATCGAGTGCGGTGGGTGTGAACGGGTAGCGCGAAGAGGTTGTGCCGAGTGAACCGGCCGAGCTGGAGCGGCTGTGAAGAGCGGGTCAAGATCGGCATCGCGGTGCCTCCCCTGGCTGGCTGCGCTTCCCTGGTACGCTGCGCTATTCGGTTCCGGAGCGGCCCCTGTTCGCCAGCGCTTCAAGGTCTTCGGGCCGATCCACGTCAAAGTGTGTGGCCGGATCTGTACATGCGTCGAACACCACGTCGCCACGCCCGCGCAGCAAGCGCCCGGCACCCTCGTCTCCCGATAGCCGGACGATATCGGAGAAGGCTGCGGCGGAAAGCAGCACGGGATGGCCGGGCTTGCCTTCGAACCGCGGCATGGCGGCATAGCCATCGCCGATCAGCGCCGCGAGGCGCGTCGCTGCCCTGTGCGGCACGCAGGGCATATCGCCGAGGAAAACGAACGCGCCATCGCAATCCGCGGCGGCCGCAACGCCGGCCTTCAGAGATTCCGACAGCGCGGTGCTTGTGATGCGCAGCGCTTCGACCGGCGGTGTGCCTGGCCACTCCCCAGTGTCGAGACCGTGTCGCGCGACCACGACCACGCGCGCGACCGGCGCGGCGCGAGCGGCGCGGATGGCGTGGAACAGCAGCGGCTCACCATCGAGCAGGGCCGAGAGCTTGTCGCTGCCGAAACGCGTCGCCGACCCTGCGGCGAGCACGATCGCGGCGTAGCGCGGCCTCATCACGCGCCCTTCCTCAAGCACGTTCCTTCGCCGGGTTGAGCGCCTGCATAATCTCGGCCAGGATTCCGGTCGCGACCTCCCACGGCGACTTGCCGAGACCAGCGACGCCGGGCGAGAGGCGCAACCGGGCAAGCTGCTCGGGTGTCGCGCCCTGATCCTTGAGCGCGGCGAGGCGATCTCCGGCGCGCGACTTCGCGCCGATCATCGCGACGTAGCCGGCACCGCCGCGCAGTGCGGCAAGACAGCCGCCGAGGTCGTGGTGGTCCTCGTGCGTGGCGCCGAGGTACGCGGTCCACTCGTCGACACCGAGCCGTGAAACTGCCTCGCCCGGCTCCTCGCGCAGGTACTGCGCAACGGCGAAGGGCGGGGGCGCATGCGGGCCGTTGGGGCGCACGAGAATCGTCTCGAATTGTGCCAGCTGTGCCAGCTGCGCGGCGGCTAGCGCGCCCGGATCGCCGCCGGAGACGATTACACGACGTGGCGGATCGTAGCGGCGGGCTACGCCGAACGGCTCGTCGGTCAGCGCCAGCAGGGCTCCCGACCCTTCGCGCACCGTCCGCGTCTCGCCGTCGGTGAGCCATAGGCACGAGCGGCGCTCGGCGGCGTAGCGCAGCATCGTCGCGGCGGCGGCATCCTCGGGCGCGATAAGCTCGACCAAGACGTGCAGCGCGCCACCGCAGCGCAGGCGGATGTCAATCCACGGACTGCCCATGCCGTAGTGCAGGCGCCGTGGTACGCCATCGGCGAGGACCTGCGCGGCATGGCCTGCGACATCGCCTTCGATGCAGTCGCCGGAGAAGTAGCCGGTCGCCGCGATACCGCCGTCCGGCGTCGGCACGAACAGCATCTGTGCCCCGGGACCGCGCGGCGCGCTGCCCTGGACACGGTAGAGCGTGGCCAGCGCGGCAGGGCGTTTCGCCGCGAGGGCCTCTGCAAGGGCCGGACGAATATCGTCGATCCAGCCGAACACCGGCCAGTCGTTGCCTTGAAGGCCTTCCGAGCCGATGATCTCGCCGGGTCCGATCTCAGTCGGCATGGTTGTGGACTTCGCTATCAAACTGTCGCCGGGCTGGCCTCCAGCCGGCCTCCCACCAGAGGTGCGATGACGAGATGGTGGAGGATCGTCGCGATCTGCCCCACGGACTCATGCTCGCCGCTGGGGTTGCCCCTTGCCAGCCACCAGGCAAGAATGTCGAAAGTGGAGCCGGTGCCATGGACGACGCCGAGGTCGGCTGGGAGCCAAGCGTTGGGTCGCTGCTCGACTTGGGCGAGGTGACGGGCCTGGAGGATGAACTCCTCGCGCACGATCGCCGCGGCCCCGCCGGTCAGCAGTGCGGACCACAGAGTGGCGTGATCCGCCACGTAGCGGCACAGAGCGAGGGTGGATTCGTAGCTGCTGGTCTCGTGCAGGATTGGGATCGTGCGATCAAGAAGTGTGCCGATCTCTTCGGAAGCGACGTCCGACAGCAGGGCTTCCTTCGTGGGATAGTGGCGGAAGAAGGTGGCGTAGCCGGTGCGGGCACGCGCGGTGATCTCGCGGATTGTGAGCTGGTCGAAGCTTTTGTTTTCCAGCAGCGCCAGCAGGGCACCGGTCAGCGCCTTGCGCGATCGCACCTGGCGCGCGTCGGTGGGCGCGGCCCGCTTGAGGCCGGTGAGACTGGTTTCCATGCAATGTCTCGTATCATCGCGGTTCGCAGGTGTCTAACTGTGGCAGGGCAGGAGGCAGGACCTGAAAAGCCGCCTCAACCTTCGCCGATGCGGTCCGCGAATAGCAGGCGGCCGCCTGAAAGATGCCACAGCGCCTCGTTGAAATCGGAATTGCTCATGGCGAAGCAGCCTTCGCTGCGGCCCAGTTTGCCCCACTTGTCGATCATCGCCTGCTCGACGTACCAGGCCGGGTGCATGACGATCGCGCGGTCGAGAGCCGCGGAATTGTCCTGATCGAGGCCGACGAGCCGGATCGAGGTGCCGTACTTGCCCTTGTACCACTCGCACGTGAGGTAGGCCCCGCGCGAGGTCGCTTCCGAGCCGGGCAGGTTGGAGAAGTTCTGCAGCCATCCGCTGTGGGCGGGGTCGGAACCACGGCCATGCGCCAGGAGGAACGAGCGCATGGTGCCGTTCTCCAAGTTGACGAAGTGCATGCGCGGGCGCCACGAGGGGAGGGCGAAATCGGCGATCCCGACCAGGTCGGTGCGCCAGAGCTGGCCGCGAACGCGCTCGGCCTGGCGGGCGGCGACTTCGATCACGCGGCGCTGGTACTGAGCGATCGCCGCGGGCGTGGCCGCGACGGCGACAGGCGCGACCGGTTGCGGGCTGACGAAGCCAATGCTCGGGTCCGGCATCGCGAGCGAACCGGTGGTTTCTGCGGTATTCTCGGTCGCAAGGGCACGCACGGGCAGAGCGAGGCTTGCGCCTGCTGCCAGTCCCCCGCCGATGACTGCGCGCCTGGACAGCGCACCCCGAACCCGATCCATGGAATTACGCATAGCACATTCGATTGCGATTCACCACGCCGGCGCGATCCGCACCGCCCCGGCAGTCTCGCCGACCGGGCGATTCGTCGCGCCGCCGCGCGGGCCGGTCAGGCGACGACCTTGAGCGTGGTGCGCCGATTCTGGGCGATCCAGTCCTCCAGCACCGGTGCGATTCGGGTGCGCCACTTGCCGCCGTTGAAGATGCCGTAGTGGCCCACGCCCCGCGCCAGCAGGTACTTCTTGCGCGCCTCGGGCAAGTGCGTGGCCAGCTTCAAGGCCGCCTTGGTCTGGCCGATGCCGGAGATGTCGTCCTTCTCGCCCTCGACGGCGAGCAGCGCGGTGTCGCGGATCGCGGAGGGGTCGATGCGCTCGCCGCGGTGGACGAACTCGCCTTTTGGCAGCGAGTGGCGCTGGAACACGTGCTCGATAGTCTGGAGGTAGTATTCGGAGGGCAGGTCGCAGACGGCGCGATATTCGTCATAGAACGCCTTGGTCGCAGCGGCGCTTTCGTCGTCGCCTTCGATCATGTGCTTGAACATGCCGTAGTGGCTCATCATGTGCTTGCCCAGATTCATCGAGAAGAACCCGGCAAGCTGCAGGAAGCCCGGATACACTCGCCGGCCGGCGCCCGGATAGGCGAGCGGCACGGTAGCGATGACGTTGTTCTCGAACCAGCCGAGCGGCTGCTGCATGGCGACGTCGTTGACGCTGGTAGGCGCCTCGCGCGTATCGACCGGGCCGCCCATCATGGTCAGCGTCGCGGGGCGGCAGGGATGCTCGCGCTTGCCCATGATCGCGGCGGCCGCGAACGCGGGCACCGAAGGCTGGCAGACCGCCAGCATGTGCGCGCCGGGGCCGATGTGCTCAAGGTCGGCGATCACGTAATCGATGTAGTCGTCAAGGTCGAAGCGCCCGGCGCTGGTCGGCACCATCTTCGCATCGGCCCAGTCGGTGATGTAGACTACGCAGCTTTCGACCATGCGCGCGACGGTGCCGCGCAGCAGGGTGGCGAAGTGGCCGCTCATCGGCGCCACGACCAGCAGGCGCGGGGCATCGGCGGGAAGGCCGGGGTGGTCGAAGCGCAGCAGGTTGCCGAAGGGGCGATGCATCACGATCGCCTCGGTCACCGGCTGGACCTTGCCGCCCACCTCCACCGACTGGATGCCAAATGCGGGCTTGCCGCGCGGCGAGGCGGCGTGCGCGAACACGTCGAGCGCGCTGGCCATCACCGGGCCGAGGCCGAAGTAGCCCATCGGCAGGGCCGGATTGCTGAGGATCTCGGCGCCGACCGAGGCCCAGGCGGCGGCACCGCTGAGCATGGTGCGCTGCAGTTCGTAAGCGTTGTAAAGCACTAAGGGACTCCCGAGACGGCTGCCCGTCCATGGCGGAAACTACGCCTTTCATCTGGTAGCAAAGGGTTGCTGTTGCAATGCGGCATTTCCGATCGGGCCGATCGACTGGCCCATTTCGACCAGCCGGGCCTAGTGAGGCGGGCTTTTCCTTGCCCGCGTCTGGTTGTAAGGGCGCCGCCATGGACTTCTCCGACAGTCCGGCCGCCATGGCGACCGGCGAGACCGCCGCCGATCCCTCTGCTGACCCTGAGCTGTCGCCGCGCCGCCGCAACCTCGGGCCGCTGCGCATGGTGTGGAGCGAGATGCTCCAGTATCCGTCGCGGATGCTGGTGGCGGGACTGGCGCTGGTCACAACAGCGACCTCGACGCTGGCGATCCCCTACGGCTTTCGCCAGATCATCGACCAGGGCTTCGCCAGGGGCGCCGATCCGCATGCGATCCGCTGGTGGTTTATCGCGCTGCTGGGTGTCGTCGCGGTGCTCGCGGTCGCCACCGCGATCCGTTTCTACTCGGTTTCCTGGCTGGGCGAGCGCGTGGTCGCCGACATCCGCCTGAGGGTGCAGGGCCATCTGCTGACCTTGGCGCCCAGCTTCTTCGAGGAAAACAGCCCGAAGGAGATTTCCTCGCGCATGACCGCTGACACGGCGATCATCGAGCAGATCGTCGGCACCACCGTCTCGGTGGCGCTGCGCAATGCGATCATGGCGGTGGGCGGCGTCATCTACCTTTTCGCACTGGCACCGGGGCTGACCGCCGGGCTGGTGGTGGCGATCCCGCTGGTGATCCTGCCGATCGCCGGCTTTGGCCGCCGCCTGCGCGCATTGTCGCGCACCAGCCAGGACCGCGTCGCCGACATCGGTGCGCTGACCGCCGAAGTGCTCGGCGCCTTGCGTGTCGTCCAGGCGTTCAACCAGGAAGGCCGCGAACTGGAGCGCTTCGGCGCCTCGGTGGAGCGTACTTTCACCACCGCCAAGCGGCGCATGACGGTGCGCGCGGCGATGACCGCGGCGATCATGTTCATGATCTTCGGCGCCATCACCGTGATCATGTGGCGCGGCGCGATCGGCGTTGCCGAAGGGACGATCACCGGCGGCACCATCGCCGCCTTCGTCGTCACCGCTGGCATCGTCGCGGGCGCGTTCGGTTCGCTGACCGAGGTCTACGGCGATCTCGTGCGCGGAGCGGGCGCGGCAAGCCGGCTAGCCGAGCTGCTGGGCGAGCATCCGACGATCGCGACTCCGGCCCGGCCGCTGGTGCTGCCCGAGCCGCCGCGCGGCAAGATCGCCTTCGAGCGCGTCACGTTCCGCTATCCGGCGCGGCCCGACCTGCCGGCGCTGCACGACTTCTCGCTGACGGTCGAGCCGGGCGAGACGGTGGCGATCGTCGGCCCTTCGGGCGCAGGCAAGTCGACGTTGTTCCAACTGGCCGAGCGGTTCTACGATCCGCAGGGCGGCGTTATCAAGATCGACGGTGTCCCGCTCGCCTCCGCCGATCCCGCCGAGATCCGCCGCCGCATCGCGCTGGTGCCGCAGGAAGGCGTGCTGTTCGCCGCCGACGCGCGCGACAATTTGCGCTATGGCAACTGGCAGGCGAGCGACGAGGCGATCTGGGAGGCGGCGCGGGCCGCCAATGCCGAGGCCTTCCTGAGGGCGCTGCCGCAAGGTCTCGACACCTTCCTGGGCGAGGACGGAGCGCGGTTGTCCGGCGGCCAGCGCCAGCGCGTGGCGATCGCGCGGGCGCTGCTGCGCGACGCGCCGATCCTGCTGCTCGACGAGGCGACCAGCGCGCTCGACGCCGAGAGCGAGCGGCTGGTGCAGGACGCGATCGAGCGGCTGATGGCGGAGCGCACCACGCTGGTCATCGCCCACCGCCTCGCCACCGTGCGCAAGGCCGATCGCATCATCGTCATGGACGGCGGGCGCATCGTCGAGGAAGGCACGCACGAAAGCCTGAGCCGCGCCGGTGGCCTTTACGCGCGGCTGGCGGCTTTGCAGTTCGACAGCGTGATGGGCGCGGGGTGATGGGCTCAGGCGCCGTCGCCGGCTGAGCGCGGCGGCGTCAGGCGCCCGCCGCTGAGCACCTTGGCGGCGGCCGGCGAGAGTTTCACCAATCCCTTGGCGAGCGCCATGACCGCCAGCAGCACCAGCAGCGGCTGGAGCAGCAGGTAGGCGGGGTAGAGCGGCGCGCCGAGCGGTCCGGTCAGCCGCCCGATCATCGGGCCGAACAGCCAGAGCAGGATCAGGTGGGCGCAGAACAGCAGGAACGCCAGCGGCTCCACCCGCAGCAACGGCGCACGCCAGTCGCGTCCGGCCACGCCCCAGGCGATCCGCCACAGCGCGAGCGCCGCCGCGCCGCGCTCGGCCAGGTCGAGCGCGGTGCCGGCGGGGCCGTCGAACAGGTCGGGCATGCGAACTTCTGCCGCGACCTTGACCGCGAACATCAGCGCAAAGGGGACGAGCACCGGCAGCAGCGGCCATGCCGCCACCCGCTCCGCCGCGTCGGCACGCCGGGCGGCCATGCCGAGCGCGAAGAAAGTCAGGATCGACGGGCGCAGCAGCAGCGGCCAGCCGAAGCCGACGATCTGGCCCATCGCGGCGACCGCGGCAACCGCGAGCAGCGCCCGCACCGGAAACCGCACCAGCAGCGGCGCCGCGACCATGCAGACGAATAGGTCGCGCAGAAACGGCATCTGCACCTCGATATCCGGATTGCGGACGAGGACCAGCACTTCGTTGAGCGTCCACCCGAGCGAGGAGGGCTGCGGCGCGCGCAAGTCGAACAGTGTCGCCGCGCCGCAGACCAGCACGAGCGCGATCAGGTTCCACAGCACCATCGGCAGCAGGATCGTGTGCGCCTTGCGGCTCACGTGCGCGCGCCAGTCGCCGATGCGCGAGGAGCCGGCGACCAGCCAGCCCGAGATCACGCCCAGCAGCGGCACCGCGCTGCGGCCGAAGGCCTCCATCAGCACCCAGCGGAAGGTCTCCTGCCAGGTGCCGCGCGCCGCCTCCAGGCCGGCACCGTCGAGGCCGGTCCAGGCGTGGACGTAGACGACGCCCAGGATGCAGAGGACCCGGGCGATGCGGATCGCATCGGATCGCCGCGCGTGTGCAGCCCGGGCGGGGGCCCTGGCGGCTTCGGTCTGAACTGCTGCAGTCAGGCGGAGCGCGCCCGCAGCGCCCGTCCGATCGCGGCGCGCAAGTCGCGCTCGTCGTAGGGTTTGGTCACCACGGGCACGTCGCTGAAGGCGCTCGTCTGCACCGCGCGATCGCCATAGCCGCTGGCGAAGATGAAGGGGATGCCCCGCTCGCTCAGCGTCTTGGCCACCGGCACGCTCGTCTCTCGCCCCAGATTGACGTCGAGCATCGCGAACGTGACGTCCGCCTTTTCCACCACGCCCATGGCGCTGTTGACCGAGCCGGCGACGCGGCAGTCGCCGAAGCCGAACGAGCGCAGCAGGTCCTCGGCCTCCATGGCGATGATCACGTTGTCCTCGACGATCAGCGCGGTGCCGCCGCCCAGCGCGGCGGCGACTTCGGCGGCCCTTGGCGGCTCGGGGGTGGGCTCGCGCAGCGCCGCCGACGGCGTTTCGAAAGCCGAGATATAGTCCGCCGGGATCAGGAACAGTGCGTGCAGTCCGCTTTCGGGATAGGAGACCGAAGCGGAGCCGCCGAGTTCGTGCGGGATCGTGCGCTCGATGATCGTCGAGCCGAAGCCGCGACGGGTCGGCGGCACCACCTTGGGACCGCTGTGCTCGCGCCAGTCGATCTCCAGCCCGCCGTCGTCCGACCGGCTGACCGTGACGGCAACGGCGCCGAGGGAGTCAGCCAGCGCCCCGTACTTGCACGAGTTGGTCATCAGCTCATGCACGACCAGCGCCAGCGTGGTGAAGGCAGCGGGCGCGATCAGCGCGTCAGGACCTTCGATCGCGACCCGGTCGGCGCTGGTCGAAGCGTAGGCGGCCGTCTCGGTCCGGATCAGCTCGTAGAGCGAGGAGGGCGCCCAGTCCTTGCGCGTGACCTGGTCATGCGCGCGGGCGAGGGCATGGATGCGGCTGCCGACGATCTCGGCGAACTCGTCGATGGTGGCGGCGCCCTCCTTGCTCTGCGCCACCAGCCCGCGGATCAGGTTGAGGATGTTGCGCACGCGGTGGTTGAGCTCGGCGATCAGCATGTCCTGCTGGTGGCCCGCCTGCTCGCGCTCGACGTGAGCGGCGTCCGACAGGCGCAGCACCACTTCGAGCAGGGTGATTCGCAGCGATTCCGCCGCGGCGACTTCTTCCGCCAGCCACGGCCGGGAGTAGCCGAGACGCTCTTCGCGCCACAGCTCGAAGCTCTTGCGCGGGGTCAGCCGCGCGCCGTTGGGGCCGAGGGTGACGGCCTTTTCGGGATTGCCCGCCCACTTCACCTCGCGCAGCTGCTCCTGGCGGAACAGGACGATGTAGTCGCGCGGGCTGCGGCTGACCGGCAGCGCCAGCAGGCCTGCGGCCTTGTCCGCCCACTCCATGCCCGGGGCGTAGATCGCGGCGATGTTGTCGGTGCTCCACACCGTGCTCGCGCCTGCGGTGTTGAGGAAACGCGCCAGTGACGCGAACTGCTCCCGGCTGGGCGTCGATCCGTGCGAGACGAAGCGCCCGTCGACCCAGCCGATGACGCCATCGAACGGAATGACCTCGCCGATCGTTTCGGCAAACTCGTCGAAGGCCTCCAGCAGCGCACCGCCACCGGCGACGCGGGCCATGATCTTGTCGTGCAGGCGCAGCGACTCCGCGCGCTTCTCCAGCGCGTGATCGCTTTCCTTCTGCTCGAGAAGGTAGGCGAAGAACTCGCCGAACAGCTCGCTCGCGGTGCGCACCGAGTAGGACAGCACCAGCGGCACGTAGTGATGACAGGCGATCAACCCCCACAAGCGCCCGCGCCGCATGATCGAGACGGACATCGACGCCTTCACGCCCATGTTCTGCAGGTACTCGATATGGATCGGCGAGACCGCCCGCAGGCCGGACATCGACAGGTCGAGCGGATCGCCGTTCGGTCCGGCGGCCGGGTGGATAGGCACCGTGGGGTCGTCGACGTCGCTGATGATGCGCAGCAGGTTGCGCGTGTACAGGCGGCGTGCCTGCGCTGGGATGTCGGACGAGGGAAAGTGCAGCCCGCGGAAGCTGTCGACCCCGCCGTTGATGCTTTCGGCCACCACCTCGCCGGCGCCGTCGTCATCGAAGCGGTAGATCATCACCCGATCGAATCCGGTGAGCCCGCGCAAGTGGCGTGCGGCGCTGGCGCAGAGCTGCTCGACGCTGGCGGACTGGCGCAGCCGCTCGATCATCGGCCGCACGTAGGACACGAAGTCGCGCCGCCGCTCCTCGTGCGGTTCCAGCTCGAGCACGTAGGACCGGCCAGAGGCGTGGACGGCCACGTCGAACAGCCTGCCGTCGCCGAGCAGATCGACCTCGAACACACGCTCGATCGTGCTCGATCCGCCGATCATCTGCAGGCGCGATCGGATGTCGTGCAGCGCCTCCTTCGAGAGGAAGTCGGTCGCCGACAAGCCGATCAGCTCGCGCGGGTCGCGGTCGAACAGCGCATCGCAGTTGAGCGAGACGTGGTTGAAAATCCAGTCGCTGGAGAACGACAGCAGCCAGCCGAAGCTCTGGATGCGGCCGATGATGTGGATCGGCTCCAGATCGCAAGTCGACAGGTCCACCCTCTGCATGTCTTCAGCCATTCGTCCCCTGCTGTGCTTTCTCGCTGGCGGCACTCACGGCAAAGGCGCGGGCGAACGTATCGAATGAAGCGAGGGCTGCGGCGCGTGCCGCCTCTCCCTCGGGATTGTCGGGGCGCAGCGCGCGCAGGCGCGGCACCAATGCCTTCCAGGCAGCGTGGCCGCCGGTGTCTTCCATGTAGGTGGATCGGAATCCCTCGGCCGCGCCCCAGTACCCGCGCTGGCGGATCACGGTCAGTCCCAGGCGAGAACCGGCGACCACGTAGGCCACGCCGGCATCGGCGCCGGTCTGGTCGATCGCGGCTGGGCGCGGCAGGATCGGGCCCGTAAGTGCCTCATCGCCGAGGGCGGCAAGATCGTCGCGCAGCATGGCCGGATAGTCGGGGCAGGGCAGCGTCAGCGTGTCCCGGACGTAGCGGCGGAAACTTTCGAACAGCGGGGTCAGCCCCGTCAGGTGCGCGCGCAGGAACCGGGCCAGGTCGTCGCGGCGAGCAAGGTCGAGCGAGCCGAAGGCGCCGTCCAGCTGCTCGTGCGAAGGACCTGTCGCCTCCCGTAGGGCGCCGAGCAGATCAGGCAGCAGATCGGGCACAGGCAGCGGTCGCGTGTCGGCGGGCATGGTACTTTCGCGTTGGAGCAGCAGGATCGTCGAGCGGGCGCATAGCGCACACCCCCGGAGGCCATAACCGCACGCAGGCGGAAATGTTCCCTAGTTCACACTTTATAGAGCCATACTTGCGTTGTCTGTTCACTATTGATCGCACTGCGGGGGAACCGATCCTGTCGCGTGGGCATTTGGCCCATATTGCGCCTGCAACACTTTCGGTGAGGACCGCGTCGACCATGGCAACCGTAGAATTTCCGCGCCCAGTCGATTCGCATAGCGACTTGCTGGACGCGCTGCGACCGGACGACCTGGCGCTGCTGATTCCGGGCTTGGTCGAGTGTCACTTCGATTCCGGAGAGGTGGTTTATAATCCCGGCGACAACGTCGAGTATTGCTATTTCCCGACCGGGCCGGCGATGTGCTCCTACTTCGTCGAGCTGGAGGACGGCACCGCAGTCGAGACGATCCTGGTTGGCCGGGAGGGTGCGTTGGGCGGGATCGTCAGCGCCGGCAACCTCCCCGCCTATGCGCGCGCGAGCGTGCTCCACGGAGGGGAGTTCCTGCGCCTTCCGGTGCGCGACCTGGAAGAGGCGAAGCGTCGTTCGCCGGCCATATCGCACCTGTTCGCGCGCTACGCCGACTGCGTGATGGCGCAAGTGTTCCAGTCGATCGCGTGCAACGCGGTCCACACCATCGAGCAGCGCGCAGCCAAGTGGCTCTCGGCCGCGGTCGAGCGGATCGGGCGCAACGACGTGACGATGACTCAGGAGCAGCTCGCTTCGATGATGGGCATCGGACGCAGCTACGCCAGCCGCGTGCTCCAGCGCTTTAAGCGCGAAAGCATGGTGCGCACGCGCCGCGGCGGCATCGAAGTGCTCGATCGCCCGGCCCTGCGCCAGCGCGCCTGCGGCTGCAACGACCAGGTCGTTTCGCATTTCGACCGCGTGCTGGGCGAGGTCTATCCGCTCTGACATTGGCCCGAATGGTCCGCAGGGTTCATCAAGGCTTGGCCGTAGCGAAGCGTCTCTGATACCGAAGTATCGGAAGAGTTGCGCGATCGTCGGCGAACGCGGCCCCGTTTTGCCTGCATCGCCCCGGCGGTGCCATGGGCAACGGCGATGGGCTCTGGAATCGGGGCTCGACACGGCTTAATAGACAGGAGTGTTGAATAGCGCGCTCGGCAAGCCGTCTCCCTACGAAGGACGGCCTCCGGGCTTTCGCGGGAGACGCCCATGAACACGCCTGAGCCCTTCGATCCCGCCCGGCTCACTGCCAAGGACATGGATGACGAAGTGCTGTCGACCTATCCGACCGAGGCGTTCCTCTCGCGCGAGTACCTGGAGGTGGAGAAGACGCTGCTGTGGCCCAAGGTGTGGCAGATGGTCGAACGCGAGACCGACCTGCCCAATCCCGGCGACTGGCTGACCTACAACGTCGCGGACGAGTCCATCATCGTGCTGCGCAAGGACGACGGCACGTTCAAGGCCTTTCACAACGTGTGCCCTCACCGGGGACGTCAGCTCGTGTCCGTGCCAGACTACTTGCCGGGCAAGGTCCACTCGGTACGTGGCAGCAACCGCAAGAATTTCATCTGCGGCTTCCACGGCTGGACGTTCGATCTGGATGGCGAGAACATCTACATCCTCGACAAGCAGGACTGGCACTTCAAGCTGACCCCGGAGATGACCTGCCTGTCGGAGGTCAGGGTCGATACCTGGGGCGGGTTCATATATATCAACATGGACCCGGACGCGGTGCCGCTGAAGGAGTGGATGGGCCGCGCGGGCGAAGTGCTCGGCGCCTACGAGCTCGACAAGATGCGCTACAAATGGCGGCAGTGGGCGATCTACGACTGCAACTGGAAGACCGCGATCGAGGCGTTCCTCGAGCCTTACCATGTCGCCGGCACCCATACCCAGCTGCTCGCCTATGGGGACTACTATGCGCTGTCCAAGCAGTACGGCCTGCACTCGGTCTCGAGCTACGACACGCGCGACGACAAGCTCAAGATGAACGAGAGTGCCGGCACCACGCGCGCGGGCAAGGGCGACGATCCGCGCGTCTCGACCTACGAGCTGATCCGCGAGAACTTCGAGACGGTGAACTATTCCGCCTCGACCGAGAGCCTGGTCAAGGCGGCCAGCCGGCTCAAGGACGAACTGCCCGAAGGTGTCAGCGCCCAGGAGTGCATCGCCTACTGGCTCAAGATCGCCAAGGATGCCGATGCGAAACGCGGCGTGACCTGGCCCGAAATCCCAGAGGACGTGATGAAGGAGACGGGGCTGGCCTGGGGGCTGTTCCCGAACCAGAACATCCTGCACGGCGTCACCTTCGCGCTATGCTACCGGGTGCGCCCATACGGCGACGATCCCGGCAAGTGCGTCTTCGAAAGCTACGCGCTGGAGCGCTTCCCCGAGGGTGAGGAGCCCGAGACGCAATGGACCTACGCCGATCCCACCGGCGACAACTGGGGTTCGGTTCTGGCGCAGGACTTCTCGAACATGCAGTTCGTGCAGAAGGGCATGAAGTCGAGCGGTTTCCGGGGTCCGCTGCCAAACCCGCACCAGGAGCAGAAAGTCATCAACCTGCACCGCAACCTGGCCGAATTCATGCAGGGGCGGGGCGCTCCGGTGAAGCTGAACGTTTGACCGGACGCGGCGCCGCCACCTGCGCGGCGCCGCAAGGTTGCGGGATTTCGACAAGCTGCTTCAATACTATGCGACCAATGGCGATCTGGGCCGTTCTTCGAAAGTACAGTCGGCACGAATGCCGGTGTCATCGGAGATGAGACATGGCCGCTACCAAAGCAGCAACCAAGACCGCCGCGAAAGCGGCTCCCCGTTCAGGTACCAAATCCAGGGCCAAAGCGGGCTCCAAAACCGCCCGCAAGACGCAGCGCGCTGCTGCCCGGCCGGCGGACGCGATCAAGCTTCTCAAGGACGATCACCGCGAGGTGAAGGCGTGGTTCAAGGAGTACGAGAAGCTCGAGGACGATGCCGAGAAGAAGGAACTGGCCGACCGCATCTGCCTCGCGCTCACCGTTCACACGCAGATCGAGGAAGAGATCTTCTATCCAGCCGCCCGCGACGGGATCGACGATGACGATTTGCTCGACGAAGCCGAAGTCGAGCATGCCAGCGCCAAGCAGCTCATCGCCGAGATCCAAGCAATGTCTCCCGACCAGCCGCTCTACGACGCGAAGGTCACCGTGCTTGGCGAGTACGTGAACCATCACGTCGAGGAAGAGGAGAAGGAGATGTTCCCCGAAAGCCGCGACAGCGACCTCGACCTGAAGGCGCTGGGGGTTCAGCTCGCCGAGCGCAAGGCGCAACTCATGGCCGAGGCCGGCCGCTAGTCGGGCCTGGCAGGGCGGCGAGTGGCCACGGCGCGTGCGCCGCTTGCCCGCCTTGCGCGGTCGGCGAAGGAGCAGGTCGCCTGCCGCCGCCGTTTCGATCGAGCCATCCAGCGGAGGATGAGAATGGACGTAGCAACGACGACTTTGGCTGAACGGATTGCCCGCGCCCTCGCTGGCCTCGATCACAGCGCCAACGCAGAGGGCGCCGAAACCTCGGCCTCGGGAAGTGTGGAAGAGACCTGGCGCGCTTACCTGATGCAGGCGGATGCAGTCCTGCGCACGATCCGCGAGCCGTCCAAGGCGATGGTTTCTGCGGGCGACGCGGGCGCATGGTCGGCGATGGTGGACCAGGCTATCGCGGAATCGGAAACGCTGTAACGATGCCGGGTGGCGTGCTGGCAGTGTCTACGGACGCTGCTCGAGCTGTGCCACCGCTTCGAGTATCCGGTCAATGTCGTAGGGCTTGTCCAGAACGAGGTCGAACAGATCGGCGCGCTCGCGGGCGATCGCGCCCTGGGCGCCGCTCACCAGCAGTATGGGGGTGTGGCGCAGGGCACCGTCCGCCCGAATCGCTTCGGCGAGTTCGAGGCCGGTCATCAGCGGCATCATGAAATCGGTGACGATAACGTCGGGTTGATGCTCGCGGGCCAGGTGGAGGGCAGCGGCGCCATGCGCCGCGGAATGAACGACGTGGCCCGCATCCTCCAGGCTCACGACGAGCATGTCGGCGATCAGAAACTCGTCTTCTGCCACCACGATTTTCATGAAGCGGGCCGCCGTCCGATCTGATCCACGTGACGCCTCAAGCCTCGAGAGGGCGGGCTAATCCCGTCGAGATGCCCGAAGCGGGTTCGAAATCCCCTCTGATCGCAAGTCCACGCTCCCCGATGACGACCTCTTGAGGCGCCGCCTGGAAAGCATGATCGCGGACCTTCAGGACCGACAGGACCCGCTTGTACTCGGACCGGATTTCGACTTGTCGTATCATGATCAGGTTATCTAGAAGGCTTGAAATTTCGGAGTTCGGCGCTGTCACTTCGGACGCGAATAGATCGCGCAATTCCCAAGTACCGACAGTCGTAACGCCCTGAGCGCGCAGTTCGTTCGTGAGTGCGGCAAAGAATTCCACCAGTCGCGTGCGGCTGACGGCAGCCCGCTCCATGGCGCCGAAGGAATCCAGGAATAGCCGCTTGACGCCGCGCGCCGCGATCGCATCCAGTAGCCGGTAGGCAAGCTTGTCGAGCAGGTTCTCGGTCAGCGGATGCCAGGCAATTTCCAGCGCGCCGCTGTCGACATGCGTCTGCAAGTCGAGACCCAGGGCTCGCGCCTTGAGCATCAGGCGCTTGGGTGTTTCGTAGAAGCCGAAGTGAAGCCCGGGTTCCGCCACCGAGCACTGCGCCAGGAAGTTGATCCCGAACGTGGTCTTGCCCGAGCCCGACGGCCCTACCAGGAGCGTCGTCGACCCGCGGGGCAGGCCCCCACCGGTCAGTGCGTCCAGCCCCTCGATCCCGGACAGGACCGGCTGGGTGTCGGCTGCGTCCTCCACGGAGGGCCTGCTGAGCGCAGCCTCCAGCCGAGGGTAGACGCTGATCCCGTCCTCGGTGATCTCGTACTGGTGGTAGCCGCCGAGTGCCGCACTGCCGCGGCTTTTGCGCAGCCGCGCGCGCCGCACGGTGCGGGCGCCGACAAGCTCGTCGTGCAACTCGAGTACGCCATCGACCATCGTATGCTCCGGGCTGTCGTCTTCCAGCCGGGCGCTCGTCAGGAACAGTACGGTGCAACCCACGAAGGCCGCCTGGCTCTGCACCTCGGCGACGAAGGTCTTGACGTCGAGCTGGGTCTCGGCGCGGTCGCGCGCGTTCAGCAGCCCGTCGAAGACGATCAGCGAGGCACCCTGGCGCTTGGTCTCCTTGCGCAGGAGGTTGACGACCGCGCTCAGGCCTTCCTTGTTCAGCGTCTGGAACACGCTGAGGTAGCTGACGCTGCGCCCCAGCTGCTGCTTGTCGAAGAACGTCAGTGTCGACAGGGACTGGAACAGGCGGTCATGGGTTTCCGCCAGCAGGGTGATATACAGCACCCGCTTGCCTGCCGCCGCCGTCGCGAAGGCGATCTGGTTGCCAAGGATGGTCTTGCCCGCGCCGGGCTGCCCCTGCACGATATACGAGGCGCCCTCGATGAAACCCCCGCCAAAGACAGTGTTCAAGCCTGGAACTCCGGTCGAAAGCCGGGGTAGGATTTGCGTCACGGAACCTCACAAGTGCCATAGGGCCGGCAGACGGAATGTCGCGATGTCGAGGGTAACGCAGAGCGCAGGGCTGTGCCAGAACGTTCGGCATCTCGCCGGACATTAGAGCCAGATAACATTAGATTCTATCGAGGACGCAGGGGGTGTCGATGCGGTCCCAGCGCAGCGCGGCCACGAAGGTCAGCGTCTTTCATTTGGCGACCGGGACTTTCTGGCCACAAGCTCGCTGCCCCGCCTTGGCCAGCCCCGTAGCGGGGTCCTGTTGGTCTTGGCCCCGGTCTCGTCGACGAAGACCAGTCGGCGCGGATCAGGCCGCCCTTGATCCGTCTTCCACTGCGCTCGCCGCCGACCCCACACTCATTTGGAAATCCCCCGTCAATTCAATCTCATCAGGACGGATTCTAGACTGCAGCGACGCGCTGTGATCAACGCGGTCGCTTCAGATCGCTATGGTCGCCTGGAATACCGCAGCCAGATTGCGCAGCACTTGGTGGCGCTCGTAAGGGGCTGCCGTCAGCCACCAGTGGTACCAGAACCGATCGAGCATGGATCGCACTGCCAGGCTCCGGATGAGCAAGTCTGACTGGTCGCCGCTCGCGCCAAGGGCACACAGGGATTCGGCAAGGATACGCGACGAAAGCTGTGTACCTTCCATCCCAAGCTTACGCAGTTCGGGGTCCTTTAATGCGGCCTGCTGCCAAGTCAGGATGTAGCCTCCGTCACGTTCAAGATGCCGGAAGTATTCATCGATCCAAGCCTCGATCCCCTCTCGCAAGTTGTTGCGATCGACTTGGCCCAGCTTCTTGAACAGGGCGCAGCTAGCGTCGCGAGCGTCCTTGCCCACGACGACCATGATCTCGGTTTTCGATGAGAAATAGGTGTAGAAAGACGCGCGCGAGACGGCCGCCGCTTCGGCGATGTTGTCGATCGTGGTAGCGGCGTAGCCATATTCCAGGAACAACGTCTTCGCCGTCTGGATCAACAAGTCCCTGGTTTGAAGCGCACGCTTGCGCAGGTGCAAATTGGACGACCGATGATTGGGCGCCTTGCTAGCGTGCCGTTCAATGTTAACCGGCATCTCGGGCGTCTCGGCGTGATTTTCCAGGGAGGTGGATTGAGACGGAATTCTAGGCATGCGAAACAGGCTATTGGCAGGCGGACTTCTCAGTGGCAAGGGCAAACTCAGCTGCACGGCCGTCCCCGGATGCCTTATCGGCATAGTCCGGATAGTTGTTGACACGTTTGTCAAAAAGTGATCATGAGCGGCTCGTTCTGGGAGTTGTCTATGCATTTCGATCGGTACAAGTTTGTCCGCTTCGAGCGGCGCGGGCGTATCATTGTCGTCACGCTCTCTCGGCCGGACCAGATGAACGCGGTCTCCGGGGAGATGCACAAGGAACTGGCGCCGCTGTTCCATGACTTGGCCCACGATCCTGACTCGGACGTCATTGTTCTGACCGGTGAGGGGCGCGCGTTCAGTGCGGGCGGCGATTTCGACTTGCTGCTTGAGCAGAACGCCAATCCACACCTGCTGCATAACGCGGTCGCCGAAGCAAAGCAGCTCGTCTTTGGTATGCTTGACTGCAACAAGCCGATTGTGGGCCGGATCAATGGCGATGCGGTGGGTCTTGGCTGCACTCTGGCGCTGATGTGCGACGTTATCGTCGCGACGGAGACCGCCCGCTTCGGAGACCCTCATGTGAAGGTCGGCCTGACGGCGGGCGACGGCGGCGCGGTAATCTGGCCGCAGCTTGTCGGCTTCGCGCGTGCCAAGCAGTACCTGTTGAGCGGCGATCTGCTCGACGCTAAGGAAGCGGAGCGGATCGGCCTGATCAACTTTGCCGTTCCTGCCGAGGAGCTTGACGCTGTGGCGTTTCGCTGGGCCGACCGCCTCGCTCGCGCGCCTCAGCTTGCCGCGCGTTCGACCAAGACGATCATCAACATGGAGCTGAAGCGCATCGCGCAGGCCCAGATGGATGCCGGCATGGCCTACGAGGCGATGACCATGATAAGCGAGGACTTGCGAGAGGCGATCGACGCCATGAAATCGAAGCGCAAGCCGAACTTCACCGGTCGCTAACGTCGATGCCGATCATCTCCAGGATCGAGGCCGCAGGTCAGCAAGCGGAAGAAGCCGAGCTGCTGGAGGCTGTGCGAGACAGCGTTCGCAGCTTTGCCAAGTCACGGCCGGCGGAATATGACGAGGCGTTGCTTGCCGCGGAGTGGCAGCAGATAGCCGAAGCTGGTTGGTTCGGCCTCCTGGCAGACGAGGCCAACGGGGGTTCGGCTCTTTCCGTCGAGGTGATGGCAGCGCTTTATGAAGAGCTGGGCCGCAGTGGCGTTACCCTGCCGTATGCAGCGGTGTCCGTGCTGGCCCTGATCGCTGTGGATCAATGCGAGCCAAGCGATCTTCAGGCGTCACTCCTTACCGGCTTGTCCGAAGGAGATATTCGTCCGGTATTGTGCTGGCAGGATGAGCCAAACCACAGCGAACGCCAGCTGCCCTTTGCCCAGCTGAGTGCGGACGGGACGGCTTCCTTCGGGCGGTGCCTGATCGATCTTGCGCAGATGGCTACCCATTTCTGCGTGCCCGCCGATCGCGACGGTGTCCCCGGTCTGGTGGTGATCCCTCGCGATCATCCCGGAGTGACCCTGACCATGGCACCCGGTCTGTCGGGGTGGCAGGTCGGCAAGTTGCAGTTCCAGGGCGAAGTGCCGGCCGATGCATTCCTGCGTTTGCCGGATCGCGACGGGCTTGCTCCTGCCTTCAGGTTGGCGCGGACCGCCGCCGCGGCGCAACTGTCTGGCTTGTGTGCGCAGATTATCGCGATGACTGTGGATTTCACCGGGCAGCGCGTGCAATTCGGCAAGGCGCTCGCGACCAATCAGGTCGTGCAGCATCGTCTGGTCGATATGTGGATGGAACAGACTCTTGCCTCGGCAGCGGTTTACCACGCGGCACGCGCTAGTGGCGTCGCTGGCGGTGAGCTGGCGGCCCTGGCGGCCAAGGCGCGGGCCTCCAAAGCGGTCGATGTCGTTTCGCGCGGCGCGTTCCAGCTGCATGGCGCGATCGGTTATACCGGCGAATACCCGTTAGGTGGCTTGGTGCGTGGATGTCTGGCGCTGGCGTCCTGGCTAGGCACGGCAAACGAGCTGCGACGGCGCTTCGTAGCGCTCGAATGCGGGGAAGGGCGCGCCGCATGAATGAGCCCATCGATCTGTCGATCGAGGATTACGTCGCGACAGTTACGCTAAATGTCCCGCCCGTTAACGCGCAGAACGTCGCGTTGATGGAGGGTTTGATCGCGGCCTTCGATCGGATCAGCGACGATCCCGATGTGCGGTGCGTGATCCTGACGGGCGCGGGCAAGGTTTTTTCCGCAGGGGCGGATCTGAAGAGCCGGGTCAAGAGCAGCCCGGAGCCCGGCGTGCAGTGGGCGCATTTGCGCCGGGTACGCGAAACCTTCTATGCGGTCATGGAGTGTCGCAAGCCGGTCATCGCCGCGGTCAACGGTCCAGCGCTGGGTGCCGGCCTCGCGCTGGTGGCATCCTGCGACATAGTGCTGGTATCCGAAACCGCTCACTTTGGCCTGCCTGAGATCAATGTCGGGCTGATGGGTGGCGCTCGCCATGCCTTGCGCTTGTTCGGACACTCGCTGGCCCGGCGGATGGTGCTTACTGGCTATCGTGTCCCCGGGCCCGAATTGTATCGCCTCGGCATCGTCGAAGATTGTCTTGCGCCGGACGAGCTCATGCCTGCGGCTCGGGCGATGGCTCAGGATATCGCAAGCAAGAGCCCGCATGCCATTCGGCTCGCCAAGCGTACGCTTGGATCCATCGAGAACTTGTCATTGCGCGACGGCTATCGGTTCGAGCAGAATATGACCGCCGAGTATTCCAAACATCCGGACTCGCGGGAATCGATGATGGGTTTCATCGAGAAGCGGGAAGCACGTCACTTTGAAGATTGATCGAGTTATGACCGACAGCGACGGCGATTACGGGGCGATGGAGCCCAACGAGTTCCGCCTGATGGTGCGGGAATGGATTCAGGCGAACTATCCAGAAGACAAGCGCTTTATCGTGCGGCGCATGGGCATGGACGAGATCGGCGACTGGGTTCGCGCGCTTGGTCAGAAGGGTTGGCTCGCCCCTAGCTGGCCGCGCGAATGGGGCGGCATGGGCCTTCCCATTCGCAAGCAGATCATCTTCATGGAGGAAATGGCGCGCCACGGTTGCGCACGCTTCCCCGACCAGGCCTTGAACCTCGTCGGCCCACTGCTCATGACATTCGGCACACCCGAGCAGAAGGAGCGGCACCTTCACCGCATCGCTCGCGGTGAGGAGATCTGGTGCCAGGGCTATTCCGAGCCGGCCGCCGGATCGGACCTCGCATCGCTGCAGTGCAAGGCCATCCGTGATGGCGATACCTTCATCGTGAACGGGGAGAAGACCTGGACCACGCTTGCGTTCTGCGCGGACTGGATCTTCACCCTGGTGCGCACCAGCAATGCCGGCCGCAAGCAAGAGGGCATCAGCATCCTGCTGATCGACCTCAACACCCCCGGCGTGATCGTCCGCCCGATCGAGAGCTTCACCGGCGAGCGCGAGTTCGCGCAAGTCATCTTCGACAATGCGCGCGTCCCTGCGGAGAACCTGGTCGGCGAGGTCGATCAAGGCTGGAATATCGCCAAGTCGGTGCTGGGTCACGAGCGCGTGATGGTAGGAGCGCCGATCATCCCGATGATGGCGTTGCGCCAGCTCGAGGACCTGATGAAGTATCTGGGCGCGTTCGACGACGCCGGCTCGCTGGACCGCTACGCTACGTTGCGCCTGGATCTCTACGATCTGACGACGATGTTCGAGGAATACGTTCGCCGGATCGAGGATGGCGAGCAGATCGGCGGCGATGTCTCGCTGCTGAAAATCCGCGCGACTGAACTCTATGCCGCGATTTCGGAAGAGATCATGCTGCTGGCGGGCGACTTGGCCCGGGTGGCGGAACCGATCGAGTTGCCGAACAATGTGGTGTTTCCGCTCGAAATCTATGCTGCGTCGCGCGTGCCGACCATCTATGGTGGCGCCAACGAGGTTCAGCGCAACGTGATCGCCCGATCCGTATTGAAGCTGCCGAGCTGACGCCAATGACGAACACGACGCTCGGCGACATCATCAAGAACAACGCACGTTGGTACGCTGATCGGCCTGCGGTTGTTTGCGGCGATCTTCAGCTGACCCATGCCGAGTTCGCCGTGCGGGCGCACCGCCTTGGTTCGGGACTGTCGCGGCTGGGACTGAGGCATCAGGACCGCGTCTGCGTTCTGGCGCAGAACTGTACCGAATATCTTGAAGCTTATGCCGCTGCCGAGCTGTCGGGTCTGATCCTCGCCACGGTGAACTATCGTCTCGCCGTTCCCGAAATGGCGTACATCGCGGGCGACGCCATGCCCCGAGCGGTCATTTTCGAAGCGGCTTACTCCGAGCACGTCAGCGCCATTCGCGACAAGCTCGATCGCGACATCCACTACATCGTCATTGGTAACGGGCCGGAATGGGCGCTTCCCTATGAAACGGTCGTCGCCAGCGGCGACCCCGAAGGCGAGAACTGGAATGTCTCGCCGGACGACATCGCCTACCTGCTCTATACCAGCGGTACGACCGGACGGCCCAAGGGCTGCATGCTGGGCCAAGGCAACCAGGTTGCATCGGCATCGATGACCTCGTTCCATATGCTGTGCGGCTGCGACGATCGCACGCTCCTGGTCATGCCGCTGTATCATGTCGGAGCGAAGAACATCCAGCTGGCGCAGCACTGGGCCGGCGGCACGGTGCATGTGGAGCGTATGTTCCGGCCCGGCGAGGCCTTGGCAAAGATCGCGGAGCACCGGATCACGGTGGGGCATCTCGCGCCAACGATGGTCCAGATGCTGCTAGAGGATCCTGGCTTTGCCGACCACGATCTCTCCAGCCTGCGGATGATCCTGTATTCCGCCGCCCCGATGCCGCTGCCTTTGTTGCGCGATGGCATGAAGCGGATTGGCCCTGTTTTCGCGCAGATCTACGGCCAGACCGAAGGTTTGGGTACGATCTTGCCGATCGATCTGCATCGCCCTGACGGCAGCGAGAATGATCTGCGCCGTTTGGCGTCAGTCGGCCACCCGTATCAGGGTTCGCGAATGCGGGTCGTCGATGAGAATGATGTGGACCTGGGAGTCGGTCAGGCCGGCGAGTTGTGCGTTCAGTCCCCCACGGTGATGCGCGGCTACTGGAACAACGCCGCCGCCACGCTGGAAACGCTGCGCGGCGGTTGGTTGCATACAGGCGACATCGCCGAGATCGACAGTGAGGGGTACATCCACCTCAAGGACCGCAAGAAGGATGTGATCATCTCCGGCGGGGAAAACATCTACTCTCGGGAAGTCGAGGCCGCGATTGCAGAGCATCCTGACGTCGCCGATGTCGCAGTCGTCGGCGCCAAGGATCCGAAGTGGGGCGAGGCAGTCACCGCATTCATCGTGTCTCGCTCGCCGGCGCTGACCGAGGCCGACATCGTAGCGCATACGCGCACCCTGATCGCGGGCTACAAGTCTCCGCGGCGCGTCTTGTTCGTCGAGGATATGCCGCGCTTGCCAAGCGGGAAAATCAACAAGCTGGCCCTTCGGGCCGACCTGTCTGTGGAAGAACTGCAGCAGGCTTAGACCTCCCTTCCGGCACGCTTCGCAGCCGGTGTGGAATTATTGACGATAGCGTCAAACCCTTTACTCCGGGGTATTGCCGCAGCAATGGTGGACTGCATGACTGTCGATAGAACCGAAGAACTTGACCTCTACCGCGACAGCATCCGCAAGTTCCTTGAACGCGAGTGCCCGCTCGAGAAGATTGCGGAGTGGGAGCGTGAAGATCGCGTGCCCCGCGAACTACTCAAGGGTATGGCTGATCTTGGCATCCTCGGGCTGACGACGCCGGAAGAATACGGCGGCAGCGGCACTGACGTCATCGTGATGACCGTGGTCATGGAAGAGCTGGCCGCTCGGTGGAGCGGTCTCGCCAGTCTGTATAACATGAGCGTGGGCTACGGCAGCCTCAACCTCGTCTACAAGGCATCCGAAGCGCAGAAGCAGCGGTTTCTGCCGGGCCTCTTGGAGGGGGAAACGCTGGTCGCATATGGCCTGTCGGAACCTGAGGTCGGCGGCGACCTGGCTTCGGTCCGCACGCGCATGGAGCGCAAGGGCGACAAGGTCGTGATAAACGGCTCGAAGCGCTGGATTTCCGGCGCCAACATGGCGGACTACATGCTGTGCCTGGTCCGCAGCGGTGATCCGGCTGCGCGCCATCGCAATCTCTCTTTCGTGATGATCCCCATGGATGCCGAGGGCGTGAGTTACGAGCGCACCCGGTGCATGGGCACGCATGGCGTTCCGACCAACGACGTTCATCTGGACGATGTCGTTCTAGACGCGGACATGGTGTTGGGCGAAGAGGAAGGCTGGAACCAGGGCTGGAGCATGCTCGCGGGCGGCAGCCTCGAAGTTGAGAAGCTGGCCCCGACCTTCATCGCCTTGGGTATCGCCAAGGCGGCGGTGGACGAAGCTTGGCAGTATAGCCAGGATCGCTCCCAGTTCGGCAAGCGGATCTGCGGCCATCAGGCCGTGCGTCACGTTTTGTCCGACGTGCAGACCAAGTTGAAGGCCTGCCGACTTATGGCCTACGATGCAGCCGCCAAGGTCGACGCCAACGAGCCGTCGGCAGTCGATACCTGCATGGCGAAGCTGTTCGTCGCGGAGACGGCCAAGGAGATTGTCCTGGCTTGTCAGCAATACGTGATGGGCGCTTACGGTTACGCGGAAGGTTTCCAGATGGAACGCTACGTGCGCGACATCCTGGCGGTGCCGATCTATGGTGGCTCCTCGGCGATCCAGAAGAACAACATCGCGACGCTGCTCAAGCTGCCGAAGGAGTAGAACCTAGCCGCGGTTTCGCGCATCACGGGCGGCTACGGCGTTTGCTGCCGAGATGGCCCTGTCCATGGTGACGCCGGGTTTCTCCTCGATGGTTGTTGAGCCGATGGAACTTGGTCGGTGCGGTCAACCGGGGGACACGATGGTAGAGACTAGGCCCAGCATCTGCCGCAATTGCCTGGCTTTCTGCCCAATCATTGTGACACTCGACGATGACGCTCGAGTGGTCAGCGTCGTCGGTGATCCCGCGTCTGACGGGTTCGAAGCCTACACTTGCCCCAAGGGACGGGCGATACCGGATCAATTGCGTGATCCCGCCCGACTGCTGACCAGCATGAAAATGACGGAGGCGGGCCGGCATGAGCCGATCTCGTCTGCCACCGCCGTCAGCGAGGTAGCATCGGCGCTGCGCCGCATCGTGGACGAGCACGGCCCCGATGCCGTGGCCATGTACATCGGAACCGGCACGCAGCAACACACCTTCGGCCCCAAGGCAGGGGCGGCTTTGCTGAAGGCACTCGGGTCGACGCTGGTGTTTTCGGCTGCCACGGTAGACAAGCCGGCGGAGAAGACGTCGCTGGCATTGCATGGCAATTGGCAGGCGGGCGGGCAGCGGTTTGAGGATGCCGATACCTGGATGCTGGTGGGTGCCAACCCCGTCATCGCCAAATCCAACGGACTACCCTACAACAATCCCGCACGCAGGCTGACCGACGCGGTGCGGCGCGGTATGAAGTTGATCGTGATCGATCCGCGACGAACGGAAACGGCGCGCCAAGCAGCAGTGCACCTCCAGGTGCAGCCAGGCGAGGACCCCGCACTTTTGGCAGGGCTGATCCATATCATCCTCGCCAACGATCTGTACGATCACGCCTTCGTCGCGGAAAACGCCGACGGACTGGCAGCCCTGAGAGCGGCGGTGCGGCCCTTCACACCGGCCAATGTCGCTGCTCGGACGGGAGTAACCCAGGAACAACTGATCGAGGCCGCCCATGTCTTCGCCCAAGCCAAACGCGGCGGCGTGGTCTGCGCGACAGGCCCCAGCTTCTCGCTGAACGCCGACCTGACATTCTACCTCGCACTTTGCCTGAACACCCTATGCGGGCGCTGGACTCGCGCGGGCGAACCGGCGCCTTACGTTAATGTGCTGCTCCCCGCGCACACCCCGCGTGCCCAGCCCCTGGCGCCTTATCCAGCTGTCGGCGGGAGGCGTTTTCGGTCGAGCGATTACCAGCAGAATGCAAGCGGCCTACCCACCGCGGCCCTGCCGAACGAGATACTCATGCCTGGCGAGGAGAAAATCCGCGCTCTGATCTGTATAGGCGGAAATCCGGTATCTGCCTGGCCTGAGCAAGGGAAGGTCGAGGAGGCTTTGCGCGACCTTGATCTATTGGTCACGATCGATACCCATCGCTCGGCGACGGCCGAGTTGGCGCATTACGTGATCGCCCCGCCGATGGCGCTGGAAGTGCCAGGCACGACCCACAATGTCGAATACCTGAAGTACCTTGGCGTATCGCGCGGCTATCAGCGGCCTTGGGCGCAATATACGCCGGCGATCGCACGGCGGCCAGAAGGCTCCGACTTAATCGAGGAGCATGCCTTCTTCTATGGCTTGGCTGCCGAGTTGGGTTTGCCGATGGAGCTTACAGTGCCTCATGCCATGGGTCCTTATGCCGAGAGCCCGCCGACGAGGATCGTCTTCGAACCCGGTTACGTGCCCAGTCTGGAGGAAGTCTTCGAGCATGCGTTCGCCCACTCGCGGGTGCCCTTTGCCGAGGTGAAGCGGCACCCCCACGGCCATGTCTTTCCTGTGGAGACAATTGTCCAGCCGCGCGATCCTGCGTGCTCGGCGATGTTGCAGATCGGTGCTCCGCTGATGATGCAACAGCTAGCCACCATTGCCGAGCCCCATTCGTGCGTCGACGGGGACGGGTCCGAGTTCCCGTTTCGGCTGATCTCGCGTCGAGCCAATGCCTACATGAATTCAGTGGGCATCGACTTGGCTAAGCTTAACCGGCAGATGCGCGGCAACCCGCTGTTCATGAACCCGGCCGATATGGCGGGCTTGGGACTACATGCCGGGGAACGAACCAAGGTCCGTTCCAAGCATGGCGAAATCAACGCGATCGTGGAAGCCGACACGAGCTTGCGCGAGGGCTGCGTTGCAATGTGGCATGGCTTCGGCACCGGCAGCAGTGAACGAACGCCGGGTAGTAACGTCAACCGGCTTTTGTCGCTGGATGATCATGACAGTCTGACCGGAATGCCGCGGCTCAGCGCCGTGCCTGTAGCGATCTATGCTGCGAGCGAGGCGGAGCCAGGTCTCGTCGACGCCTAGACGGCAAGCTCATTTGTCGAGTTCGTTGACAATCGGGCGATCTGATGATCGAATCGCGATCTTGCAGCGGCGCGCGCTGCCATTCACCAACCTGGCATGTCGATAAGCCAGGACGTCTTAGCAGTGTAGGCCGACCGCGATGAAATCTGACTTACCTGCCGCTCAGAACAATGGCCCGGAACGCCCCGAAGATCTGTCGTTCGTCAGGCGTGCACGAGGAGCCAATGGCGCAGGGCAGGATATGCCTGCCGTCGGTTCTCGCGCAATGCGTACCCGAGAACACCTGATGATGACGGCCCGGCAAACATTCCTTCGGCAAGGCTACGATGCGACATCCATCGAGAACATTGCCGAAGCGGCGGGAGTGTCTCGCTCATCGGTCTATACCTACTTCTCGTCGAAGACCGAGCTCCTCTTGGAAGTGGGCACGACGGGTATCGCCACTAGCTTCTCTATCTTGAGTTCGTTGGGCGACTTGCCGGAGGATTGGACGCTTGAAGACATCGATGGATGGGTCAGGCGCTATTTCGAATTTCTTGAGGACCACGGCGGGTACATGCTCGTGTGGTTGCAGGCCGCGCGGTCCGATGAGCAGCTGCGGGATCTTGGCATGCGGGGTTCCATGCGCGCGGCCCGTCTTGCCAGTGAAGCTATGCGTAAGCTTGGCGCTCCTTCGGACGAGGACCCCCATGTGCAGGGTCTGGCACTGATGGCCTTGCTGGACCGCTTCTGGTATCACTGGCGCATCACGAAGGCGCCGCTCGAGGCCGCGGACGTAACCCGCGGCTTGGCTCGTGCTATCGGGGCCATGCTGCGTGCGGACGAACTTTCCAGGCGACGGGAGACTACGGGCAAAGCTCGGCAAAGGCCCGAGGATTGAGCGGCGCGGGAAATCGGCCGGCACGAGGCGGACCTCGGCATGCACCCGTCAAATGCGCAGATCGGTATCGGGCGGGTCGTTGCGGGTGTGGCGAGAAGATGCGTAGTGGTGATCGCTAGAGCCGTGAAGTCAAGACCTGATGCGTCAGTTCTTGACCCTCTATTGATTACCATTAGCTGACGCCCAGCCCATATTTCCCTTATCAAGGACTAATTCATGCAGGTCTTGCCAGGTACGCCGTTCCGGCTCGAGACTGATGCTGCCATGCTCGCCGATGTCAAAAGACGAGTGCAGGCGGCACGCTTTCCCGCTCAGCAGGCAGGCGCTGATTGGGAAACAGGGACGCCGCTTGGCTATATGCGACGTTTGCGCGATTATTGGCTCAATGATTTCGATTGGAATGGTTGGGTAGAGCGGATCAACAGCTTCGAGCAGCGCATGGTCGAGGTGAATGGTCAGCGTATCCACGTCCTCATCGAGCAGGGATCTGGCACCAAGCCGGTCCCGCTGGTGATGACGCCGGGCTGGCCAGGCAGCTTCATCGAGTTCATCGATATTATCGACCGTCTCGCTCACCCCGAGCGCCATGGCGGGGATATTAACGGCGCTTTCACGGTCATTGTGCCGAGCCTCCCAGGCTATGGATTATCTCCCGCGCCGGCGAAACCACTCAATCCACAAGACATAGCCAAGCTGTGGTCCACTCTCATGACTGATATGTTCGACGTAGAGCAGTACGTGGCTTACGGGAGCGACTGGGGAAGCCTCGTCACCGCTGCGCTAGCGTTCGAGTTTCCCGAACGCCTTAGCGGTATCATGATGACCGCCTCGGGCGGCTCGCCGGATTTCGCCGCTGGCCCACCGATAACGCCTGAGGAGCAGGACTGGCTGGAGAAGTTCCGGATCGCCATGCGGCGCGAGGCGGGGTATCAGGCCATCCAAGGTACGAAGCCACAGACCCTTGCCTATGCGCAGACAGACTCGCCGATTGGCCTTGCAGCATGGATCATCGAGAAATTTCAAGGCTGGACCGTACCAGGAACCGACCAAGATCCCCCATTCTCGATGGATCTGCTGCTGGCCAACGTCATGCTGTACTGGATCAACGGCTCGCTCGCCCCAAGTTGGCTCTATATTTTCCTGGAAGACGCGCGAGGCCCTCGCCAAGGGAAAGCGAAGGTGCCTGCCGCATTCATGATACCGCCGCATGACTTGTTTCCGCCCATTCCTCGCAGTTGCCTTGAACGCAGCTATGACGTGTCCGACTATACTCTAGCCGGAATCGGCCACTTCCCGGGGATGGATAGCCCCGACAGGCTGGTGGCCGAGCTGAGGCGAATGCTTCGGCCGCTGGCGCAGCGCTGATTACGCAGCAGCGAGACCCTGGGTGTACGCCGGTTGCGGAACCTCGACAGGTTGTTCATCGGCTGGTCCAGTCGGCTGATGGGCGTTTTGGATTGTGGGGTGTCGTGTGGTCGATGCCAGTCGTAGTTATGCAGCGAGGGTTTGAGGCCCGCTTGCGGTGGTCTGACGTCGGATTGGCTCGGGCGTAGCCCATTCGGGCAAGCTGGTCCGGACGAAGCGTTCGGGCCTTGCCGTTGGTCCTGGGCGTATAGGGTTTGGTGCGAATGTGCTTGAGCCGAAGCTCGCCCGGCGCCGCAAACAGTGGGAAAAGTACCAGGCACGGCCTTCAGTACGTGCTCCTCCGCCGAATCGAGCCACATGTCCTGGATCTGGTTCTCACCCTTGCGTTTCAGGCCGACCGGCGCGTCGCGCGCATCGCCATGTGCCTTGATCAGTTCGTCGAGCTTCGCCTGCGGTGCCGTGCCGTCGCAGTTCCGCGTGGCTTGCAGGATCGGCAGCAGCTGTCTGCCGGATGAGACGAAGCAAGACACATCTGGCTCTCGCAAGCGCCGCGAGCCGCTACAATTACTGTGGGGAGTTTCACAGGAAACTGGAGCGGGCGAAGGGATTCGAACCCTCGACCCCAACCTTGGCAAGGTTGTGCTCTACCCCTGAGCTACGCCCGCTCTGACGTTTCGAAGCCCGCCGCATGTGCCGGCAGGCTCGGGGTGAGGCGCGCCACTAGCAGGGGCATCCGGGAGCGGCAAGGGGGAAAATGGCAAAATCCTCACGCGATGAACGGTGACCCTTGCACTTGTCGTTCACCGCGCGCATTCGCCCTTCACAAAGCCGGGCGGAGACCCGATCTAAGGCCCTACGCGCCGGCACGGCGTCAGCAATACGGGAGCACGAACTTGGCCAGCATGGGGCTCAATCTCGACGAACAGAAGGCGGTGGATCGCTTCCGCAAGGCTGTCGCCGAGCCGTCGATGACGCAGCTCGTCATCCTCGATTTCTGGGCGGAGTGGTGCGGCCCGTGCAAGGCGCTGACCCCGCTGCTGGAAAAGGTCGCAGCCGAATACGCTGACAAAGGCGTGGTGCTCGCCAAGGTGAACGTGGACGAGGAGCAGTTCATCGCCTCGCAGTTCCAGGTCCGCTCGATCCCCACCGTCTACGCGATCTTCCAGGGGCAGCCGGTCGCCGATCTGACCAGCGCGCGCACCGAATCGCAGCTGAAGGGCATGCTTGACCAACTGCTCGCCAAGCTGCCGGTGCAGGCCGGCGCGGGTGCGGGTCCGGATCTGGCGCCGCTGATCGCGATGGGCGAGGAGGCGTTGGCAGCAGGCGACGGCGAGCGCGCTGCCAGCATCTTCATGCAGATCCTGGACATGGCGCCCGACAACGTCGAAGTGCTTTCGGGCCTGGTGCGGGCGCTGGTCGCCGCCGGGCGCACGGACGAGGCGCAGGAGGTGATCGCCAACCTCGATCCCGCGCTTGCCGCCGACCCGCACCTCGACCGCGCGCGCAATGCGCTGGCGCTGGCGCTCGATCGGCCCGAGGACAGCGAACTGGCGGCCTTGCGCGCCGCCGCCGCCGAGCGCCCGGCCGACATGGACGCGCAGATGGCGTTCGCCTCGGCCGCCTTCGCTGCCGGTGAGCGCGAATCCGCGGCCGACACGCTGCTGCGCATGGTCGCCACCGACCGCGAGTGGAACGAGGGCGCCGCGCGCGCCAAGCTGCTGCAGATCTTCGAGGCGGTCGGGCTCGAGGACCCGTGGGTCTCGGCGACGCGCCGCAAGCTTTCCACGATCCTGTTCGGCTGAGCCCCCTTTGGCACGGATCACCATTTTCCCGCTGGTGGGTGCGGTCCTTTACCCCGGGCTGCAGCTGCCGCTCCGCATCTTCGAGCCGCGCTACCGCTCGATGGTCAGCGACGCGCTTGCCCGCGACCGGCGCATCGGCATGATCCAGCCGCAACGTTTGGTGGAGGGCGCGCCGCTGTTCAGCATCGGGTGCCTGGGCCGCATCGGCGATGTCGAGGCCTTGGAGGACGGTCGCTTCAACATCGTGCTCGAAGGCGAGAAGCGTTTCCGCGTGCTGCGCGAACTCGATGTGACGACGCCGTTCCGCCAGGTTGATGCCGAGCTGCTCGAGGAGCGTACCGACGAAGTGCTAGCCCCGATCGAGCGCGCCAGCTTCGAGCGTGAAGCCAAGCGCTTCGCTGAGAAGCACGGCTACGTGGTGGACTGGGACCAGGTCGGCCGGCTCGACGATCTCTCGCTGATCAACGGCGTCTCGCAGATCGCACCGTTCGACCCCGCCGCCAAGCAGGCGCTGCTGGAGGCGGATGGCCTGGGCGAACGCTGCGAGCTGCTGGTCCAGCTCATGCAATTTTTCGGCCGCACCAGTGGCGACGATGACGAGGACGGCGTGACCCTGCAGTAGCGCCTCAGGCGCGATGCGGTGCGAGCAGGATCACCGCGGCGCCGGCAAGGCACAGCGCGACGCCGCCAAGGTCCCAGCGATCGGGGACGATCCCTTCGGCGCGCCACAGCCACATCAGCGCGGCCGTGATATAGACCCCGCCATAGGCCGCGTAGGCGCGCCCTGCGTGCGAAGTGTCGATCAATGCCAGCAGCCAGGCGAAAGCGACCAGCGACGCGCACCCGGGCACCAGCCATGCCGCCGAACGCCCGAGTCTGAGCCATGCCCAGAAGGCGAAGCAGCCGGCGATCTCAGCCACTGCCGCGACGACGTAGACCGGCAGCGCCGGGATCATGACAGCAGCGTCGCCTTCACCCCGTCGATCACATACTGGGCCGCCAGCGCCGCCAGCAGCACGCCGAGCAGGCGGGTGATGACCGCCTCCACCTTGTCGCCCAGCACGCGCATCAGCGGGCCGGCCGCCGCCAGTGCGGCGAAACTCAGAACCATGACCGAGAGCATCGCGGCCAGGATGACGAGCGTCTCCGGCGTGCCGTGGGCGCGACTGGTGAGCAGCATCATCGTCGCGATCGAGCCGGGGCCCGCCAGCATCGGCATCGCCATCGGGAAGACCGAGACGTCCTCCACCTCGGGAGTGACGGCGTTGTGCGCCTTGATCTTCTCGGCCCGCTCCTCGCGGCGCTGGGTGCGCTTCTCGAACACCATGTCGATCGCGATCATGAACAGCATGATGCCGCCGGCGATGCGGAAGGCGTCCAGCTCGATGTGCAGCGCGCCTAACAGGTTCTCTCCGAACAGCGCGAAGACGACGAGGATCATCCCGGCGATGAGGCAGGCGCGCGCAGCCATGCTGACCGCTTGCGTCCGGCTCGCGTCGGCTGAAAGCCCGGCGTAGATTGGCGCGCAGCCGGGCGGGTCGATGACGACGAAGAGCGTGACGAAGGCGCTGACGAACAGCTCGAACATGCCGGTCAGTCCCCCTCAGCAACCTGGCTGCTAAGCGCCATGGCCATCACCCCCGCCTTTGCCCAGCGGACTTCAAGCACGCGGGCGCCGCGCCGCTGTACTGCGACGGCCCAAATCAGCGTCCCGTCGTCGGAACGACCCGACAAGAGAGATGGTGCGTTACTCGCGGTACCGGCCACAACGATGCCCGAGTCCTCGCTCCGGAGCTTTGTGCTTTGACCGTGCGGCGAACAGTCGGCGACGCGCGCTTCGAGGAAGTCGGGTTTGTCGAGCGGGGCGGAGAGCGTGTCGCCCTGATCCATCACCCAGCGGTAGCTGCCATCCCTCTGCAGCTTCCAGGCGGTGGTGAAATATCCCACCGTTCCGTCCGGGCGCTGCCAAGCCCCCTTGGTGACGCCCAGCGTGCCGTCGCAGCTCATCCACACCTCGTAGGGCTGCCAGGAGAGCGCCTGGGGCGGGTCCTTGCGTCCCTTGAGCCAGTCGTGCGCGCGCACCGTCTGCGGTACGAACATCACGGCGTCATCGGCGGCGAACTTGCGGAAGGCAGTCCACTGGCCCTTCTCGGCCGCCATGCGCGCAAAAGCGAGCTCGGCGGCGACGAGGGCGCTGGGGTTTGCAGTGCCGAGGCCGGGGCGTCCGCCGCGCGGTGGCTTGGCCACGGCGGGCGCCGCCAGCAATCCGGCGAGCGCCAGCGCGGCCAACGCTCGCCCGGCGCGATTCACAAGGCGCTTTCGTCGAAGGCGAGACCTTCATTGCGGTGCGCGGCGACGATCGTGTTGCGCAGCAGGACGGCGATCGTCATCGGCCCAACCCCCCCTGGCACCGGCGTGATCGCACCGGCGACGACGCTGGCGGCGGCAAAGTCGACATCGCCGACCAGCCTGGTCTTGCCTTCCTCGCCAGCGGGGACGCGGTTGATGCCGACATCGATCACGGTGGCGCCCGGTTTGATCCAGTCGCCCTTGACCATCTCGGCCCGGCCGACCGCGGCGACCACGATGTCGGCGCGGCGGACCACTTCGGGCAGGTCGCGGGTGCGGCTGTGCGCGACAGTGACAGTGCAGCTCTCGGCGATCAGCAATTGCGCCATCGGCTTGCCGACGATGTTCGAGCGGCCGATCACCACCGCATCGAGGCCCGCAAGGGAGCCGAGGCGGTCCTTCAGCAGCATTACGCAGCCCAGTGGCGTGCACGGCACGAAGCCGGGCAGCCCGGTCGCGAGGCGCCCGACGTTGACGACGTGGAAGCCGTCTACGTCCTTGTCCGGGTCTATGGTGGCGATGACCTTGGCCTCGTCCATGTGCGCCGGGAGCGGCAGCTGGACGAGGATGCCGTCGACCGCAGGGTCGGCGTTCAGGCGCTCGACGATGGCGAGAAGCTCGGCCTCCGAGGCATCGGCGGCCAGCTTGTGCTCGAAGCTCTCCATGCCGCAAGCGATCGTCTGCTTGCCCTTGTTGCGCACGTAGACCTGGCTGGCGGGGTCTTCTCCGACGAGCACCACCGCCAGACCCGCCTTGCGGCCGGCCTTGGCAGCAAAGTTAGCCGCCGCTTCGGCCACTCGCGCGCGCAGACGCTCGGCGAATGCCTTACCGTCGATCACCTTGCCGTCGACGGTATTGCCGTCGATCACCCTGGCATCATTCATACCGCATTGGCCTGCGCCATCAGGGCGAAGTAGACCAGCACGCGCTGCAGGATCATCAGCCCGACGATCAGCACCAGCGGCGAGAAGTCGATCGCGCCGGTGTTGGGCATCATCCGTCGGATTGGCCGCAGCAGCGGATCGAGCACCGCGTTGATGCCGTTGTAGAACGCGGACACGAACTGGTTGTGCGTGTTGACCACGTTGAACACGATGAGCAGGCTCAGCACGAACTGCGCGATCACCAGCATCTGCACGACACTGATCAGCAGTCCGACGATGTCGACCAGCATGGCGACGAACAAGGGCATGACCTTTCGAAAGAGAGACGAAGCGTGCTGATAGCCGACCGGTGCCCGCGCGGGCAAGGCCGCGCTCTGCCGGGTTCGGTCATTACTATCGAGGATAGCCTACGTTCGCTGGCAGCATGTATGCTTCATCCGCTGATACGTGGCGCGCGCACCAGTTGAAGGAGCTTCGAATGCTGCCGGCATCGATTTCGTAGCGCTTAGTCTGCCAACCATGCGGCAAATCATTTTCCGGTTGAGTTTTGTCCTGGACCGTCCAGTCGCGCGACTTGAAGCCCCAACTCAGATGTCTCGCGGAGATCAGGCGGTGGGCAATTAGTTGTAGGCTGATCCAAGGCTCGGCAGCACTCCTGCGGACCGCTGAATGGCCATGCCATACTGGAAGTACAATCTCGTTAGCCAGCGTTGGATACTGGACGTTTTTGAAAAGCCATTTCTTCGCGATTCTTGCAAATTCCCATCTTTCGCCGTCGATGAAAAGCCAGAGGTGGTCGCCGCTTCTCGTGATCTCGTCTTGCTCGCCATCGCTGCCAGGTTCGCTTAAGAAACTAAGGCTAAACATGGTCAGATTGGCAGATCCGTCCATGGCGAATGCAAAGTTCGGTCCTTCACCGTAGCATTCGAGTCTTGAAACCCGTGGAAGGCTTTTGTTCGATCTGCCACCAAGATCCACATACGTGGTAGCTAAGGAAGTCCAACCGGGGCCTTCATCCTTGCCTGACTCAAAAGTGATCGACTCTTGCGCGGGCGCGGGAGTGCACGGCAGAGCGGAGATGGCGATAAATGCCGCAAAATAGCGCGCTCTAAACATCAGCGGTCCACCGAATTGAGCGAAACTTCTTTTCGACACGTCGCCGACATCCTGCACCCCGCTCAATACGTCAGCGTCGAGGTCCGTTCGATGCGCCAGTTGAGCTGTTCTTCGCTGGCGCCGGGCACGTCGTTGACGCGGCTGAGCACGATGGTGCCGCGCTTGGAGGCGCGGCCGTCGCCGAAATCGATGACCACCGGCGCCTCGTAGTAGAGCGTGCCAGCCGCGCCTTCGCTGTCGCCCTTGCCGACCGCGAGCTTGGGGCCGGCATGGTCGCCGAATTCGTTGGCGAGCTTCTCGGGCGTCATCTGCGCGTCGAGGCTCCAGGCCTTGGCGGCGCTTGCCCAGTCGCCGGCGCGGATCGCGTTGCTGTAGTAGCGCAGCAGCCGCTCGGGATCGCGCCGTTCGGTAAGGGCACCGGTGTCGAGCGCCGGCGAAGTCACCGCGGGAGGGGCTTCGCTGGCATCGACGGCGGGATCGCTGTCCGGCACGCTCGAAGCCGCGTCGCTGGCGGCAAGCGAGGCGGCGGGCGCGGGATCGCCTTTGCAGCCGGCGAGCATGAGCAGGGCGGGGATCGCCGCGGCGGTGAGCGTCTTGGCAAGTACGGCAGTGCTGCGCATGTCCTCTAAGATCGCCCTTCCGCTGGTGTTCCCCTCGACGCGGAAGATGCTCAGCCCGCCCTGATCAGCGTGCCCGCACCTTCCTGCGTGAATATTTCCAGCAACATGGCATGCGATACCCGTCCGTCAAGCACGACCGCGGCCTCGCAGCCCGCTTCCACCGCATGGACGCATGTTTCCAGCTTGGGGATCATGCCGCCCGAGATGGTGCCGTCCTGCTGCAGCACGGCGATGTCGGCGGGCGTCAGGTCGGTAAGCAGCTCGCCCTGCTTGTCGAGCACGCCGGCCACATCGGTCAGCAGGAAAAGCCGCGCGGCGCCCAGCGCGGCGGCGATGGCGCCGGCCATGGTGTCGGCATTGACGTTGTAGGTTTCGCCTTCCGGCCCGGCGGCGATCGGCGCAATCACCGGGATCATGCCTGCGGCCGAGATCGTGTCGATCACGCTGGTGTCGATCGTCTCGGGCTCGCCGACGAAGCCGAGGTCGACCACCTGCTCGATCAGGCTGTCCGGGTCCTTGCGGGTGCGCTCGACCTTGCGCGCGGTGACGAGACCCCCGTCCTTGCCTGAGATTCCCATGGCGCGGCCGCCGGCACGGGTGATCCAGCCGACGATCTCCTTGTTGATCGCGCCCGACAAGACCATCTCGGCGATCTCGGCCGTCGCCTTGTCGGTCACGCGCAGGCCGTCGACGAAGCTGCTTTCGACGCCCATGGTCTTCAGCATCGCGCCGATCTGCGGGCCGCCACCGTGGACCACTACCGGGTTGATGCCGACCGCCTTGAGCAGCACCACGTCCTCGGCAAAGTCGCGCGCCTTCTCCGGATCGCCCATCGCGTGGCCGCCGTACTTCACCACGAAGGTGCGGCCGGCGTAGCGCTGCATGTACGGCAGCGCATCGACGAGCGTCTCGGCCTTGACCAGGAGGGCGGGATCGTGCGGATTCGACATGCGCGCCGCTTTAGACCGCTCGCCGGTGATTTGAACCCAGATTCTGGCGTTTCTCGGACGGCCCGGATCGGTGCGACAGCCTCAAGCCCCGTCGAGCTTGCGGCCCAGCTTCACGAAGAGCCAGATGAACGGCGGCACCATGATGGTCGAGAGCACCACCTTGGAGATGATCTGACCCTCCATGATCGAGAGGATGGGCAGGTCCTGGCCGATGAACGAGATCGTGATGAACAGCACGGTGTCCACCACCTGCGACAACAGGCTGGCGATCCACGCGCGCACCATCAGCAGCTTGCCCGAGCCGGCCGACAGCCGTGAGAAGATGTAGACGTTGAGCGTCTGCGACACGCCGTACGAGATCAGGCCGGCGAACTGCATTCGCGCGCCCTGGCCGAGCAGGCGGGCAAATGCCTCTTGGTCGGTCCAGAACGAGGCTGGGGGCACCACCCTGATCACGAACGTCAGCAGCAGCATCGAGACGATCAGCGGGATGAAGCCGAAGCGCACCAGCCGGTTCGCAGTGTCGCGCCCGTGGAGTTCCGCCACCGCGCTCGACAGCACGACCAGCAGCAGGAAGGCGAAGATGCCGGACTCTACCGCCAGCGGCCCCAGCACCGGCCAGTGCCCCAGCGAAGCGAGCTTGGTGCCCAGCACGCCCGCCAGCACCACCAGCCCGCCGTAGAGCAGCGCGAAGACGAACAGCGATCGGGAAATGGCAGGGGCGGGATGGGTTGCGGGCTGGTCCATCGCCGTGGTCTAACCGCCCGCGGACAATTGCACTAGCCGTCTCGCGCCAGCACCGATAGGTTCCACAGCTTCGTCAACCGTTTCGCGGGAGCCGCGGCCTTTCCATGCATGTTGCCTACAGCCTCATCGGCATCTTCTTCATCATGGCGGCTGCCTTCCTGCTTTCGACCGACCGCAAGGCGATCCGGCCGCGCGTGGTCGGTGCCGCCTTCGCGTTGCAGGCGGGTCTCGCGGCGCTGGTGCTCTACGTGCCGCTAGGCAACCGCATGCTGCGCGGTGCCGCATCTGGCGTCGAGAGCCTGCTCGGCTATGCCCATGCCGGGGTCGAATTCCTGTTCGGCCCGCTCGCCGCGCCGGAAGTGGGCGGCACCAGTTTTGCCATCGCGGCGCTGCCGGTGATCATCTTCTTCGCCTCGCTGATCTCGATCCTCTACTACCTGCGGATCATGCCGCTGGTGGTGCGTTGGTTGGGCGGCGCGCTGGAAAAGGTGACCGGGATCAGCAAGGTGGAGAGCCTGTGCGCGGCATCCAACATCTTCGTCGGCCAGAGCGAAGCGCCGCTGGTGATCCGGCCGTACCTCGCCTCGCTCAACCCCTCGCAGCTGTTCTGCGTGATGACGGTGGGGCTGGCGGGCGTCGCCGGGACGATTCTCGCGGCCTATGCCTCGATGGGCATCCGCATCGACTATCTGGTCGCTGCCGCGTTCATGTCGGCGCCGGGCGGCATTTTCATGGCCAAGATGATCATGCCCGATCCCCGCCCGATCGCGGTGGCGGCAAAGACCGACGTGCACGAGGGCACGCTGCCGCCCGCTGGAGCCGCCGCCGCCGCGCTCAACCGCGCCGACGTGACGCATCTGCCCGGCGTCCACATCGACGAGCCGATTGCCGCCGAGCACGAGGAGGAGAAGCCCGCCAACATTATCATGGCCGCCTCGCAAGGCGCGCAGACCGGCGTCAAGCTGGCGGTCGCGGTCGGCGCGATGGTCCTGGCTTTCGTCGCCCTGATCGCGCTCGCCAATGGCGTCGTCGGCTGGTTTGGGGGCTTGCTGGGCTTCCCTGGCGTGACCTTCCAGGCGCTGCTCGGCTATGTCTTCGCGCCGGTGTTTTACCTGCTTGCGACGCCAGACTGGAACGAGGCCATGCAGGCGGGGGGGCTGTTCGGCACCAAGATCGTGCTCAACGAATTCGTCTCCTTCATCGAACTGGGCAAGGACACCGGCCTGTCGGCCCGCACGGTCGCGGTGATCACTTTCGCGCTATGCGGCTTTGCCAATTTCTCCTCGATCGCGATCCAGATGGCGGTGACCGGGGGCCTTGCTCCCAACCAGCGGCCGGTAATCGCGCGGCTCGGCATCCGCGCGCTTGCTGCGGGCAGCCTCTCCAACCTCATGAGCGCCGCGCTGGCGGGGCTGTTCCTTACCGCGGTCTGAGGCGCGGGACTGCCCGAGGGGATGAGACCACTGGCCTGACGCTTGTCTCGCCGCGACAAACCGGGCAGCATCGGCAACGGAAGACCGGCCGGGGGCCGGATGGAGGGAAGCGATGGATAACCTGGACCCCAAGCCCGCCGGCACGTCGCCGACGGCGGGCTTCGAATTCAACAACCCGACCGTCATCAGCCTGCTCTACCTCGCCTCGTTCGTGACCGGGATCACCGGGATCGTCGGCGTGGTGCTCGCCTATGCCTGGCGCTCCGAGCCCAAGGCGGCGTGGGAGGTCTCGCACTACGAGTACCTGATCCGCACTTTCTGGATCTTCTTCGTCGGCACGATCGTGGGCGTCATCCTGATCTTCGCGCTGATCGGACTGCTGATCCTGCCGGCGGTCACGGTGCTCGTCGTCGTGCGCTGCGTGCTGAGCCTGCTGGCGGCGCAGAAGAATGAGCCGATGTCCAACCCGCAAAGCTGGTTGATCTGAACCGAGCGGCACCGAGATAGTTTACAGCGCAGCGGACGCCGCCAGCGCGCCGTTGATCCACAGCGCCATCCCCAGCAGCACGCCCCGCACGAAGGCGAAGCTGCCGTGGGCGGGGTTGTCATCGGCGTCTCTCCGCCTCGATCATCTGACGGCCGCTCGCGCAAGTTGACGAAGTACATGCGTGGGCGACCGTCGGTATCCGCCGTCGGCGCCTTCGCGCGAGGAGTCGGCTGACGGTCGCCGACGAGTCTGGCAGACATCGCGGGTGTAGGAAAACGCTATCGTGTCGGTACGAGGCGGCGGCACTGCGTGCTGCCACCTCCCCCTGCGGACAGGCTCGGCCTCGCTCAGCCGCCCTTTTGCGGAATGGCGGCGGCGGGGGTGCCGGCGGCGAGCTGTTCGCGCGGGAGGCGGCTGGCGTAGTGGTCGGCGCCGTTCTGGTTGAAGGCGTAGAGCTGCGCCATCGGCACCGCGAATTCGTCGCCGTCGTCGTCACGCAGGATCACGTCGGGGCCGGAGGGACGCACCACCGTGCCTAGCGGCTGGCCGGCGCTGTCGGCGATCGGCAGGCCCATCGCCAGCTCGGCACGGGTCACGTTGCGCACGGTAATGACGTCGGGATTGGCAAGCGCAGCAGCGGTGGCGTCGGGCACCTCGCCGGCGATCGCGGGCAGGCTGGCAGCGAGAGCGGATAGGGCGAGGGCGGGCGCGGCGAGTGCCGGGAGGCGGGGCAAGCGGATCGTCATGGCGTGATCTCCGCGAAAAAGGGGGTCTGCAAGGTCAATGCCGGCCGGGCCGCGCTGGTTGCTGCTCCATCAGCGGGGTGATCGTGAAGTCGACGAGCTGCAGCCAGGATGCGCCGGATGGTGCAATGATGCAGTGTGCCCCGGCTGTGGTGGCTTGTCGCGGAACAGGGAGCCTGCTCAGTTCGGCCGCGTGAGTAAGGCAGATTCTACCGGGTGATGAGGCGCGCGGTCGTCATCGGCAGCGGCGGAGGCATCGGTGCAGGCCTGGTGCGAGGGCTGGCAGCGCGCGGCTGGGAGGAGGTCCACGCCCTGTCGCGTCATCCGCCGGCGGAGGAGGCGCCCGGTCCGGTGCGGCCGGGGATCATCGATATCGCCGATGCGGCCAGCATCGAGGCGGCCGCCACCGCGATCGGCGGGCCGCTGGATCTGGTCGTGGTGGCGACCGGGCTGCTGTCCGAAGGCGACCGCCGCCCGGAGCGCTCGCTGCGCGAACTCGACGCGGAATGGCTGGGGCGCCTGTTCCAGGTGAACGCGACCGGGCCGGCGCTGGCACTGCGACACTTCACGCCGTGGCTCGCCCGCGACCGGCGGTCGGTGTTCGCGGCGCTCTCGGCACGGGTGGGCAGCATCTCGGACAACCGGCTGGGCGGATGGTACGGCTACCGCGCCTCGAAAGCAGCGCTCAACATGATCGTGCGCACCGCGGCGATCGAACTGGCGCGCACCCGGCCGCAGGCGATCTGCGTCGGGCTGCATCCCGGCACGGTCGACACCGCGCTCAGCAAGCCGTTCCAGCGCGCGGTCCCCGCCGAGCGGCTGTTCACACCCGACGCGGCCGCAGCTCAACTTCTGGACGTGCTGGACGGTCTGGGCATGCAGGACACCGGCCAGTGCCTCGCCTGGGACGGCTCATGGGTCGAGCCGTGATCGCGACGCGGGCCGACCTGTCATCCGCGTCCGGCGTTAGCCGGTCAGGCCATGGGCGAAGGCCTGCCACGCCGGCGAGGCGTTGAGCAGGAGGCGCAGGGCCTGTGTCGCCAGGAAGAAGCCGCCGCCCCACACGGTGGCGGGATGCAGCCGGCCTTGCGTCTTCACGTCGTAGGCGACCAGCGCGGCCAGCAGCACGTCGGTCAGCACCATCCCGCCGATTGCCGGGGTTAGGCCGAGGTGGGCGAAGCGGGTGATGCGCGCCAGTGGCGTCGTCAGAATCGCCAGCGTGCCCAGCAGCATCAGGCGCTTGTGCCAGGCCGCCCGCTTGCGCAGCGCCATCGCCGCGCCGACCAGCATCGCGAAGGTCACGACCGCGCCCAGCGGGAACACCAGCGGCGGGCCCTGCGAGGGCAGGTGATGGGCGGCCAGCAGCTGCTTGCTGATGATGGCGGCGGCGATGCCGAGGGGCACCATCACGATCACCAGCACCAGCCCCACCGGGCCTAGCAGGCGGTGGATGTCCGGCCGGCCGGCGGATACGAGCGCGGTCTGCGCGACGTAGAGGACGATCCAGGCGGTAAACACCACGCCGTGGACATGCAGCAAAGTCGAAAGCGGCCTGCCACCAAATACCGACACGAGATAATAGCTTGGTGCGAAGCCGACGAAAGTCGCCACGGCAATAACGGCGGCCATGCTCGTGAAGAATCTACGCTCGGTAGAGAGGCGCGTTCGGACCGGTCCAGCAAGTGTCGCCATCTTCTATCCCCGAAATCAAACAGAGCAGCGGCCGCCAATTGCCCGCAGTGGGCCCAACTCACCCGAGTCAAAGTAAAGCAAGGCGGCAACGTGCGCAACGTGCGGAAGCGCAACGCTCCCGTCACGTAGCCGACCGGGGCGAGCGCAGAGGGTGCATGACGGAGCTTTGGGTGGACGCAGAATGGAATATCAAGAGGTTGCGTCGCACTACCAAGCCGGCGCAGGCAGCGCGCTGGGAGATGCAAGGATCGACTGGAGCAAAGCGCGGCGCCGGTGCTCGGAACCGGGGTGGGCTTTGCCGCCGCCCTGATACCTGCCGCCCATGCGGCTCCACCGCGGTCCGCTCCGCCGGCCTATGCGCGCTGCGCTATTTGTCTCAATGCCGCGAAGGGCGCACCGACAAGCTCGGGCCGAACTTATGGAGCGTCTATGGCCGCAAGATGGGGCAGGGCAGCTTCAACTTTTCCGACGTGTTGAAGATGTCGAACCTCAAGCTCGACGACAAGCCGCTCGACGTCAAGGCGCTCGACAAGTGGCTCGAGAACCCACGCGCGCTGGTGCCGGGGCAACCGCATGATCCTTGCCGGCACGAGCGATGCGGGCCGGCGAAATGCCATCATCGACCACCTCAAGACGCCGCGTTGAGCCCAGAAGGGCACCGGGGCCAGAGCTAACCCGGCCTAACTGGCCCGCCTTCCGCTACGGCAAAAAGCCATCCCGGAAATGGCAGAGCGTCCCCTGAGGGCGGCGGGTCGGCAAGACTGGTCCCGGGTCCAGCCCGGAAAACAGGCGGCTGGGATTACTTCAAGTGCTGCGAGACCAGCTTTGTCATCTCGAACATCGTCACCTTGTTCTTGCCCAGCACTTTGGCAAGCGTTTCGTCGGGAACGATCTCGCGCTTGTCGGCCGGGTTCTGGAGGTCGTTCTTCTTGATGTATTCCCAGATCTTGCTGGTGACTTCGCTGCGCGGGAGCGCGTCCTTGCCGACGATCTCGGCCAGATCGGGCGAAGGCGTCACCGGGGCGGTAATACCGCCGCGGGCGCCGCCGGCCGGCTTGCCGGTCTTCTTCACTTTTGCAGCGGCGGCCTTGGTTTCCTGTTCGCCGCGCTGTTCCCTCGTTCGCGCCATGTTGATGTCTCCTCGTATGTCCAGGTCGTGTGTTCAAGCGAGCCGAAGTTTAGCAGACCAATACGCCGCTTCCGGGCCGGTTGCGGCGGACCTGCACCGCGGCGTCCTGCCGTCGACGTGGCGAGCCTGGCGCGCGACGGGTGGTAGCCGAAGTGCCCACGCAGCAATCATTTGCGCCAGGAACGCACCGCTTGCTCGTAGGCCTTGCGCGCCTTGGCGGCCTTCGCCTCCAGCCGGTCGATCCGCGCCGAGTAGTCCTTGCGCAGCGCCTGGTGCTCTT
>Ga0070667_100000372_pt1 | contig 48979 bp, 44 predicted proteins | sample KBSS33metaG_FD_64659 | JGI IMG/M metagenome (GOLD analysis project Ga0070667, IMG submission 64659) | Switchgrass rhizosphere microbial communities from Kellogg Biological Station, Michigan, USA - KBS S3-3 metaG | ecosystem: Host-associated > Plants > Roots > Rhizosphere > Soil ...
GCCGCGCTCGTAGCGCAGGTTGATCGCCAGGCCATCGAACTTCAGCTCGGCGTGATAGGCCAGCGGCGGCGCCGACTCGTCCAGCGCGAGCACCTTGCGCACGCGCGCGTCGAACTTCTCGGCGCCCGCCGGCGTGGTGTCGGTCTCGGTGTGGATCGACAGCATCGGCACCCGATGCCGCACCGGCGCCAGGCCGTCGAGCACCGCGCCGATCACGCGCTGGGTCGGCGAATCGGGCGTCAGCAATTCGGGGTGCGCGGCCTCGATCGTCTGCAGTTCCTGGAACAGCTTGTCGTATTCCGCGTCCGGGATCTGCGGCGCGTCGAGCGTGTAGTACAGGTGCGCGTGGTGCTGCAACTGCTGGCGCAGCGCGGCGGCGCGTGCGGCGGGGTCGTTCTTTTCGGGCATGGCCCGAAGTTTAGACAGGGCGGGCGTCGCTCAACTGAACAGCCGCCGCGCCGCCGGCGAGCCGGCCGCCAGGTCGCGCCCTTCGAGCGCCGCGTAGAGCTGGCCAAGCTCGTTGCCGATCGCCGCGAAGCTCTCGGCGCAGAGCGCGCGGCCGTGGTCGTCGACGACGCTCGCGTCCATGCCTTGCGCCAGCGCCAGCGCGCCAGCCTGCCAGGCAGCGAACGGCTGCGCGCTCGGATCGGTCTGCGGCACATCGAAGCTCAGCATCACGTCGCGCACCGCGGCAAGGTTCGGATCATCGGCCAGCGCGGCCTGCGAGTCGAAGCTCAGGGTCAGCACCGGCGGGGCGCCCTCGTCAAGCGCCGGCATCACCAGCCGGCCCGGCACGACGCCCGGCACGAAGCCGTGGTGCCCGGCCTGCTGCTGGATGTAGCCCACACTCCATGCCGAGCCGCGCGCGCGCAGATGCACCGCGAGCTGCGCGTCGTGGGCGCCGGCGAACTGGTCGAGCTCGCGCGCCGCGGCCACGGCTTCGAGCATGTCGGGAAAGTCGGGCATCGCGCCGATCGCGTCGGCAAAGGCCTGCACCTTCTGCACGAACTCGGAGTACTCGATCTCGTTGAGCGCTCCGGTGCGGTTGGCAAGTTGCACGCCGGCCTGGAATTCGCCGTAGCGCTGGTCGGCCATCGGCGGCTCCCACTCGCCGCTCTCGCTGTTCAGGCCTTCGATCATGAAGGGCTTGCCGCCGGCGCGACGGGTGGTCGGCAGGTGCACGAGCACCTGCGCGCCGGCCACCGGCGCTTCGACGGTGAGCGTGGCGATCGAGTCGATCAGCGCATCCAGGCGCGGCAGCACGCGCCGGTTCGCACGGCGCTCTGGCGCCGGCACCGACAGCTCGGCCAGCAGGCTCGTGCCGCCCGCCTCGCCGGACGCGGGCGGCACCGGGTCGCCCATCACCGGCTCGCGCGGCTCGAGCCGCTCGGGCGGCCGCTCGGCACGCTTCGGGTCGGCGCGCCGCGCCTGCCAGGCGCCGTGCGCGACCACGCCCGCCAGCACCAGGCCGCCCAGCGAAGCGAGCGCGATCGTCAGGGTGTTGCTCATCGGGCCCTTCCCATCACGCGGCTTCGGCCAAACCGACCGCGCCTTCCATGTCGACCGTGACGATGCGCGAGACGCCCTGCTCCTGCATCGTCACGCCGATCAGCTGGCCGGCCATCTCCATCGCGATCTTGTTGTGGCTGATGAACAGGAACTGCGTGGACAGCGCCATCTCCTTGACGAGCTTGGCGTAGCGCTCGGTGTTGGCGTCGTCGAGCGGTGCATCGACCTCGTCGAGCAGGCAGAACGGCGCCGGGTTGAGCTGGAAGATCGCGAACACCAGCGCGATCGCCGTCAGCGCCTTCTCGCCGCCCGAGAGCAGGTGGATCGTGCTGTTCTTCTTGCCGGGCGGCTGCGCCATCACCTGCACGCCGGCGTCGAGGATCTCGTCGCCGGTCATCACCAGCTTGGCCGTGCCGCCGCCGAACAGCGTCGGGAACATGCGGCCGAAGTGGCCGTTGACCTGCTCGAAGGTGCTGGCCAGCAGGTCGCGGGTCTCGAGATCGATTTTGTGGATCGCGTCTTCGAGCGTCGTCATCGCCTCGACCAGGTCGGCGTTCTGCGCATCGAGGAAGGTCTTGCGCTCGCGCGACGCGGTCAGCTCGTCGAGCGCGGCAAGATTGACGGCGCCGAGCGCGGTGACCTCGCGATTGATGCGGTCGATCTCGCCTTGCAGGCCGGTGAGCCTGACACCGTTCGCCTCGATGCCGGTAGACAGCGCCTCGAGGTCGACGTTGCCAGCCACGAGCTGATCGAGATACTGCGCGCCGCCGAGCTGCGCGGCCTGCTCCTCGAGCTGCAGCTTCACGATGCGGTCGCGCAGCGGCTGCAGGCTCTGCTCGTGCTGCAGGCGCTGCTCGTCGGCCCGCTTCAGGCGCGAGCTCAGGTCGTCGTATTCGCTGCGCTTGGCACCGAGCGCGGCCTCGCGCTCGAGCCTCAGCGCGAGCGCGGTCTGCAGGCCGGCCTGCGCCGACACGTCGGCGAGCACGGTCAGCTCCTGCTGAAGCTGCGCGTGCGACTGCTCGTTGGCGGCGAGCTGTTGCGCAGCGGTTTCGATGGCGCGTTCGAGTTCGCCGCGTCGCGCCGTCAGCGAACGCGCCGCGAACTGCGCTTCCTGCGCCTCACGTTCGAGCGCACGCAACTGCTCGCGCGCTTCGGCGAGCTTGCGTTCGGCGCCGATCACGGCATCGTCGAGCTCGGCGTGGCGTTCCTGCGTGACGCCGAGCTGCATGTCGAGTTCCTCGAAGCGCGCCTCGCCGGTGGCGCCGCGTTCGGCCAACTCCTCGAGCTGCGCGTCGAGTTCGGCGAGCTCGTCGTCGAGCTGCGCGCGGCGCGTGCCGGTCGCCTCGGCGAGCTGCGTCAGCCGCAGCAGCTCGACCTGCAACTGGTGTGTCCGCGTCTGCGTCTCGCCGGCCTCGCGGCGCGCTCCGATCAGGCGCTGCGAGGCCTCGGTGTACGCCGCCTCGGCACGCACGAGTGCACTGCGCGCCTCCTCGACGATCAGCCCCTGCGCGCGCAGCTGGCGTTCGAGGTTCTCGATCTCCTGGGCGCGCGCGAGCATGCCCGCGGCCTCGGAGTCGGGCGCGTAGAACGCGACCGCAAACGGGCTGACCGCATGCCCGTCGCGCGTCATGATGACCTCGCCGTGCGTCAGCCGGGCGCGCTCGGCCAGTGCCGCGTCGAGGGTCGGCGCGGTGTAGACGCCTTCGAGCCAGTCGTTCAGCAGCGCCTTCAGGCCGGCCTCGTTCAGGCGCAGCAGCTCGCTGAGCTTGGGCAGTGTTTGGTGCGTGATGGCGATGGAGGCCTGCGGCGCCGTGTAGAAGGCCAGCTTCGCCGGCGGCGCGTCGGCCGCGAACGCCTGCACGGTTTCCAGGCGTCCGACTTCGAGCGCGCCCATGCGCTCGCGCAGCGCCGCCTCGAGCGCAGTCTCCCAGCCCGACTCGATGTGGATCTTGGTCCACAGGCCGGGCAGCTCATCCAGCCCGTGCTTCGCGAGCCAGGGCTTCAGCTTGCCCTCGGTCTGGACCTTCTCCTGCAGCGCGCGCAACGCGTCGCGACGCGCGCTCAGGTCGGCCTGTTTCGCGCTCTCGGCGTTGACGCTGTCCTGCACGGCGCGGCGCGCGGCGTCGAGCGCCGGCACCTGCTCGCCGAGCTCGTGCAGCCGCGCGTCGGCGACGCCGAAGGCCTGGTCGGCCAGCGCATGCTGCTGCTTCAACTCACCCAGGCGTTCGACATCGGGCGCGGCGAGCTGGCTGCGCTCGGCAGAGAGCTTGTCGCGGCGTGCGTTGAACTGGCGCTTCTGGTCGTCGACGCTGCGGCTCTCGGCCGCCAGTACCTGGATCTGCTGCTGCACCGCGGCGACCTTGCCGCGCTGCTCGTTGCTGGCGTTCTGCGCCGCACGCAGCGCGTCCTCGAAGGTCGGCAGATTGCCCGAATGCTCCTCGGCCTGCGCGGCAAGCAGCTCGCCCTGCTCGCCGGCGGCGGCGATCTGCGCCGCGATTTGCTCGATCTCGGCCCGACCCTCGCTCTGACGCAGCGCCCACTGCTCGCTCTGCGCCTTCAGTTCCACCAGGCGCTGCTCGACGCGCGCACGGCCCTCGACGACGTAGCGGATGCGCTCCTCGAGTCGGCTGACTTCGAGCGCGGCCTCGGCGAGCGCGCCCTGGTGCGCGTGCAGCTCGTCGCTCGCGGCGTAGTGGGCCTGGCGGATCGTCTCGAGCTCGGCCTCGCCGTGGCGCAGCTCGGCGGTGCGCGCCTCGAGCGCGTTGACGGCCTCGGCCACGGCCTTCTTGACGCGCGCCTCCTCGCTCGCCGCATCGCGGTGCTTCAGGAACCACAGCTGGTGCAACTTGAGCTCGCCGGCGCCCTGCAGCGCACGATACTGACTCGCGACCTCGGCCTGTTTCTCGAGCTTGTCGAGGTTGCTGTTGAGCTCGCGCAGGATGTCTTCGACGCGCGTGAGGTTCTCGCGCGTGTCCTTCAGGCGCGCCTCGGTCTCGCGACGACGTTCCTTGTACTTCGAGACGCCGGCGGCTTCCTCGAGGAACAGGCGCAGCTCCTCCGGCTTGCTCTCGATGATCCGGCTGATCGTGCCCTGCCCGATGATCGCGTAGGCGCGCGGGCCGAGACCGGTGCCGAGGAACACGTCCTGCACGTCGCGGCGCCGTACCGGCTGGTTGTTGATGTAGTAGCTGCTGGTGCCGTCGCGCGTCAGCACGCGCTTGACGGCGATCTCGGTGAAGCGGTTCCACTGGCCGCCGGCGCGGCCGTCCTCGTTGCTGAAGACGAGCTCGACGCTGGCGCGCGACGCCGGCTTGCGCGAGCCCGAGCCGTTGAAGATCACGTCCTGCATCGACTCGCCGCGCAGTTCGCTGGCCTTGCTCTCGCCGAGCACCCAGCGCACCGCGTCCATGATGTTGGACTTGCCGCAGCCGTTCGGCCCGACGACGCCGACCAGTTGCCCCGGCAGCTGGAAGTTCGTGGGTTCGGCGAAGGACTTGAAACCGGAGAGCTTGATCGAATTCAGGCGCATTGGCGGGTGACAGGCTGGCGCCTAAGTGCTTGATTTGTTTGAATAAAACCCGCCAATCGCGGGCCTCGGAGCAGCGTCGATGATAGCATCCGAGCCTTCGCCGAAAGCACCCGAAAGCTCTGCAACATGGCCAAGTCAGCCACCACCAAAGCCGCTGCCACGCAGCGCCAGAAACCTGCGCGCCCGCCGAGCGCGCCGAGCAAGGAACTTCAGGTGTTCCCGAACCCGGCGCCGCAGCGCGACTACGTGATCCAATTCCAGATCCCCGAGTTCACCTGTCACTGCCCACTGACCGGGCAGCCCGACTTCGCGCACTTCACGATCGACATGGTCGCTGACAAGGTCTGCGTCGAGCTGAAGAGCCTGAAGATGTACATGTGGAGCTACCGCGACGAGGGCGCGTTCCACGAGAAGGTCACGAACGCCATCGTCGACGACATCGTGCGCGCCACCGATCCGCGCTTCATCCGCATCACCGCGAAGTGGTACGTGCGCGGCGGCATCTACACCAACGTCGTCGCCGAACACCGCCAGAAGGGCTGGAAGCCGCAGCCGGCGGTCGAGTTGCCGCAGCACGCGCAGGCCAGCGGCCTGCTCTGAGGCTGCGTCGATAATCGCTCGATGAATCCGCTGCTGGCGCGCCTGCACCCCTACCCGTTCGAGCGCCTGCGTGCGCTGACCCGCGACATCGCGCCGAACCCCGACTTCGCGCCGATCGGCCTGGGCATCGGCGAGCCGCGCCACGCGACGCCGGAGTTGATCAAGCAGGCCGTCGTGGCCAACCTCAAAGGTCTCGCGAACTACCCGGCCACCGCCGGCGAGCCGGCACTGCGCGAGGCGATCGCAGCGTGGCTCGCGCGGCGCTACGGCGTCGCCGTGGACCCGCTGACGCAGGTGCTGCCGGTCGGCGGCTCGCGCGAGGCGCTGTTCGCGCTGGCGCAGACGGTGATCGACCCGACGCGGCCCGGCGCGACCGTGGTCTGCCCGAACCCGTTCTATCAAATCTACGAGGGCGCGGCGCTGCTCGCCGGTGCGCAGGTCGCGTTCGTCAACAGCAATCCGGCACGCAACTTCGCGGCCGATTGGGCCAGCGTGCCCGACGCGGTTTGGGCGCGCACCCAGCTGCTCTACGTCTGCTCGCCCGGCAACCCCACTGGCGCGGTGATGCCGCTGGCCGAATGGCAGCGCCTGTTCGCGCTCAGCGAACGGCACGGTTTCGTGATCGCGTCGGACGAGTGCTACTCCGAGATCTACTTCCGCGACGAGCCGCCGCTCGGCTCGCTCGAGGCGGCGACGAAGCTCGGCCGCGGCTTCGATCGCCTGATCGCGTTCACGAGCCTGTCGAAGCGCTCGAACGTGCCCGGCATGCGATCCGGCTTCGTCGCCGGCGACGCGGCGATCCTGAAAGCTTTTCTGCTCTACCGCACCTATCACGGCAGCGCGATGGGGCCGGTGGTGCAGCAGGCCAGCATCGCGGCCTGGAACGACGAGGCGCACGTGGTCGAGAACCGCGCGCTGTACCGCACGAAGTTCGCGCAGGTCACGCCGCTGCTCGCCGGGGTGCTGCCAGTCGCGCTGCCCGACGCCGGCTTCTACCTCTGGGCCGACGTGTCGCGCGTCGCGCCGGGCGGCGACGACGTCGCCTTCGCGCTCGGCCTGCTCGCAAAATACAATGTGGCGGCGCTGCCGGGCAGCCTGCTGGCGCGCGAATCGAATGGCGTCAACCCAGGTGCCGGCCGGATCCGCCTCGCACTGGTCGCGCCGGCCGAGGAATGCCTCGAAGCGGCGCAGCGCATCGTCTCCTTTGTTCAATCCCACTGAGCCCCAACCCATGACCCAACCCACCCACGAGCTGGAAAGCATCATCGACCTCGCCTGGGAGAGTCGCGCGTCGATCAACGCCACCAACAGCCCGCAGATCTACCAGGCCGTCGAGACCGTGATCGGCGAGTTGAACGCCGGGCGCTTGCGCGTGGCACAGCGCGAAGGCGTGGGCCAGTGGCGCGTGAACCAGTGGGTCAAGAAGGCGGTGCTGCTGAGCTTTCGTCTGAACGACAACAAGGTGATGCGCGCCGGCGACCTCGGCTTCTTCGACAAGGTGCACACCAAGTTCGCGCACCTGAGCGAGGACGAGATGCGCGCCACCGGCGTGCGCGTCGTGCCGCCGGCCGTGGCGCGGCGCGGCTCGTACGTGGCGAAGAACGTCGTGCTGATGCCCAGCTACGTGAACATCGGCGCGTATGTGGACGAAGGCACGATGGTGGACACCTGGTCGACCGTCGGCTCGTGCGCGCAGATCGGCAAGAACGTGCACCTGTCGGGTGGCGTCGGCATCGGTGGCGTGCTCGAGCCGCTGCAGGCCAATCCGACCATCATCGAGGACAACTGCTTCGTCGGCGCGCGCAGCGAGGTCGTCGAGGGCGTGATCGTCGAGGAGAACTCGGTGATCTCGATGGGCGTGTACATCGGCCAGAGCACGAAGATCTACAACCGCATGACCGGCGAGATCAGCTACGGCCGCATCCCGTCGGGCTCGGTGGTGGTCAGCGGTTCGCTGCCGGCGATCGACGGCAGCCACAGCCTGTACTGCGCGGTGATCGTCAAGCGCGTCACGGCCGAGACGCGCGCCAAGACCAGCATCAACGAGTTGCTGCGCAGCTGATCACGGCCAGCGGCGTTGCGGGCGCGCCGCATCGCGCGCACCGGGCCGGAAGCGTGAAATGATCGACCCGTCTGCCAGCCTGAAAGGAACCCGATGAGTACCGGAAACATGGAACGCGTGCTGCGGCTGATGTCGGAGAAGGCGGCGTCCGACGTGTACCTGTCGGCCAGCTCGCCGATCCTGATCAAGATCAACGGCCAGCTGCTCCAGCTCAGCGACCAGCCGCTGACCCACACGCAGCCGCGTCAGCTGCTGGCCGAGCTGCTTACGCCGAGCCAGCTCGAGGAGCTCGACGACACCGGCGAACTCAACATCGGTGTCGGCCTGGCCGGCGTCGGCAGTTTCCGGCTTTCGGCGTTCAAGCAGCGCGGCACGATCGCCGCGGTGTTCCGCTGCATTCCGTTCGTGATCCCGACGCTGGAGAGCCTGAACCTGCCGCCGGTGCTGAACACGATGATCCTGGAAAAGCGTGGCCTGATCCTGATGGTCGGCGCCACCGGCTCGGGCAAGAGCACGACGCTGGCCTCGATGCTGGAGCAGCGCAACCAGCAGCTCGCCGGCCACATTCTGACGATCGAGGACCCGATCGAGTTCCTGTTCAACAACAAGAAATCGGTGGTGAACCAGCGCGAGGTTGGCCGCGACACGCACTCGCTGCAGGTCGGGCTGAAAAACGCGCTGCGCCAGGCGCCGGACTGCATCCTGATCGGCGAGATCCGCGACCGCGAGACGATGACCGCGGCAATCTCGTACGCGCTGTCGGGCCACCTCGTCCTGTCCACGCTGCACGCCAACAACAGCTACCACGCGCTCGGCCGGATCCTGTCCTTCTACACCCCGGAAGCGCGCCCGGCGTTGCTGGCCGACCTGGCCGCGGGCCTGAAGTCCATCGTCTCGCAACGCCTGCTGCGCGCCACCGCGGGCGGGCGCCTGCCGGCGGTCGAGGTGATGCTCAACACCAAGCTGGTCTCCGAGCTGATCGAACAGGGCGACTTCTCCGGTGTCAAGGAGGCGATGGAGAAGTCGCTGGCCGAAGGCTCGCAGACCTTCGAGCAGGACCTGGCCCGCATGATCAACACCGGCCTGATCGCGCGCGACGAGGGCCTGGCCTTCGCCGACTCGCCGACGAACCTGATGTGGCGGCTGCAGAACGACATGACGCCGATGTCGCGCGTGGCCCCCAAGCGGGAGGAACCGGACGACCAAGCCAGCTTCACCGAGATCACGCTCGACGTGCGCCCCGAGCCGCCAACCACCGCGGCAGCCGGCCTGCGCCGCCTCTGATCGGGCAACGCACCCGCATGTCGCGCACCCTGCAACTCACCGAGCAGCTGATCTCGCGCCGCTCGGTCACACCCGACGACGGCGGTTGCCAGGGCCTGCTGCGCGATCGGCTCGGAGCGCTGGGCTTCGAGTGCCACGCGCTCGAGCACGGCCCGACCGGCGCGCGTGTCAGCAATCTCTGGGCGGTGAAGCGCGGCGCCGCCGGCACGGCGGGCAAGTTGCTTGCGTTCGCCGGCCACACCGATGTCGTGCCGACCGGGCCGCTGAGCGCCTGGGCCAGCGATCCGTTCGTGCCGACGCACCGCGACGGCCAGCTCTACGGGCGCGGCGCCGCCGACATGAAGACCTCGATCGCGGCGATGGTGGTCGCGGTCGAGGAGTTCGTCGCCGCCGCACCTGCGCACGCCGGCTCGGTCGCCTTCCTGCTGACCAGCGACGAGGAAGGGCCGGCGCTCGACGGCACCGTCAAGGTCTGCGAGTGGCTGGCCGAGCGCGGAGAACGCCTGGACTACTGCATCGTCGGCGAGCCGACCTCGGTCGAGCGCCTGGGCGACATGATCAAGAACGGCCGGCGCGGCACGCTGTCGGGGCGGCTGCGCGTGATCGGCGTGCAAGGCCACATCGCGTATCCGCACCTGGCGGACAACCCGATCCACGCGCTGGCGCCGGCGCTGGCCGAGCTCGTCGCGACCCGCTGGGACGACGGCAACGCCTACTTCCCGCCGACGAGCTGGCAGGTCTCGAACGTCCACGCCGGCACCGGTGCCGGCAACGTGATCCCGGGCGACGCGACGGTCGACTTCAACTTCCGCTTCTCGACCGAGTCGACGCCGCGGTCGCTGAAAGAGCGCGTCCATGCGGTGCTCGACCGCCACGGCCTAAAATACGAACTCGACTGGACGCTCGGCGGCGAGCCGTTCCTGACGCCGATCGGCGCGCTGAGCGAGGCGCTCTCGGCCGCGATCCTCGGGGCGACCGGCGTCACGACTGCGCTCTCGACCACCGGCGGCACGTCCGACGGCCGCTTCATTGCCAAGATCTGCCCGCAGGTGATCGAGTTCGGCCCGCTGAACGCGACGATCCACAAGATCGATGAGCGGGTCGAGGTCGTGAGCCTCGAACCGCTGAAGAATATCTACCGCGACACCTTGATGCGCTTGCTGACATGACCCTGATCGACCTCATCACCGCGCAAAGCGCCCGCCTCAAATCGGCGGGCGTTTCGTTTGGGCACGGCACCGGCAATGCATTCGACGAAGCCGCCTGGCTGGTGCTGTGGGCGCTCGGCATGGAGCTGGACGCCCTCGAGGCGAAGGCACAGCAGCCGCTCGCGCCCGACGAACAGGCCAAGGCCGAGGCGCTCGTGACGCGGCGCATCGAGACGCGCCTGCCCGCGGCCTACCTGACGCGCGAGGCCTGGCTGCAGAACGTGCCGTTCTATGTCGACGAGCGCACGATCGTGCCGCGCTCGTTCATCGCCGAGCTGCTCGTCGACGGCGAAGGCACCGGCACGCTGGACGCGTGGCTGTCCGACCAGACCCACCAGGTTCTCGACCTGTGCACCGGCAACGGCAGCCTTGCGGTGATCGCGGCAATGGCGTATCCGGAGATCACGGTCGACGCCGCCGATGTGTCCGGAGAGGCGCTCGCGGTCGCGCGCATCAACGTCGACCGGCACAAGCTGGCGCAACGCATCACGCTTCTGCAGTCCGACCTGCTCGCCGCGGTGCGCGGCCCCTACGACCTGATCCTGTGCAACCCGCCGTACGTGAACACGCGCAGCATGCAGGCGCTGCCGGCTGAGTACCGCGCCGAGCCGGCGCTGGCGCTGGCCGGCGGCGACGACGGCATGGACCTGATTCGCAGGATCCTGAGCGCGGCAGCCAAGCACATGACGGTCGACGCGGTGCTGGTGCTCGAGATCGGCAACGAGCGCGCGCATTTCGAGCGCGCCTTCCGGCGCCTCGAGGTCGCCTGGCTCGAGACCAGCGCCGGCGACGACCAGGTCCTGCTCGTGACGCGCGACGCGCTCGCCAAGTACCGCTGGGCCTGAGCCCGCACCCTCTTTTCGCGAATTCATTTTCATGCTCGTACTGAACCAAGTCTCGCTGCGCCGCGGCGTCAAGCTCGTGCTCGACCAGGCCAGCGTGGTGCTGCAACCCGGCGAGAAGGTCGGCCTGGTCGGCCGCAACGGCGCGGGCAAGTCCTCGCTGTTCTCGCTGCTGACGCAGCGCCTGCAGTCGGACGCCGGCGACGTCTCGATGCCGCCGCGCTGGCGCATCGGCGAGGTCGCGCAGGAGATGCCCGAGACCGCCCAGGGCGCGACCGACTTCGTGCTCGAAGGCGACACGCGGCTGATGGAGGCGCAGGCCCAGCTCGTCCAGGCCGAACTCGACGACGACGGCCACGCGATGGCCGACGCCCATCACGCGATCAGCGACGCCGGCGGCTTCGACGCCCGCCCGCGCGCGCAGGCCATGTTGCTGGGGCTGGGCTTCAAGAGTGCTGAACTCGATGCGCCGGTCAACAGTTTCTCGGGCGGCTGGCGCATGCGGCTGCAGCTCGCGCGCGCGCTGATGTGCCCGGCCGACCTGATGCTGCTCGACGAGCCGACGAACCACCTCGACCTGGACGCGCTGGTCTGGCTCGAGGCCTGGCTGAAGCGCTTCGAGGGCACGATGATCGTGATCAGCCACGACCGCGAGTTCCTCGACGCGATCACCAACGTCACCCTGCACCTCGACGCAACCAAGCTGACGCGCTACACCGGCAACTACACCGCGTTCGAGGAGATGCGCGCCGAGCGTCTGATGCAGGCCGCCGCCAACTACGCGAAGCAGCAGGAGCGCATGGCGCATCTGCAGAAGTTCATCGACCGCTTCAAGGCCAAGGCGAGCAAGGCCAAGCAGGCGCAGAGCCGCGTGAAGGCGCTCGCGCGCATGGAAAAGCTTGGCCCGGTGCTGACCAGCGCCGACTTCCAGTTCGAGTTCCGCGAGCCGCTGAATCTGCCGAACCCGATGCTCGCGTTCTCGATGGTCGCTTGCGGCTACCGCGACGACGACGGCCAGGAAACGCGCATCATCGACCAGATCAACCGCTCGGTGCTGGCCGGCCAGCGCATCGGTATCCTGGGGGCAAACGGCCAGGGCAAGTCGACGCTGGTCAAGACCATCGTCGGCGACCTGCCGCGCCTGGCCGGCGACATCACCGAAGGCAAGGGCCTGAGCATCGGCTACTTCGCGCAGCAGGAACTCGACGTGCTCTCGCTCGACGACGGTGCGCTGATGCACATGATCCGGCTCGCGCGCGACAAGGGCCCCGCGGGCCGGGAGCAAGAGCTGCGCGACTTCCTCGGCTCGTTCCGCTTCGTCGGCGAGATGGTCACGCAGCCGGTGGGCACCTTGTCGGGCGGCGAGAAGGCGCGGCTGGTGCTCGCGATGCTGGTGTGGCAGCGCCCCAACCTGCTGCTGCTCGACGAGCCGACCAACCACCTCGACCTGACCACGCGCGAGGCCTTGAGCATGGCGCTGAACGAGTTCGAGGGCACGGTGATGCTGGTCAGCCACGACCGCGCGCTGCTGCGCGAAGTCTGCGACGAGTTCTGGCTCGTCACCGACGGCGCGGTCAAGCCCTTCGACGGCGACCTCGACGACTACCAGAAGTGGCTGCTCGAGCAATCGCGCGAGGCCTCGCGCGAGCAGTCCAAGGGCGACAAGGTCAAGCGCAAGCGCGACGCCGCGGCACCGGCACCCGTCGCCAAGGCGTCGCCGGCCCCGCCGGGCCTCCCTCCGCGCGGCGGCGAGCGCAAGGCGACGGCGTCGGTGCGCCAGCAGCGCAGCGACGAGTCGAAGCCGCTGCGCAAGGAGCTGACCGGCATCGACAACCGGCTCGGCGTGCTGATGAGCGACCGCGATGCACTCGAGGCCGCGATGACCGGCGCCGACCTCGCGCCCGCGCAGCGCGCCGAGCAAGGCAGGCGGCTGAAGCAGATCGGCGACGAGATCGAATCGCTCGAGGCGCGCTGGCTCGAGCTCAGCGCGCGGCTGGATGGGCTGAACGCGCAGCCGGCCGGCTGACCGCGGACAGCCGAACGACCCTGCGCGAGGCCACTGGATGCTCCCCGAGCGCTCCGACCGAACGATCTATTTGCGCGTACTCGGGCCGCTCGTGCTGGCCATCGGCACGCTGCTGACAGTCGGCGTCGGCGGCTTCCAGGCGCTGTCGGCGGCGCGCGCATACGTCGGCGGCGAGAGCCTGTGGTCGAAGGCGCGCAGCCAGGCCGTGGCCGGGCTGCGCGCGCACGCAAGTGGTTACACGCAGGTCTGCATGCCGATGTCGCAGGCGCTCGCGGTGCCGATCGGCGACCGCGCGGCGCGCCTGGCGATGGAACGCTCGCCCGTCGACGTGGCGGCCGCGCGCGACGGCTTTCTGCGCGGCGGCAACAGCCCCGCCGACATCGACGGTCTGATCGATCTGTACCGCTACTTCTCGTGGACGCCGCTGCTGCGCCCGTCGATCGACGCGTGGCGCAAGGGCGACGAACTGATCGAGCAGTTGCGCATGATCGGCGAGCGCCTGTGCGTCGAGCCGGTGACTGACCCGAGCGCGCCGGCCGCGCGCGCCACGCTGCAGGAGCTGGACCGGGTCGACGCGGCGCTGATCGAGCTCGAGAAGCGCTTCTCGGCATCGCTGGGCGAAGCATCGCGCCTGACCGGCCAGCTGCTGACCGCGGCGATCCTGCTGCTCGGCGTGCTGCTCGCCGTGGGCAGCACGTGGTACGTGCTGCGCTCGCTGCGTTCGCAGCTCGAGCAGCGCCGCGCGCTCGTCGACGCGAACACGCGCTGGGAGCTGGCCGCCGACGCCGCCGATGTCGGCCTGTTCGTGTGGCACCCGCAGACGGACACGCTCGAGCTCGACGACCGCGCGCGCCGCTTGTACGGCATGGACGCACAGTCCGGTCCGGTCGTCGACCGACGCGAGTTGCAGGAGCGCATGCACCCGGACGATCGCGACGAGTTCCGGCGCCTACAGCAGGCCGCGCTGGACCGCAGCGAGACCCTGCGCGCGCGCTACCGCGTCGCGCGCGACGATGGCAGCACGCGCCATCTCGAGGCGGTCGGCACCCTGCGCAACAACGGGTCGGCGGCGGCGCCGCAAATGTTCGGCGTGCTGCGCGATGTGACCGACGAGGTCGCCGCCTCGCGGCTGCAGCTCGAGCGCGACGCCGCCGAACGCAGCGCGCGGGCACGCAGCGAGTTCCTGTCGCGGCTCAGCCACGAACTGCGCACGCCGCTGAACGCGGTGCTGGGCCTGGCGCAGCTGCTCGAACTCGACAAGATCCAGCCGCTCAACGACGTACAACGCACCCGGGTTCGCATGATCCTCGAAGGCGGCTGGCACCTGCTGCACCTCGTCGACGACGTGCTCGACATCACCCGCATCGACTCCGGCCAGCTCTCGATCACCTCGGTGCCGACCGACCTGCGCGCGGTGCTGCGGGCCAGCCTCGCGCTGGTCGAGGCCGAACGCGCGCGCTTGCGCATCCACATCGACGACCAGTGGCCGGTCGAGCCGCCCGCGGCGCTCGCCGACCCGCAGCGCCTCCAGCAGGTGTTCGTGAACCTGCTCAGCAACGGCTGCAAGTACAACCGCGCTGGCGGCACGCTGACGCTCACGCTCGATGCATCGTCCGAAATGCTCGCACTGGGCTTCGTCGACGAGGGCCCCGGCATCGACCCGGAGCAGCTGGCCGAGCTGTTCCAGCCGTTCAAGCGGCTGCGCCAGACGGCGGAGGTTCCCGGCGTCGGCCTGGGCTTGGTGATCGTGAAGCTGCTCGCCGACCAGATGCAGGGCGGCATCGAGGTCGAGAGCGAACCTGGCCGCGGCGCCCGCTTCACGATGCGCCTGCGCAAGGCCTGATATCCCGCGCATCGCGAAGGGCCTTTTAGATTGCGAGCAATCTAATTGATCGATGTCGAATACAGTGACGCCATGATGAATGTTGGCGCCACCCGCCGGTCGATGGCCAAGCCCAGCCCGCGCGAGCTGCAGCGGCTCGACCAGCAGCTGTGTTTCGCGTTGTATTCGAGCTCGCTGCTGATGACCAAGCTCTACAAGCCGGTGCTCGCGCCGCTGGCGCTGACCTACCCGCAGTACCTGGTGATGCTGGTGCTCTGGGAGGCCGACAACGGCCCGGCCGTGCGGCGCACGGCGATCGGCGTCGGCGAACTCGGCGAGCGGCTGTACCTCGATTCCGGCACCTTGACGCCGCTGCTCAAGCGCATGGAAGTGGCCGGCTTGCTGCGGCGCACGCGCGCGGCCGACGACGAGCGCCGTGTGATCGTCACGCTGACCAGCGTCGGCCGCGCGCTGCGCCGACGCGCCGAAGCGGTGCCGCTGCAGGTCGCCTGCGCCACCGGCTGCCAGCTCGCCGAGATCTCCGCCCTCACTTCGCAGCTGCAGGCGCTGCGCTCCAACGTGGCCGGGCACCTCGAGCCGGCCGCCGCCTGATTCCCTCCACCACCCCCCAAGGACCCCGCACCATGAAGCTCGACAAAGTTCTGTACACCGCCCACGCCACGTCGACCGGCGGCCGCGAAGGCACGTCCAGGTCGTCCGACGGCGTGCTCGACCTGAAGCTGACCACGCCCAAGGAAATGGGCGGCAGCGGTGCCACCGGCACGAACCCCGAGCAGCTGTTCGCGGCGGGTTACTCGGCCTGCTTTATCGGTGCGATGAAGTACGTCGCGATGACGCAGAAGATCGCGCTGCCGGCAGACACCTCGATCAAGGCCGACGTCGGCATCGGCCCGATCCCGGCCGGCTTCGGCATCCAGGTCGCGCTGAACGTGACGATCCCGGGCATGGAGCGCGCCGCCGCCGAGAAGCTGGTCGCGGCCGCGCATCAGGTGTGCCCGTACTCGAACGCGACGCGCGGCAACATCGAGGTGACGCTGACGGTGGTCTGAGCGTCGATCGCCCCGATTGCGGGGCTTTCGCGGCATTGTTCACGGCACCGGCGCGCCGGGTTGTCGATATGGTGAGCACTGGTCTTACCCTTGCGTTCGACGCGCCCCGCCCGTCCACCTGATCGATCACCGTGCTGTGAGCAACGCCCCGACGCCATTTCCCACTCTGATCGACGACGCTCCCGAGCGTCGCCACTGGCCCGTGCCGCCGTTCGCCTGGCGGCACCGCCCCGCGCCCGGCAACGACCAGCCGCAGCCGTGCCGCATCGAGGGGCCGGTGGGCACGCCGATCGACGGCGAGATGCTCGGGTTCGATCCGGCCGCGCACATCCTCACCTTCCGCAGTTCGGCCACGGGGCCGATCGTCGAATTGCCATTCTCGCGCTTTCGCCGGCTCACGCTGACCGTACCGCTGCAGCCGGTCGTGCCGATCGCCGGCGTGCCGATCGAGCGCGTTCCGGCCGCCGCGCAGGAGCGCGAGTATCGATTGCAGTCCCACGCCACGGCGCCCGTCCTCACCGGGCGCACGGCCGGCCGCGTCGAGACCGCCGACGGCCTGTACCTGTTCACGCCGGTCGAAGAGGAAGCGTCGCTGCAGCGCGTCTTCGTGCCGCGCTGGGTCTACACGCGCTGCGAGTTCGGCCCGTCCGCCGAGGAGGTCGCGGCGCGGATGTGGATTGCCAGCCCGGCCGAGCTGCTCGCGGCGATCGAGCGCCAGCAACGCATGCCGATCCTGCCGCTGGGCCAGTCGCTGCTCAAGCTCGGCCTGCTGACCCAGTTGCAGCTCGACCGGGCGCTGGCGCGGCAGTCGCGCGACAAGCCGCTGGGTGAGTCGCTGGTCGCCGACGGGATCATTTCGCGCGCCGACCTGCAGACCGCCCTGGCCCACAAGATGGGCTACCCGCTGGTCGATCTGTCGCGCTTTCCGATCGACCCGAAGGCGGTGGCCAAGCTGCCACCGAGAATCGCCATCGGCTTTCGCATGATGCCCTTGATGCTCAAGGGCGACCGCCTGATCGTGGCGGTCGACAAGCCGGCGCGGGTGATCAAGCTCGGCACGGTCCATGCCATCGCTGGCATCACCGTGGTGCCGGTGCTGGCCTCGAGAATGCAGATCCTGCTGGCGCAGGAACGGCTCTCGCACGACATCTGGTCGAGCCACGTCGCCGAGCGCATCGGCTTCTTCGCGACCACTGTCTAGCTGGCCGGGCGCCCGATTCGGGCGCGAACGACAACCCTAGAGCCTGGACCTGCCGCTGGGCAGCGTGTCGGCGAAGCCGATCAGGCGCGACCACGCGCTGTCGGGCCTGGAGTGGGGCAGCGGGACCGTCGACGTGGCGGCGCGCCGGTGCGCCAACAGGTCCTGATCGGACACCGGGCGCGTCTCGCCGAACAACGAGGGCTTGAACGCGACCTCGCGCTCGCGGTCGTCGCTGGCCCACAGCAGCAGCGCGCGCGCCGACATCGGCTTCGCGAACAGGTAGCCCTGCAACTCGTCGCAGCCCATCTGGATCAGCACGTCGCGCTGGCGTTCGGTCTCGACGCCTTCGGCGACGACCTTCAGGCCGAGCGCGTGCGCCAGGTGAATCACCGCATCGACGACCGCGCGCGCATCGGCGCTGGTCTCGATGTCCATCACGAAGCTGCGGTCGATCTTCAGTTCCTCGGCCGGCAACTTGCGCAGATAGCTCAGGCTCGAATAGCCGGTGCCGAAATCGTCGATCGACAGATGCACGCCGGCGTCACCGAGGCGCTTGAAGGTGACCTGGGTTGCCCGCGTGTCTTCCATCGCGACCGACTCGGTGATCTCGCAGGTCAGCAGCGACGGGTCGATGCGGTGGCGCGCGAGCGCAGTGGTGATGCGCTCGACCAGGTCGTCCTGGCGCATCTGGAACGCCGACAGGTTGATCGCCACGCGCATGCGCAGGCCCTTGTCGCGCCAGGCGCGCGACTGCCGGCAGGCGTCCTCGATGACCCAGTTGCCGAGCGCGCCGATCAGGCCGAAGCGTTCGGCCACCGGAATGAACGTCGCCGGGCCGATCATGCCCTTGGTCGAGTGCTTCCAGCGCAGAAGCGCCTCGGCGGCGGTGACCTTGCCGCTGTGCGCGTCGACTTTGGGCTGGTAGTACAGCTCGAGTTCGTCCTTCTCCAGCGCCAGGCGCAGGTCGCGCTGCAGGTCGAGCTGCTCGTGCGCGTCGGCCTCCATGCTGGGCTCGAAGAAGCAGTAGCAAGCGCCGCCGGAGCGCTTGGCCGCGTACATCGCCGCATCCGCGCGCGCGATCAGCTTGGTCTGCGTGCCGCCGTCGGGGTAGAACACGATGCCGATCGAGCACGACACCGCAACCTCGCGACTGCCGATCGAATACGGCTCGCTCAAGGTGGCCAGCATGCGTGTGGCGACCTGCGCGGCGGTCTGCTCGTCGGCCTCGCCTTCGAGCAGCATCAAGAATTCGTCGCCGCCGACGCGCGCCATCGTGTCGTTGGAACGCGACAGGCGCCGCAGCCGGTCGCCGACCTGGCGCAGCACGGCGTCGCCGCTGCTGTGGCCGAACGAATCGTTGATCGGCTTGAAGCCGTCGAGGTCGATGAACAGCACCGCCAGGCGCGCCTTGGCCTGGTCGGCGCGGCCGACCGCGGCCACCAGCTTGTCCTCGAACACCAGCCGGTTCGGCAGCCCTGTGAGCGCATCGTGGTAGGCGATCTTCTGCAGGTCCGAGTTGGCCTGGCGCAGCGAGCGCTCGAGACCGTCGGCGCGATCGACCAGGTGGCGCTCGATGCGCGACATGAAACGCGTCACGGCCAGCGACAGCGCGGCGGCCACACCGGCGAGCAGCGCCGCGTGCTGGGACGGCAGGCCCGGCACCACGTCGGGCGTACGCGACGAGACCTCGTCACCGATCGACAGCCACAGCAGGCCGGTCAACGCCAGCCCGGCAGCAACGGGGATGCCCCGGGCGATACGCCGCCAGCGCAACGCGAGCAGACCTTCGGAGCAGAGGACGTGGGCCACCAGCAGCGCGCTGGCGCCGAGCACAGTCGTCGCCAGTTCCCACGACTGCACCCACAGCGCCGCCCACGGGTTCACCGGTTGCAGCGACACCAGCATCAGGCTGAACGACGCGCTCAGGCCCAACGCCGCACCCGCGCTGGTGCGCAGCCAACCGCGCCAGCCCGGGAGCGCCACCGCGCTGGCCGCGAACAGCCCGAACGCCGTGCCAACGCTGAGCAACCAGGACGCCAGCAACAGCGCAGGGTCGTGCGACAGGTCCAGTTCGCCGTGGCGCGTGAGCAGCGTGAACAGCAAGGCCGCCCACAGGCTGGTGCCCCACGACACCGCGCCGCCCAGCAGCCAGCCCCACGGGCTCGCGTGGCGCTTGGCGCGCGCGCGTCGCACCATGTCCAGTGCCACATGCGGCAGGTACAGGCATAACAGCAGGGCTGCCGCGAACAACCCAGCGCGAACGGACATGGCCTCCATCGCTTCCCTTTCGGCAGGATCGCCGTACAGCGGCGAAACAGGCCCCGAACGGCAACACGTGATCCGTGCCCCGGCCGAGGTGCTCCTGGCTTATCGGTTGCCGACAAGGCAAACTTGATGCGAAACGCGTGGCCGGCGCCGAGCATCGAGGCTCAAGAATCCGCGCGCTTAACCGATATGCTGCTGACCATGCAAGAAATCACATCCTCCTGGTTGCTCCTCGCACCCCTCGGTTGCGTGCTGACCTGGGCCGCGTGCCACTGGTGGTATGGCCGACAGCGCCGCCGGCTCGAATACCGATTCGGCAAGTTGCAGGCGGATCGGGATGGGTTGCAGGAGCAGGTCAAACGCGCTCGCCAGCAGGTCGCCCAGCTCCAGAAGGAGCTGTCGACTTGGCGCCTGGCATCGGTGACCACGCCGGCGGGCAAGACCAATGGCGCCCCCGCGATCGAACCGCCCGCCGCGGCGCAGCCGACCGGGCGCGTGGTGCCCGAACTTCCGGCGGGCCTGGTGTTCGAGACGCCCCAGCTGGCGGCGCACGGCTTCGCAGACACACAACCGTTCGACAGCGACGCCGTCGCCGGCCTCGCCCGCAAACGTTCGTAGGCGCGGACCCCGCGGCTGCGTCGCAGCGCCACCATGCGCAAGCTGCTCGCGCTCCTGCGCTGGCCCCGGGCGTCGGCGCACACCCCGCCCGGCGGACGAGGCCCCAAGCCGCGCGAGCTGATGACCGATTCGGACTGGGTCCGGCATCGCGCACCGCCACGCCATCGCGACGAGCAGCTGTCGGATGACGCGCTCGAGTGGCTCGCCGAGCTGCCCGAGGATTTCCGCCCCGCGGCCTTGGCCGAACGCTACCCGCGCATCGTCAATCGTCTGGCGCAGTTGTGGCGCGACCCGGGCCTGACGGAGCACCTGCTCGACGAACTGGTGGTACCGCGGCGTCCCGGCCGACAAGGCTTTCCGGCCGAGGTAACCCTCGACCTGCAGTCACTGCAAGTGCTGAACGACCACCGACTGTACCTGTCGGAAGATCCCGACCAGCCCTAGTTCGCCCGCGTCGTCATCAGCCGCAGCATCAACTCGACCCGCGCCTTCGCCGGTGTCAGGTCGTCGGCCGACGGCAAAGCCGGCGCCTCGGCGTCCAGCACACGGCCGTCGCCGCAGCGCGTGCTGCGCAGCACCTGCACGCCATCGCGCTGCGCCTCCAGCAGCGCGTGCTCCAGTTCCCGGTGCACGCTGCCGTTGCCGGTGGCGGCCACCACGAGGCCCCGAACCCCGGCCGCGCGCAGGGCCGACACAACCGCGCCGCTCGCCCCGGCGTGGCTCGTGACGATCGCCACGAACGGCCACGTCGCGGTGGCGTCTGGCAGCCCCGCGACCTCGAGCGCGTCACCGTCCTGCGGCCAGGCCCGGAACAGGCGCAGGCGGCCCTCTTCGATCACGCCGACCGGTCCGGCATCGCCGGCGCTGAACGCGTCGATCCGGTAGGGGTGGACCTTGCGCACATCGCGCGCGCCGAACACCTGGCCGCCGAGCACCGCGACCACGCCGTGCGCGCCCTCGGCACGCGCGACGCCGACCGCGTCGAGCAGGTTCTGCGGCCCGTCCGAATGCAGTGCGGTGGCCGGGCGCATCGCTGCGGTCAGCACGACGGGCTTGGCCGGTGCGAGCACGCGCTGCAGGAACCACGCGGTCTCCTCCAGCGTGTCGGTGCCGTGCGTGATGACGAGGCCGGCGACGTCGGGGCGGGCCAGATGAAACGCGCAGCGCAGCGCGATCGCGCGCCAGACCGCGTGATCCATGTCCTTGCTGTCGAGCTGCGCGACCTGCTCGATCTCGAGCGGTACGTCGGCCAGCGCCGGCACGCCGCGCACCAGGTCGGCGACGCCCCGTTCGGCGGCGCGGTAGCCGATGTTGTCCGACGCGTCCGTCGAGGCGCCCGCGATCGTGCCGCCGGTGCCGACCACGACGACCTTGAGTGCTGGGTTTTGCATTTTTCTCGAAGCTGGATGAAAATACAGGTGCTGGATGAATCGCCAGTGGCCGCCCGCGCCGGGCGGCCGCGACGGGCCTCCCACCATCATCGAGGATATTCCGTGTACGAACCGCCCAAGCTCACCGACCGGCAACAGCAGATTCTCGATCTGGTTCAAAGCGCGATCGAACGCACCGGCGCGCCGCCCACGCGCGCCGAGATCGCCAGCGAGCTGGGCTTCAAGTCGGCCAACGCCGCAGAAGAGCATTTGCAGGCGCTGGCGCGCAAGGGCGTGATCGAACTCGTGGGCGGCACCTCGCGCGGCATCCGGCTGCGCTCTGAGACGCTGCGCCAGCTGAACCTGCAGCGCGGCAAGCAGTTCAGCCTGCCGCTGCCGAGCCTGGCGCAGCTGACCCTGCCGCTGATCGGCCGCGTCGCGGCGGGCAGCCCGATCCTGGCGCAGGAACACATCGACCAGACCTACCTGATGGAGGCCAGCATGTTCCCGCGCCGCCCCGACTACCTGCTGAAGGTGCGCGGCATGAGCATGCGCGACGCCGGCATCATCGACGGCGACCTGCTCGCGGTGCAGCGCGCGAATGACGCGAAGAACGGCCAGATCGTCGTCGCGAGGCTCGGCGACGAGGTCACCGTGAAGCGCTTTCGTCGCACACGTCACGGCATCGAGCTGATCCCCGAGAACCCCGACTTCCAGACCATCGTCGTGTCCACGACAGGCGATGCGAGCGACCTGCAGTTCGAGCTCGAAGGCCTGGCCGTCGGGCTGATCCGCAACAACATGATGCTGTGATGGGTGCGACCGTCATCAAGGCGCCGAAGGCCGCGAGCGCGGCCGACTGCGCGGCGCTCGAGCAGCTGCCGAACATCGGCCCGGCGCTGGCCGCCGATCTGCGCCTGATCGGCATCGAGCGCCCCGCCGACCTGCGCGGCAAGGACGCCTTCGTGCTGTATCAGAAGCTGTGCGCAGCCACCGGCCAACGTCAGGACCCGTGCGTGCTCGACACCTTCATGGCCGCGACCGACTTCATGCGCGGCGCACCGGCCGCGCCTTGGTGGCACTACACCGCGCAGCGCAAGGCCTTGTTCGGCCAAGTCTGACACCTTCGGCAAGACGCCGATCAGGCGGCCAGAACCCGCTCATTTCCGCCTCTGGGCCGATTGGCTCGTGCGGAACAATCGCGCATCATGAGCACCCGTTTCTTCGCCGGACCGATCAGCATCGGCATGGGTCGCCGGTGGGACGACAAGTTCGAACCCGACGCCGGCGAAGCGCCATCGCGCGTCAGGCCCACGCCACAGCAGGGCACGAACCCATCCGCAGCGCCGCCGCCGGCGATCGCGGCCGACGCACGGCCCGCACCGATCGCCCCACGGCGCTGAGGGCGCGCCGCGCGAATCCGCGCCCCTACTGCTGGATCGCCCCGAGATAGTCCATCTTGCCGAGCTCGACGCCGTTGTGGCGCAGCAGCGCGTAGGTGGTCGTCATGTGGAAGAAGAAGTTCGGCAGCACGAAGTGCTTCAGGTAGGCCTCGCCCTTGAGTGTCATCGGGCCGGCGCGGCGCGGGATCGTCACGTCCTTGTCTTCCGTGCCCACCAGCTTGGCCGCGGGCACTGAGCCGATGAACTCGCTGGTCGCGCGCAGGCGCTCGCGCAGCTCGCCCAGCGTCGCTTCGGTGTCGTCGAACTTCGGTGCCTCGACGTCGGCCAGGCGCGCGATCGCGAACTTCGCGCCATCACAGGCGATCTGGATCTGGTTCGTGAACGGCAACATGTCGGGCGCGAGCCGCGTGCTCAGGTACACCACCGAGTCGAACTTCTTCGCCTGGGCATGTGCCTCGGCCTTCTCCAGCCAGTGGCCGCAGTTCTCGAGCATGCGAAGGAAGATCGGCACACTCGCCGAGTACATGGTGATGGGCATGGGTCGTCTCCGGGAATCGTCGATGCGAAACCGGGCATCCTACCGGCGTTCGCCGGGGCGTGCACAATCACCGCGACTCAGAGACCCGCAAGACCACCCAATCCCAGTGAACATCATCATCCTCGACGACTACCAGGACGCGGTGCGCAAGCTCAAGTGCGCGAGCGTGATGGAGCAGCTCAACGCCAAGGTCTTCACGAACACCGTCAAGGGCATCGGCCAACTGTCGGTGCGACTGCGCGATGCCGAAGTGCTGGTGCCGATCCGCGAACGTACCCAGTTCCCGAAACAGCTGCTCGAAAAGCTCCCCAAGCTCAAGCTGATCTCGCAGACCGGCAAGGCCGGCCCGCACATCGATGTCGACACCTGCACCCGCCTGGGCATCGCAGTGGCCGAGGGCGTGGGCTCGCCGGTCGCGCCGGCCGAGCTGACCTGGGCGCTGATCATGGCCGCGATGCGCCGGCTGCCGCAGTACATCGGCAACCTCAAGCACGGCGCCTGGCAGCAGTCGGGGCTGAAGGCGTCGTCGATGCCGGCGAACTTCGGCGTCGGCATGGTGCTGAAGGGCAAGACACTGGGCATCTGGGGCTACGGCAAGATCGGCCAGATGGTCGCCGGCTACGGCAAGGCCTTCGGCATGCACATCACGGTGTGGGGCAGCGAGTCGGCCCGCGAGCGCGCGGCCCAGGACGGCTGCGTCGCCGCGCCGAGCTGCGAGGCCTTCTTCGAGGCCTGCGACGTGCTCTCGCTGCACCTGCGGCTGCACGACAGCACGCGCGGCATCGTCAAGCCCGATGCGCTGGCACGCATGAAGCCGACCGCGCTGCTGGTCAACACCTCGCGCGCCGAGCTGATCGAGGAAGGGGCGCTGGTCTCGGCGCTGAACCGAGGCCGCCCGGGCATGGCCGCGGTCGATGTGTTCGAGAGCGAACCGATCCTGCAGGGCCACCCGTTGCTCCGGCTGGAGAATGCGGTGTGCACGCCGCACATCGGCTACGTCGAGCAGGACAGCTACGAGCTGTACTTTCGCGCCGCGTTCGACAACGTGGTGAACTTCATCAACGGCACGCCGACGAACATCCTGAACCCCGAGGCCTTGCGAGTGCTTCGATGACCGCAGCGTCGCCGCTGCGCGGCAGCGTCCGCTGGGCGCTGATGTTCGGCAACTTCGTGATCGGCTGCGGCGTGATGTCGGCCGCGGGCACGCTCAACGACATCGCGCGCTCGCTCGAGGTCTCGGTCGCGCTGGCGGGCCAGCTGATCGCGATCGCCGCCGCGACCATGGCCTTCGGTGCGCCGCTGCTCGCCGGCTGGGTCGCCGGTTTCGACCGCCGCCGCCTGCTCGCGCTGGCGCTGCTCTGGTACGGTGCCGGCCACGTGCTCAGCGCGCTGATGCCGAGCTACGCGGCGCTGTGGCCGGTGCGCGCGGTCACGATGCTGGCCGCTGCGGTGTTCACGCCGCAGGCCGCCGCCGCGATCGGCTTCATGGCGCCGGTGCACGAGCGCGGGCGCGCGATCACCTTCGTCTTCCTGGGCTGGTCGGTGGCCTCGGTGGTCGGGCTACCGATGTCGGCCTGGATCGGCGAGACCTTCGGCTGGGGCGTCGCGTTCGACACGATCGGCGTGCTCGCGCTGCTGGCCGCCGTCTGGGTCTACGCGGTGATGCCGGACGGCGTGCGCCCGGCCGCGCTCTCGCTGCGCGCCTGGAAGGACGTGCTGACGAACCCGGTGCTGATGGCGATGGTGCTGGTCACCGCGCTGTCGGGCGCCGGGCAGTTCACGCTGTTCTCGTATCTCGCGCCGTACTACAAGCAAGCGCTGCGCGCGAACACCGAGCAGATCACGCTGCTGCTGATGTGGTTCGGCGCCTTCGGGCTGGTCGGCAACGTGGTGCTGACGCGCGTGATCGACCGGGTCGGGCCGAACCGCGCCGTCGCGGTGACTTTGTCGCTGATCGCCGTGTCGCTGCTCGCCTGGCCGCTCGGCGCTTCGCTTGCCAGCATGGCGGTCGTGCTGGTGCCGTGGGCCTTGGGCTGCTTCTCGTCGAACTCGACCCAGCAGGCGCGCCTGAGCATCGCCGCGCCCGCGCTTGCGCCGGCGCTGATGGCGTTGAACACCTCGGCGATCTACCTCGGCCAGGCGGCCGGCGCCGCGAGCGGCGGCTGGCTGATCGCCCACGGCGGCTACGGCCCGCTGAACTGGTGCGGCCTGGCCTGGCTGCTGGTGGCGATCGCGCTGAGTCTGTGGGCCGGGCGGCGTCGGGCGGTGGCCGCATGACGGCGCCTCTGGGTGGCGCCGGCGCTGCGCCGGCCTCGCTGCGCGAACTGTTCCTCGCCTTCAACCGGCTCGCCCTGCAGGGCTTCGGCGGCGTGTTGCCGGTCGCGCAGCGCGAGCTGGTCGAACGCCATCGCTGGCTCACCAAGGACGAATTCGTCGAGATGCTCGCGATCAGCCAGGTGATGCCGGGCCCGAACGTCGTGAACCTCGCGCTGATCTTCGGCGACCGCGCGTTCGGCACGCGCGGCGCGCTGGTCGCCCTGTGCGGCATGCTGCTCGCGCCGCTCGCGGTCGTGCTCGCGCTGACGGTGCTCTACGTCCAGTTCGACCGCTACCCGGCGGTCACCGGCGCGCTGCGCGGCATGGGCGCCGTCGCGGCCGGGTTGATCCTGTCGACCGGCCTGAAGCTGCTGGTCACGCTGCGTCGCAACGTGATGGGGCTGCCGCTGTGCCTCGGCCTCGCCGGTTTGACCGTCCTCGGCACGGCCTGGCTGCGGCTGCCGCTGGTATGGGTCATCGCCGGCCTCGGTTCGATCGCAATCGCGATCGCGTGGAACCGGCTGAAACCATGAACCACGACGCCGGCGACCTGTTCGGCCTGTTCCTGCACTTCCTGGTGCTCAGCCTGCTCGCGGTCGGCGGCGCGATCACGACCGTGCCCGACATGCACCGCTACATCGTCGTCGAACACCACTGGCTGACCGATGCACAGTTCACCGCCTCGATCGCACTCGCACAGGCCGCGCCCGGACCGAACCTGCTGTTCGTCGCGGTGCTGGGCTGGAACATCGCCGGAGCACTCGGCATGCTGGCGACGATGACCGGCATCCTCGTGCCATCGACCGTGCTGTCGCTGTGGGTCACGCGCTGGGGCGCGCAGCGCCGCGAGACGCGCGGCGTGCGCGCGTTCACGTCCGGCCTGACACCGTTGACGCTGGGCCTGCTGCTGTCGACCGGCTGGGTGCTCGCCGAGCCCTACCTGCGCAACCCGGCACACCGCTGGGGCGCGCTGGCGCTGATCGCCGTCAGCATCGTCGCGATGCTGCGCACGCGTTTGAGCCCGATGTGGCTGGTCGCGCTGGGCAGCGCGGCCGGCGCGCTCGGCTGGGTCTGATCCCCGGTCACGTCAGCGCGCGCTCGACGACGTTCGGCAGTGCCCGCAATTCATCGACGACCGAAGGCGGCAGCTCAGACCAGTCGTGCGGTGCGTCCGACTCCGGTGCGGCCGCGACCAGCACGTCGGCGCCGCCGTCGGCAGCTTCGCGCACCATCATGCTCATCGGCATCGCCGGACGCGAGTTCGCCTCGCTCATCACCACCAGCGTGCCACCGATCGACGCCGCCAGTACCAGCGCCGACGGCGTGCCCGGCACCATCGCCAGCACCGACAAGCCGCGGTCGCGCGCCGCGACCTCGATGCGCTGCAAGGTCTCGCTGACGCCGAAGCGGCTGTGGCGCAACACACGCAGCGCGTGGTTGCGATCGGTCTCGGAGGCCGCACGCATCGGGATCATCGCGGCCATCACGACCGCGAGGCTGCCGGTCATCCACAAACGAAACGGACGGCGCGCGTCGGAAGGCGCGATCACGCCGGACGGCGATTCACGCCAACGTTGCACCAGCGGCTGGACGAACGGGAATTTCTTCATGCCGCAAGCCTAGAAGCCGTGTGTGACCACAGCAAGACCTATCGCGTCAAGATTGGTAAACGACGCCCTTCGATCGCCCGCGAAAACAAACATTTACTTCGTGCCGAAGATCTTGTCCCCGGCGTCGCCCAGCCCCGGGATGATGTAGCCGACCTCGTTCAGGTGGCTGTCGACCGACGCGGTCCAGCAGCGCACATCGGGGTGCGCGCGCTGCAGTGCAGCCACGCCCTCGGGCGCGGCCACCAGCACGAGCGCGCGGATGTCCTTGCAGCCCCGCGCCTTCAGCAGGCTCACGGTGGCGATCATCGAGCCGGCCGTGGCGAGCATCGGGTCGATGATGATCGCGGTGCGCTCGTCGAGCTGGCCGACGAATTTCTCGAAGTAGTTCTCGGGCTGCAGCGTCTCGTGGTTGCGCGACAGCCCGACGACGCTGACCTTCGCGCTCGGGATCATGTCGAGCACGCCGTCGAGCATGCCCAGGCCAGCGCGCAGGATCGGCACGACGGTGACCTTCTTGCCGCTGATGCGCTGCACCTCGGTAGGACCGCTCCAGCATTGAACCGTCGTCGTCTCGAGCGGGAAGTCGGCGGTCGCCTCGTACGCGAGCAGGCGGGCGAGCTCGTTCGTCAGCTCGCGGAACTTCTTCGTCGAGATCTCGCTCTCGCGCAGCAGGCCGACCTTGTGCTTGACCAGCGGGTGCTTGACGTCGATGACGGGCATGGCGAACTCCAGTTCAGGTCTTCTTCAGGCGCTGGCGCACTGCTTCGTACAGGCACACGCCGCTGGCGACCGACACGTTCAGGCTCTCGACCGCGCCGGCCATCGGCAGGCGCACGAGTTCGTCGCAGGTCTTGCCGGTGAGCTGGCGCATGCCGCTGCCTTCGGCACCGAGCACCAGCGCGATCGGGCCGGTCAGGTCCAGATCGTAGAGCGAACGCTGCGCATCGTCGGAGGTGCCGATGACGCGGATGTCGCGCTCCTTCAGCTCGTTCAGCGTGCGCGCGAGGTTGGTGACCATGAAGTACGGCACCGTGTCGGCCGCGCCGCTGGCGACCTTCGCGACCGTCGCGTTCAGGCCCACCGCGTGGTCCTTCGGCGCGATCACCGCGTGCGCGCCGGCGCCATCGGCCACGCGCAGGCACGCGCCCAGGTTGTGGGGGTCGGTGATGCCGTCGAGCACCAGCAGCAGCGCCGGGCCGGCAACGCCGTCGAGCGTGTCGTCGAGCGAATGGCTCAGCGCAATCGCCTCGACCCGCGCCGCCACGCCCTGGTGGCGGTGCGAGCCGCAGAGCTTGCCGAGGCGCTCGTCGTCGCTGTCGATCAGCTTTACGCCGGCGTCGCGGGCACGCTCGACGAACTGGCGCATGCGCTGGTCGCGCCGCGCCGGATCGACGTGAACCTCGATCACCGAACCCGGCGCCGACTTCAGCCGCACCGTCACCGCGTGGAAGCCGAACAGAACCTGCGTGCCTTTTGCCATGCGGCGATGTTACGGCCAAGTACCATAGCGGCATGGACAGCGGCTCGCAGCGCACCGAATGCGTGATCGCCGGCGGCGGCCCGGCCGGGCTGATGCTGGGCTACCTGCTCGCGCGCGCCGGCGTCGAGGTCGTCGTGCTCGAGAAGCACACCGATTTCCTGCGCGACTTTCGCGGTGACACGATCCACCCATCGACGCTGACGGTGCTGCAGGACCTCGGCCTGCTCGAGGCTTTTCTCGAGCTGCCGCACCAGGAGGTGCGCGAACTCAGCGGCGACGTCTACGGCGAGGCCGTGACGATCGCCGACTTCACCCACCTGCCCGCCCCGCGGCCGTTCATGGTGCTGATCCCGCAATGGGACTTCCTCGACTTCATCGCCGACCAGGCGCGCGCGCTGCCGAACTTCTCGCTGCGCATGGGCGCGAAGGCGCTCGGCGTGATCGATGAAGGCACACGCGTGGTGGGGGTGAACGTGCAGACCGAGCAAGGCGGCTGTGCGATCCACGCCGACCTGGTGGTCGCCGCCGACGGCCGCCACACCACCTTGCGCGGCAGCGCCGGCCTGGCCAGCGAGGACCTGGGCGCGCCGATCGACGTGCTCTGGTTCCGCATGCCGCGCGACGCAGCGCGCGATCCGTCGCGCACCGGCGGCACGATCCGGCCCGGCGCGATGCTCGTGACCCTGAACCGCGACGACTACTGGCAGTGCGCGTTCGTCATTCCAAAGGGCCGGCTGGAGGCGCTGCAGGCGCAGGGCATCGAGGCGTTTCGCGCGCGGGTATGCGAGATCGCACCGTTCCTCACGGCCGCCGCAGAGGCACTGGCCAGTTGGGAAGATGTCAAGCTGCTCAGCGTGCAGATCAGCCGCATGCCGCGCTGGTATCGCGACGGGCTGCTGTGCATCGGCGATGCGGCGCATGCGATGTCGCCGGTCGGCGGCGTGGGCATCAACCTGGCGATCCAGGACGCCGTGGCCACGTCGAACCTGCTGGCCGAGGTGCTGCGCGACAAGCGCCTGACCAGCGCCGACCTCGCCGCCGTGCAGCACCGACGCGAATGGCCGGCGCGAGTGACGCAGCGCGCGCAGATCGCGGTGCAGAACGAGGTGCTGGCGCCGGTGCTCGCCGGCACCGCGGCGCCCGCGAGCGTGCCGCTGCCGGTGCGGCTGCTGCAGCGCCTGCCGCTGCTGCGCCGGCTACCGGCGCGCCTGATCGGCATCGGCGTGCGGCCCGAACGCGTGCTGACCGCACCGCACCCGCGCAAGGGCTGAGCCAGCCGCGTCGGGTACGATCCGCGCCGCCTTGCCACGAACGCGCCGGAGAACCTCATGCAAATAATCTGCCTCGACCTCGAAGGCGTGCTCGTGCCCGAGATCTGGATCGAGTTCTCGAAGCGCAGCAGCATCCCCGAACTGGCGCGCACCACGCGCGACGAACCGGACTACGACAAGCTGATGCAGTTCCGCATCGGGCTGCTCGCGCAGCACCGGCTCAGGCTCGCCGACATCCAGGCCGTCATCGCGGGCATGGGTCCGATGGACGGTGCGAAAGCCTTCCTCGACGACCTGCGCAGCCGCTACCAGGTGCTGATCCTGTCGGACACGTTCTACGAGTTCGCGCAGCCGCTGATGCGCCAGCTCGGGTGGCCGACACTGCTGTGCCACAAGCTCGAGGTCGACGCCGACGGCTTCGTGCAGCGCCATGTGCTGCGCCAGCCCGACCAGAAGCGCCACGCGGTGAATGCGCTGCGTGGCCTGAACTTCCAGGTCATCGCAGCGGGCGATTCGTACAACGACACCGGCATGCTCGGTGCGGCGCACGCCGGATTCTTCATCCACCCGCCCGAGAGCATCGTCAAGCAGTTCCCGCAGTTCCCGGTGACGCGCAGCTATGCCGAGTTGACGAGCGCGATCGATACCGCCGCCGCGCAACTGCGCGGCTGATCAACCTCGGCGCAGCGCGACCACGGCCATCAGCAGCCCGATCAGCACCGGCTGGTGCAGCATGTAGAAGCTCAGGCTCCAGCGGCCCAGCGCGGCGAGCGGCGCGAGCGGCGCGGGCAGCGTGCCGGTGATCCACACGCGGCGCCGCGCCAGCACCCACTGGCCGGCCGCGAGACCCCACCACATCACGCCGGCCCAGGGCAGCAGCGGCACGTAGTCCTCGGTCACCGGCTTGTGCGTGACCAGGCCGATCCAGTTGGTCCAGCGCGTGTCGAACCAGGCGTGCTGAACAAGCTGCGGCAGCGCGAGCGCGACCAGCCCGAGTGGCCACAGCCAACGCCCGGCACCCGCGGTCAGGCGCATCGCGATCAGCATCAGCGCGATGGCGTGCAGCACGCCGAAGCTGATGTAGCTGCGCGGGAACATCCACCACGAGCTCAGGCTCACCAGCAGCGCGCAGGCCGCCACCTGCGCCCAGCGGCGCCAGAAGCGCGGCCAAGGCTGGTGCTGGTCGAGGGCAATCGCCTGGCCGACGCCGGCACAGAACAGGAACAGACTGACGATGCAGCTGCGCTGCACGGTCCAGACCGGGTCGGTGTAGAAGTTCTGGCGGATGAAGCCGAAGTGGTCGAGGTCGAAGCCGAAGTGATACAGCGCCATCCAGATCATCGACAGCGCGCGCAGCGCATCGAGGCGGTCGAAGCGCTGGCGCTCGGTGGGGTCTGCGGCGGGCGTGGCGATCACGCGGGGACGATAGCGCATGCGCGCAGGCCGACGAACTCGAGCTCGGCGGACACCAGCACGGTGATCACCTGCAGCGCGATGAAGGCCTCGCCGAGAGCGGTGGGCTGAACGCCGCCGCCGAACAGCACGAGGCCGCAGTCGACCGCCCAGATCAGGTTCAGCACAATCGGCACCCACACCGCGAGGCGCGGCACGCGCGGGCGCGTCGCCAGCCAGATCAGGTAGGCGGCATACGGCAGCAGCGCGACGCCCGCGCTCAGCAGCAGCATTTCCGGCAAGCCGAGCAGCCCGTGCAGCGCCGAGGCGCCGAGCGCCATGAGCGCGCCGACGGCCGCACTGACGGTCGCGTCGGCCCAGAGCACTCGACGCAACAGGACGGAGGGTTGGATCAGATTCGACATGACAGACTCCTTCGCAACGATGCGCCGCGGGCTTGCGGCGTGGTGCCATCGTCGAGCGGGCCGGTCACCGGATCGATTACCTCGCAGGTCATCCGCGCCGCGCGAGGCCTGCGCTATCGTGCCGCTGATGAACCCGTCCACCACCCTGCCCGTGGGCTCGCAGCTGCGCGCCTGGCGCCAGCGCCGCCACCTGAGCCAGCTCGATCTGTCGGTCGACGCCGAGGTTTCGACGCGCCACCTGAGCTTCGTCGAGACCGGCCGCGCGATGCCGAGCCGCGAGATGGTGCTGCGCCTGGCGAACCGGCTGGAGGTGCCCTTGCGCGAACGCAACCGCCTGCTGACCGCGGCCGGCTACGCACCGATGTACGCCGAGCGGCCGCTGAGCGACCCGGCGCTGCAGGCAGCGCGCGACGCGGTCGAACTGGTGCTGAAAGGCCACGAGCCGTATCCGGCACTGGCGATCGATCGGCACTGGAACCTCGTCTCGTACAACCGCGCGGTGCCCGCGCTGCTCGAAGGCGTGGCGGCAGAACTGCTGCAGCCGCCGCTGAACGTGCTGAGGCTGAGCCTGCACCCGGGCGGTCTGGCGCCGCGCATCGTCAACCTCGGCCAGTGGCGCGCGCACCTGCTGGCGCGGCTGCGCCAGCAGGTCGCCGTCAGTGCCGACGCGACCCTGGCCGCGCTCGCCGACGAGCTGCGCGGCTACCCGGCGCCGGGCGAATCGCACTCGGACGTGAGCGAGGCCGCGGTCGTCGTGCCGCTGCAGCTCGTGACACCAGCCGGCACGCTGTCGTTCATCAGCACGACCACCGTGTTCGGCACGCCGGTGGACATCACGCTGTCCGAGCTCGCGCTCGAAACCTTCTTCCCGGCCGACGCCGCAACCGCGACGCTGCTGCGCGCGACCCTGCCTCGCGCGGAGCCGGTCGCCCCGCCGCCTTAGATCAGCGATGCGGTCTTCGGATGCTCGCGCTTGTAGCGCACGATCTGCTCCTTCAGGTCGCGATACTCCTCGCAGCTGATGAAGCAGATCTTGTCGAGCGCCTGCAATTCCTTCTCGGCCATGTCGAGCTTGCCGACCTGCAGATAGGCCTCGCCGAGGTACTCATGTGCGCCCTTGTGGCGCGGATCGATCTCGAGCGCGCGCGCGTAGTTCTTGAACGAGTTGTCCATGTCGCCGAGTTGCCGATAGGCGTGGCCGAGTTCGTTCCAGGCGTCGGCGCTCTTCGGATTGCGCTGCGTCGCCGCGCCCATGCGTGCAACGACCTGGCGCCAGTCCTTCGCCTTCGCAGCCGCGAGGCCGGCCTGGTAGTCCGGGTCGGTGCTGGCCGCCGCTTCGGCCGGATCCCCGCCGCCCCCTCCACCGCCACCCCCGGCGCTCCAGGCCGGCGCTGCGGCGCAGCCCAGACCGATCGCCAGCGGCAGCGCGAGCAGTCGAAACGTGATTCTCATGATGATGACCTCGAGTCAGTGCAGATCGATGCGTCCGTAGACGCCATGGGTCTCATCGGACGGGCCGCCGCTGAAGAACAGCGTGTTCGCCGGTTGCGCGTTGATGCCGTTGCCGAACGCGAGGCCCCACAGGCCGTCGATCGCGATCGGCGCGCCGGCGGCGTTGCTCAGCGCGCCCATCGCTGCGCCGGTGGTCGCGTCGAACGCGTTGATCTTGCCGTCGCCGAAATTGCCGACGAGCAGCGCGTTGCTGAGCGGCCCGAAGTTCGCCGGCGCCAGCGCCAGGCCCCAGGGCGCGTTCAGCGACCCGCCGACGTCGACGAGGCGCTTGACGAAATGACCCGTCGTGTCGAACACATCGACGAGGCCCAGCCCCGCGCCGGCGACGTCGTCGTGCGCGGTCGCGTCCTGCTTCGCGAACGTGACGTAGATCGAGCCGCCGATCCCCTGGATGCCGAACGGCGCGTAGCCCGCCGGCAGCGTCGGGTCGACGAAGCCGCCGGCCGTCGCCACCTTCGTGAAAGTCGTGTCGAAGACATCGACGCGGGCGTTGTGAAAGTCGGTCGCGTAGAGGAAGTTCGCCCCACCGCTGCTGACCAGCGCCAGACCCTTGTAGACCGCACCCGCGGCGGCACCGTCGAACACCTTGACCGCGCTGGTGGGGTTCACGCCCGGCGACCAGCCGGACACGGTGCCGGCCTCGCCGACAAAGATGAAGATGCTCGCGCCGCTCGCGCCGCCCTGGCTGACGACGAAGTCGCTCGTGGCGTTGTAGACGATGCCGGTCGGGCTCGCCGCGCCTGCCGTGCCGGCCGGTATCGAGACGACCAGCGATTGGGGCATGCCGTTGCCGTCGTACAGCGTCGAGGTCGACGTGCCCGCATTCGCCACCCACACGAAGCCGTTCGGGTTGAACGCGACGCCCCAGGCGTTGACCAGGTTCGGGTCGACGTTGGCGCTGTTGTACGGGTTGCTGCTGGCGCTGAAATCGCTGACGAGGCTCGTGGCGACATAGCTGGTACCCATGCCGCCGGACATCGACCCGGAATCGCCGCCACCGCCGCCGCAGGCAGCGAGCAAGGTGACCCCCAGGCCGACGGCCCACCAGCGCCGCCCGATGCAGGACAGGTTCATCGCGTGCTCCTCGAAGTTGGCGAAGCGAAGGCTGCTTACCCAGCGGGGCTTCAGTGACCGGTGAATGCCGCCGGCGCGGCAAAAGGTTCAACCGGCGTCGTCGACGCGCTCAGAACGAGGCCTGCGCGCTGAGCACGAACGTGCTGCGGCGCGCGCCGTACTCGACCACGTACGGGCCGCCGCGCGAGGCGGTGACCCACGCCAGCTGCACGTCGACAGCGGCCGCGGCGCTGAACCCGAGCCCGACGCGCAGGTCGGCGCGCGTGCGGCGCCCGGCCTCACCCTCGATGCCGCCCAGCGTCCTGAGCGCGCCGACGTGGCCGAACGCGCGCCACCGCGGCATGAGCACCGTGTTCGCGCCGACCTCGAGGTAGACCGTGGCCTGATCGAAACCGAAATAGCGCGGCGCGTAGTACGCACGCAGGCTCCAGCGCTCGTTCGAGAGGCCGGTGAAGATTTCGCTGTAGTCGTAGCGCGTGTTGCCGCCGAAGGTCGAACTCGTCACGCCGACTTCGGCGCCGAGTTCGGGGGTCACGCGCGCGACGTAGCCGGTGTAGCCCAGCAGCTGCAGCGCGTGGCGGCCGCGCATGAACTCGACCTGGGTCGCCGCCGCACCGGCGAACACGCCGCTGGCGTGGTCGTAGCTCACGCTCAGCCGCAGATCGGGGCGGCCATCGGTGAGCGAGACGCCGCGAAAGCGGTTGTCGGACTCGACGGCGATGGCGGCGCCTAACTGTGCCTGCGCCGCGCCGCTGACGAGCAGCGAGCCTGCCCACAGCGCGTGGCGAACCCGGGTCGATCGCCTCAGCGCGGCGCGGCGCACGTCACTGGCGCACGTCACTGGCGCGCGACGGTCGGGCCGGCGTTCGCTGCCGTGCAGTCGCAGCTGCAAGGTCCCGCGACGCGGCTCAGCGAGGCGCACGCGTCGATCCTCCCATCAGGCAGCAGCACCAGATCGCGCGCGGGCACGGCCGCGACGGTGGACGCCGCCACCCCGCGCCGGTCGCGCGCCTCGCGCAACAAGGCGAGCAGGCCGCTGACATGCGCCGCCGCATACGAGGAACCCGAGACCAGTGCCCAGCGCGCCCCGATCACGGTGGTCGGAATGTCGCGCCCGGGCGCGATCACGGCGGCCGCTGCTGCGGGCAACGATGGTGTGTCGGCGACCGCGACCACGCCGCGATGCGCGGCCGGAAACCCGCCGCCGACGGCGCCACGATCCACCGCCGCGACGACCGCGATGCCGCGTCCGAGCGCGATGTCGAGCAGGCGCGCCAGCAGCGCGTCGGGCGGCCCGCTCAGGCTCAGGTTGATCACCTGCGCATCGTGCGTGATCGCGAACTGCAGCGCCTGCGCCAGGCTCAGGCTGCTGCACAGCGTGGCCTCGCCGGCCTGCTGCCAGCACGCCCGCAGCGCCAGCACGCGCGCCTGCGGCGCGACCCCGACGATGCCGATGCCGTTGTCGGCCTGCGCAGCGATGATGCCCGCCACCGCGGTGCCGTGCGCCTCGGCAGGCACGGCGCGGCCCGCGACGAAATCCTCGCTCAGTTCGATCGCTCGCTGCAGGTCCGGGTGCGTGCGTTCGACCGCGCTGTCGATCACCGCGACGCGCACCTGGCGACCCGTCACGGTGTCGTGGAGCGCGCCGAGCTGCCAGTGGCGCGCCGCCGGCTGCATCGGGAACAGCGGATCGTCATGCCCTTGCGCGCGGAAGACGTTCATCGTCTGCGCCCACGCGACGCGGCCGTCGCGCGCCAGGTCCTGCGCGATCCGGCCGGGCGATTGATCGGGCGGCACCGTCATCACGAAGCAATCGACGCCGAGCAGCGGCATCGGCCAGTCGCTGTCCATCGCCAGCCCATGCTCGCGCGCCAGCCGCGCGGCGACCCGCCGGCGCGCGGCGCGGCCTGCTGCGTCGGCATAGCTGCCGGCGTAGTTGCTGTCCGGCCGATAGTGCTGCGGCGGCAGGTTCAGCAGTACCAGCACCTGCTGCGACGCCGCCGCGTCGGGCGCCAGTGGCGTCGTGTCGGCCGCATGCGCCGCGGCCGTGACGAGCAGCGCCGCGACGATCGCTGCGCGCAGCCCGCCTCGGACGCGACGCACCAGCGCCCTCATCGCGCCGGCCTCGCTTCGAGCGACTCGACACGCAGCACCGCGCTCTGCCCACGCAAACGCTCGATCGCATCGGCGTGCCGGTTCGGCGCCGCGCTGAGCAGGTAGGCGCCGGTCACCGTCGGCCCGTCGACGAGCCGCGCGTCGCTGTCGCGCAAGGCCTGGCGGATCTGCAGTTCGCTCGCGTCGGGCCGGAACACGACGACGATGCTCGCGTCACTCGCGCGGCTCGCGCTGCCAAGCGCGCGATAGGCGTCGTCGCGCGGCAGCGGCGCGATGACCACGGCCGCGAGACCGACGATGACCGCCGCTTGCAGCGCCGCGACCCAGCGCCAGCCGCCCCACCATGGTGATGCGGCGCGCGCTGGCGGCGGCTTCGCGAGGCGCGCGCGCGCCGACGCGGCGTCGACATCGATGCGGCCACGCAGCGCGGCCCAGCCGCGGTCGGCATCGGCCGAGTTGTCGAGAGCCTCGTCCGTCGGCGGCGCCTGCAACGCGGCCGTGCGCAAGCGGCGCTGCCAGGCCAGATCGGCCTGGCAGCGCGCGCAGGCGCCCACGTGGGTGGCGACGCGCGCCGCTTCGACGGCGTCCAGCGCGCCGCCGTCATACCAGGGCAACAGCAACTGCACGAGGTCGTGCTCGTCGCCACCGAGTCGCAGGATTCGTCCGTTCACAACCAGTCCTCCGCGTCGCCGGCAAGCAGTCCGCGCAACCTGCGCCGGGCGTGAAACATGCGCGTCTTCACCGTGTCGACGGGGCAGTCGACGATCTGCGCGATCTCCCGGTAGCCCATGCCATGGAAATACGTCAGCTCGACGACCGCGCGGTGGTCGACCGACAGCGCGTCGAGCGCGCGCCCCAGTTGCGCGTTCAACTGCCGCGCCTGCGCCTGTTGCTCGGGGCCGGCGCCGGTCGCGGGGCGCTCGTCGAGCATGTCGTCCTCGATCGCCTCGTCGTGCCGCTGCAGCGCCTTCAGCGCCTTGCGATACGCGATCGCGAAGACCCAGGTCGACACCCTGCTGCTGCCGTCGAACCGGTCGGAGCGGTTCCAGACCACCAGCATCGTGTCGTTCAGCACCTCCTCGACCAGGCCGCGCCGGTGCGTCATGCGATCGAGAAAACGCCGCAGCCGCACCCGATAGGAACGGTAGAACTGCTCGAACGCGCGCAGATCGCCCGCGGCGATGCGTTCGATCAAGCGCCGCTGCGCGCCCTCGTCTGCGTCGATCGGCGCCGGCTCGGCCCGATCGTCCCGGCTCTGCAGCATCCACTACTCCCGTTGGAGCGTTGATTCCCCGGTGCGGTGAAAAGGTTCAATCGATGACGAGAAAAATCCGACCCCAATGTACGCCCGATCGACGCCCGATCGGCGTCGCGCGCCGGCGTCAACCCACCCAGACTCGCGCGTTCGCGAACATCCGCATCCACGGGCTGGCCGCGCTGCGGTTGTCCGAGGTCCAGCTCATCTGCACATTTCGGAACACGCGTTCGGCGTGCGGCATCAGCACCGTGAAGCGGCCGTCGGGCGTGGTCACCGCGGTCAAGCCGTCGGGGCTGCCGTTCGGGTTGAACGGGTAGGCCTCGGTCGGTGCGCCGGTGTGATCGACGAAGCGCATCGCGCGCTGCACGGTTCTCTCGTCACCGCGCTGCGAGAAGTCGGCAAAACCTTCGCCGTGCGCGACCGCGACAGGGAGTCGGCTGCCCGCCATCCCGGTGAAGAAGATAGACGGGCTCTCGAGCACCTCGACGAGGCTCAGGCGCGCCTCGAACTGCTCGCTCTTGTTGCGGGTGAACTTGGGCCACGCGCTCGCCCCGGGGATGATCGGCGACAGCGCCGCCATCATCTGACAGCCGTTGCAGACGCCGAGCGCGAAGCTGTCGCTGCGCTGGAAGAAGGCCGCGAACTGATCGGCCAGCGCCGGGTTGAACATCACCGAGCGCGCCCAGCCCTCGCCGGCGCCGAGCGTGTCGCCGTAGCTGAAGCCGCCGCAGGCGACGAAGCCCTGGAACTGGTCCAGGCGCGCGCGGCCGGTCTGCAGGTCGCTCATGTGCACGTCGTAGGTCTCGAAGCCGGCGCGGTCCATCGCGTAGCTCATCTCGAGGTGGCTGTTGACGCCCTGCTCGCGCAGGATCGCGAGCTTCGGCCGAGCCTTGCCGATGAACGGCGCTGTGAGCGCGGACAACGCGCCGGCGCCCGCATAGAAGCTCAGCGCGACGTGCAGGCCCGGATCGTCGGGGCGGCCCGCGGCGTCGTGCTCGGCCGCCGCGCAGGCCGGGTTGTCGCGCAGCGTCGCGATGCGCCAGCTGACCTCGTCCCAGGCCTGGTGCAGCGCGCGCAGCGGCGCGCTGAACTGCAGCTTCGCGTCGCGCCAGACCTCCATCACGCCGCGCTCGTTGGTCTTGCCGATGAAGTGGCTGTGCTTGCTCAACCCGAACTCGCGCAGCGTCTGCATCACGTCGACGCGCAGTTCGGTCGGCACCTGGATCACCGCGCCGAGCTCCTCGCTGAACAGCGCGCGCAGGGTCAGTTCGTGGCGTCGCGCACCGACCTGCGTGGCCCAGTTCTTCGAGTCGCCGTAGTCGGCGCGGCTGTCGCTGATGCCGTCGCCCTCGGTGACAAGCATGTCAACGTTCAGGCTCAGGCCCAGGTGCCCGGCGAAGGCCATCTCGCAGGCCGTGGCCCACAGGCCACCGTCGCTGCGGTCGTGGTAGGCGAGCAGGCGGCCCTGCGCGCGGAGACGGTCGATCGCGCCGACCAGGGCCTTCAACTGCGCGGGCTCGTCGAGATCGGGCACGCCGTCCTTCGACGCCGAGCCGAACTGGTTCAGCACCTGCGCCAGCATCGAGCCGGCCATCCGGTTCCTGCCCTGACCGAGGTCGATCAGGATCAGCGTCGTGTCGCCCGGTTGCAATTGCGGCGTCAGCGTCGCACGCACGTCGTCGAGCGTGGCGAACGCGGTGACGATCAGGCTGACTGGTGCGGTGACCTGCTTCGCTTCGCCGCGATCGGACCAGCGCGTGCGCATCGACAGGCTGTCCTTGCCGACCGGCACGCCGATCCCCAGTGCCGGGCACAGCTCCATGCCTACCGCGCGCACCGTGTCGTACAGCGCAGCATCCTCACCCGGCTCGCCGCACGCGGCCATCCAGTTGCAGCTGAGCTTGACGCGCGACAGTTCAATTGGCGCCGCGAGCAGGTTCGTGATCGCCTCGCCGACCGCCATCCGCCCCGACGCCGGCGCGTCCAGCACCGCCAGCGGCGTGCGCTCGCCCAGGCTCATTGCCTCGCCGCGGAAGCCGCTGAAGTCGGCCAGCGTGACGGCGCAGTCGGCGACCGGCACCTGCCACGGGCCGACCATCGGGTCGCGGCTGTTGAGGCCGCCGACCGTGCGGTCGCCGATCGTGATCAGGAAGCGCTTGCTCGCCACGGTCGGGTGGCGCAGCACGTCGAACGCGACGCGTTCCAGCGCCACGTCGTTCAAATCGAGATCGGGCGCGCTGCGTTCGACGCGCCGCACGTCGCGCAGCATCTTCGGCGGCTTGCCGAGCAGCACCTCCATCGGCATCGCGATCGACTGCTCGCCGCCCGGGCCATCCTCGAGCACGAGTTCGCGCTCGGCCGTCGTCACACCGACGACGGCGAACGGGCAGCGCTCGCGCTCGCACATCGCGCGGAAGATCGGCAAGGCCTCGGGCGCGACCGCCATCACGTAGCGCTCCTGGCTCTCGTTGCACCAGATCTCCTTCGGCGCGAGGCCGGTTTCTTCGAGCGGCACCTGGCGCAGGTCGAAGCGCGCGCCCATGCCGGCACCGTCGACGAGTTCGGGAAACGCGTTGCTGATGCCGCCGGCGCCAACGTCGTGGATCGCGAGGATCGGGTTGCTGTCGCCCAGCGCCCAGCAATGATTGATGACCTCCTGCGCGCGGCGCTCGATCTCGGGGTTGCCGCGTTGCACCGAGTCGAAGTCGAGTGCGGCCGCGTTCGCACCGGCCGCCATCGAGCTCGCGGCGCCGCCGCCCATGCCGATGCGCATCCCGGGGCCGCCGAGCTGGATCAGCAGCGTGCCGGGCGGGAACGCGATCTTCTTGGTCTGCGACGCGGCGATCGAGCCCAGGCCGCCGGCGATCATGATCGGCTTGTGATAGCCGCGGCGCATGTCGGCCACGGTCTGTTCATACACGCGGAAGTAGCCGCCCAGGTTGGGCCGGCCGAACTCGTTGTTGAACGCGGCGCCGCCGAGCGGACCGTCGATCATGATCTGCAGCGGGCTGGCGATGTGTTCGGGCTTGCCGTAAGGCGAGCGCTCCCAGGGCTCGTCGGTTCCCGGCAGGTGCAGGTTCGAGACGCTGAAGCCGGTGATGCCGGCCTTCGGCCTGGAGCCGCGGCCGGTCGCGCCCTCGTCGCGGATCTCGCCGCCGGCGCCGGTCGAGGCGCCCGGGAACGGCGAGATCGCGGTCGGGTGGTTGTGGGTCTCGACCTTCATCAGCACGTGGACCGCCTCGGTCCGCGCCGAGTAGACCGGCGCGTTGGTGTAGCCCTGCGGCAGCCAGCGCTCGACCGTGCCGCCTTCCATCACCGACGCGTTGTCGCTGTACGCGACGATTGTGTGCTGCGGGCTCGTCGCTTCGGTGTGCCGGATCATCTGGAACATCGAGCGTTCCTGCGCGACGCCGTCGATCACGAAGCTCGCGTTGAAGATCTTGTGCCGGCAATGCTCGCTGTTGGCCTGCGCGAACATCATCAGCTCGACGTCGGTCGGGTCGCGCTTCAGATCGCGGAACGCGTCGGCGAGGTAGTCGATCTCATCAACGGACAAGGCCAGGCCGAAATCGACGTTGGCGCGGACCAGCGCGTCGCGCCCCTGCGCGAGCACGCCCACATGCTGCATCGGCAGGGCCGGCTGGGCATCGAACAGGTGGACCGCCTCCTCGCGCGACAGCAGCACGCTTTCGGTCATGCGGTCGTGCAGCAGCGCGCAGACCGCTGGCAGTTCGTCCGCCGGCAGCGCCTTCGTGCCGCCGAGCAAGCCGCTCTTCAGGCTCAGCCGGTACTCGGTGACACGCTCGACGCGGCGCACCGCCAGGCCGCAGTTGTGGGCGATGTCGGTCGCCTTCGACGCCCACGGCGACACCGTGCCCAGGCGCGGCGCGACGACGATCAGCGTGCCGTCCTGCGGGCCCGCGTAGTCGTCGCCGTAGCGCAGCAGCGCGGCCAGCTTGTCGTGCTCGTCGCGCGCCAGCTCGGCATCGCTCCAGACCCAGTGCACATGCCGGGCCGCCACCGCCGTGATGCGGGGCTGGACCGCCTGCAGCCGCGGCAGCAGCGCCAGCGCGCGGAAGCTGGACAGCGCATTGCCGCCCTCGAAGTGAGACAGGTGCTTGGGGGTGGACGTCACGCGGATTGGCTCGCAGGGGGCAGAGATGGCCGGGGCGGGCTTGGGGTCGCCCCGGTGGAAACCCGCGATTTTACGGGTCCGATGAGACAATGCCCTCCAGGTCATTGCGTCGAAGGCTCACTTCGCGCAGTGAAGTTAAGGCGCCTCGGCGCCGCGCCGTAGACATAATTCACCATGACAATCACGATCAAGACCGCGGCCGATGTCGAAGGGATGCGCATCGCCGGCCGCCTCGCCTCCGAAGTGCTGGACCTGCTGACGCCGCATGTCAAACCCGGCATCAGCACCGAGGCGCTGGACCGCATCGCGCACGATCACATCGTGAACGTGCAGCAGGCGGTTCCGGCGCCGCTGAATTACGCGCCGCCGGGCTACACGCCCTACCCCAAGTCGATCTGCACCTCGATCAATCACCAGGTCTGCCACGGCATCCCGAACGACCGGCCGCTGAAGAACGGCGACATCGTCAACATCGACGTGACCGTCATCAAGGACGGCTGGCACGGCGACACCAGCCGCATGTTCATCGTCGGCGAGGGCTCGATCGCCGCGAAGCGCCTGTGCCAGATCACCTACGAGGCGATGTGGAAGGGCATCCTGAAGGTCAGGCCCGGCATTCACCTGGGCGACATCGGCCACACGATCCAGACCTTCGCCGAGAACAACGGCTTCTCGGTGGTGCGCGAGTTCTGCGGCCATGGCATCGGCCAGAAGTTCCACGAAGAGCCGCAGGTGCTGCACTATGGCCGCCCGGGCACCCTCGAAACGCTGGTGCCGGGAATGATGTTCACGATCGAGCCGATGATCAACGCCGGCCGGCGCGAGATCCGCGAGATGGGCGACGGCTGGACCATCGTCACGAAAGACCGCTCGTTGTCGGCGCAGTGGGAGCACACCGTGCTCGTCACCGAGACGGGCTTCGAGGTGATGACCCTGTCGGCCGGCAGCCCGCCGCTGCCCGCGTTCGCCGCCGGCACGGTCGCTGCCACGGCCTGAGGGTCGCGCCGATGGCTGCCGTGCTGGACGCGCCGGTGGCGCCTAGCCTCGCCGAAATGCGCACGCGCTTTCGCGACGGCAAGGCGGCCCTGCTCGAACACTTCCGCGCCTCGCGCCCGACCGCGCCGGCCGCCGCCACGCTGCTGCGCGCACTGTCGCGCCACGTCGACGAGACGCTGCTGTTGCTGTGGAACCGCGCGGCCATGCCGCCCGGCACCGCGCTGCTCGCGGTCGGCGGCTACGGGCGGGGCGAGCTGTTCCCGCACTCCGACGTCGACGTGCTGGTGCTGCTGCCGCCCAGCCTCACCGGCGACGCGCTGAAGGCTTCGATCGAGTCCTTCATCACCGCGTGCTGGGACATCGGGCTGGAGATCGGCTCGAGCGTGCGCAGCGTCGGCGAATGCATTGCGATGGCCAAGAGCGACGTGACAGTGCAGACCGCGCTGCTCGAATCGCGCTACCTGTGCGGTTCGCGGCGCGTCTTCGCGACGTTCCGCCACGCCAACACGCAGGCGATGGATGCGAAGGCCTTCCTGCGGGCGAAGACGCTCGAGATGGTGCAGCGCCATCGCAAGTTCGAGGACACGCCGTATGCGCTCGAGCCGAACTGCAAGGAGAGCCCGGGCGGCTTGCGCGACCTGCAGGTCGTGATCTGGGTCGCGCGCGCCGCCGGGCTGGGCAAGACCTGGTCGGCGCTGGCCGCGAAAGGCCTGATCACGGCGTTCGAGGTCAAGCAGCTGAACCGCAACGAGGGCCTGCTCAAACTCATCCGCGCCCGCCTGCACATGATCGCCGGCCGGCGCGAGGACCGGCTCGTGTTCGACCTGCAGACCGCCGTGGCCGAAAGCTTCGGCTACCGCGGCACGCACGGCCAGCGCGCCTCCGAGGTGCTGATGAAGCGCTATTACTGGGCGGCCAAGGCGGTGACGCAGCTGAACCAGATCCTGATGCTGAACATCGAGGAACGCATCGAAGGCTCGCAGGATGCGCCGATGCGCCCGATCAACGCGAAGTTCCTCGAGCGCGGCGGCATGCTCGAGGTCGCGAGCGACGACCTGTACCAGCGCGACCCGCATGCGATCCTCGAGACCTTCCTCGTGTACCAGCAGACGATCGGCCCGAAGGGCCTGTCGGCACGCACGCTGCGCGCGCTGTACAACGCGCGCGACCTGATGGACGCCGAGTTCCGCCACGACCCGGTGAACCGCGCGACCTTCATGGAGATCCTGAAGTCGCCCGAGGGCCAGACCCACGCCTTCCGGCTGATGAACCAGACCAGCGTGCTGGGTCGCTACCTGTGGGTGTTCCGGCGCATCGTCGGGCAGATGCAGCACGACCTGTTCCATGTCTACACGGTCGACCAGCACATCATCATGGTGCTGCGCAACGTGCGGCGCTTCTTCATCCCGGAGCATGCGCACGAGTACCCGTTCTGCTCGCAGCTCGCGGCGGGCTTCGACCGGCCGTGGGTGCTGTACATCGCGGCGCTGTTCCACGATGTCGCGAAGGGCCGTGGCGGCGACCATTCCGAGCTCGGCGCGAAAGAGGTGCGGCGCTTCTGCCGCGACCACGCGGTGCCGCGCGAAGACACCGAACTGATCGAGTTCCTGGTCGAGGGTCATCTGACGATGTCGCGCATCGCGCAGAAGGAAGATCTGTCCGATCCCGACGTGATCGAGACCTTCGTCAAGCGCGTCGGCACCGAGCGCCGCCTGACCGCGCTCTACCTGCTGACCGTGGCCGACATCCGCGGCACCAGCCCGAAAGTCTGGAATGCGTGGAAGGGCAAGCTGCTCGAAGACTTGTACCGCTTGACCCTGCGCGCACTCGGCGGCGCGCGCCCGAACATGGATGCCGAGGTCGAGGCGCGCAAGCTCGAGGCGCGCCAGATGCTGAACCTCGCATCGCTCGCGCCGGGCGTGCAGCGCCCGCTGTGGGAGACGCTCGACCTGAGCTACTTCGCGCGCCACGACGCGGCCGACATCGCCTGGCACACGCGCTCGCTGCTCGGCCGCGTCGGCTCGAAGGCCGCGGTCGTGCGCGCGCGCGTGTCGCCGCTCGGCGAAGGCCTGCAGGTGCTGGTGTACGCGCCCGACCAGCCCGACCTGTTCGCGCGCATCTGCGGCTACTTCGACGGCGCCGGCTTCAACATCCTGGACGCCAAGGTCCACACGACGCGCAACGGCTACGCGCTGGACACCTTCCAGGTCAACAGCCCGAGCCTGGAGCCGCAGTTCCAGGACGTGAGCTACCGCGACCTGATCAGCTACGTCGAGACCCAGCTCACGCAGGCGCTGACGGCCACCGGCCCCTTGCCCGAGCCCGGGCGCGGGCGGATCTCGCGGCGCGTGCGCTCGTTCCCGATCACGCCGCGCATCACGCTGCGGCCCGACGAGCGCGCACAGCACTGGCTGCTCGGCGTCTCGGCCAGCGACCGGTCCGGGCTGCTGTTCTCGATCGCGCGCGTGCTGGCGCGCCACCACATCAACCTGCAGCTGGCGAAGATCACGACGCTGGGCGAGCGCGTGGAGGACACCTTCCTGATCGATGGCCCCGGCCTGCAGCAGAACAAGGTGCAGCTGCAGATCGAGACCGAGCTGTTGGACGCGCTCGCGCCCTGAACCGCGCGCGACGCTGCCGACGCGATGTTGTCAACGATCAGCGCAGCCGACGCGCTCGCGCGCCTCGATGAATTCGGCACGCTGATCGACGCGCGCTCCGAGAGCGAATTCGCGCTGGACCGCCTGCCCGGCGCCGTCAACTGGCCGTCGCTGACCGATGCGCAGCGCATCGTCGTCGGCACCGCGTACGTTCAGGTCTCGCCCTTCCTCGCGAAGAAGCGCGGCGCCGCGCTGGTGGCGCGCAACATCGCGGACCACATCGAGCTCGAGGTGCTGGACAAGCCCAAGGACTGGCGCCCGCTCGTCTACTGCTGGCGCGGGGGCTCGCGCAGCGGAGCGCTCGCGACCGTGCTCGACCAGATCGGCTTTCGCGTGCAAAGACTCGAGGGCGGCTACCAGGCCTACCGGCGCGCCGTGATCGCCGCGCTCGAGACGCTGCCGGCGCGCTTCGACTACCGCGTGATCTGCGGCAGCACCGGCGCCGGCAAGAGCCGGTTGCTGCAGGTGCTGCGCGCGCAGGGCGCGCAGGTGCTCGACCTCGAGGCGCTCGCGAACCACCGTGGCTCGGTGCTCGGCCTCGTGCCCGGCCAGCCGCAACCAGGTCAGAAGCAGTTCGAGTCGCGCGTCTGGGACGCGCTGCGGCGCTTCGACGCGGCGCGCCCGGTCTACGTGGAGAGCGAGAGCAAGAAGGTCGGCGATCTGCGCGTGCCGCTGCTGCTGATCGAGCGCATGCGCGCCGCACCTTGCATCCGCCTCGAACTCGCGCTCGACGCGCGCGTGCGCCTGCTGCTCGAGGACTACGACTTCTTCGTCACCGACACCGCTGCCTTCTGCGCGCGCCTGGACGCGCTGCGCACGATCCGCGGCAACGCCGTCGTGAACGCGTGGCAGGAGGAGGCGCGTTCCGGGCACACGGCCGAGGTCGTGCGCGACCTGCTGGTCGCCCACTACGACCCGATCTACGCGCAGTCGATGCAGCGCAACTTCGCCGGCGCAGCGGCGCTGCTGCTCGATGTCACGTGGGACGGCAGCGATGCCAGCCTGCAGGACGCGGCCGCGGCGGCACTGCGGGCGGGCTGAGTTGGAAGCCTTCCTGGTCTCGATCGGTGTCGTGGCGCTTGGTGAGGTGGGCGACAAGACCCAGCTGCTGGCGATGCTGCTCGCGGTCAAGTTCCGCCGGCCGGTGCCCATCGTGCTGGGCATCCTCGTCGCCACGCTGGCCAATCATGCGAGCGCCGGCCTGGTCGGTGCCTGGGTCGCCGGCGCGCTCGGACCGACGCTGCTGCGCTGGGTGATCGGCGTGTCGTTCATCGCGATGGCCGGCTGGGTGCTGGTGCCTGACAAGATCGACGCCGACGAGGCCGCGACGCCGCTGCGCTTCGGCGTGTTCGGTACCACCGTGATCGCGTTCTTCCTCGCCGAGATGGGCGACAAGACGCAGATCGCCACGGTCGCGCTGGCCGCGCGCTTTCACGACCTGTGGGCGGTGGTAGCCGGCACGACGCTGGGGATGATGATCGCCGACGTGCCGGCGGTCCTTGTCGGTGATCGCCTCGCCCAGAAGATCCCGATGAAGCTGGTGCACGGGATCGCGGCGGCGATCTTCGCGCTGCTCGGGTTGCTGACGCTGTTCAACGTCGGCATCCTGATGTAGTCGCGGCCGCACCGCTCTCGCGACCCGGGCATCGAGCCCGCGTCACTCGCCGATCGCTGCGCTGGTCGATCCCCGTGTACGGGGCCCCTCGCCCTTCGCTTCGCGCTCTACCCCATGTGCAACCCGCCGTTCACCGAAAAGTCCGCCCCCGTCGCGAAGCCGGATTCGTCCGAGGCGACCCACGACACCATCGAGGCGATGTCGCCCGGCGTGCCCAGGCGCTTGACCGGGATGCCGGCGATGATCTTGTCGAGCACGTCCTGGCGGATCGCCTTGACCATGTCGGTGGCGATGTAGCCGGGGCTCACGGTGTTGACGGTCACGCCCTTGCTCGCGACTTCCTGGGCCAGTGCCATCGTGAAGCCGTGCATGCCGGCCTTCGCGGCCGAGTAGTTGGTCTGGCCGAACTGGCCCTTCTCGCCGTTCACCGAGCTGATGTTGATGATGCGGCCCCAGCCGCGCTCGACCATCTCGTCGATGACCTGCTTGGTGACGTTGAACAGGCTCGTCAGGTTGGTCTCGATCACCGCGTCCCAGTCGGCGCGGGTCATCTTGCGGAACATGCCGTCGCGGGTGATGCCGGCGTTGTTGACCAGCACGTCGATGGGCCCGTGCTCGGCCTTGATCTTCTGGAACGCCGCCACCGTCGAGTCCCAGTCGCCGACGTTGCCGACCGAGGCGTAGAAGGTATAGCCGAGCGCGGCCTGCTCGCCCAGCCATTTGGCGTGGTCGCGGCTCGGCCCGCAGCCGGCGATGACCTTGAAGCCGTCCTGGTGCAGGCGCTGGCACATCGTCGTGCCGATGCCGCCCATGCCGCCGGTGATGTATGCGATCTTCTGACTCATTTGGTTGTTCCCTGTGGTTCTGAAAGGCGCGGGGGCGCGGGCACCCATCTGCCGCGCGCAAGCGCCGAGGCGCGTCGCGCCCGGCCTGATTCGAGGGGCGGTCACCCGCCCTGGGGTCCGATCCGCGTGCTCAGCGCTCGACGCAGAGTGCAACGCCCATGCCACCGCCGATGCACAGCGAGGCGATGCCCTTCTTGGCGTCGCGGCGCTGCATTTCGTGCAACAGCGTCACCAGGATGCGGCAGCCCGACGCACCAATCGGGTGACCGATCGCGATCGCGCCGCCGTTGACGTTGACCTTGCTGGTGTCCCAGCCCATCTCGTTGTTGACGGCGCAGGCCTGCGCGGCGAAGGCTTCGTTGATCTCGAGCAGGTCCAGGTCCTGCGCCTTCCAGCCGGCACGTGCCAGCGCCTTCTGCGACGCGGGCACCGGGCCCATGCCCATGATGCTGGGGTCCAGGGCGACGGTGGCGTAGCTGGCGATGCGCGCGAGCGGCTTCAGGCCGAGCGCCTGGGCCTTCTGCGCGGTCATCAGCACGACGCCGGCGGCGCCGTCGTTCAGCCCCGAGGCGTTGCCGGCCGTCACCGTGCCGGCCTTGTCGAACGCGGGGCGCAGCCCCGAAAGGCCCTCGGCGCTGGTCTTCCTGTTGATGAACTCGTCGGCGGCGAAGACGATCGGGTCGCCCTTCTTCTGCGCGATGCTGAAGGGCACGATCTCGTCCTTGAACTTGCCGGCTTCCTGGGCCGCTGCTGCCTTCTGCTGCGAGCCGAGCGCGAGCGCGTCCTGCTTCTCGCGCGTGATCTCGTACTTCTTCGCGACGTTCTCGGCGGTGATGCCCATGTGGTACTTGTTGTAGACGTCGAAAAGGCCGTCCACGATCATGGTGTCGACGAGTTTCCAGTCGCCCATGCGCATGCCCTCGCGCGA
>Ga0070667_100000374_pt1 | contig 48918 bp, 41 predicted proteins | sample KBSS33metaG_FD_64659 | JGI IMG/M metagenome (GOLD analysis project Ga0070667, IMG submission 64659) | Switchgrass rhizosphere microbial communities from Kellogg Biological Station, Michigan, USA - KBS S3-3 metaG | ecosystem: Host-associated > Plants > Roots > Rhizosphere > Soil ...
GGTCGGCGAGCGAGCAGGCTTTGTAGAGCAGCTCGCGGGCGGCGGCGGTGCCGGTCTGCATGTCGGCGAGCTTGAACTGGATCCCCTGCAGCTGGTTGATCGGCTTGCCGAAGGCGATCCGCTCTTTGGCGTACTCGTTGGCGTAGTCGGTCGCCCCCTGGGCGATCCCGACCGCCTGCGCGGCGGCGCCGAGCCGGGTCCGCTCGAGCGTCCCGAGCGCCACCGAGAGGCCCTTGCCCTCCTCGCCGATCAGGTTCTCGGCCGGGACGCGGACGTCGGTGAAGGAGGGCGAGCCGGTCGGGCTGCCCTTGATCCCGAGCTTGTGCTCGAGCGCGCCGGGGTCGAAGCCCTCGCGGTCCTTCTCGACGACGAAGGCCGAGGTGCGGCGGTTCTCGCGGTCGGTGGTGGCGAAGACGACATAGAAGTCGGCGATGCTGGCGTTCGTGATCCAGGCCTTCTGGCCGTTGATCACCCATTCGTCGCCGTCCTTGACCGCCTGGGTCCGCATCGCCGCCGGGTCGGAGCCGGCCTCGGGCTCGGAGAGGCAGAAGGCCGGCGACCACTCGCCACTGGCGCACTTCGGCAGCCACTTCCCTTTCTGCTCCTCGGAGCCGAACAGCTGGATCGGCAGCGTCCCCAGCTCCTGGATCATCAGGATCAGCGCCGAGGAGGCGCAGACCTTGGCGATCTCCTCGACCGCCATCTGCAGCACCAGGGTGCCGGTGCCGGTGCCGCCGACGTCGGTCGCGAAGGGCAGGCCGAGGACGTCGTGGGAGGCGAGCAGCTCGCGCACGTCCCAGGGGTACTCCGCCGTGCGGTCGATCTCGGCGGCGCGGGGGGCGATCTTGTCCTGCGCCAACTGGCGGACCATGTCGCGCAGGTCGCGCGCCTCCTGCGGGATCTCGTACGGGGTGGGGACTTCGGTCACGGTGCTCATCGCTCGGTTCGGCTCCTCGGCTTCCTGGGCTCTATTCGGCTGTCGAATAGTAGGAATACCACGTATCTCCGCCTCCGCGGCCACCCGTATCGTGGCCGCCTGTGGACATCGCCTTAGCCCTCGCCGCGGCCCTGCTGTTCGCGCTCGGGACCGTGCTGCAGCAGCGGGCGGGACTGGAAGAGCCGGCGACCGGGCCCAGCTCGGGCCTGCTGATCCAGATGGCGAGGCGGCCGGTCTGGCTGGCCGGCATCGGCGCCGACGCGCTCGGCTTCGGCTGCCAGGCGGCGGCGCTTGGCTTCGGGCGACTGGCGGTGGTCCAGCCGCTCTTGGTCGCGAGCGTCGTCTTCGCGCTGCCGCTGGGGGCGCGGCTAACGGGTCAACGGGTGCGCCGGATTGATCTCTGCGCGGCGCTGCTGGTGACCGCGGCGCTGGTCGCCTTCCTGACGATTGCCGACCCCTCGGGCGGCCGCGCCGACGCACCGCTCGGCGAGTGGCTCGTCGCCGGCGCCGCCTGCGTCGCCGTCTGCGTGCCGCTGTTCCTGCTCGGCCAGCGCGGGCCGGCGCCCCGGCGGGCGGCGTTCCTCGGGATCGCGACGGGAGTTCTCTTCGCGCTCTCGGCCGCGCTGACCAAGGCGGTGGTCGACGAGCTCGACGACGGCGTGCTGACGATCTTCACGACCTGGCACCTCTACGCGCTCGTCGTCGTCGGTTACGCGTCGATGACGCTCAACCAGCTGGCGCTCAACACTGGCGCCCTCGCCCCGGCGGTGGCGACCAGCATGGCCTTCGACCCGATCACCAGCGTCGTCCTCGGCGTCACCCTGCTGCAGGAGTCGCTCGACGCCGGCGTCGGCGACATCCTCGCCACCCTCGCCGCCCTGGCGGCCGCCGGGGTCGGGATGGCGATCCTCTCCCGCCAGCAGTCCCAGCCGGCGCAATCCGTCCAAGCGGACGGTTCCGTACCCGCCAGCACCTAGGCTTCGGCGCCAATGAGCGCGGAGCGACCAAGCGTCCATATCTGGTTCTTCGCGCCGGGAGCGAAGCGCGAGGAGTTGTCTTGAGTACTGGGGAGAACGTCGAGGAGCCGCAGGCGCGCGAGTTCCAGGAGGAGACGCGGGCCCACCGGCTCGCCAAGCTCGAGGCGCTGCGCGGGCGCGGCATCGACCCCTACCCGGTTCGCTTCGACCGCGACTCGAGCGCGGAGGCGATCCACGAGGAGTTCGACGGGCTGGCCGCCGGCTCCGACACCGGCAAGGCGGTGCGGATCGCCGGGCGGATCCTCGGCGCGCGCCGCCACGGCAGCCTCGACTTCGCCGACCTCCGCGACGAGACCGGTCAGATCCAGCTGCTGGTCTCAGCCGACGCGGTCGGCTCCGACGAGCTGCACCAGTTCTCCGACCTCGACCTCGGCGACTGGGTCGGGGTCGAGGGGACGGTGATCGCCTCCGACAAGGGCGAGCTCTCGGTCCGGGTGGCGAAGTTCGAGCTGCTCTCGAAGAGCCTGCGGGCGCTGCCCGACATCCGCCATGGGGTCACCGACCCCGAGACCCGCTACCGCCAGCGCTACCTCGACCTGATGCTCGACGAGGACTCGCGGCGGGTCTTCGCGATCCGCTCGGCGGTGATCTCGGCGACCCGCCAGACGCTGCTCGACCGCGGCTTCCGCGAAGTTGAGACGCCGGTCCTGCTCGACCAGGCCGGCGGCGCCGCGGCGAAACCGTTCATCACCCACCACAACGCGCTCGACATCGACATGACGCTGCGGATCGCGCTCGAGCTCAACCTCAAGCGGCTGATCGTCGGCGGCATGAACCGGGTCTTCGAGATCGGCCGTGTCTTCCGCAACGAGGGCCTCGACACCCGCCACAACCCCGAGTTCACGCTGCTCGAGGCCTATCAGGCGTTCGGCGACTACCACGACATGATGGACCTGACCGAGGCGATCGTCGAGCGCTGCTGCATCGAGGCGATCGGGACGACGGTGGTGCGGATCGGCAACACCGAGGTCGACCTCGTGCCGCCCTGGCGGCGGGCGACGATGGCCGAGCTGATCAATGAGAACGCCGGGGTCGAGATGTACCCCTCGATGCCGGTCGCCGAGGCGCGGAAGATCGCCGACGAGCGCGGTGTCCCCTACCTCGACGTCTGGGGCTCGGGGAAAATCATGGCGGAGGTCTACGACGACAGCTCCGAGCATCTGCTGATCGAGCCGACCTTCGTGATCGACCACCCGCGCGAAGTCTCGCCGCTGGCGCGCGCCCACCGCGACGATCCCGAACTGACCGAGCGCTTCGAGCTGGTCGTCGCCGGCCGCGAGCTCGCCAACGCATACAGCGAGCTGAACGACCCGGTCGACCAGGCCGAACGCTTCCAGACCGAGGCAGACCTGCAGGCGGGCGGCGACGAAGAGGGTGAACCCGTCGACGAGGACTACGTGAAAGCGCTCGAGTACGGGCTGCCGCCGACCGGCGGCCTCGGCATCGGCCTCGACCGCCTGGTGATGCTGATCTCCGGCGCCGAGGCGATCCGCGACGTGATCCTCTTCCCGACGCTGCGGCCGGAAGGCCACGAGGGCGCCGACGCCTCGGCGGCCGTGGCCAGCGAGGGAGCGCCGACGGCAGCCGACCTGGCGGGTGGTGACGGGGCCGCGGCGGTCGCCGAGCCGCCGGCCGAGCTCGCGCCGACCAGCGCGGCGCCGCCGCTGACGAGACGGCCGCGCAGCCTCCGCTACCTCGCCTGGGCCTCCGTGATCGTCGCGATCTTCAGCCTGCTCCCCACCGCCACCTCGATCCGCTTCTCGCTCGGCCACCTCTCCTTTGTCCACAGCGGCGGTCGTTCGGCCGGGCTGATCCTCTCGGTCGCGATCGGGCTGGGCATCATCGGCGTCGCCCGCGGGCTCAGCCGTGGCAAGCGCCGCGCCTGGGGGATCGCCGTCTTCCTCTTCGTCCTCGCCGCCGTCGTCCACCTCCTGCACGGTCCGGACCCGATCTCGGTCCTGCTCTCGGTGGCGATGGTGCTGGCGCTGATCTGGTTCCGCACCGACTTCCGCGCCAAGGGCGACCCGGGCTCGCTGAGCCAGGCGATCGTCTTCGTCCCCGTCTACCTCCTGTTCGTCTTCGTCTTCACCTCGATCACGCTGTTCGCCGAGCGCAAACACATCACCCCGGACCTGACCTTCTGGGGAAACGTCGAAACCGCCTACCTCGGGCTGATCGGCCTCGACGGTCCCTACACCTTCCACCGCAACGTCTTCCACGACTTCTTCGAAACGGCGCTGCTGGTGATCGGCATCGTCGGCCTGCTGACCCTGCTCTACCTCGTCTTCCGCACCTTCGTCCAGTCCGAGCCGCCGACCCTCGACCGGCGCCGCCACGCCGAGCAGATCGTCCGCCGCTGGGGCGACGACACGCTCGACTACTTCGCCCTGCGCCGCGACAAGAACTACTTCTTCTCGGCCGACGGCCAGTCGCTGATCGCCTACCTCTACGTGCGGGGGACGGCGATGGTCGGCGCCGACCCGATCGGGCCGCCGGCCGCCGAGGGGCGGACGATCGACGAATTCCTCTCCTTCTGCGCCGAGCGCGGCTGGCGGGTCGCCTTCTTCGCCGTCCGTGAGGCCGACGCCGAGCTCTACCGCGAGCGCGGCATGCACGTGATCTACCTCGGCGACGAGGCGATCCTGCGGCTCGAGCGGTTCAGCCTCGAAGGGCCGGAGCGCAAGGCGGTCCGGGCGGCGGTCAAGCACGTCGAGAAAAAGCACAGCTTCGAGCTGATGGCCGAGAACGAGGCGAGCCCCGAGCTGGTCGCCGAGCTCAACGAGATCAGCGAGGAATGGCGCAAAGGGGCACCGGAGCGCGGCTTCACGATGGAGCTCGGCGAGGACGTCGAGGGCACCAACGCCGACTTCGTCCTCGCCGTCGCCCGCGCCCGCGACGGCAACCGGGTCGAGGGCTTCCTCCGCTTCGTCCCCGTCTACGGCGACGAACCGGGCTACTCGCTCGACCTGATGCGCCGCCGCCCCGACTCGACCAACGGCATGACCGAGTTCCTGATCGCCAAAGCGGCGGTCGCGCTCGGCCCCCGCGGCTTCAAGCGCCTCTCGCTCAACTTCGCCGCCTGGGGCCGCCTGCTCGACTCGGCCGAGGACGCCGGCCTCGCCGGCCGCCTACAGCGGCTGATGGCGAAAGGCCTCAACCCCTTCTTCCAGATCCAGAGCCTGCGCGACTTCAACCAGAAGTTCGGTCCCGAATGGGTGCCGCGCTCGGTGGTGATCGACGAAGTCGCCGACCTGCCGCGGATCGCGATGCTCTATGCGAGCGTCGAGGGGTTCCTCGAGGTGCCGGTCCTGAGCCGGGTCCTGGAGCCGCCGATCCGGCAGCGGGTCGACGCCGAGGAGCATGCGTAATCGGCTGGCGCTGGTCGCGGCGCTCTTGGCTCTCGCTTCGCTCGGCGTGGGATGCGGCTCGTCGTCGTCCGACGAAGCCGATGAAGTCGCCGCGGTAGCGAAGAGCTTCTACGCCGCCGCCAGCAAGGGGGACGGCAAATCGGTTTGCGCCGTCCTCACGCCCCGCTTCGTGACCGAGTTCGAAGAACGTGCCGGAGGAATCGCCTGCCCGAAGCTCTTCAGCACGGCGCTCGAAACCAAAGGCTTCGAGGCCGAGAGAAAAACGATGCGATTCCAGGAGGCCGAAGTCGATGCCGACGCAGTCAGCATCGACGGGGACATCGCGACGGTCGAGCTGTCGGGCGAAACGCTGACCCTGAAGCGATCCGACGACGGCTGGAAGATCGACGGAACCAGCGGCGCGAAGCCGCCGGTGATCGATGCCGAGAAGACTTCGTCGAAGATCAAGAGCAACCTCGAACGCTCGTTGCACGAAGCAGTCAAATCCGTGTCCTGCCCGGAAGACCAAGAAGTCGTCGTCGGCACGCGTTTCCAGTGCATCGTCGTATTTCCCCATGGTGAACGAGCAGCGATCACCCTGAAGGTCCTGAACGCCGAGGCCGACATTGAACTGCTCGCGTTGAAGACCATCAAGTAGCCGCCAAAGTCCGCAATTTGGCGCAATCTCGTCCGTCTTCGGACGAATTCCGGGGGAGAGTCGCGCCCATTTCGCCCCTAGAAGTGGAATGTTTTGCTGTGAGTCGGCCAAGCGGTAGGGGAGATCCGAACAGTGAGTCATGTCCAGGGGGAGGAACAGCAGAGCGCGGTGCCTGCGGCGGCACGGAAGCGTGCCGCGATCGAGACCTACGCGCGGCACGAGGCCGCCCTGCGGCGGACGGCGCGGCGCTTTTCTCTCTGTGAGGACGATGCCGAGGACGCGCTGCAGCGCGCGCTCGAGATCGTGCTGCTGAAGGCGCCCAGCGAGGACCCGCGCGAGCTGGTGCGCTGGACGCAGACCGTCGTCCGCCACGAGGCGCTGGCAGTGCGACGGGAGCGCGAGCGGATCCTCAGCGGCCCGGCGGCCGTCGCGGCCGACCCGGGGCGCGAGGACTGGACCGCGCTGATCCCCTCCGAGGGGGCCGGCCCGGCCGAGCGGGCCGAGCGCTCAGAAGCCGTCGCCCGCAGCCGCGAGGCGCTGCAGGCGCTGAAGCCGCAGGAGCTGCGCGCCCTGAGCCTGCTCGCCGAGGGCTACTCCTACACCGAGATCGGCGAGCTCACCGGGTATTCGAGGACGAAAATCAACAGGTGCCTGGCCGAGGGCCGGGAGCGCTTCCGCCGCTTCCTCGCCGGCAGCGAGTCGGGGCGGCGCTGCGCCGAGCTCGGGCCGCTGATCTCGTCCTTCTGCGATGGCGAGGCTGGCGCCGAGGAGGCGGCGGCGGTGCGCGAGCACCTGCGCGCCTGCGCCCACTGCCGGGCGACGCTGCGCGCCTACCGGGCGGCGCCGAGGGCCGCGGCGGCCCTCGCCCCGACGCTGCCGCTCGGTCGCTCGCTGCTCGACCGCGCCCAGGACGCGATCGCCGGCCTGGCGGCTCGCTTCGCCCCCGGTGGCGACGCGACGCTCGGCGGGATGGCCAGCGCCGGCGGCAGCCGCGGCGCGGGGGTCGCAGCGCTGGCGAAGATCGCCGCGCTCTGCGTCGGCACCGCGGGCGGCGCCGCCGCCTGTGTCGCGACCGGGGTGGTGCCGACGCCGCTCGAGGCCGGCCGCGAGCAGGTGCGGGCGGCGCACATCGCCCGGCCGCTCGACCGCGAGGTGAAGCGCGAGTTCGCGATCGAAACCGGGATCGACTACGAAACGGAAGCGCCGGTCGAAGCCGTGCCGCCGCCAACGCCGGAACAGCAGCCCGAGCACGAAGCGAACTCGTCGCCGCCTCCGAGCAAGGAAGCGGCACCGCCGCCGGAACCCGAACCGGCGGTCAGCAGCGGCGCGGTCGAATACGAAGAACCGGCGCCGCCCGAACCGGTGACGAGCAGCGAAAGCTCCTACTCGTCGTCGTCGTCGTCGGCCTCATCGACTGCCGCCTCCTCGGGCGGTGGCGACCCGGCCGGGGAGTTTGGCCCGTGAGGCGCCTCGCGGCGGGCTTGCTCGCGGCGCTGGTCCTCGCCCTGCTGCCGGCGACCGCCAGCGCCGAGCACGAGATGGTTGGGCTGCACGTCGAAGGCCCGGTCTGGCGGGCGGACAACATCTTCTACCTGGCCTGGCAGGGCGACCCGACCGACGTCGTCGGCTACCGCTTCCGCAACGTCCCCTGGGCGCCGGAGGCGGTTGTCGCGGGCGCGCGTGCCGAAAAACGGATCTGGCTCCAAATCCCGCCCCGGCCCGACGGGCAGCCTCTGCAGCGGGGCGAATACCTGATCGAAATGTGGCTCTGGCCCGCGACCGGTGGGTCGCCCGGCCCAACGGCCTACGCGACGCTGCGCTACGACGCCGAAGCGCCGGGGCCACCCGAAGTCGTCGCGCCCCCCGGCTGGCTCGACGGCCGCGGCACGGTTCCGGTCACGCTCGAGCACCCGACGGCGATCCCGATCTCCGGCATCCGCGGCTACGCCTACTCACTCTCCGCCCGGCCCGGCGAGTCGCCCTGCGCCAACCCCAACCGCTGCGGCGATTGGGAGACCGACCTGCCCGGCGGGATCGGCGACGACCGCCTGACCCTCGGGCAGCTGCCCGAGGGCACCGACTACCTCAACGTTGTCGCCGTCTCGGGCACCGGCGTCGCCTCGCCGCTTCGCAGCGTCCCGATCAACATCGATGCCAGCGCACCGAGCATTCGCTTTGCCGGAATACCGGGCGGCTGGGTCGACCATCCGGTGGCGGTCACCGCGATCGGCGAAGACCGCTTCTCGGGGATGGCGGCGGCCGGGCCGAGCGGACCGTTGACCGCGCTGAAGGTCGACGGCGGCGCGGCGACGATGGCGCTCGGGGGATCGGTCACCGCGACGGTCAGCGGCGAGGGCACTCACCTCCTCTCCGGCTGGGCCCGCGACGCACTCGGCAATGCCGGCCTCGAGACAGCGGCGACGCAGGCTGTTCGGATCGACGAGACCCCGCCGAAGGTCGCCTTCGCCGCCGCCCAGCGGCCCGACGATCCCGAGCTGATCGAGGTCAAGGTCGCCGACCCGCGCTCGGGCCCGAGCGACGAGCGTGGCTCGATCGAAGTGCGGCCAGCCGGCACGACCCAGCGCTTCGACTCGCTGCCGACCAGAGCCACCGCCGCCGGCCTACAGGCCCGCTGGAGCTCCGACGACTACCCGGCAGGCGACTATGAGTTCCGCGCCACCGGCTTCGACTCAGCCGGCAACTCGACCCGGGAGGAGCGCCGCGCCGACGGCTCGCCGATGGTCCTCCGCAACCCGATCAAGGTCCCGACCGCGATCGGCTCGGGCTTCGGCGGCGCCAAGCTCATCTGGCAGCACTGCCACCGGGTCGACGGCGACCGGCGACGCTGCCGTCGCGAGTCCGTCAGTGACTTCGAGTCGCGCCCGGCGCTGCGCACGGTGCCCTACGGCAGGCCGCTGCGCTTCGGCGGCGTCCTCCGCTCGACGGCCGGAGCATCGCTCGCCGGCCTCCCGGTCGAGATCGTCGAGACCTTCGCGCCCGGCGCCGATGTCGCCCAGCGGCGGACGACGGTGACGAGCCGCGCCGACGGCCGCTTCGACGCCCGCCTATCCCCCGGGCCCTCGCGCCGCGTCGAAGCCTTCTTCGCCGGCACCAAGACGCTGACCCGCAGCGTCGGGCGGTCGGTGACGATGGCGGTCCGCGCCGGGGTCCGCTTCGAGGCCTCGACCCGCGCCGCCCGGATCGGTGGCGAGCCGGTGATCTTCAGCGGTCGCCTGCTCGCCGGCGAAGCGACGATCCGCCGCACCGGCCGGCCGATCCAGCTCGAGTTCCGCGTTCCCGGCGGCGAGTGGGGCGAATTCCGCACCGTCCAGACCGACCGCCACGGCCGCTTCCGCTACCCCTACGCGTTTACCGATGACGACAGCCGAAACATCCGCTTCCAGTTCCGCGCCGTCTCCCCCGAACAGTCCGACTTCCCGTACCGCCCGGCGGCCTCGGCGCCGGTCGCGGTAACGGGCTACTGAACGACGAACGCCCCGGCGCGGGCCGGGGCGTTCGTTGCTGCTTGGTGTCGCGGGCGTCTAGCGGAGAGCCGCGAACTGGTCGGTGACGGTGCTGACCAGGTCCTTGCCACGGGTCGTCGGGCCGTCGATCGCGGCGCGGACGCGACGCTCGGCGGTCGAGCGGCTGCTCTTCAGCGTCGACTCGACCGTGCGCTGGCGGCGGCGGGCCTCACGCTCGACCCGGTTGCGCGTCTTGCGGGCCTCGGTGGTCGCTTTGCGGCGGGCGCTGGCGCCGCGACGCTCGGTCCGTTTCAGCGATTTACGCAGCGTGCTGCGGTAGCTCTTGAGCTGTTTCTCGGCGCTGCTGCGAGCGGTCCAGGGCTCGACCAGCTCGCCGACCCGGTCGCTGACCGAGAGGACGATGCCGACCGGGAAGTCGACAGCGGTCTCGGCGACGGTCTGCACCTGGCTCTTCTCCGCCGCGGCGGTCTTGGCGACCGCGCGCTTGCCGGCGGCGGCGCCGGCGGAAGCCGATTTCTTCGCTTCGGTGGTGGCGCGTTTGGCCTGGGCTTTGTCTTTGCTGCCGTCTTTGCTGCTCTGCGTTGGCATTAAGTGAATCTCCTCGATCTCTCGGTGGACGCCTCCAGGCGTCCGAGTGTAGCGAACATACGTTCCACGAACACACGTTCCTAACCACTTTTCGTGGACCGGTTACACCCGGCTTGCGGAGCGGCTTTCGAGCGGCTCAGACGCGCTGCGCGGCGAGCATCGTGGCCAGTGACTCGGCATCGCGGCCGGCGGCGATCGGGTAGCGCGAGGTGAGATCGAGTGCCGCTTCGGAGAGCTCGAGGTCGCCGAACGCGACCTCGCCGCCGGCCTCACGGGCGAACAGCTGGGCTGCCGCTGCGTCGACGGAGCGGCAGGGACGGAGGCTGAGCATCGCGTCGAAGCGGCCGACGCCGACGTAGGCGGCGGTGATTGCGATCGAGCCGACGACCCGCAGCCGATAGGCCTTGTCGACCAGGGCCGCGAGCGGCTCCTGTGACCATTGCGGCTCCATCGACTCGAGGCCGACCACCTCGAGCTTCCCGTTGCCCGCGGCGACCCGGGCGGCGACCGAGTCGACGCTGGCGCCCTCGCCGCGGCGGGCGACGAACTCCTCGCCCGCGCCGAAGTCGTGGACGAAGCCGAAGTCGACGTCGGCCATCGAAGGGCCGGAGGAGACGGCGACGCTGACGCTGTGGGAGGGGATCGTGCGGCGGGCGTTGAGCGAGCCGTCGATCGGGTCGATGACCACCCGCACCTCTCCCCCGCCGCCGAACTCGACTTCGCCGCGCTCCTCGGAGACGGCGACGAAGGAGGCGCCGTCCGCGGCCAGCGCGTCGAGCTCGGCGAAGACGATGTCCTCGCAGCGGCGGTCGATTTCAAGGGTCCGGTCGCCACCCTCGCCGACGCCCTCGTAGACGGTGCGCTCGGCGCTGGTCCTGACCTCGTCGAAGATTGCCCGCTGACCGGCCACTACGCGGCGGCAGATCGCGGTCCAATCGGCGGAGAGTGCGTCCACGAGCCGGATGCTACGGAGCGCCCGTGTTACACGGCACTGCGGGTCGCTAGCTTAGGACCGAGATGCCACCTGAGCAGGAGATCCTGGTCGGCGACAGCGGCGAGCGCGAGCGCGCGATCGGCCACCGCGACGGGCCGCTGCTGGTGCTCGGCGCCGCGGGCACCGGCAAGACCGAGCTGCTGGCCCGGCGGCTCGCCCACCTCGCCGCGACCGGCACCGAGCCGAGCCGGGTGCTGGCCCTGACCTCAACCCGGGCCACGGCGCGGCGGCTGCGCGAACGCAGCGAGGCGCTGCTGACCGGCGCCTTCGAGGAGCTCTGGATCGGCACCTGGGACGAGCTCGGCGAGCGGATCCTGCGCGAGCACTCCGAGGCCGCCGGCCTCGACCCCTTCTTCGACGTGCTCGGCTCGGCCGAGCGGCTGGCGATCCTGCTCGACCGGGTCGACGAGCTGCCGCTGCGCCGCCACGAGATCCGCGGCAACCCGGCCGGGCTGCTGGCCCGGCTGCTGGCCCGAATCGACGGCCTGAAGGCGGAACGGGTCGGGCCGACGACGCTGGCGGAGCGGGCCGAGCAGGAGGTCGCGGTTGCGGCCGACGAGGCGGCCCGTGAGGCGGCCTCGCGCGAGCTCGAGTTCGCCGAGCTCTACACCGCCCACGACCGGATCCTCGCCGCCGCCGGCAGCCTCGACCGCGGCGACGTCTTCCTCGCCCTCGACTGCCTGCTGGTCGAGCGCCCCGACCTGCGGCGCGAACTCGCCGGCCGCTTCGAGTTCGTGATGGTCGACGAGCTCGAGGAGACGAGCCCGGCGCAACGGGCGCTGCTCGAGGCGCTAGCGCCGGAGGGCGACGACCGCCTCTACGCGCTCGAGTCCGAGGGCGAGCTCGGCGGCTGGTTCCGTGACCTCCACCCGGACGGCGACGTGCTCGTCCTCAGCCACCGCTTCCGCGAGCCGACCGTCCAGTTCTGGCGCTGCGGCAACGAGCGCGCCCAGGCGCAGGCGCTGGCCCGCGAGGTCGAGCGGCTGCTCGCCGCCGGCACCCCGCCGGAGGGGATCTGCGCGGTCGTCGCCGACGCCGGCGCCGACGGCGGCCCGGTCGCGGCGGCGATGGAGGAGCGCGGCATCCCCTTCCACCTCTCCGGCCCGGCGGCGCTCTTCCAGCGGCCCGAGGTGCGCGATGCGATCGCCTGGTTGCGGGTCCTCGCCGACCCCGACGACTCGCCGGCCGCGGCGCGGGCGCTGACCCGGCCGCCGGTCGAGCTGCGCTCGGGCGATCTGGCGCGGCTGACGACGATCGCCCGCCGCCGCAAGCAGGACATGGTCGCGGCCTGCGAAGCGGCGCTCGACTCGCCCCAGTTCCAGCCCGAGGCGCGCGAGCGGATCGGCGTCTTCCTCCGCATCTACAACGCCGCCGCGGCGGTGATGGAGGAGCGCCGCGCGGATGTCTTCGTCCGCCGCCTGATCGAGAACGTCGGCCTGCGCCGGCAGCGACTCTTCGCGGCACAGCCCGAGGTGGCGGAGCGGCTGCTGGCGCTCTCGCGGCTGGCCGAGCTGGCGAGCGCCTGGGCGCGGCGCCAGCCGCACGGCTCGACCCGGGACTTCGTCCGCTACATCAAAGCTGTCGCCGAGGCCGGCGGCGAACCGGCCGGGGTCGCCGAGGAGCCGCCCGCGCCGGGGGCGGTGCGCGGCGTCCCGCTCGACGAGGTGAAGGGGCTTGGCTTCGACCACGTCTTCGTGCTCGGGCTCGAGCGCGAGGCCGAGTGGGAGCGGGTCGGCTGGCCGGCGCGCTCGACCCTGGTGCTCTCGCGGGTCGGCGGCAGCGAGGCCGAGGCGCGCCCCTCCGCCTATTACACCCGCGCACTGGCGGCCTCCGAGCAGCCCGAGGAGGAGCACGATGAGGAGCTGTTCGGCCCCGCCGAGGGCCTGCACGCGACCTACCGGACGCTGCGCGAGCAGGTGCTCGAGGCCTCCTGGCGGGCCGGCCGCGAGCTGTCGGAGCCCCGCCTCGACACCGCGATCGACGTCAACCGGGCGATCGCCCGCTACCTCGAGCTGCTGAAGCTGGCGGCGCTGGCGCAGCGGCCCGGCGACGAGGCGACCGAAGAGGCGATCGAGGCGGTCAACGGGCTGCTGCGCCAGGTGGCGACGCCCGAGCAGCAGGCCGAGCTCGACGCCTCCTCGCTCGACGCCTACCTGCTCGGCTCCGAGCGCGAGCGCGACCGCCGGCTCGAGCTGATCGCCGTCCGCGAGGAGCCCTCGCTGGCCGCCTTCCTGCCGCGCCGCGGCGACGGTCGCCTCAGCCTCTCGGCCTCAGACCTCACCCTCTACCTGACCTGCCCGCTGAAGTACAAGTTCGCCCGCGTCTTCGGGATCCCCCAGGAGCCGACGATCAACCAGCGCTTCGGGATCCTCTTCCACAACGTCCTCGAACGCTTCCACAAAGAGCCGCCAGCGGACGAGCGCGACGGCCTGAAGACGCTCAACAGGCTGTTCGAGATCGGCTGGCGGCGGACCGGCTTCGGCTCCTCAGACGACGAGCTGCAGTACCGCGACCGCGGCCGCGAGGCACTGCGGATGTACTGGGAAAACGAGCGGGTGGCCGAGTCCGAACCGGTCTGGCTGGAGAAGAAGTTCGACTTCAAGGTCGGCGAGCACCACGTCCGCGGCCGGGTCGACCGGGTCGACCGCCACCCCGACGGCGAGTACGAGCTGATCGACTACAAGACCGGCGAACGCAAGAGCGCCGAGGAACTCGAGTCCGACCTGCAGCTGGCGCTCTACCGGATGGCCGCCCACGAGGCCTGGGAGATCGACGCCGCCACCGGCTCCTACTACTACGTGCTCGACGGCGACAAGGTCGCGGCGCCGACCAAGCCCGACGACGCCGAGCGAGTCGAGCGCACCGTGCTGCAGGTCGGCGAGGGAATCCTCGGCCAGGACTTCGAGCCCCGCCCTTCGCCGACGGTCTGCAGCTGGTGCGACTACCGCCTGATCTGCCCCGCCGCTGAGAGCTGAGCCGGCGCTACTGGTCGCCGCGCTGGCGCAGGAAGCGCTGAAACTCCTGGGCGATCGAGTCGGCCGAGGGGAGCTCCTCGCCCTCCTCGATCATGTCGACCTGTTCGGCCTCGATCCGGGCGACGAGGTCCTCGATCTCGGGGTTGGCGGCGACGGCGCGGGCGATCTGGCGCTCGTAGTCGCTGGTTTCCTCCTCCAGCTCGGAGGCCTCGACGACGATCCCGGTCATCCCTTCCAGCCGGCGCAGCAGCGCCAGCGCCGCCTTCGGGTTGGGGACCGCGGCGACGTAGTGGGGGACCGCCGCCCAGAGCGAGGCGGAGTCGATCCCGGTCTGGCCGCAGAGGTCGTGGACGACGCCGACGATCCCGGTCGGGCCCTCGTAGTTGGAGCGCTCGAGTTCGAGCTGGTCGACCAGGTTCGGGCTCGAGGCAATGCCGGTGATCGGCACCGGCAGGGTGTGGGCGACCTCGGCGATCAGGGCGCCGAGGGTGATGACGAACTCGACCCCGAGCGCGTCGGCGGCGGTCGCGACGGCCTCCGAGAAGGTGCGCCAGCGCAGGTTGGGCTCGGTGCCGTCGAGCAGGATCAGATCGCGATCGGCGTTCGGCACCCGGCAGTAGGCGAAGTCGTTGACCGGCCACTCGATCCGCCGCGTCTCGCCGTCCTCGAGAACGACGTTCGGCCGCGTGCTCTGGAAGTCGAAGAACTCCTCGGGGTCGATCCCCGCGATCGGTTCGGCATCGAGCGCGTTGCCGATCGTCGCCAGCGCGGTCGAGGCAGCGGCCGCTGCGTCGTTCCAGCCGCGGAAGGCGCAGACCAGGACCGGCGAGCGCAGGTGGGGCAGGTCGCCCTTCCAGGAAAGCGAATCCACGCTCTGAGCGTAGCGAGATGCGCAGCTGCGCCTCGGCGCCCCGGGATCGAGAACCGTTACATGGGGCGACTCAGCGATACTGGGTAGGTGCCACCCGGAGTCGAGACGGCGGGAGACGCCTGGGAGCAACTCCTTGGACCGCTGCGCGCCGAGCCGCGCCGCGCGGCCGTGCTGACCGACATCGACGGCACCCTGGCGCCGATCGTCGAGCGCGCCGAGGAAGCGGCGGTGCCCACCGAGGCCCGCGAGGCGTTGGCGGCGCTGAACGAGCGCTACGGCCTCGTCGGCTGCGTCTCCGGCCGCCAGGCGCTGGCCGCACGCGAATTGGTCGGCCTCGACGGGCTGGCCTACGCCGGCAACCACGGGCTCGAGCTGCTGATGCCGGGAGCGGATGCGCCCGAGTCCGACCCTTCGATCGCCGGCCGCGAGCGCGAAGCGGCCGAATTCCTCGCCGGCGACACCGCCGAAATCGACATCTCCGGGCTGCGGCGCGAGGACAAGGGCCCGATCCAGGCGTTGCACTGGCGCGGCGCCGATGACGAAACCGTCGCCGAGGCGCGCGCCCGCGAGCTCGCGGTGGCCGCCGGTCAGGCGGGACTCGAACCGCATTGGGGGCGCAAGGTGCTCGAGCTGCGGCCGAGCGGCGGTGGTGGCAAGGACGCCGCGGTCGGCTCGCTGATCGCCGCCGACGGCGTCGACCGCGCCACCTACGCCGGCGACGACCGCACCGACCTCGACGCCTTCCGCCGCCTGCGCCAGCTGCGTGAGGCGGGCGACCTCGAGATCGCCGTCTGTGTCGGCGTTCTTTCGCCGGAGGCGCCGGCGGAGCTGGCCGAAGAGTCGGACCTCACAGTCGGCGGACCGGACGGCTGGCTCGCCCTGCTCCGTTGGCTCGCCGGGTAGCGGTGGTTGACTAACCGCCGATGCCTTTCACCGACCTGCTCCGCACCACCGTCTTCATCACCGGCGCCGAGGCCACCGTGCTTGGCGCGATAACGGCCATCGCGATCGGCCGCGACAACGACTCGACCACCCTCTTCGTCGCCGTCGCCTGGTGGATCGTCGCCAGCGCGATCGGCTTCTGGCTCGGCCGCCCAGGCCGTGCCAGCGAGGACATGCGCGACCTCCTCGCCCGCGCCAAGACCGCCACCTCGCTGCCCCCTCAGAGCCCCGCCCGGATCGCCATCGGCCGCCTCTGGCCGATGGCGCTGTTCGCGATAGCTGCCGGCGCCCTCGGCGTGTTCTTCCCCGGCGTGGCGGCGATCGGCGCTGGCTACGCCCTCCTCGTCTCGCTCGCCTGGCACACCCGCGAGGCGGCGGTGCTGGCGGTCGAGCAGCGCGACGGCGTCAAGTTCTACGTCGTCCCGACCAACGCTTTGAGCCCGGTCGAACTGGTCCGGACCCCCGGCCTCCGCAGCGAGCCCCGCAACCGCGGCTCCTACGTCTAGCCGGCTCAGCGGCCGGGCTTGCGGAGTTTCTTGAATTGGGACCAGGGGCGCGTGTTCGCGACTTCGGCTTTGGTCAGCCAGGCGCGACGGGCGGTGGCGACGGCGTACTGCATGTTGTCGAGGGTGTCGACGCCGTGGGCGTCGGTGTTGAGGACGATCGTCGCTCCGGCGTCGGCGGCGAGGCGGGCGTGGCGGTCTGAGAGGTCGCGGCGGTTGGGGTTGCCGTTGATCTCCAGCATCGTGCCGGTGCGGGCAGCGGCCTCGGCGACCGCCTCGACGTCGATCCCGTAGGGCTCGCGGCGGCCGATCAGGCGGCCGGTGAGGTGGCCGATGCAGTCGACGTTGGGGTTCTCGATCGCGCCGAGGACGCGCGCGGTCATCTCCTTTTCGGAGATGTTGAAAGAGGTGTGGACGCTGGCGACGGCCCAGTCGAGCGCGGCGACGAGGTCGTCGGGGTAGTCGAGCGAGCCGTCGAGGCCGATGTTGATCTCCGAGCCGACCAGCAGGCGGAAGGAGCGGGTCGCGTTCTCCTCGTTCCAGGCGCCGACCTCCTCGATCCGCTTCCAGAGGCGCTCGGCGGTGACGTGGTCGCCGAAGCCGTGGCTCGCCGAGTGGTCGGTGATCGCCAGGTACGCGTAGCCCCGCTCGCGGCCCGCCTCGGCCATCTCGGAGAGGGTGTTGCGGCCGTCGGAGAGGGTGGTGTGAGTGTGGAGGTCGCCCCGCAGATCGCCGATCTCGATCAGTTTCGGCAGCTTCCCTTCGCGCGCCGCCTTCAGCTCGCCGCGACCCTCGCGCAGCTCGGGGACGATGAACTCGTAGCCGAGCCGCTCGTAGACCTCGGCCTCGGTCGCGCAGTGGGTGACCTCGCCGCTCTCGGTGTCGGTGACGCCGTGCTCGGAGACCGAGAGACCGCGGCCGACCGCCTCTTCGCGGAGTGCGACGTTGTGGGCCTTGGAGCCGGTGAAGTGCTGCAGCAGGTTGCCGAAGTCCTCCGGCGGGACGATCCGCAGGTCGACCGAGATCCCGTTGTGGGTCTGGCCGCGGGCGCCGTTGGCGCTCGGTTTGCCGGCGGCGGCGATCAACGGGTGGGCGATCAGCGCCTCGGCCAGCGCCTCGGGCTCCTCCGCGGTGGCGATCAGGTCGATGTCCTTGCAGGTCTCGGCCCAGCGCCGGGCCGAGCCGGCGATCTCGACCTTGTGGGCGGAGGGATGATCGCGCAGCGCCCGCGCCAGTTCCTCAGCGATCGGTAGCACTTTCGAGAGGATCAGCCGCCCCGGCCCCTCCCCCGGCTCGCCCAGTCGCTCGAGCGCGGCGAGGACGTTTTCCTCGACCTTCGCCCCAAGCCCTTTGACCTCGCGGACCTTTTCTTCCTCGGCCGCTTTCTTCAGGTCCTCCATCGAGGAGATGCCGAGCTGCTCGAACAGCAGCCGCGCGGTTTTCGCCCCCATCCCCGGCACCCGCGTGACTTCGATCAGGGTCGGCGGGAACTTCGCTTTCAGCTTCGCCGCGGCGGGGATTTCGCCGGTCTCGATCAGCGCGTCGATCTTTTCCGCCAGCGTCTTGCCGACCCCCGGCACCTTGGTCGCTTCGCCCTTCGCCGCCAGCTCGGCGACCGAGACCGGGCTCTCGCGGATCGCCTTCGCGGCGGTGCCGTAGGCCAAGACCCGGTATTTGACCGCCCCGTCGAGCTCGTACAGGGTCCCCAATTCGTCCAGGGCGGCGGCGATCTCAGCGTTGGTCACAGCTGGAAACTAGCGGGGCGCTAGGGTCTTGGAGCGTCGGAGCGGTGGCGCTATACTTTCTGAAGTATTGGACTGAGACCGAAGACCTCGATTTAGGGAGATCGAACCAGTGACCGGAAAACTGACCGACGTAACCGACGCAACCTTCAAAGCCGACGTCCTCGAGGCCGAGGGCCCGGTCTTGGTCGACTTCTGGGCTCCCTGGTGCGGCCCCTGCCGCGTCGTCCACCCCGTGCTCGAGGAGATCGACGCCGAGCGCGACGACCTGAAGATCGTCTCGATCAACGTCGACGAGAACCAGCAGACGGCGGCGCAGTACGAGGTGCTTTCGATCCCGACGATGATCCTTTTTAAGGACGGGGCGATCGCCAAGAAAGTTGTCGGGGCGATGCCGAAGCGGCGGCTCGAGGCGGAGCTGGAGCCGGCGCTGGCGTAGTTGTTCGGGAGGGTTGGCGAGGAGGGGCCGCGGACAGTACTCGGCTCACCCGCTCGCACTATCCGCGTCCCCTCCCAACCAGCCGGTCCAGTTCTCCACATCGACGGCGAGAACCGGACCGGTTGGACGTTGCTGCGGGTATCTCTCTTTTAGAGCTTCGATCGCGCTCCGGGCCTCCGGCTCGTTTGCTTCGAGGGTTCGGGCCGTGCCGTCGGCTCTGACCCACCAGAGGTATTGCCAGTTCTCCTCGTAGTGGTCGACTAGGAGGGAGGCTCGGCCGGTGGCTCGAACGTTGGCGAGGCGTTTGAGCTCGGTGGTGCGCTTCGGCTTTTGGTCGACGACGCTGTAGATGGTTTCGTCGAGGAGGGCGAAGGTGATGGGGACCAGGTGGGGGGTGCCGTCGGCGGCGACGGTCGCTAGGCGGGCGACGCGGGCGGAGGCGAAGCGGGTGCGTGCCTCCTCGGGGGTCACGCCTCGCCGTAGAGCTGGGCGATCGCTGCCTCCCAGCGCTCGAGCGCGGCCTCGACCACCGAGTGCGTGCCGCTCGGCAGCCAATGGGCGACGCGGCTGACGCCGAGCTCGGCCAGCTGCTCGAGCTTCGCCGGGTCGGCGGGAGCGCTCATCACCTGGACGTCGATCGGGCGCTCGGCCCGGGCGCGGAGCTCGCCGATGCGGTCGCGGAAGTCCTCGCGCGCATAGTTGGGGAACCAAGCGTCGCCGAACTGCAGGACCCGGTCGATCACGGTCGGGCCGTTGCCGCCGACCAGGATCGGCGGGTGCGGGTACTGCGCCGGCTTCGGCCAGGACCAGATCCGCTCGAAGTCGACGAACTCGCCGTGGTAGCTCGCCTCGTCTTCGGTCCAGATCGCCACCATCGCCTCGATCCGCTCAGCCATCAGCGCCATCCGCCTCCGCGGGTCGGTGCCGTGGTTTTCCATCTCCTCGCGGTTCCAGCCGGCGCCGACGCCGAACTCGAAGCGGCCGCCGGAGAGGCGATCGACCGAGGCGACCTCTTTCGCGGTGGTGATCGGGTCACGCTCGATCACCAGGCAGATGCCGGTGCCGACCCGCAGCCGCGTGGTCGCCGCGGCCACCGCGGTGCAGGCGACGAACGGGTCGTACGTACGCGCGTACTTCGGCGGCAGCTCGCCGCCGGCCGGCCAGGGCGAGCGCCGCGAGGCCGGGATGTGGGTGTGCTCGGCGAAGAACAGCGACTCGTGGCCGCGCTCCTCGACCAGGCGGCCGAGCTCACCCGGCGGCATCGCCTCCGCGGTCGGGAAGAAAGCGGTTCCGAACTTCATTGACTCAGGTTACGAAAGCCCGGCTTCGGCCAGTCCGGTTTCGATCCAGGGCGTCAGGGTGCGGGCGAAGGTTGCGGTCAGGTGGCTTTTGTCGCGGTAGACGAGCGCGTCACCGATCACCGCGCGGCAGAGTTCCCCCGGGCAGATCTCGGCGGTGAGGTCGATCAGGTGGGCGCCGGGGGTCGCGGTGGCGGCCCGCTCGTCGAAATCGCGGTCCCATTCGCGCGGCTGTTTGAAGGCGCAGGCCTGCAGGTTCTGCAGGTCTTCCGAGACGCAGCTCGGGACGTCGCTCGAGGAGGCCGGGGTGTCGCGGATCACGACCGTGTTCGGGCCGGCGGCCTGGATCCGCCGCAGGGTCTTTTCGTAGCCCTCCTGCAGGGCGTCGGCGTTTTCGTCGCCGCTCAGTTCTTCGCCGTCTTCGCCGAAGGCGGTGTAGGCGGTGTCGCCGCTCATCACCACCGTCACCTTGTCGTTGTCGCCGCTGTCTTCGATCCGCTGCAGCGCCGATTCCCGCCAGGCATCGCACTGCGAGTACTCGCGGTCGGCGACCATGCTGCGGATCTTCACTTCGCCCGGCGTGCATTCGGCCTTGGTCAGGGCGATCAGCCGCCAGTCGTGCTCTTCGGCCAGCGCTTCGAGCGGCGGGAAGTACTGCATCGCGTGCGAGTCGCCGAAGAGGATCACGGTGCGGTCGCCCTCGGGATCGCCGTAGAGGCAGCGATTCGAGTTGGTGCCGTCGATCCCGACCAGGCAGCCGTCGTAGAAGGCCCGCGAGCGGTCGGCGCGGGCGCGCAGCGGGTTCGGCCGCACCGCCGAGGCGGTCTGCTGTGGCTCGGGCTGTTCGGGCAGCGCCGCGGCGCCCCTAACTTCGCTGACCGCGGCGGTTTGGAAGGTCGGCTGCAGGTTCTTGACGAGGACGCCGCTGAAGACGGCGACCGCGGTGCAGGCGGCGCCCAGCACGAGCGCCCGGTTCGGCAGCCGCGCCAACGAGCGGGCGCGGCGGACCGGGTCCTCGATCAGCCAGTGGCTGGCGACCGAGGGAATCCAGGCGAGGGCGACGACCGCGAGCCCGGCGGCGACCGAGAGCTCGCCGAACAGCGCCGCGGCGAAGATCAGCATCGGCCAGTGCCAGAGGTACCAGGAGTAGGAGACGCGGCCAACGTGGCGCACCGGCGGCAGCGACAGCAGCCAGGCCGGCGCGCCGGCCCGCTGCGCGTAGAGCGAGGAGCCGGCGAGGATCAGCGCCGCGGTGCCGAGGGTGGGGATCAGGGCGGCGACGCCGGGGAAGGGGGTCGTTGCGTCGAAAGCGATCGAGGCGTAGACGATTGCCGCCACCCCCAGCCAGCCGATCGCGGCGGCGAAGCCGCGGCGCAGCTTGACGACGCCGAGCAGCGCCAGCATCGCCCCCAGCGCCAGCTCCCAGGCGCGGCCGAAGGTCGAGAAGTAGGCGGCGGCCGGGGTCGAGTCGGTGAGCAGGATGCCGGTCACCAGCGAGGCGGCGAAGATCAGGGCGACGGTCAGCATCAGGACCGGCCGCACCTTGCGGCCGCGTCGGCGGAACCACCAGGTGACGGCGAGCATCAGTCCCGGCCAGACGAGGTAGAACTGCTCCTCGATCGCCAGCGACCAGAGGTGGAGGACAGGGCTTGGTTCGAGCCCCTGGGCGAAGTAGTCGACCGACTGCGCGGCGAAGTGCCAGTTGGCGACGTAGAGCGCCGAGCTGATGATGTCGCCCGAGGTTTCGGTCGCGCGCAGCGGCGAGAAGATCGCGATCGAGAGGACGCCGACCACCGCCAGCAAGAGCGCCGAGAGTGGCAGCAGCCGCTTGGCACGACGGGCGTAGAAGCTGCGCAGCGAGACCGTCCCCCGCCCCTCCATCTCGCCCAGCAGCAGGCGGGTGATGAGGAAGCCGGAGATGACGAAGAAGACGTCGACGCCGACGTAGCCGCCGGCCAGGAAAGGGACGCCCGCGTGGCAGAGGAGGACGGCGACGATCGCGATCGCGCGCATGCCCTCGACGTCGGGCCGGAAGCCGCGGCTGCCTGCCTCGTCGCCGAGTGGCGCCTGCGGGGAGCGGCGCGCCCAGCCGGGCAGGCGGAAGATCTCCTTGAGGTGGACTCTGAGTTTCAGGCGCATTGTCGAGTGGAAGGGTCGACTTTAGGGTAGGGGTTGCGCTTCGCCGGGCGACTGGACGTACCGGGCGGCGATTTGCGCCAGCCAGCGCATCGCCCCTTCGAGGATCCAGGGGCGAACGCGCTCGGTGGTGTGTCCCCCTGGGACTAACCAAAGATGGACGCGGCCAAACTTCGCGGCAAATTCTTCGTTCATCGTCGCCGGCACGACGTCGTCTTCGCGGCCCTGGATCACCAGCAGCGGCCGCCCCTCGGCCCGGTTGACGGGCGAGAGTCGCATCCGGGTCGCCGGTCCGGCGGCGATGTTTTCGTAGTAGTTCGCGCCGTAGCGGCCGAGCGGCCATTCCCAGGTATCGAGGTCGGACACCGGCGCCTTGGCGACCGCGGCGGCGACGTCGCCCTCGCCGGCGAGGATCGCCGCCAGGGTGCCGCCGGCCGAGGCGCCGTAGACGTAGACCCGATTGATGCCGACGAGTTCGCGCAGCTTGCGCGCCTCGAGCCGCGCCGCCGCCACTGCCCCGGGCAGGTCGTTGAGCGGGTAGTTGATGTAGTGCGGCACGAAGCCCGCCTCCAGCGCCCAGGGTCGGGTCAGCGGCCGGAAGAGGGGGTCGTGGAAGAGGAAGGATCCGCCGTGGATCAGGATCAGCTGCGGTTTCGGCACCGGCCTGCTGGGGCTGCTGGGGCCAACGTCGGTTTCCTTGGCGGCGGCGTTGGCGGGCGCGAGCAGCGCGAAGGCCAGCGCCCCGAGTGCGATCAGGCGGGCGAGCGAGGCGCGAGCCGTGGCTGGGCGGAAGCGGCCGATGAAGTTCAAACCCGGGAAACCGAGATCAGTAGCTGCCGGCCGTCGATTTTGGCGTCGCTGCCGCCCTCGCCGTCGCCAATCGAGACGGCGCTCGCCAGCACCTCGCCGGCCAGGTAGGCCTCGTGGTCGCGGGCCGCGGCGAGCAGCTCCGGGTCGCCGCCGAGCCCGAGCTCGATCCGATCGGTGATCTCGAGCCCCGCCGCTTTGCGCGCGTTCTGGACCGCGTGGACGATCTCTCGCGCCAGGCCCTCGCGGCGCAGCTCCTCGTCGAGCTCGAGCTGCAGCGCCACCGCGTGGCCGGCCTGCGACTCGACCTCGTAGCCCTCGAGCGGCTGCAGCGCCAGGCTGATCTCGTCCGGACCCAGCTGGTGGTCCTTGCCGTCGATCGCGATCCCGACCGCGCCGCCGGCCGACATCACCGCGGCGACGTGGGCCGGATCGAGCGCCCCCACCGCGGCCGTCACCTGCGGCATCTTCTTGCCGAATCGCGGCCCCAGCGCCCGGTAGTTCGGTTTCGCCTCGTAGCTGACGAGGGCGCTCTCGTCGGAGACGAAGTCGAGCTCCTTGACGTTGAGCTCGGCGGTGACCAGGTCGGCGCGAGCCTCGATCGCCGCCCGCTCGGTGTCGTTGGCGACGATCACCGCGCGGCGCAGCGGCTGGCGCACCTTCGCCTTCGCCTGGGCGCGCGCGGCGCGGCCGAGCTCGACCGTCAGCCGCACCGCCGCCATCGCCTCCTCGAGCTCCGGGTCGCGCAGCTCCGGGACGACGGACGGGTAGTCGCGCAGGTGAACCGAATCGGGCCGCTCGCCGAACTCGCCGGCCGACCCGCCCGCCAGGTTGCGGTAGATCTCCTCGGCGAGGAACGGGGTGAACGGCGCCAGCAGGTCGGTAACGGTCAGCAGACATTTCCGCAAGGTTCTGAACGCCGCCGCGTCTCCCTCCCAGAAGCGGCGGCGTGAAAGACGGACGTACCAGTTGGAGAGCTCCTCGACGTAGGCAGCGATCTCACGCCCCGCCTGGGTGCAGTCAAACTGCTCGAGCCGATCGGTGACGGTCTGGACGGTGGCTTGCAAGCGCGACAGCGCCCAGCGGTCGAGGTCCTCGAGCGCGGCCGGGTCCTCCTCGCCCTCGAAGTCGGCGAGGGTGAGGCCATCTGCGTTGGCGTACAAGACCCAGAACGAGTAGGTGTTCCAGAGGGTGAGCAGGAACTGGCGGACCGATTCGCCGACGGTGTCGACCGAGAAGCGGTAGCCGGCCCAGGGCTCCTGGGCGGTCAGGTAGTACCAGCGGAAGGCGTCGGCGCCGTGGGCCTCGATCACTTCCCAGGGGTCGACGACGTTGCCGCGGCTCTTCGACATCTTCTGGCCCTCGGGGTCGAGGATCAGCCCGAGGCAGACGCAGTTGCGGAAGTCGCTCTGGCCGAACAGCAGGGTCGACTCGGCAAGCTGCGAGTAGAACCAGCCGCGGGTCTGGTCCTGGGCCTCGCAGATGTAGTCGGCGGGGAAGCGCCGTTCGAACTCCGCCTCGTTCTCGAACGGGTAGTGGAACTGCGCGAACGGCATCGCGCCGCTGTCGTACCAGGTGTCGATCACCGAGTCGACGCGCTTCATCTGGCCGTCGCACTGCTCGCAGCGGAGAACGACGTCGTCGATGTAGGGGCGGTGGAGGTCGAGGTCGTCGGGCAGCTCACCACTGTGGAGCCTTGCGCGCAGATCGGCGAGCGATCCGGCACAGAAGCGGCCCTCGCAGTCCTCGCTCGTGCACTCCCAGATCGGCAGCGGCGTTCCCCAGTAGCGGTCGCGCGAGAGCGCCCAGTCGACGTTGTTCTCGAGCCATTTGCCGAAGCGGCCGTGCTTGACGTGCTCGGGATGCCAGCCGATCGTCTCGTTGTTGGCGAGTAGCTCGTCGCGGTGGCGAGAGGTGGCGATGTACCAGCTCGACTTGGCGTAATAGAGGAGCGGCGTCGAGCAGCGCCAGCAGTGCGGGTAGGAATGCTCGTAGATCTCCTCGCGGAAGAGCAGGCCGCGCCGCTCGAGCTCGGCGATCATCCCGTCGGTGGTCGCGTGGTCTTTGACGAAGCGGCCCTCGAAGCCCTTGACCCGATCGTCGAATTTGCCGTCGAGGCCGACCGGGTTGTAGAGGCTGCCGTGGTCGGTCGGGTCGAAGATCTGGTTGGCGGCGGCGACGTCGTAATCGTCTTCGCCGAAGGCCGGCGCGATGTGGACGAGGCCGGTGCCGTCGTCGGTGGTGACGAAACCGCCGGCGAGGACCGGGAAGCCGCCGCGCTCGCGGTCGCTGAGTTCGAACACCGGGCCCTCGTAGGAGCGGCCGACCAGCTCCGAGCCCTGGAGCTCGTCGAGCACCGTCGCCGTCTCGCCGAGCAGCGGCTCGACCCGCGCCTTGGCAAGGATCACCACCTCGTCGCCGACCTTGGCGCGGACGTAGGTGACGTTCGGGGCGACGGCGACCGCCTCGTTGCCGGGCAGCGTCCAGGGCGTCGTCGTCCAGACCAAGAGTGATTCGTCGCCGTCGGCTCCCAGCAGTGGAAAGCGCACGTAGATCGAACGGTCCTCGACGTCTTTGTAACCGAGCGCCACCTCGTGCGAGGAGAGGGCGGTGCCGCAGCGCGGGCAGTAGGGAACGACCTTGTGGCCCTCGTAGAGGTCGCCGTTGTCATAGATCTTGCGCAGCGACCACCAGACCGACTCGATGTAGTCGTTCTCGAGGGTGACGTAGGGGTGCTTCATGTCGACCCAGAAGCCGATCCGCTCGGTCAGCTGTTCCCAGTCCTCGACGTAGGCGAAGACCGATTCGCGGCAGCGCTGGTTGAACTCGGCGATCCCGAACTCCTCGACCTCCTGCTTCGAGGTGATCCCCAGCTGCTGTTCGACCTCGAGCTCGACCGGCAGCCCGTGGCAGTCCCACCCTGCCTTGCGGGGGACGAACTTGCCGCGCATTGCCTGGAAGCGCGGGTAGACGTCCTTGAAGACGCGGGCGAGGACGTGGTGGGCGCCGGGCCGGCCATTTGCGGTCGGCGGGCCCTCGTAGAAGCTCCAGACCGGGGCATCGGCGCGCTGGGCGAGCTGGCGGCCGAAGACGTCGGTCTCGCGCCAGCGCTCGAGCACCTGCTCCTCGAGGGCGGGAAATGACTGTTTCGGGTCTACTGGGTGGAATCCGGGCACGAAGGGCGGATTCTAGGGTCGCGCCCCATTCACCAGACGAGTACGAAGTCGCCATGGTCGCCGGGGTTCACGTAAACGGGCAGCTGCAGGCCCGGCTCCATGCGGCGGGCGGCGAAGACCGACATGACCTCGCGGCGGCTGACCTCGGCGCCGGCGACGCCGGGAACGTCGAGCCGCAGCTTCAGCTTCATCACCGGCATCTCGTTGACGGTGGCGTGGCTGCCGGCGTCCAGCACCGTCGCGGTGCCGCGGATCCCGTTCTGGAAAACCCAGTCCTGGTGCGCCGCCTTGGCCTGCTGGCGGCGGGCGAAGAGGGCGAGCCCGGCGGCGACCAGGAACCAGATCACGCCGATCATCGCCAGGATCCAGGCGACCTGGGCGGGGACGCCGAGCGCGAACGGGGCGATCGCCAGGGCGAGCCCGACGAGGCCGAAGAACGCGATCAGCGCGATCCCGAGGCGGTTGACCTGCATCGCCACCGCTAGCCACCGCTCTCCGCGCACTCGGCATCGATCCGCGCGGCGACGGCGGCGGTCGCCTCGGCCAGCGCCGCGAGGCCCTCGGCGCCGGGGTCGTCCTCCTCGACCGAGCCAAGTAGGGCGCCATAGGCGAGCTCGAAGGAGAAGTCGGCCGGCGGCGTGGTGGCCAACCAATCGACAAATGCCGGCGAGAACAGCTGCCGCATCCAGATCGGGTCCTGGAACGGACTGGTACTGACCACGTAGCGCTCGTTCAGCGCGATGCTCTCGGTCCAGAGCTTCGAGTCGCGCGCCTCGAAGCCGTAGAACTCGTCGTCGCGGGTGCGGCGGCCGCGGCGGATGCAGAAGAGCCGCGGCACGAAGGCGGTCGAGGCTGGCACCGAGGCGAAGGCGACGTTGAAGCGAAAGGTCTTGTTGCGGGTATAGGCGAGCTCGCCGACGACCACGTCGGCCTCGCCGAAACGACCGCGGAAGGCGGGTGAGACGCCGCCGTCGCCGGACTCGACCAAGAGCGGCGTCAATGGCCCGAGCGCGGCGGCGCCGAGCGGCGCCAGCCCTCGCTCGGCGGCGAGGGCCGCGTAGGCGGACTCGATCCCAGACACCGGGCCACCCTAGTCGTGGCTGGCGGTACTCGGGAGTTCCGCCCCTGCCGGATTCGGTATAGGCTGGCTCCGTGCCTGCCTTCGATCCCAACGGCAAGGTCGCGTTGGTGACCGGCGCGGCGCGTGGAATCGGCTTCGAGACCGCCCGCCAGCTGCACCTGCGAGGCGCCTCGGTCGCCGTCCTCGACCTCGACGCCGAGCAGGCGAACGATGCGGCGGAGCGGATCGGGCCGCGGGCGATCGGCCTGGCCGCCGACGTCACCGACGCCGGCGCGATGATGGCGACCGTCGCCGAGGTGGTCGAGCGGCTCGGCGGCCTCGACCTGGCGATCGCCAACGCCGGCATCGCCCCGAAGAACTTCGCCACCGTGCGCGGCATCTCCGGCGAGGAATGGGAACGCGTCTTCGAGGTCGACATGCTCGGCGTCTGGCGCACAGCCCGCGCCGCCCTGCCCGAGATCGTCGACCGCCAGGGCCACATAGTCCTCGTCTCCTCGGCCTACGCCTTCATGAACGGGTTCGGCAACAGCCCCTACGCGGCGGCGAAGGCAGGGGTCGAGAGCCTCGGCCGCGCCCTCCGGGTCGAGCTCGCCCCGCACGGGGCCAGCGCCTCGGTCGCCTACTTCGGCTGGGTCGACACGAGGATGGTCCAGGACGCCTTCGCCCAGCCCGAAGGCGACCGGATCCGCTCGCTCAGCCCGGAGTGGCTGATGAAACGGATCACCCCCGACGAGGCGGCCGCCGGTGTCGTCCGCGGCATCGAAGAGCGTGCCCCACGGATCTTCGCCCCCAAGTGGTGGCGGTACGTCTCCGCCTTCCGCGGCCTGATCAACCCGCTGCTCGACAAGCGGATGGAGCGGGAAGAGAAATTCCGATCGCTGGTCCGTGACCTCGACGCGCAAAGCGTCGACGCGGCCGAGCCGATCAACCGCTAGGCGGTCGTCAAAACAGTGACATGCCCGGCGCGACGGGAACTTCGACCAGCTCCGGCGCCGCGGAGGCGAGAGCCGACTGCAGGGCGCCGCTGACCCCGTCGCGGTCGGCGACGCGGTGGGCGTAGACGCCGTAGCCCTCGGCGACCGCGGCGACGTCGAGCTTCGGCAGGTCGAGTCCCGGCGCGCCCTCGACTCCCTCGACCTCGGCGAACCACTTGAGGATCGCGTACTCCTCGTTCTGCAGGACCAGGAAGGTGACCGGCACCCGGTAGGCGACGGCGCTCCAGAAGGCGGTGATCCCGTACTGGGCCGAGCCCTCGCCGAGCACGCAGACGACCGGCCGATCGGGCTGGGCGAGCTGGACTCCAACCGAGGCGGGGAGGCCGAAGCCGAGCCCGCCGCCGGCGCTGAAGTAGTAGGAGCCCGGCCGCGAGAGGCGGAGCTGGTTGCGCAGGGCGAGGGTGCTGGAGGGCGACTCGAGGACGACGATCGAGTCCTCGGGCAGGACCTCGGCGAGGGCGCTGTAGACGGTCGAGGCGTTGATCGGGTCGGTCGCGGGCAGCTCGGTCGGGCCCGGGTTCGGCTCCGGCGCCGGCCGGCTCGACTCGGGCACCGCGGCGAGCAGTGCGGCGAGGGTGAGGCCGACGTCGGCGACGATCGCCTCGCCCATCGGCGCCCGCACCGCCTCGTCGGGGTCGCTGGTGATCGCCACCAGCGCGGCGCCCTCGGGCAGCAGCGGCCCGGGGATGTGCGGGTAGTAGGGGAACACCGAGGAGCCGGCGACGAGGACCAGGTCGTGGCCCTCGAGCGTCTGCCCGAGCGGGCCGATCGCCGGCGGCAGCACGCCGCGGAAGTTGGGGTGGTTCTCGGGGAAGCCGAGGCGGACGCCGCCGGTCGCAGGCGAGGCCCAGACCGGCAGCCGCTGACGCTCGGCGAGGGCGACCGCGGCCTCCCAGCCGCCGGAGGCGTCGACGTCGGGGCCGGCGACGAGAACGGGGTTGGTCGCGGCGTCGAGGCGCGCGGCCAGGGCGGCGACGACCTCGGGGTCGGCGACAGCGCGGCCGCTGACCTGGCGGGCGATCGCGGCGCTGGCGTCGGCCTCGTCGACCTCGGCGTCCCAGTCGTCCATCGGCACCGAGACGAAGACGGGCCCGCGTGGCGCCAGGCCGGCGAGGTGGGCGCCGTGGGCGAGGGCCAGCGGCACGTCCTCGGCCCGCGGCGGCTCGTAGGACCACTTGACCAGCGGGTGCGGCATCCGGGTCGCTTCGCGGTTCGTCAGGTTGGCCTGCAGGGTGATCTGGGCGCGGGTCTGCTGGCCGGCGGTGACCAGTAGCGGCGAGTGGTTGGCCTGGGCGTTGAAGATCGCCCCCATCGCGTTGCCGACCCCAGGCGCGGTGTGGAGGTTGACGACCGTGGTGCGGCCCGAAGCCTGGGCGAAGCCGTCGGCCATCCCGACCACGACCCCCTCGTGCAGACCGAGCACGTAACGGAAGTCAGGCGGAAAGTCACGAAGCATCGGCAGCTCGGTCGAGCCGGGGTTCCCGAACACCGTCGTCATCCCCCGCTCCCTGAACAGCTCGAAAGTCGCCTCCCGGACCGTCGGCATGGGCAAGACCCTATTCGGCGCTCAAGGGCTGGCGCTGCGATCCGATTGCTGAGAGATGGGAAAACGGATCTCGGTAGCCGCTCTCGCGTTCGCCTCACTGGCGCCGCTGCTGCTCTGCCTCGGCGTGGCAAGGGCGGCCGCCGCGACGCCCGCCTCCCTGGCGCCGCCCAGCGCGCCGCCAGCGGTGACGCGGATCGTCAAAGCGCCCGGTGAACTGGTGCCGATCCCGGCCTCGATCCCGCACGAAGCCGGCGACGTGGTCGACAGCCGCATCGTCCCCGACCTGCGCTGGATCTCCCAGCGCTACCCGATCTACGTAACCGACGGCTATTCGGGGCCGCTGCCGAACGGCGAACACGTCGGCTGCGACGAATGCCACGCGGGCAGCTCCGACCACTACAACGGCCTCGCCGTCGACCTCGTCCCCGCTGAACCGAGCTCGACCTGCGACTCGCACTGGACGGCGATAACCGCGCTCGCGCTTTGGGCCGAGCCGCTGCAGAACGAGCCGGTGCCGCCGTTCCGTTGGGTCGGCTATGAAGGCGACGCCGGCCACGGCTGCGGCAACCACCTCCACCTCTCCTGGAACCACGCGCCGGCGCCGCGCTTCACGCTCGCCGAATGGGTCGAAGTCTTCCCCGTCGGTCCGCTGCTGGAAACCGCGCGCGGCAAGCGCAAGGCGCCGAAGAAGCCCGCCGGGCCGGCCGGCGGCGTCAACCAGGAGACGACCGGCGGCGTCTCCTCGCACGGCTCAGGTGCCAGCGGCGGCGGCGGCTTTCACGACTGAGCCCTCCCCAGCGTCTCCCTAGGATGGGCGGCCGATGCGCTTCGCCCGCACCAGCCTCGGCCTCGCCCTCGTCGCCGCACTCGCCGCGCTCGCCGGCTGCGGCGGCAGCAGCGACGAGTCGACGCCGGCCGCCTGCTTCGAAGGCGCGGGCGCATACGAAAAGGCCCTCGCCGCTGCCCCCGACAAGGTCGAAGTCGGCGGCGGGACCCTGATCAGCGAATGCCTGACCCGCAACCAGGAGGGCGGCGAGCTGGCCCAGGTCGGCGAAGCGCTGGTCGAGGCAGCGACCCGGCTCGACGCCGAAGCGCGCCAGGACCCCGGCGGCCAGGCGAACCTCGAGCTCGGTTACCTGCTCGGCGCCGTCCAGCGCGGCAGTGAGGAGACCGAAGGCATCCACACCGACCTGATGCGCCGGCTCGAGGTCGCGGCGCAGTTCGCGCCCGGCAAGCAGCCGCTGCCGCCCGAGTTCCAGGCCGCGTACAAGCGCGGCTTCGACGCCGGCAGCGAAACCGGCTAGATCGTCTAAGCTGCCCGCGACTCACGGCGTGGGGAACTCCGGTGTGAATCCGGGGCTGACGCGCAGCGGTGTGGGTGACGACTGACGCCCCTCCTCGGCCTCACCAGCCGCGGTCGGCTACTGGCGCGCTAGCTGGTCTCCAGCAGCGCGTCGGCGTGGTCCGCGTTGAGGTGGGCGATCGCGGCCTCGGCGCCGCGGCTGACGGGGTCGTCGGGCTCACGGCGGCGCCGGTATACGCTTCTATGAGGGTCACCTAATTCCGGCCGAGGAATACCCTCCCTGTCCCCGCGTTTTCGGCGGCTCCCTGTACGCCGAAGCGCCACGAAGACTTCCCGAACCAATGGAGGCAGCAAACCGTATGGAGGCCGCGAGCGTGACCGAGCAGCTCTGGGGTGGCGAGACCACCAAAGCCGTCGACAACTTCCCCGTATCCGGCGAGCAGGTGCCGGTCTCGGTCGTGCGCTGGCTCGGCCGGATCAAGGGCGCCGCGGCGGAGGTGAACGGTGAGCTCGGCAACCTCGACAAGGAGCTGGCAGAGCGGATCGCCGCCGCCGGCAAGGCGGTCGGGGCCGGCGAGCACGACGATCAGTTCCCGGTCGACGTCTTCCAGACCGGCTCCGGGACCTCCTCGAACATGAACGCCAACGAGGTGATCGCCAACCTGGCCGGCGACGAGGCCCATCCCAACGACCACGTCAACATGGGCCAGTCCTCCAACGACGTTTTCCCCAGCGCGGTCCATCTGGCGGCGCTCGACGAGGTGACCCACGACCTGCTGCCGGCGATGGGGGCGCTCGAGGGGGCACTGGAAGAGAAGGCAAAGCGCTTCGCCGACGTGGTCAAGGCCGGCAGGACCCACCTGATGGACGCGGTCCCGGTCACCCTCGGCCAGGAGTTCGGCGGCTACGCCGCGCAGGTGCGGCTCGGGGTCCAGCGGGTCGAAGGGACGCTGCGGCGGGTCGGCCAGATCCCGCTCGGCGGCACCGCCACCGGCACCGGGCTCAACACCCACCCCGAGTTCGCGGCGCGGGTGCGGGAGAAGCTCGGCGCCGAGACCGGCCTGGCGATCTCGGCTCCGCTCGACGCCTTCGAGGCGCAGGGCAACCGCGACGCGCTGGTCGAGCTCTCGGGTGCGCTCAAGGTCTACGCGGTCTCACTCAACAAGATCGCCAACGACCTGGCGCTGATGGGCTCCGGGCCGCGCGCTGGCCTCGCCGAGCTGCGGCTGCCGGAGCTACAGAAGGGCTCTTCGATCATGCCGGGCAAGGTCAATCCGGTGATCCCCGAGGTGGTGATCCAGGTCGCCGCCCAGGTGATCGGCAACGACACGGCGATCACGATCGGCGGCATGCAGGGCCAGTTCGAGCTCAACGTGCGGATCCCGCTGATCGCCCGCAACCTGCTCGGCTCGATCAAGCTGCTCGCCTCGGCCTCGCGCCTGCTGGACGAGAAGTGCGTCCGCGGCCTCGAGGCGAACGAAGAGATGACCGAGCGCCACGCCGAGGCGACCCTCGCCACCGCGACCGCGCTCAACCCGCACATCGGCTACGACCGCGCCGCCGACATCGTCAAGGAGGCGGCGACCTCCGGCCGCTCGCTGCGCGAGGTCGCGCTCGAGCAGGGCGTCTCGGTCGAGACCCTCGACGAGGCGCTCGACCACCGCCGCATGGCCCGCCCGCACGAGTAGCGGGCGGTTAGCGCTGGGCGTCCCTGCCGGGGCCGCCAGAGAGGACGTCTTTGCCGGGGCCGCCGAGCAGGCGGTCGGCGCCGGCTTGGCCGAGCAGCTTGTCGCGGCCGGGACCACCGAGCAGGCGGTCGGCTCCGCCATCGCCGAGCAGGTAGTCAGCGCCGCGACCGCCGACCACGAGGTCCTTGCCGGCGCCGGCACAGACCAGGTCGTTGCCGCCAAGCGAGCGGATCACGTCGTCGCCGCCGAGGGCGGCGATCACGTCGCGCTTAGCGGTTCCCTTGATCCGGTCCTTGCTGCCGCCACCGACGATCGTCGCTACCACGCCGTTGCAGCGCGTCGGCTTCTCCGGGGGAAGGGGTGGCGAGCCGGGCGGCGAGCCGGGCACCCCGGCGTCCGGGTAGGCGGTGCTGAAGCGGGCCAGGCCGATGGAATTGGCGCCGGCTGAGGCCACGGCCGTGCCGGCGAGGACGTAGCGCCCCGCGGCGTCGATCGCGACGCCGCGGCCGGAGGCGTTCGAGGCAAGGAAGTCCTCGCGAACCAGGCCGCCGGTGCCGAAGCTCTGGTCCGGTTCGCCGGCGGCGGTGTAGCGGAGCAGCGCAGCGTCCTGCGCGAGCGGATTGCCAGCCAAGCCGGCGACGACGATGCGCTCCGCCCGATCGACCGCGACCGCGGTCGCGGAGAGGTAGCCCTGAACGGCCGTGGTCGTCCTGCCGTCGCCGCCGCCGAAGCTCGGGTCGGGGGTGCCGCCTGGAAGCAGGCGGCCGACGTCGGCGACGTAGGAGGAGGCCGAGCCCGACTGACCCACAACGACGATCCTGCCGCTGCCGTCGAGCACCAGGTCGTCCATTTCCTCCTGAGGCAGGTCGCCGAAGTCGAGCGTTGCCTCGCCGCCGCTGCCAAAACCGAGGTCGAAGCCGCCGTTGTCGAGCAGCCGGGCCACAGCGAACTCCCCTTCGCTGCCGGTGACGGTGGCCGCGGAGCCGCCGACGACGATGCGACCGGCGCCATCGATCGCCAGGCCGGCCGCCAAGGCATCACTTCTGCCGGGGAAGCTGACGAGGAGGGTGCCGTCACCATCGAAGCTCGGATCGGGCAGGCCGGCCGCGGTGAAGCGGACCAGCCCCATCCTCGAGACCGACGGAGCCCCCGGGGCGACCGCTTGGCCGGCTAGGAGCACCCGGTCCTGGGCGTCGACCGCAACCGCCCGGCCGATGTCTACGCCCGCCCCCGGCAGGTCGAGCGATACCACCCCGTCACCGCCGCCGAAGCTCGCGTCGACGATTCCTTCCGGCAGGTAGCGCGCGGCGGCGAAATCGAAGCCGGTTACGGAAGAGAAGACGTCGCCGCCGACGACGATTCGCCCGGCCGAGTCAATCGCGACCGAATTCGCACTGGACGAGCCGCTGGACCACGGGATGAGGTCGAAGCCGTCGCCACTGAACGATCTGTCGAGCTCGCCATTTGGCAGGAAGCGAGCGATCTCGGCCCGCTGGGGTGCCGGGCCTTTCGGATCCAGGGCCACGCCGACGACGACTAGTCGGCCAGCCGGATCAATCGCGACGTCGGAGGCGCTGTCGCCGAACGCAGTGAGAGCGGCGACCGCGCGGCCGTCGCCGTCGAAGCTCGGGTCGAGGGCACCGTCGGCGGCGAGGGCGGTCCCGGCGAGCAGGCATAGCGGCGCGATCGCCGCCGATAGCGGCAGCAGCCACTGGCGCGGACGGACAAAGCGCACGACCGCAAAGGTCGCACATTCGGCCGCACTGCGCCAGCGACGCCAGCTCAACCCTGCAGCGTCACGAACCGCTCCTCGGTCAGCTCGTGGACGGCGAAGGCCGGGCCCTCGCGGGTGTTGCCGGAGTCCTTGATCCCGCCGTAGGGCTGCTGGTCGGCGCGGAAGGTCGGCACCTCGTTGACGAGGACGCCACCGAACTCGAGGGTCTTGCCCGCCTGCAGCGCCCTGCCGAGGTCGCGGGTAAAGACGCCCGCCTGGAGGCCGAACTTGGAGTCGTTGGCCAGCTCCAGCGCCTGCTCGAAAGAAGAGAAGGTGTCGAGCGTCGCCGCCGGGCCGAAGACCTCCTCGCACCAGACCTTGGCCTCCCGCGGCGGCGCCTCGAGCAGGGTCGGGGCCAGGCAGCGGCCCTCGTCGAGGAGCTCGCCGCCGGTCAGGAGCTTGGCGCCCGCCGCGAGCGCCTCGTCGATCCACCCCTTCACGCGGTCGCGGTCGCCGGCGCTGATCAAGGGGCCGACGTCGGTCTCGGGGTCGAGCGGGTCGCCGACCGTGAGCGCCTCGGTGTTGGCGAGGAGGCGGGCCTTGAAACGCTCGGCGATCTCGGTGTGGACGAGGATCCGCTGGATCGAGATGCAGCTCTGGCCGGCGTGGCTGAAGGCGTGGAGGCTGGCCTTGTCGGCCGCGGTCTCCCAGTCGCCGGAGGAGTCGACGATCAGCGGCGCGTTGGAGCCGAGCTCGAGGTTGACCTTCTTGTGGGGGACCCGGGAGCGGATCCCCCAGCCGACCGGGGCCGAGCCGGTGAAGGTGATCGCCCGGGTCAGGGGGTGCTCGACTATCGCCCCTCCGACCACAGAGCCGGGGCCCGGGATCACCGAGAGCCAGCCGTCCGGCAGCCCCGCCTCCCCCAGGATCGCCGCCAGCTTCAGCGCCGAGATCGGCGTCTGGCCGGCGGGCTTCAGGACGATCGCGTTGCCGGCGGCGAGCGCCGGCCCGAGCTTGTGGGCGACGAGGTTCAAGGGAAAGTTGAAGGGGCTGATCGCGCCGACCACCCCGTAGGGCACTCGCAGCATCACCCCGAGCTTGCCGGCGCCCGCCGCCGAGGCCTCCATCGGCACCGTACCGCCGGTCAGCTTGCGCGCCTCGACCGAGCTGAAGGTCAGCGTCTCGGCGCAGCGCTCGGCCTCGACCCTGGCGCTCTTCAGCGGCTTGCCGGCCTCGGCGGCGATCGCCAGCGCCAGCTCCTCGCGGCGCTCGGCGACGATTGCGGCGGCGCGATCGAGCACCGCGGCCCGCTCGTGCTGGGGGAAGCCGGCGGCGGTGTAGGCCCGGTGGGCGGCCTCGATCGCCGCCTCGATGAGCGCCGCGTCTCCCTGTGCGACGCGCCCGACCGACGAGCCGTCGTAGGGGCTCCTGACCTCGGCCCACTCGCCGGTGTCTCGCCACTGGCCGGCGAACAGCAGCTCGTGGTCGGTTACCTGGACGGTCTGGGTGGCCATCGTTCGCTCCTCCTGATGAATCAAGTCGGGGTGTACAACCAGACTAGACACCCGCACGTGCAGGCCGCTACTCCGTGGCGTTGAATCTGTTGCCGCAGGTATGCCATTGCGTCGAGCGACGATCCGAGCGGTGATGGCGGCGGCCCTGGCGGCCGCCGCGCTCGCCTGGGCGGCGGCCGGCGCCGACGCCGCGGTCAAATGGATCGTCCACGGGCGTGGCTTCGGCCACGGGGTCGGGATGAGCGCCTACGGCGCCTACGGCTACGCCCTCCAGGGAGCCGGCTACAAAGCGATCCTCGGCCACTATTACCCCGGCACCACGCTCGGGACCCTGGAAGCGCCGCAGGTGGTCCGCGTCCTGCTCGGCACCGCGCCGGGCGACGTCGGCTTCAGCGGCGCGACGGGCGCCTGCCGGACCCAGCTCGACCCGACCCGCTCCTATCAGGCGCACCGGGTCGGCGACACGGTGCGGCTGCGCACCTCCGGCGGCAAACCACTCGCCAACTGCGGCAAGACCCTGCGCGCCGCCGGCCCCGGCACGGTCGCGATCGCCGGCTATGGCACCTACCGCGGCGCCTTCGAGGCGGTGCCGGAAGGCGACAGCTCGCTCAACGTCGTCAACGCGCTCGCCGTCGACCAGTACGTCAAAGGGGTGATCCCCAACGAGTCGCCGCCCTCCTGGCCGCCGGCCGAGCTGAAGGCGCAGGCGGTCGCCTCGCGCTCCTTCGCGCTCAGCTCGGGCCGCGACGGCAACGGGTTCGACCTCTACTCCGACACCCGCAGCCAGGTCTACAAGGGCCTCGAAAGCGAGTACACGACCACCAACGAAGCTGCTGACGCGACCCGTGGCCAGGTCCTGATGTACGAAGGGCAGGTCGCCCAGACCCTGTTCTCGGCCTGCTCGGGAGGCAAAACCGAGAGCATCAAGAACGTCTTCGGGACCGCGATCCCCTACCTGGTCGGAGTTCCGGATCCCTACGACTCCGCCTGTCCGCTGCACACCTGGACGCTCGAATTCAGCGGGCCCGAGATCAGCTCTCGGCTCGCCGGCCTGATCGACGGCAAGCTGAAACAGGTGGTGATCACCAAGACCGGCTATTCGCCGCGGATCATCGAAGCGAAGCTGGTCGGGACCGGGGGCGTGACCAGCGCCACCGGCGAACAGCTCGAGGTCGCGCTGGGCGGCTACTCGACCTGGATGACTTTCCAGAAGGTCGTCGCCGGCGAAGGCTGAGTTGCGGCTAGACCGCGGCGGGCTCGGCGACGCCGACCGGCTCACTCGGCGGCGGCGAGGGCGGCGCGCTGCGGCCGAGCGTCTTCGGCACCAGCAGCCCAGCGCCGAAGCAGAGCGCCAGGAACCCCGTCGCCATCCAGTAGGACTCGGTGAAGCCGGTGACGGTCGGCAAGCCGCTGGCGGCGACGTTGGAGGCGATGAAGGTCGCCGAGAGCTGGCCGCCGAGGGCGCCGCCGAGCGTACGCATCACCGTGTTGACGCCGGTGGCGACGCCGGTCTGCTCGGGCGAGACCGCCTGCACGACCAGGTTGCCGAGCGCCGCGAAGGCGAGGCCGATCCCGACCCCGAGCAGCGCCGCGGAGGTGAGCATCTGCCAGGGGTGGTCGTGGGCGAGCGCGAGCAGGAGGAAGGAGGCGAAGGTGAAGGCGGTGCCGACGAGCAGCGCCCAGCGCGAGCCGAAGCGGGCCGAGATCCGTCCCGCCCAGAGACCGAGCAGCGTCATCCCCACCGTCGACGGCAGCAGGTAGAGGCCGGAGACGAAGACCGAGGCGCCGAAGCCGAAGCCGGTGCTGGTCGGCAGCTGCGCGAACTGCGGCAGGATGATGAACGACGCGTACATCCCGCCACCGAGCAGGAAGGCGGCGGCGTTGGCCGTCCAGACGCCGCGGATCCGCATCATCGTCATGTCGATCAGCGGCGTCGAGCTGCGCACCTCGACCGCGATCCAGGCGGCGATCACGGCGAAGCCGAAGGCGCCGACGAGCAGGGTCTTCGCCCCACCCCACCCCCAGACCGTCGTCTCGCTGACCGCCAGCAGCACCGCCGAGACTCCGATCGTCATCAGCGCCGCCGCCAGCCAGTTGACCCGTCCCGGGGTCCGCACCGGCGATTCCGGCACCAGCTTCCAGGTCAGGAGCGCCGCGACGACGGTGGTGATCAGCGGGATCCAGAACAGCCAGTGGAAGTCGAGGTGCTCGACGATCAGGCCCGCCAGCACGATTCCCAGGCCGCCGCCGACCCCGAGGATGGCCGAGAGCAGGCCGATCCCGCCGGCGACTTTCTCCCGCGGGAACTCGTCGCGGACGATCCCGAAGGCGAGCGGGAAGATGCCGCCGGCCACTCCCTGGATGAAGCGAGCCGCGATCTGCAGCGCCAGGGTCGTCGCGAGGGCCGAGATCAGGGTGCGCCGAAGGCGAGGACGACGAGCGTCCACAGCAGCAGCCGCTCCTTCCCGTACATGTCGCCGAGCCGGCCGATGATCGCGGTACCGACCGAGGCTGCGAGCAGGTAGCCGGTCAGCAGCCAGGTGATCCCAGTCTCGTCGGTGCCGAGCTCGCGCATCATCGTCGGCAACGCCGGAATCACCATCGAGCTGAGGATCGCGAAGGAGAGGCCGCCGAGCGCGAGAACGGCGAGGGTGACGTTCGGGTGGGTGCGCTGGCTGCTCTCCGACGACATCCCGCGTTACAGTAGCGGAATGGGCATTCCGCCCGAGACTCAGTCTCCAATTGCACCCGCTTGGGGGGCGCTCGACGCCGGCGCCAAACGCCGGCTGCTGGCGGTGAGCCACGAAGTCTTCGCCCGCGACGGCCTCGACGCACCGATGCCGGCCCTGGCCGCGGCGGCAGGGATTGGAGTCGGCAGCCTCTACCGCCAGTTCCCCTCCAAGCACGAGCTGCTGAGCGCCCTGGTGATCGAGCGCCTCGAGGAGGTGATCGCCGACGCCGAGGCGGCCCTGGCCAGCGATGCCGGCCCCTGGGCGGCGCTGACCGCCTTCCTCTGGGATCACTCCGAGCGCGCGGTCGGCGACGACGTCCTCGCCGAGGCGATCGCCGCCCTGCAGGTGGACCCCGCGGTGAAACGGGTCCGGACCCGCTCGACCGCGGCGCTGCAGCGGCTGCTCAACGCCGCCAAGGTCGAGGGCGAGGTCCGCGAGGACGCGACCGCGCTCGACCTGCGGCTGATCTTCGCCGCCGTCCGCGCCGCCGAGCAGGTCGAGGCCGGCGCCTGGCGCCGCGCCCTCGAGCTCGGCATCGACTCCCTCGCCCGCCGCCGCCAGCCCCGTTCGCTTTTTCTACCTCGAATGAGGGAGAAATAGCGAACGGTTAGCCGTCGGGGAAGGGCTGGATCGGGATGCCGTGGTTGGTCTCGCGCATGCCGAGCTCGTAGGCGCCGCCGGCGGGCAGGGTTAGCTCGCGGGGCGGCAGGCCGGGCTGTTCGACGGTCAGCTCGAGGTCGGCGACCGAGCAGTTGACGGTGTTGTGCTCGGGGCCCTTGGGGTCGGCGTAGACCCAGCCGACGAAGTCCTTCTCCGGGGCCGCGATACGGCCGTGGACGGCGATGTCCTTGCCGGGCAACATGAAGGAGCAGACCGAGGGCGACTCCTCGATCCGCGCCGAGCCGATCGCGCCGAGGCCGCCGAGCCGGTGCGGAATGCCGTCGAGGACCAGCATCCCCGAGGGCAGCCAGGGGCTGACCCGCGAGCCGAGCTTGATCCGGGCAGCGCCGGCATCGAAGTAGGTGCCGGGGGCGTCGGCGAAGCCGGTGCCCTCGAGCCAGATCCAGCGCTCGGCGTGCTCTGAGCCCCAGTTGTGGCCGATCATCCCCGGCCAACCCGCCAGCTCGATCGATTCGTCGTCGACTTCGAGCCGGCCCTCGAAGCGGGCGTCGGGCAGCGGCGCGACGAACTTGGTCCGCGGCAGCGGCGCCTCGTAGAGCCAGTCGGCCGGCAGGTACTTGGCGGCCTCGCGGTTGCCGTCGAAGGTCAGCGACCAGGCGGCGGTCAGCGCCTCGGTGTCGACCGACCCCTCGGCCTCCTCCGGGCCGATCTCGGCGTCGGCGACCCGGATCCAGGAGCCGGCCGGCACCGACAGTCCAGCTTGGGCCGCGACCGTCACCTTGGTCGCCCGCGGTCCCGCGGCGCTGCGGTCGAAGAGGGTGAACCAGATCGAGCCGGTCGGCTCGGCGCCGGGCCGCTTGTGAACGGTGTGCCGGATCCAGATGCCGACGCCGCCGTCGGGCCGGCAGGCCTTGATGTAGAAGCTCTCGTAGTGGCCCGCCTTGGCGGCGACCTGCGGGAAACGCGCCCGTTCCTCCATGGCGAGAGCCTAGACGCGAATGGCGCGAAAGTCGCCGACAGCGCTACTTTGGCGCCATGCGCATCTTCTTGGCCGGTGCGAGCGGGGCGATCGGGCGCCAGCTGGTGCCGCTGCTGGTCGCCGACGGGCATGTCGTCGCCGGGACGACCCGCAGCGAGTCGAAGGCGAGGATGCTGCGCGAGCTCGGGGCCGAGCCGGTCGTGCTCGACGTCTACGACGCCGAGGCGCTGCGCGACGCGGTCGTCGCCTTCGGTCCCGACCTGGTCATGCACCAGCTCACCGACCTGCCCGACGACGTCGCCGAGCTGGCGGGGTCGGCGGCCGCCAACGCGCGGATGCGCGAAGAGGGCACCACCAACCTGATCGCCGCCGCGCGGGCCGCGGGTGCCGAGCGCTTCCTCGCCCAGAGCATCGCCTGGGTCCCGCAGGGCGCCCCCGAGTCGCGCGAACGCCACGAGCGCCAGGTGCTCGATTACGGCGGCGTCGTCCTCCGCTACGGGATGTTCTACGGCCCCGGCACCTACCACGAGGACGGCCGGCCCGAGGCCGACGGCTCGCCGCGGATCGAGGTCGGCGAGGCCGCACGTCGGACCCTGGAGCACCTCGAAGCGCCGAGCGGCGTGGTCGAGCTCGTCGAGTAAGCCTGCAGAGGGGCTCTACACCTTGATGGTTATGACGTCGCCGTCCTGGACGAGATAGTCGCGACCCTCGATTCGCAGCACGCCTTTCTCGCGCGCGGCGACGTAGCCGCCGGCGTCGACCAGCTGCTGCCAGCCGATCACTTCGGCTTTGATGAACGCTTCCATGATCTCGGTGTGGATCGTGCCGGCCGCTTCGAGGGCGGTGGCGCCGCGGCGCAGCGGCCGGGCGACGGCTTCCTTGTCCTCACCGGCGGTGAAGAAGGTGAGTAGCTCGAGCAGGTCGTAGGCGGCGCGGACGAGGCGGGCGAGGCCGGAGCCCTCGACGCCGTAGGACTCGCGCATTTCCTCGGCTTCCTCGGGGTCGAGCTCGGCCAGCTCGCCCTCGATCCGGGCGCTGACCGCGACCATCCCGGCGCCGACCGCGGCGGCGTGGGAGCGGACTCCTTCTGGCGCCTCGGAGTCGCCCTCGTCGACGTTGGCGACATAGAGGATCGGCTTCGAGGTCAGCGCCTGCAGGTTGCGGGCCGCGTCGGGGGCGGCGGCGGGGACCGGGATCGAGCGGGCGGGTTTGCCGGCGGCGAGCGCCTCGTGGACCGCCTGCAGCCAGCCGTGCTCGGCGATCGCCTCGGGGTCTCCCGACTTCGCGCCCTTGCCGACCCGGCCCAGGCGGCGCTCGACCTGCTCGAAGTCGGCCAGCACCAGCTCGGTCTCGATCGTTTCGATATCGGCGAGCGGGTCGACGCGGCCGTCGGGGTGCGGCACGTCGGATTCGGTGTGGCAGCGGACGACGTGGCAGATCGCGTCGGTCTCGCGGATCGAGGCGAGGAACTGGTTGCCGAGCCCCTCCCCTTCCGAGGCGCCTTTGACCAGGCCGGCGATGTCGTGGAAGTCGATCGTCGCCGGCACCAGCTCGGAGCTACGGACCGTCTCGGCCACCGCCTCGAGCCGCTCGTCCGGCACCTGCGCCACCGCCACGTTCGGCTCGATCGTCGTGAACGGGTAGTCGCCGGTCTGGGCGCCGCCCTTGGTCAGCGCGTTGAAGAGAGTCGACTTGCCCGCGTTGGGCAGCCCGACGATTCCCACCTTCATAGGGAGAGGGGCACCAGAAGGCCGGCGGCGACGCCGAGCAGGGCGCCGGCGAGGACATCGGACGGGTAGTGCATGCCGAGATAGGGGCGGCCGAGCGAGATCACCGCGGCGACCAGGAAGGCGGCGGCGGTCGCGGGGTCGACCCGGAACATCGCGGTCGCCACCGCGAAGGAGGAGAAGGCGTGGGCGGAGGGGAAGCTGAGCGAGCTCGGCGCGCCGCCGAGCGGCGGCAGCCCGTCGAGCACCGGCCGCGGCCGCCGCACCGCCAGCTTGATCAGGTAGTTGAAGCCGATGCAAAGTGGGCCCAGTACCGCGCAGATCAGCCACGCCTCGTGCCGGTCCCAGTCGAGGATCGCGAGGACGACATTGAGGATCACCCAGACGAGGGCGTTGTTGCCGGCCTTGCCGAGCGCCACCGCGGCTGACTCGAGGCCGGGCGAGTGGCCGCGGGTCCGCATCGCCCGCAGCAGTCTCAGGTCGACGTTCTCAGCGGCCATCAGTCGACCGAGCCTGGTCCGTGGTCCTCTTCGCGGCGCCGCGCCGCGTCGATCGTCTCCTGCGCCTCGGCGCGGTGGCGCCAGCCGTCGGTCTCGACCGGCTTGCCTTCGAGTTCCTTGTAGACGTTGAAGAAGTGCTCGACTTCGATCAGCAGCTGCGGCGGCAGGTCGTCGAGGTCCTCGACCGCTGACCAGCCGGGGTCGCGCAGCGGCACGCAGACGACCTTGTCGTCGGGCCCCGCCTCGTCGTGCATCTTCAGCAGCCCGACCGGCTTGACCGGGACCACACAGCCCGGGAAGGTCGGCTCGGAGACGCAGACGAGGCAGTCGAGCGGGTCGCCGTCCTCGCCCAGGTGCCCCATCAGGAACCCGTAGTCGACCGGGTAGACGGTCGAGGAGGAGAGGAAGCGGTCGAGGACCACGTGGCCGGAGGCGGGGTCCCACTCGTACTTGTTGCGACTCCCCTTGGGGATCTCGATCAGGGCGAGGAGCTGCTCGTCGGCGGTCGAGTGGCGTTCCATCGGCGGCGGATCATTTCAGGCGGCGCCCGCCGAGCAGGGTCCGAGCGGCGCTACTCGAGGGCGGCGGCGGGCTGGCCGTGGCGGGCCGGTGGTTTCTCGCCACGGGCTTTCAGCGCCATCGCCAGAGCCGGGATGAAAGCCAGCGCCAAAAGGATCGCGGCCCAGACGAAGGTCTGCGCGAAAGCTTCGGCCAGCGGTTCGGCGGCCTGCGCCTGCTGGGTGGGGTTGAGTCCGTGGATCGCGTTGAAGCCGCTTTCGCCGCTCGGGATGGCGATGCCGGCGCTGGCCAGGTTGGTGCCGATCGCGGTCGAGAGCAGGACGGTGAGGACCGCGGTGCCGATCGAGGCGCCGGACTGGCGGATGATGTTCATCGCGGTCGAGGTGCGGGCGATCGCCGCGGCGGGAACCGCCTGCAGCGCCGCGGTCATCGTCGGCATCATCGAGAAGCCCATCCCAAGGCCGAGCACGAAGGAGAACGAGCAGAGCAGGACGTAGGAGGTGTGGGAGGTGACGAAGGCGAAGGGGAGGATCCCGATGACCAGCAGCGGGATGCCCATCGCAGGCCATTTGCTCGGCCCGTAGCGGTCGGTCAGTTTGCCGGCGAGCGGCATCGTGATCATCGCTCCCAGCCCCTGCGGCACCAGCAGCAGGCCCGATTCGAGCGCCGTCGCACCGCGGACCGTCTGGTAGTAGAGCGGGATCAGCAGCAGGGCGCCGAAGAAGGCGATCGCGAACAGCATGAAGGTGACCGCCGAGGCGCCGGCCCGGGTGTGGGTGAAGGTGCGGATGTCGATCAGCGGCGCCTCGGCCCGCCAGCTGTGCCAGAAGAAGGCGGCGATAGCGACCGCGCCGACGAGGATCGGCAGCCACGACTTGGTGGCGCCGAAGCCGTCGCTCGAGGACTCGGCGAGGCCGAAGATCAGGGCGGTCAGGCCCGGTGAGAGCAGCGCCATCCCGAGCCAGTCGAGCTTGTGGGCGGGCTGCGGCTCGTCGCGCTCGAGGACCCTCAACGCCAGGGCGATCGCGATGATCCCGATCGGCACGTTGATGAAGAAGATCCAGCGCCAGGAGACGTCGTCGACCAGCCAGCCGCCGAGGATCGGGCCGAGGATCGGCGCCACCAGCATCGGCACGCCGAGGACGCCCATCACCCGGCCGATCCGCGCCGGACCGGCCTTCTTGGTCATGATCGTCATCACCGCCGGCATGATCATTCCGCCGCCGATCCCCTGCAGGACGCGGAAGGCGATCAGTGAGCCGGCCGACCAGGCGAGACCCGAGAGGATCGAGCCGAGCATGAAGAGGACCAGCGACCAGATGTAGATCCGCTTGGTGCCGAAGCGATCGGCGGCCCAGCCGGTCACCGGGATCACCGCCGCAAGCGCCAGCGTGTAGCCGGTGACGACCCACTGGATCGTGGTCAGCGAGCTGTCGAAGTCGATCGCCAGGCGGTCGATCGCGACGTTGATCACGGTGGTGTCGAGGATCGACATCACCGCGCCGAGCAGGACGACGGCGGCGACGATCCAGGTCGAGCGGTCGAGCCCTTCGTCGGCGGGAGCGGAGGCTGGATTCGAGGCTGCCGAGGACATCGCCGTACACCGTATCACTTTTGCGATACGCCGTACGGTCAGCTAGGCTTTTCCCAATGGCAAGCCAACTGGAGACCCCCTGGAACCGACCCGCCGAGTCCCGGTCCTCGGGTCTCAACCGCGAGGCGATCGTCGCCGCGGCGATCGAGATCGCCGACGAGGAGGGACTCGAGGCGGTCTCGATCCGGCGCATCGCGACCAAGCTCGAAACCCGGCCGATGAGCCTCTACACGTACATCGAGCACAAGGGCGAGCTGGTTGATCTGATGGTCGACGAGGCGATGGGCGAGACGCACCTGCCGGGCGAGGTGCCCGCGGACTGGCGCGAGGCGCTGCGCCAGATTGCCCACCGCAGCCGCGACGCGGCCCGCGCCCACCCGTGGATGATCGCCACCGCCTTCCGGCGGCCGCTGCTCGGCCCGAAAGCGCTCCGGCACGTCGACCAGTCGCTGGCCGCGGTCGCCTCCCTCGACCTCCCTTTCGAGCGCAAACGGGCGGTCCTGCTCTCGGTAGACACCTACACGCTCGGCCACGTCCGCTGGGAAATCCAGTCCCCCCACAGCAAGGCCCACCGCTGCGCGCACGGCCACGACGAGCTGCCGAGCATTGAGCAGGTGGACGCCTATCTGGCCGAGCAGGTGGCGAGCGGCGAGTACCCGCACCTGGCGGCAATCGCCACCAAGGAGCTCACCTACGCGGTCAAGTCGGAGACCTTCGACGCCGGCCTCGAGTGGCTGCTGGACGGGATCGCCGCCGAGGTCGCGCGCGGGACCTAGAACTAAGGCGCGAGGCGCTCGAGCACGACGCCGTCGGCGCCGACCGCGAGCACCGTCGGCACCACCGCCACCCCGTACTTGCGGGCGAGGTCGGGGCGCTCGCGGACGTCGATCGCGAACAGCGGCTCCGGTCCGGCGGCGAGCCGCCGCTCCCACTGCCGGCACTCGCCGCAGAGCGGGTGGGTGAACTCGACGTAGGCGCGACCGCCGAGGTCGATCGCCGGCAGGTCGGCGAGCTCGATCCGGCTTTGATGGCGCGGTGAGATCCCGCGCAGGCGGGCGCTCAGGCGGTAGATCTCGCAGCCGGTGCAGAAGCCGGTGACGGCGGCGAGCAGCGCCAGGGCCGCGACCAGGGAGCCGAGCACGATGCCGAGCGTCGGCGCCCCCAGCCACCATGCGGCCGCCGCTGCACCGAGGAAGGCGCAACCCATCATGTTGGCGAGGCGCGGCGGGCGCGAGTCCTCGAGCTCACCCTCGCCGAAGCGCGGCTGGACGATGGTGAAGTAGGCGACGCAGGTGAGGCACCAGCGGCGGCCCAGGGTGAGGCCGAGGAACAGCTGCAGGGAGAGCAGCGCCCAGAGGAGCGGCCAGCCGAACACCGCCCCGGCCAACGCGGCGACCCCGACGACCGCCTGGTTGAAGCGCGGCGCGCGGGCATCGATCACGTCGGTGTCGCGCCAGGGGTCGGCGGTTCGTTGCAGGGCCACGGTTCGAGTGTAGGCGGGAGGCTTTTCGCGCTTATATGGGCGCGTGCCCGATTACCCCACTCGCTACCTCGTCGCTCCCGACTCCTTCAAGGGCACTTTCGACGCAGCGGCGGTGGCGGCGGCAATCGGCGCGGGGCTCGAAGGGGCGGGCGCCGAGGCCGACCTCTGCCCGATCGCCGACGGCGGCGAGGGGACGATGGCGGCGCTGCTGGCGAAGCTCGGCGGGCGCCGGGTCGCGGCCGAGGTCCACGATCCGCTGCGGCGGCCGATCGTCGCCGAGTTCGCGCTGCTGGCCGGCGAGCGGACGGCGGTGGTCGAGGTCGCGGCGGCCAGCGGGTTGCCGCTGCTGGCGCCCGAGGAGCGGGACGCCGAGCGCGCCGACAGCTACGGGACCGGCGAGCTGATCGCGGCGGCGATCGCCGCCGGCGCCCGCAAGATCCTGGTCGCGGCGGGGGGATCCGCCTCGACCGACGGCGGGCGCGGCGCGATCGAGGCAATCGGCGGCCGCCGCGGGCTCGGCGACGCCGAGCTCGAAGTGCTCTGCGACGTCGAGACCCCCTACGAGGACGCGGCGCGGGTGTTCGGACCGCAGAAGGGCGCCGACGAGGCGGCGGTGGCGCGGCTCAGCGCACGGCTGCGCGAGTACGCCGACACTCTTCCCCGCGACCCGCGCGGGCTGCCGATGAGCGGCGGCGCCGGCGGACTTGCGGGCGGGCTCTACGGGGCGCTCGGGGCGCGGCTCCGCCCCGGCGCGTTGTTCATCCTGCGGCGCGCGGACTTCTCGCGGCGGCTGCGCGACGCCGACGCGGTGATCAGCGGCGAGGGCAAACTCGACGAGCAGAGCCTCGACGGCAAGGTGGTCGGCACGGTCGCCGAGCTCTGCGCCGCGGCCGGCAAGCCGCTGCACGTGATCGTCGCCGTCGATGCGCTCGACCCGGTCGTGGCCGCGAACGCGGGGATCGCCTCGGTGCGGACCGCGACCAGCCTCGGCGCGATCACCGCGATGGCACGGGCGATCGCGACGGACGGTGCCCGCGCCGCTACTTGAACTGGAAGCTGGTCAGGTCTTGGCTGAACGTCGGGTTGAAGATGACGCTTTCCAGGTCGATCGCGGCGGAGACGAAGGTCGGCGCGGTCGCGTTGCCATAGGGGACCAGCGGCGCCTGTTCCATCACTTCCCTGTCGACCTCGGCGTATTCGGCTTCCTGCTGAGCACCGAGCGGTTCGGTGGCGAGCTTTTCGATCTTCGCGCTGATCGCCGGGTCGGCGAAGCGGGCGAGGTTGGTCGCATTGGTCGGCGACAAGCTGTCTTCGGTCAGCATCGGCTGGAAGAAGGCGTTCGGGTTCGGGTATTCCGCCGACCAGGCAGCCCAGCCGGTGTCGAGGTCGGGGGTCGAGTCGTTGCCGATCACCGGGAAGTAGTTGTCGGCGTTGATGATCTTCAGCGTCACTTCGAAGCCGAGTTCTTCCAGCACCCCGCCGTAGTATTCGACCGCTTCGTTGTTTGGGCTTTCGTTGTCGCCCCAGACGGTGATCGCGCGGTCGCTCGGCTTTGCTTCGGCGATCAGCTTTTTCGCCGCCGCGAGATCGTGCGGGTAAAGGTCGAGCTTTTCGTAGCCCGGCATCCCCGGCGGCAGGACCTGCTGGGAGCCGATCAGCTGGCCGGCGTAGACCCGTTCCAGCGCCCGCCCGTCGAGCGCATGCGCGACCGCCTGCCGCACCTGCACGTCGTCGAACGGCGGCTGCGTCGTGTTGAGCCAGAAGAAGTAGGTGCTTGGCGTCGCGTTGACCTCGAGCTGGCTGCCCTCGAACCGTTCTTTGACGTCGGCGTAGCGGTCGGCGGCCGGCGCGTTGAGCATCCAGTCGGAGCGACCCGATTCGATGTCGTTGACCTGGGTCGAGGGGTTGCGGAGGACCTCGAAGTCGATCTTGTCGACGTGGCCGCTGGGGACGCTCGGCATCAGTTTGGCGTTGCCCTTCGCCCACTGCGGGTTGCGGGCCAGTTCCCAGCCGCGTCCCGGTTGCGATTTGACGATCGCGTAGGGGCCGGTGGCGGGCGGCGGATTCGGGGTCAGGTCCTCGGCCGGGGTCCCCGCCGGCAGCGGCGCCGCGGTCGGCAGCGCCAGCTCGTTGTCGAAGGTGCCGCGCGGTTTGACCAGGCGGATAGTGATCTCGCCGGTCTTGTCGTTCGTTTCGATCCCCGGGATGCCGCCCTGCTTGGTCTTCGCGAACTGCGCCGCGCCGACGATGTCTTCGTAGAACGGCGAGCCGGGCGAGTTGAGCCGGAAGACGCGTTCGATCGTCGCCCGGAAGTCGGAGGCCTTGACCGTTTCGCCGTTCGAGTAGCGCAGCCCCTTCTGCAGGGTCAGCTCGTAGGTGCGGCCGCCGTCGCTCACCTTCGGCATCGCCTTCGCCAGCCCAGGCACGACTTTGCCCCCCGCCTTGCCGCTCTCGTGGGCGTAGGTGAGCAGTGGGATGTAGGTGTTGTAGAAGGAGTTGAGGCTTTCGACCGAGAGGCCGAGGCTCGGGTCGAGGTAATCGGGGAAGGAGCCGACCGTCGCCTTCAGTGTGCCGCCGTCGCTCGCTTCCGAGCCGCCGTCGCTGCTCGAGTCAGAGCCGCAGGCGGACAGGATCAGGACAAGGGCCAGCGCCAGGGCGCAAACCGGAGCGAGAGCGAGCGATCTCGGGCGTCGGTAGAACACGCGTCCAGCCCATCGGCAGGGCCGTCGGCGAACTTGAATCCTGCTGTTCAGCCGCCGATCGAGTCGGCCGCGCGGGCGAGCGGCGGCTCGAGCTCGCGCAGCAGCTCTAGGTGACGGTGGGCCCAGGCGATCGCCAGGCCGGGCGGGACGCCGTCGTCGCCGGCGGCGCGTTCGAGCACCACCTCGCCGGCCACCGCCGCCGCGGGCAGCCGCTCCTCGGGCCGCGGCGCCGGCTCGGCGTCGGCGATCGCGACCGCCAGCGCCCGGAACCACTCGCCACGGGCG
>Ga0070667_100000377_pt1 | contig 48838 bp, 38 predicted proteins | sample KBSS33metaG_FD_64659 | JGI IMG/M metagenome (GOLD analysis project Ga0070667, IMG submission 64659) | Switchgrass rhizosphere microbial communities from Kellogg Biological Station, Michigan, USA - KBS S3-3 metaG | ecosystem: Host-associated > Plants > Roots > Rhizosphere > Soil ...
GCTGCGCCTTCCCCGAAGGCGAGCAGGGCCTGAACGTGGCGCGCCTGATCGGGCTCTTGGCTGACCTGCCGCTGTCGGTGGGCGGGATGACCGTCAACCGCTTCTGCGGATCGTCGATGAGCGCGATCCACATCGCCATGGGCCAGATCGCGATCGGCGCGGGCGAGGCGTATATCTGCGCTGGCGTCGAATCGATGAGCCGGGTGCCGATGATGGGCTTCAACCCGCTGCCCAATCCGGCGTTGGCGAAGAAGAGCGCCGCCTACATGTCGATGGGCGAGACGGCCGAGAACGTCGCCACCCAGTACCAGATCCCCCGCGCCGACCAGGAAGCGCTTGCCGTCGAAAGCCAGAAGCGCGCCGCCGCCGCACAGGGCGCCGGCAAGTTCGCCGACGAGATCGTGCCGATCGAGACCAAGGCCGGGCTGGTCAGCGAGGACGGCACGATCCGCGCGGACACCACTGCCGAAGCGCTCGCCAGCCTCAAGCCCGCGTTCGACGCCGCTGGCTCGGTGACTGCAGGCACGTCCTCGCCGCTGACCGACGGGGCCAGCGCGGTGCTAGTCACCACCGAGGAGTTCGCGCGCGCCAACGACCTGCCGATCCTGGCGCGCATCAAGTCGGTGGCGATCTCCGGCTGCGCGCCTGAAACGATGGGCCTGGGTCCGATCCTGTCGAGCCAGAAGGCACTCGAGCGAGCCGGCGTTTCGGCTGCCGATCTCGACGTGGTGGAACTGAACGAGGCCTTCGCCAGCCAGGCGCTCGCCTGCATCAAGGACCTCGGGCTCGACATCGCCAAGGTCAACATCGACGGCGGCGCCATCGCGCTCGGCCATCCGCTCGGCGCCACCGGCGCGCGCATCGTCGGCAAGGCTGCGTCGCTCCTGAAGCGCGAGGGCGGCAAGTACGCGCTCGCAACCCAGTGCATCGGCGGCGGGCAAGGCATCGCCACGGTTCTGGAGGCGGTGGACTGATGAGCGACACCATCCAGAAAGTCTGCGTGATCGGCGCCGGCACCATGGGCGCCGGCATCGCCGCCCAGGTCGCCAATGCCGGCATCCCGGTGCTGCTGCTCGACATCGTCCCCAAGGACGGTGCGAATCGCAACGCCATCGCCGAAGGGGCGGTGGCCAGGATGCTCAAGACCGATCCCGCGCCCTTCATGAGCAAGGCCGCGGCAAAACTGGTCGAGACCGGCAACATCGAGGACCACCTCGACCAAATCGCGGCGTGCGACTGGGTGATCGAGGCGGTGATCGAGCGGCTCGACATCAAGCAGGGCCTCTACGCCAGGCTAGAGGCGGTGAAGCGGCCCGGCACCGCAGTCTCGTCGAACACCTCGACGATACCCCTGGCGAACCTCGTCGAAGGGCGCACGGACGCGTTCAAGCGCGATTTCCTGATCACCCACTTCTTCAACCCGCCGCGCTACATGCGCCTGCTCGAAATCGTCACCGGTCCCGATACCGACGCTGCCGTCGCCGCGAAGGTCGAGCAGTTCGCCGACGTGGCGATGGGCAAGACCGTGGTCCACGCCAAGGACACGCCGGGCTTCATCGCCAACCGCATCGGCACCTACTGGATCCAGCTCGGCCTCAACGCCGCGTTCGACCAGGGGCTGACGGTCGAGCTGGCCGATGCGATCGCCGGCGCGCCGATGGGCGTGCCCAAGACCGGCATCTTCGGCCTCGTCGACCTCGTCGGGATCGACCTCATGCCGCATCTGCAGGCGAGCCTGACCGCGACGCTCGACAAGGGCGACGACTATCATCGCATCGCGCGTGAAATCCCGCTGATCACCAAGATGATCGGCGAGGGCTACACCGGCCGCAAGGGCAAGGGCGGGTTCTATCGCCTCAACAAGGAGGCAGGTCGTCGCAAGGAAACGATCGATCTTGCCACTGGCGAATACCGTCCCTCGATCAAGGCCGCCGGCCCGAGCGGCGCTGCCGCCAAGGGCGACTTGCGTGCGTTGATCGAGACCAAGGGCCCGATCGGCGACTACGCCTGGGCCGTCCTTGGCGGCACTCTCGCTTATGCCGCCAGCCTGGTGCCGTCCGCCGCGGCCGACGTGGTCGCGATCGATGACGCGATGAAGCTGGGTTACAACTGGAAGGCGGGCCCGTTCGAGATGATCGACAAGCTCGGCGCCGCCTGGCTCGCGCAGCGCCTCGAAGCCGAGGGCAAGCCGGTGCCCGAGCTGCTTCGGATCGCCGGCGACAAGCCGTTCTACCGAATCGAGGAGGGACGGCGCCAGTACCTCGACCTCGACGGCACCTACCGCGACGTCGTGCGTCCCGAGGGTGTGCTGCGGCTGGCGGACGTCAAGCTCGGGTCCAAGGCGCTGCTCAGGAACGGCTCGGCGGCGCTGTGGGACATCGGCGACGGCGTCGTCTGCCTCGAATTCACCGGCAAGATGAACGCGCTCGACGGCGACGTGATGACGCTGATCGTGCAGGCCATCCCCCTGGTCGCGGCCAAGTACAAGGCGCTGGTGGTCTACAACGATGCAGACAGCTTCTCGGCCGGTGCCAATCTCGGCCTGGCGCTGTTCGCGCTCAACATCGCGGCATGGAGCGAGATCGAGAAGCTCGTGGCCGGCGGCCAGATGGCCTACAAGGGGCTGAAATACGCCCCGTTCCCGGTGGTCGGCGCGCCGGCCGGCCTCGCGGTCGGCGGCGGCTGCGAGATCCTGCTCCACTGCGACGCGATCCAGGCGCATGCCGAGCTCTACACCGGCCTCGTAGAGTGCGGCGTGGGTCTGATCCCCGGCTGGGGCGGCAATGGCGAGATGCTCGATCGCTGGCAGAAGGCCAGAGGCATGCCCAAGGGCCCGATGCCGCCGGTCGCCAAGGTGTTCGAGACGGTCTCGACCGCCACCGTCTCCAAGTCTGCCGCCGAGGCCAGGGAACTCATGTTCCTGCGCCCCGAGGACGCGATCACGATGAACCGCGATCGCCTGCTCCACGACGCCAAGCAGAAGGCGCTCAGCCTGGTCGACGGCTACAAGGCGCCCGATGCGCCCAGTTACCGCCTGCCGGGCGAGAGCGGCCACGTCGCGCTCAACATGGCGGCGCAGGGCTTCCACAAGCAGGGCAAGGCGACCGACTACGACATGGTCGTCTCCGACGCCCTGGCAAACGTGCTGACCGGCGGCGAGGCCGACCTGGTCGATACGGTGAGCGAGCAGGAATTGCTCAAGCTGGAGCGCGAGACATTCATGCGGCTGGTGCGCGAACCGCGCTCGATCGCCAGGGTCGAGACGATGCTCGAGACGGGCAAGCCGCTGCGGAATTGAACGAGGAGATCGCCAGGGTCACTTCTTCCGATCGTCACCCCCCGCGCAGGCGGGGGCCATCTCCGGACCTCGCGTCGAACGAGGGCATCTGAGATGGTTTCCCGCCTCCGCGGGAATGACGAAGAGGGGAAGCTGGACCGGCGGCGCTCCCAAGGAGAGAGAAGACATGCAAGTCTACGAAGCGCCCTTGCGCGACATGAAGTTCGTGATCCATGAGCTCCACGCCGACCCCGTGCTCGGCGACGACGGCTTCGGCAATCTCGAGGCGCTCGCCGAGTTCACCCCCGACCTCGTCGATGCGGTGCTCGAGGAAGCGGCGAAGGTGGCGCAGGACGTGCTGCTGCCGCTCAATCGCAGCGGCGACATCGAAGGCTGCACGCTCGAGAACGGCGTCGTGCGCACGCCCCAGGGCTTCAAGGAAGCCTACGACATGTTCCGCGAAGGCGGCTGGTGCGCGCTCGCGTCCGACCCCGAGTGGGGCGGCCAGGGCCTGCCCGAGACGGTCAACAAGATGACCGAGGAGATGATCTGCTCGGCCAACCTGTCGTTCAGCCTCTACCCGGGTCTCACCCACGGCGGCACCACCGCGATCGAGGGCTATGCCAGCGATGCGCTCAAGCAGGCCTACCTGCCCAAGATGGTCTCGGGCGAATGGTCGGGGACGATGTGCCTGACCGAGCCGCACTGCGGCACCGATCTCGGCATGCTGCGCACCAAGGCCGAGCCGCAGCCGGACGGGTCCTACAAGCTGACCGGCGCCAAGATCTTCATCTCCGCGGGCGAGCACGACCTCACCGAGAACATCGTCCACCTCGTCCTCGCGCGGTTGCCCGATGCGCCGGCGGGGGTGAAGGGGATCAGCCTGTTCCTGGTACCCAAGTATCTGCCCAAGGACGATGGCACGCCCGGTCCGTCGAACGGTGTCTCGGTCGCCGCGATCGAGCACAAGATGGGCCTCAAGGCTTCGGCCACCTGCCAGCTGCTGTTCGAGCAGTCGACCGGCTGGCTGGTCGGCACGCCCAACAAGGGCATGGAGGCGATGTTCAAGATGATGAACACCGAGCGCGTTTCGGTGGGCATCCAGGGCCTGGGCATCGGCGAAGCGGCGTATCAGTCGGCCGTCTACTACGCCAAGGACCGCGTGCAGGGCCGCTCGCTCTCGGGCGTGAAGAACCCGTCGGGCCCGGCCGACCCGATCATCGTCCACCCCGACGTGCGCCGCATGCTGATGACCGCGCGCGCCTACAACGAGGGGTGCCGCGCGCTCGGCGGCTGGGTCAGCCGCGCGCTCGATGCCGAGAAGCACGCGACCGATCCCGAAGCGCAGCAGCGCGCGTCCGACTTCATCGCGCTGATGACGCCGGTGGTGAAGGCGCTGTTCACCGACCTCGGGTTCGAGAGCGCCAACCTGGCGGTGCAGACCTATGGCGGCCACGGCTACATCGCCGAGAGCGGCGTCGAGCAATACGTCCGCGATGCCCGGATCGCGATGATCTACGAAGGCACCAACGGCATCCAGGCGCTGGACCTCGTCGGTCGCAAGCTGCCCGCGCACATGGGGCGGTATCTGCGCAGCTTCTTCCATCCGGTCGCGCAATTCATCGAGGCGCACAAGGCCGACGAGCAGTTCAAGCCGATGATCGAGGCGCTGGAGAAAGCTTTCGGCGCGCTCCAGCTCTCCACCGCGACGATCGCGCAGAAGGGCATGAAGGACCCGGAGGAAGCGGCCGCCGCCGCCACCGACTACACCCGCCTGATGGGTCTGGTGGCGATGGCCTATTGCTTCGCACGCGCGGCGCTGATCGCGGCACGCAAACTGGCGGAGGGCACCGAGGATGCCGACTTCTACAAGGCCAAGCTCGCCACCGCGCGCTTCTACTTCGACCGCATCCTGCCCCAGTCGACCGCCGCGTTCCTGGCGATCAAGTCTGGCAAGGCCTCGATGATGGAGCTGGACGAAGCGCTGTTCTGACGCACAGATGTCCCTCTCCCCTGGAGGAGAGAGGGCAGGCCGTCAGAGGCAGCACAGCCACGCCTCTACCGCGGCGAAATGCTCCGGCCAGCTCAGCGCGTGGAAATCCTTCAGCGCTGCCAGCTGCCGCGCCCGTTCGGGGCTGCCGTGCGTATATGCCTGCACGGCGGCCTGCCAGCCCGCTGCGTCGTCGGGGTCGAGCAGCAGCGGGATGGTGCCGGCGATCTCGCGGTAGACGGCGAGGTCGGTGGCGATGACGGGGGTGCCGCGGGCGAGGGCCTCGAGCACCGGCAGGCCGTAGCCTTCGACGCGGCTCGGCATCAGCAGAGCGCGGGCGCCGTCGATCCAGCCGGCGAGTTCGGCGTCGCTGCAGCGGGCGAGCTCGATCACCCGGCCTGTGTCCCGCTTTTCATGCTGCGCAGCATCGAGTGCAGCAAACGTGGCTGCCGCCTGCCAGCCGCGCTGGCCGATCAGCACCAGGTCGGGCGCCTGCGGGCCCATCGACGCGTTCAGGCCCTGCCAGACTTCGAGCAGCAGCGCGTGGTTCTTGCGGCCCTCGATGGTGCCGATCGCCAGGAAATAGGGGCGCGGGTGCTGCGTGCTCGTTGCAGCATCGGGCAGCCGTTCGATGCCGAGATGCGCGACCACCGTTGGCGGCATCGGCAGGCCCTCTTCCCGCGCGAACTGCGCGAGCGCCACCTGGGTATCGGCCGAATTGACGATGATCCCGCTCGCGCTTTCGAGCGCGCCGCGCATCCGGACGGCGTGGCGCGCGGCCTCGCCCCCGCGGCAGAAGTGCGGGTGAGTGATCGGGATCAGATCGTGCACCAGATGCACCGCACGAAGGCCATGGCGTCGCACCCAGTTCGCCAGCCCGGACGCATCCAGCCCGGTGTGGCCGACGTTCAGGTAGACGCGGCCCGCGACCTTGGGCGGGCGCAGCAGTGCGGCGGGAACTGCCCAGCCGAGCAGCCGCACCAGCCGGCTGCGATCCAGCCCCGCGGCGCCCGCCGCCAGCAGCGCGAACAGTGCGCGGCTCGCTCGCGCGCCCAGGACGAAGCGCCGCCCTTGCCATTGCACCATCGCCAGCGAGTTGTCCGCAAAGGCCGCGAGATAGGCGAGGCACACCCGGTCGATCCCGGTCGGCAGCCGCCCGCGCCACAGCCGCCAGATCAGCCGGCTCACGTCGAGCACGTACGTCGTGGGTGTCGCTTGGCCGCGGGGGGCTGCCTGGACCATGACCTAGTCCACGCTCGCTGCGATTGGCATTTGCGGCGCCGGCGTGTACCGCTGCCGGTCATGGCGTTGCAACGGCTCCTGCTCGCGCTGTTCCTGGGCTCGCTGGCCCTCAACCTCGCATTCGCACTCGCCGATCCCAGCTGGCTGGCGATCCCGGCGGCGCTGGCGGCGTGGTACCTGGCAGACCTTATGTCCGGCCTGATCCACATGCACATGGACTACCGCGCCTGCCGACCCGGAATGGGGCTGGACGCCGTGTTCTTCTATGCCGGGTCGCGCGAATCGGCCGAGTACCAGCAGCTCTTTCGCGAGCGGATGGCGCGGCTCAATCCGTTCGAGCGCATTTCCTACGACTTCAAGAACCATCATCCGCGTCCCGATGCGCTGGGCCGGCGCAAGCTGTGGCGGCTGATCGGCTCGACCGTGATCGCCGGCGCGCTTCCGCTCTCGGCGGCTGCGAACCTGGCGGCCTGGCTGCTGCCGCGCTGGGGCGTGGCGGTGCCGGGATGGCTGATGGCGGCGACTTTCGCCTTCCTGGTCGGCGGCGGCTTCGCGCAGTACTTCCACGGCACGCTGCACCGCGCGGACAACCCCTGGTTCATCGTCGCGATGCGCAAGGCGCGGCTGCTGATGTCCCCTGCCGCGCACCAGATCCACCACGATACCCTGCAGCGGGATTTCGCGACCAATTCGGGCTGGTCCAATCCGCTGGTGAATGCCCTGTTCCGCTACTTGCGCGCGCGCGGACGGTTGCCGGATGCCCACCTCGAGCCGTCTTCCTGACCACTTCAATCCGCGAACGAAGCGGTGCGGCTGCGGCGGCGCACGGCCGGGCCGTCGGGCGCTTCGACCGGGAGCAGCAGGCGCTCGACGCTGTTTTCGACCAGGATCTGCGTGGCCGATTCGCTGGCCAGGCCGCCGCGGACCAGGCAGCGGGCGTGCAGCACCTTGCGAAAGGCCTCGTAGAGTGCCGGGTCGGGCAGTTCGGGGCGCGTCCAGAAGCGGTCGAGCGAGCCCTGGTGCGTAATGCCCGGCACGTCGTAGACCGCATCGCCCAGCACGATCACCGGCATGCCGGCGGACAGCGCCAGCGTGCCCGAGGTGCTGTTGACGCAGACGACGCCTTGCGAGGTTTCGCAAAGCTCCTGCAGGTCGCCGCCGTCGATGTGCAGCACACGGCCTTCGACGCCGAAGCGGCGGCTGCGGTTGCGCACGGTCCAGCGCCAGTCGCGCACGCCCACGTCGAGCGGGTGCTCCTTGACCAGCAGCAGGCAATCCTTGGGCGCATGCCTGGCGAAGCTCGCGATCACGTAGTCCAGCGCCATCGCCATCGACAGGAACGGCGAGTGCGACCGAATCTGGAAATCGCCCGAGAGCTGCAGCGGGAACAGGAAAAAGTTCTGGTCCTTCAGCGCTTCCAGGGTCTGGTGCGCCTGCCGGGCGCGGCGGCGGCGCAGCGCGAAGCGCGTGATCCAGCCGATGCCCTCGCGGATGATCGAGCCGGTGCGATGGGTGCGGTAGAACGGGTAGCGCAGCAGCAGTCCGCCGGTCACCACGTTGTGATAGTGCCAGTAACTGTCGTGCGCGCGGCGACCGAACGAGGCGGTGATCGGTGGCAGGTCCGGGATGTCCGGCAGTAGCGCCGCGGCGGCCAGCAGCGCCTGCGGATCGCGCTCGAAGGTAGAGTGGCCGTTCACGCCGTCGCGCTCCAGCGTCATCCAGTCGGGCCGGATGTAACCTTCCTCGAACACGTGGATGTGCACGCCGCGCAGGCGGGCGAGGCGTGTGGCACGCATATGCACCGGGCGGCAATCGCCGAACAGCACAACGTCGGTGATGCCGTGGCTCTGCACGAAGCCGTCGAAGAACAGCGGCCAGTCGCGCATCAGCCCGCGATAGCGATGCGCGCCCTCGCGCCAGTCGCGCTCGTCGCCGCCCGACAGGTTGATGCGGTGGACCGCGGCGCCGCGGGCGCGCAGGGCTTCTCCCAGCAGGCGGAAGAACGGGCCGGGCGGGCCCTGGAGGAACAGGAAGCGCCGAGCCTGGGGCGCGAGCATGAGCGGCTTCATCGCCGATGTCTTCCTTGCAGCAGCCGTTTGACCCGGCCTTGCATGGCACGCAGCCGGATCAGCGGAGAGCGGATCGTCGCCTCTCCAGCCGCGATACGCTCCACCAGGGTTTCGGGACCGCACGGCAGGCGGGTCACCGGGTCGAGGTAACGCGGATAGAGGATCAGGGTTGCCGCGACAAGTTCGTCGAGCGTGCGGCGGCGGGTGCGGCGGGCGGGCACGGGGCCCAGATCGTGCGTGAGGCCCCAGCCGGCGTAGAAGGGGACGCCGTGCGTGAACACCTCGCGCGCGCGCATGAGCGCCTCGAACCCCGCCAGCGACGTGAGCACGTGGACCGCGTCGACCCGGTCGAGCAGGGCGGCGATCGAGGAGGTGCGGTCGACCTCGTCGGCCAGCTCCCGCGCATGTGTTTCATCAACTAGCCCCTTGCGATGGCCTGCCTCGACGTCGGGATGCGGCTTGAAGATGATGTGCGCGTCCGGCTCTGCGGCCCGGGCGCGGCGTAGCAGTTCGAGGTTACCTATGCCGGCGCCTCCGGCGAGGACGGCGCGATCGTCCTCGACCTGGCCAGTGACGAGCACGCGGCGCTTGCCGTGCGCTGCCGGAGCGGGCGCGGCGGCACGGTGGGCGTCCTGCTCGTACTTGCTGATGCCGGCGCCCACCAGCCGCGCCCGCAGCGCCGCGGCGCGCGCCTGCAGGTCCCCGTCGATGGTCTCGTCCTGCAGGATCGTCTCCAGCGCGCTCGCCTGCGCCGGATCGAAGTGCGGCCCTTGCGCATCGACCACGATCGAGAGCGGCGGCACGCAATTGGCGCCAAGCCCGGTGGAACGGATCATGCCGTCCTCGATGTCGCCGATCCGCACCCCGCTCGCCTGCAGGGCCGAGAGCATCTCCGGGTCGCTGCGCGAAACCCACGCCAGCGCCTGCGACCCCGGATGCAGCGTGCGGGTATGGCCGGCGCGGGTGCGGGCGTGGCGCACGGGTCCACCGTCCCACAGCATCGCGTCGGTCGTCACCCGCTTCCACCGCGCGATGCCGAAGACCTGGTCTACCGAGCGGTTCGCGTCGATCTGCGTGCGCCAGCGTTGGAGGAGGGCGACGGCGGCAGGAAGATCGATCGCACCGCCGGTAAACGGGTCACGGTACGCGGTGCCTTCGACCAGGGTCTCGCGAATCACGCGATCAAGCTGCGCGGTGTCGGAGAGGGCAGCGAAGCGTCCGTTCCCCAGCACCGTGACGGCCTTGCCGAGCAGCGCTCCGACCAGTGCCACCTCGCAGTCTGCATCCGCGAGGACGCGAGAGGCGGACGTACAGGCTTCCCAGGGGTCGGCCGCGCGCCAGGCGGGTATCGTCGGCGGACCATTCACCGGACCCAGGATGACCGCCTGGTCCAACATCCCCGCTGCTGCTGCCGCATCGATCAGCATCGGAACCAGCTGTGCGTTCGACGCCGCGATCAGTACGTCGCGGCCTTGCGGCCAATCGAGCTGCGGTGCCCAGAATGTTCCGCCAACGCGCGCCTCGCACAGCAGCTTGCGTATCTCCGCAGGTTCGATCGAGGAGCTCCCGACGCCTGCCACAGACCGTGCCAGTGGCGGCGCTCGGTGGCGGGGGAACGGGGGGATACGAAGGAACGGCAGGTTGGGCATACGCGCTGTCGGTCAGTACCCGAAGCGACCCTTGGTATCGATGCGCGCGGAGGTGTAGGGCACTTGGAAGTAGTCGAGCACCTTGTAGGCAGCCCGTCCCACCGTCGAGGTGGACTCTCCGAAGAGCAATTCGCCCAGGTTCAGCCCCACGCCGACGAAGAGGTGGCGCTTGGGTTCCTTGCCAGCCTCGCGATCCTCGTTGAGGAAGTCCGAGGCATAGTAGCCCACCTGAAGGTCGAGGAAGCGCAGCGGCGTCTCCTTCAACGGCTTGAACCCGGCGCCCTTCAACGAAAACATGAAGCGCATCTGCTCGTAATGCGGCTTGCCCGAGTAGCTGTAGAAGTGCTCGTTAGGCACTACCTCGATCTTGAACGCCAGCTTGTCCTTCAGCCCAGGCACGGTGTTGCGCAGGACCGAAAAGCTGGCACCGGCGAGGTTCATCGCCACGTCTTGGAACGAGAAGCCGCTGGTCGTCTCGATGCCGTCCGAGAACTCGTTGAAGATCATCAGGCCGGAAGCGATCACCGCTGCCGTGATCGCATCTCCTGCCGAGGCGTTGGACCGCCGGTGGATTTGCTGGTGCAGAAATTCCGCCAGCAAGTACGTGTTGAAGGCGTGCGCCATCTTGTCCATGCCGATGGCATCGGTATCCTTCCCGAACCAACCCTCGTTCTTGAAGTGGAAGGGCTTGGTGTCGTTGAACAGCTTCTTGCCGCTAAGCACGCTGAAGTAGCCGAGGAACACCAGCGCTTCGGTCTTGACCGTGCCGGCCTGCTGGAAAAACCCACGCTTGGTGGCGTACTCGGGCGGCACGTGATCGCCCCATCCGGGATGCTCTGAGGCGGGCAGGCGCTGTATCGGCGAGGACGGGCAGGCTTCGGTGCAGATGTCTCCGTTGGCATCGGTATCGATCAGCCCGGCGTCGGGCGGCAGCGTCAGATCCAAAGCAGGAGCGGCGCGTCCCGCTGCCAGGCTCGCGAGGTCCCAGCGCGTACCACCCGCCGCGAGCGGAGTCATCGCAGCAACAGCGATGGCGGTATCACGACAGGTCAGGGCTGCGTCGCCGCAGGGGGACGCGGCGGTCATGACGGTAGAGACGGGCAATGATGCCCCCGAGGGAGGAGCGATGACGATCGCGTCAGCCGCTGAGGGCTCCTGCGTCGCGATCTCGGCTGCTATTGCCGGCGACGACAAGGATGCGACCATTGCCAGCAGCGAGGCGCCCAAAACCCTCATCGAAAAATCCCTCACTGGCGTGATCCCGCACCGCCTAACGGATCGCTGCTGGCAGGCCTTCGCAGTTGCGTCTACCCCGGTGAGGTGAATCGAAAAGCATTGCGCTTGCCTGTCGCATAGACGTAGACCGCCACCGGAGCCCTTGATCCTGCATTCAATCATGAACTTTGCAAGAGCCCTCAAGCGGCTGATACTTCTGCCGATCCATGTTGTGCAGTTGGGGACGACCGCCAAAAGCTTTCTGGACAATCCGGTTATCGGATCGCAGCGGCTGAATGCCCGCGGGCTGCACCGGGGCCGTATGCGGTTGGCAGGAGCGATGACCACGCGCCGGCGACGACGCCTGGCGGCCACGGTGCGGCCGGAGTGGCGCGAGGCCTTCGACCGTCAGGGCTTCGTTGCTATCGAAACTATCATTCCGGCTAAGCAATTTGCCGACTTGCGTAACGCGATCCTGAGTTATGAAGGGCCTGCGCGCGAGATGGTGCAGGGCGATGCGATCACTCGCCGGCTCGCGGTCGATCCCGCGATGCTGCGGGCGATTCCTGCATTGCGAACCCTACTGGAGCGCCCCGATCTACGCGCGCTGTTTCATTATGTCGCAGGCTTCAGGATCGAGCCGCTGCACTATATTCAGACGATCGTCACACACATCGCGAACGATCCGGGAGCGGACCCGCAGGAAGTCCTGCACGCCGACGCCTTCCATTCCTCGCTCAAGGCCTGGCTGTTTCTCAATCCGGTACAGGCCGACGAGGCGCCCTTCCGCTTCGTGCCCGGATCGCACAGGCTTACGCCGGAGCGACTTGCCTGGGAGTATCGTCGCAGCCTGGCCGATCCACGCGCGATCGACCGGCTGTCCGCACGCGGCTCGCCGCGAGTGAGCTCAGAGGATCTCGCGGCCATGAAGCTTCCCGATGCCGTCGAGCTGTCCGTACCAGCCAACACGCTGGTCGTGGCAGACACGATCGGTTTCCACGCCCGGGGCGCCTCGGCACGCGCCGTCGAACGGGTCGAAATCTGGTCTTACGCCCGCCGCAACCCTTTCCTTCCCTGGCTTGGGGGGGACGTGTTGAGCCTGCCTGGCCTTGCCGAGCGGCGCGTCAATTGGCTGTGGCGCACGCGCGACTGGATGGAGACTTGGATGGGGCAACCTTGGCGCGATGTCGGCAAGCGCATGGCCTCAAAGCAACCGGGTGTCATTGCAAACTTGACGTTGGGCCAGACCGCGACAGACACCCAAACTCGATCCAATTTCGATTAAAATTTGACAAGGCTTTTCCACGCCTTGCTGCGACGAACCGACCATTAAATAACGTTCATCCGATTGACTTCATAATATCTCCCTTCAGATGAGTACGGTATGGTAAGGACTGTACGGTCGCGTGGATGGCCCCTCTCGATCATGCACCACGGGAAGTGTTTGATCCGTTAGGATTGCGCTGATAGCGTTGTCAGGCGGTCTCAGGGCACGCCGCGAGGTTCGGTTCGCGATGAGCAGGATAATACAATTGCAATCTTCTGCAAGATTACAGGAATTCTCCAGCAGCGGAATAATTATTGCTCGGGCGCGCGAGGTTATCGAGCTTGAGGCTCAAACCCTGACCCAGCTTGCCGATGCGCTGGGCGAGCACTTCGTGCGCGCCTGCAAGGTGCTTCACGGCGCACGTGGCCGCATCATTGTGGCCGGTGTGGGCAAATCAGGGCACATCGCCCGCAAGATCGCAGCGACGTGTTCAGCCACCGGTTCTCCGGCGGTCTATCTCCATCCCGGAGAGGCGGCACACGGCGATCTTGGCATGGTGGTTCCTGGCGACGTGGTGCTGGCATTGTCCAACTCCGGCAATACCGCCGAATTGCGCGTCCTGTTCGACTATGCGAAAGACCTTCGCATTCCCGTTGTCGGCATCACGTCGGCCGCCGAGTCAATGGTCGCAGAGCGGTCTGATGTCTGCATTTTGCTTCCCGCGGCGCAAGAAGCATGCCCGGTCAACATCGCACCGACCAGCTCCACCACACAGCAGCTCGCGTTGGGCGATGCCATCGCAATGGTGCTGATGGACATGCGCGGAATTGGACGCGAGGAGATCAAATCCTTTCATCCCGGCGGCGAGATCGGGTTGCGCCTCGCCACCGTGGCCGACCTGATGCATGGACCGGAGAAGCTGCCGCTCGTGACCCTCGATATGCCGATGGACACGGTCATCTCTCGGATGACGGGGATGGGATTCGGCATCGCCGGTGTGGTCGATGGCTTAGGCCGCCTCACTGGCATTATCACCGATGGTGATCTACGCCGACACTTCAAGGTCCTGAACGAACTCACCGCGCAGGACGTGATGTCGCGCCAGCCTCAACTACTGACCGCGGGAACGCCCGCGCCCGACGGGTTGCGTCACCTGAACGACGCCAAAATAACCTGCGCCTTCGTCGTCGCGGACCACGACACCCAGTCGGCATCGGCGGAAGAGGATCTTCTGGTCGTGCGCAGCCGCATCCCGATCGGCATCGTGCACGTCCACGATTTTCTGCGGCTGGGCCTGTCCTGAGACACACGCCATGAGCGCGGCCAGCTTCGCGATCATCATCCCGGCACGGTTTGCTTCCACCCGCTATCCAGGCAAGCCGCTGGTGCCGCTAGTCGGGGCCACCGGCGAGGCGCGCACGCTGATCCGCCGCAGCTGGGACTGCGCGTTGCAGGTGCCCGGTGCCTCCAGCGTTTGGGTCGCAACCGACGACGACCGAATCGCGCGCGAGGTGGAAAGCTTCGGCGGTCAGGTGGTGATGACCTCGCCCGATTGCCGCAACGGCACCGAACGCTGCGCGGACGCCGCGGCACGACTGCAACTGGACGTCGAGGTCATCGTCAACCTCCAGGGTGACGCACCGCTCTCACCTCCCGATCTCCCTCCATTGCTAGTCCAGCGGCTGGTCGATGACCCGCATGCCGTTCTGGCGACTCCCGCAGTGCGGGCTTCTAGATCGGTGTACGAGCATCTTCTGGCAGATCAGGCCGCCGGCCGGGCTGGCGGGACGACCGTGGTCATGGACGGGCGCAGTCGTGCGCTCTACTTTTCCAAGCGCGTCCTGCCCTACCGAGCTTCAGACGAAGTCGTCGAAACGGGGCCGCCAGTTCACCTCCACCTGGGCATGTACGCGTATACGCCCAAAGCACTCGAGAGCTATGTCGCGGCTCAGCCAAGCACCTTGGAACAGGCGGAAGGGCTCGAGCAATTGCGTTTCCTCGACCAGGGCCTCGCGGTGGCGGTAGTCACACTCGACCCTTTGGGTTGGGATCCGATCGAGCTCAATAACCCTGGAGATGCTGTGGCTATCGAGCGCATTCTAAGAGAACGCGATTACACTTGATGCAGATAGATCGCGTCGTTTTTTCGGTGGCCGGCGCAAAGGCTCCCCAGATGTCAGTCGATCACTAGCTCCGGCAAGGATTTCACAGCTCTATCGATGGCGACGATGTGCTCTAGGAATGGGCGCAGCTTGGAAAGCGGCAGAGCACTTGGACCGTCGCAAAGTGCCCGATCCGGGTCCGGATGCGCTTCCAAAAACAAACCGGCGATACCCACAGCAACACCAGCCCTGGCGAGGGTGAGCGCCTGCGCGCGGCGTCCATCGGCACTGTCGCTGCGCCCTCCAGGGCGTTGCAATGCGTGCGTTACATCAAAGACGACCGGAGCCAGTGCTTTCATCTCGTCCATGCCGAGCATGTCGACTACCAAGTTGTTGTATCCGAACGCGCTACCTCGCTCGCACAGGAGCACGTGCTCGTTCCCCGCTTCGGAGCACTTGCGCAAAATGTGACGCATTTCCAATGGCGCAAGAAACTGGGGCTTCTTGACGTTCACAATCCTGCCCGTTCGCGCGGCGGCAACGACGAGATCCGTCTGGCGCGCCAGAAAAGCGGGAATCTGGACGATGTCCGCCACTTCGGCGACAGGTGCAGCCTGCCAGGGTTCATGGATATCGGTCACGATTGGCAGCCCGAGTTCAGTCTTCAGAGAAGACATGATCTCGAGGCCCCGATCGATGCCAGGCCCTCTGAATGAAGTGATGGAGCTTCTATTCGCTTTGTCAAAGCTGGCTTTGAAAACAAATGGCAGGCCGAGCTCAGCCGCGACGCTCTTGAACTCGAGAGCGACGTTCAGCACCAGCCGCTCGTCTTCAAGCACGTTGACCCCTCCGATCAACAGCAGCGGAAGGTGGTTGGCGACTTGCGTCCCATCGGGGAGGGTAACGGGCGAAACCATAGTGGCACTCGAGTTCTGTTAGCGAGTGGCCCTGTCACGCCGTGCTGCGCGGCGTCAAGTCAGCGCTCGCAGGCCAATACCACCCAGACCGAGCACTATAACGCTGACACCCACCGGACCTTAGCCGTGCTGACCATCGCAGCGACACCCGTGGTCACGTCGGGCCGGCTTCGCGCACGATGCCGGCGCCTTCTATCCCAGAATCGATGGGGAGATGCCCTCACTGTCAAGCCGTCGAGCGTGTAGGCGTCGGTGCGGCAGATGCCTGTCGCCGTGATATCGATGAGCACCCCGCCGGCATCGCGGCCATTGAGGTCGAACTCGACGATCTCCGGCGCCTCCTTTGCGTCGCCTGCAAGGGCAGCGCTGGTCTTCATCGTCGATTCTCTCCGGGTGAGGCGCTGAGCACCTCAATACATGTGTTGGCCGCCGTTTATGCTCAACGTTGAACCGGTGACGAAAGCGGCGTTCTCCGAGCACAGGAACGCGCAGCCGCGCGCGATTTCGTAGGCACTGCCGAGGCGGCCAACTGGGATCTTGGCGACGATCTTCTCAAGCACGAGGGCAGGCACCGCGGCGACCATATCGGTATCGATGTAGCCAGGCGCGATCGCATTGACGGTCACGCCGTATTTGGCACCTTCTTGCGCCAGCGCCTTGGTGAAGCCGTGGATGCCTGACTTCGCCGCTGCGTAGTTGACCTGCCCGTACTGGCCGGCCTGGCCGTTGATCGAGCCGATGTTGACGATGCGGCCCCAGCCGCGCTCGCGCATGCCCGGGAAGGTGCCCTTGGCCATGTTGAAGCAGCCGCCCAGGTTGATGCGCATGACATCATTCCAATCGTCGAAGCTCATCCTGTGCAGCACGCCGTCACGTGTGATTCCGGCGTTGTTGATGACGATGTCCACCGGACCGACTTCGGCCTCGACGCGGGCGCAGCCGTCAAGGGTCGCTTCGTGGTCGCCGACGTCCCACTTGTAGGAGGAGATCCCCGTTCGCTCCGTGAATTCGCGGGCCTTCTCATCGTTGCCGCCATAGTTGGCAACGACGGTGTGGCCACGTTCCTGCAGCGCCAGCGAAACAGCCTCGCCAATACCCCGAGTTCCGCCGGTAACAATCGCTACGCGCGCCATATCCTGCCTTTCGTGTCGGTCAGCATCCACTGATTACAGTGCTAGGAAATGACGGATGAGCGGGCAAGGGTGACGTGTCGGAGAAGGAGAAGAATGCCGCCTCAGTGTGATTGCGGACACTGCAACCTACGTTGAGGTAGTTAGAACTTGAACTGGGTTCCAACATAGACAGCTTGGTTGTCTTGCTTGCCATCTGTCAAAGGCATCAGGCGTTCCCGCTCTTGCGAGTAGCGCACGCCCGCGGTGAGGTCGATGCGGTCGGTCACGCGATAGGCACCGCCCAGGTCGACCTCGCCCGAATCGCCGGCAAAGGTGCGCGGCGCGCGGCCGGTCAGGCGCTTCTCGTCCAGTCGAGTGCTGAAACGTGGCGCAGAGTCCCGTGACGTAGACGGCGCGATACTGAACTTGCGCAGATCGGGCAGTTCGGCTGGGCCGCGCGCGGCAGGGGTGGGTGGAACCAGGTCCTGCGCGAAGTTCTGATACCCTCGCGAAACTCCAAGATTGAAGGCAGCAGGGTTGATGCGCATCGGACCGGTCTCCGGCTGCGCCTGGGCAACGATCAGAGAGTGGCCCCGGACGATGATCGCCTTAGCTGCCTCAGGGTCGACGCGCACCGCCACCGTCACAGCGCGATCGGGACGAAAAGGGGTGCCGGCCGGGGTGAAAGGGAACAACTGACCCTTGGCGAGAGACCGGGTGGCTATCGCGCGATTGAGGTTCTCGGGGGAGGCCTCGGGGTCGAGCGAGTTGATCGGCTGCGCGTGGGGAAGATCGTCGCTGAATGTCGCGGAGAAGGCCAGTACCGCGCTCGGCAAGGCGAGCAGGCCCACGCACGCACCCAACATCAAGCTGGTGCGCGTTCCACCCATCGACTGTGCGCCATTCGCCAACCTCGCGCCTTTCTCAGTCATCGCCGACTACTTCGACGAACGTGCCTTAACACAGTCTGACGTCAGAGCGGAAGGACCCCGCGTCCGGCGCCAGGGTTCCGCCTTCGCTCACTCTGCAGCTGCATCGCGGCAGGCCCGCCACGATGGCCATGCAGATGTCCACGCCGGCGCACTTGCCGGTCGCGCCGCTGCGGCTATAGAGGCACGTTGACACGAGGTGATCCGCGCTCGAGGGCGGCGGCTCGGACACGAGGACTGGAACGAGAATGACAGGCATCATCGATAACCGCCTTCCTGGCGCCAGCGCCCGCAAGGGTGTGTGGGCCGCTACGGGCCTGTGCGCCGTGGCCGCGCTCGCGCTGGCCGGCTGTGGCGGTAAGAAGGAAATGCGCGCGGCCGCGCTCGCGCCCTCGCAGGTGACGACGATCGGCGTGAACAGCTACCTGTGGCGCGCCAGCCTCGATTCGATTTCGTTCATGCCGCTGCTCCAGTCGGACAGCTCCGGCGGCGTCATCGTTACCGACTGGTATGTGAACCCGAAGAACCCGAGCGAGCGCGTGAAGGTCTCGATCATGATCCTCGACCAGGATCTGCGTGCCGATGCCCTGCGCGTCACGGCCGTGCGCGAAGTGGCGCAGGGCGGCGGCTGGGTGGCGGCGCCGGTTCAGGCTGCTACCGTGCAGAAGCTTGAGGACATCATCCTTACCCGCGCGCGTGACCTGCGCCGCAATTCCTTGGGCGGCTGACGCCCCGCCTTTTCTGAGGCGGGCGTAATGGCCTGCAGGAGTATCGACTGACATGACCGAGCGGTTCGACCCCGCTACCGCCGACCCGCGCTGGCAAGCCGCGTGGGACGATGCGCAGTGTTTTTGTGCCGACGACGTCAGCACCAAGCCGCGCAGCTACGTCCTTGAGATGTTCCCCTATCCTTCGGGGCGGATTCATATCGGCCACGTGCGCAACTACACGATGGGCGATGTGCTTGCGCGCTACAAGCGCATGCGCGGACACGAGGTGCTGCATCCGATGGGCTGGGACGCCTTCGGGATGCCGGCCGAGAACGCAGCGATGGAGAAGGGCGTCCACCCGGGTGGTTGGACTCGCGAGAACATCGCCAACATGAAGGCACAGTTGAAGCGCCTGGGCTTCGCGCTCGATTGGAGCCGCGAGATCGCGACCTGCGATCCCGAGTACTACGGCCACGAGCAGGCGCTGTTCCTCGACCTTTACGAGCATGGCCTGGTTTATCGTAAGGAATCGGCGGTCAACTGGGACCCGGTCGATATGACCGTGCTAGCCAACGAGCAGGTCATCGATGGGCGCGGTTGGCGCTCAGGCGCGCCGGTCGAGAAGCGCAAGCTCAACCAGTGGTTTCTCAAGATCACTGACTTCGCCGACGAATTGCTCGAAGGCCTGTCTGGACTCGATAAGTGGCCCGAGAAGGTCCGCACGATGCAGGAGAACTGGATCGGCAAGTCGCAGGGCCTGCAGTTCCGCTTCGAACTATCGGATGGCACCGCGCTGGATGTTTACACCACCCGGCCCGACACGATCTTCGGCGCCAGCTTCGTCGCCGTCGCCGCCGACCATCCGGTGGCGCAGCGGGCCGCGGCCGTGGATCCGGCCATCGGTGAGTTCATCGCGCTCTGCAAGCAGGGCGGTACCACCGCAGCCGAACTCGAGACTGCGGAAAAGCTGGGCTTAGACACCGGTCTCACCGCGCGCCATCCCTTCACCGGAGACGCGCTGCCGGTGTTCATCGCCAACTTCGTGCTGATGGACTACGGCACCGGAGCGATCATGGCGGTACCCGGTCACGACCAGCGCGACTTCGATTTCGCGCGCAAATACGGCCTGCCGATCCTGCGTGTCGTGGCCGCCAGTGCTGCCGATGCCGAAACGCCTTTTGGTGACGTGGCAGAAGCCGGTGACGGTGTGCTCGTCAACTCCGGATTTCTCGACGACATGGCGGTAGCGGATGCCAAGGCAGCCGTCATCGCCCGCGCTGAGAGTGAAGGCTGGGGCGAGGGCAAGACCGTCTGGCGCCTGCGCGATTGGGGAGTGAGCCGCCAGCGCTACTGGGGTACGCCGATCCCCTTCATTCACTGCGAGATATGCGGCGTGGTGCCGGTGCCCAAGAAGCAACTGCCGGTCGTCTTGCCTGAGGATGTCGACTTCCAGACCCCCGGAAATCCGCTGGAGCGCCATCCGACTTGGAAGCATGTCGACTGCCCGCAATGCGGCCACCCGGCGCGGCGCGAAACCGACACGCTCGACACTTTCGTCGATAGCTCGTGGTATTTCCTGCGCTTCGCCAGTCAGCCGGCGGACCGTCCGTTCGATCCGACGCAGATCGCCCAATGGCTGCCGGTCGAGCAGTATATTGGCGGCATCGAGCACGCGATCCTGCACTTGCTCTATGCCCGTTTCTGGACCCGTGCGCTCGCCCGCATCGGCAAGATCAAGGTCGCCGAGCCTTTCGCCAGCCTGTTCACGCAAGGCATGGTAACGCACGAGACGTACTTCCGGATCAACGACGCCAATGGCCAGCCGGTGTTCTTCGCGCCGGGCGAGGTGGAGCGGGGCGCCAACGGTGCTTCGCTCAAAGCCGATGGCGCTCCGGTCGAGGTCGGCCGCGTCATCAAGATGTCGAAGTCGAAGAAGAACGTGGTCGATCCCGACGAGATCGTCGCGACTTACGGCGCCGACGCGATCCGCTGGTTCATGCTGTCCGACAGCCCGCCCGAACGCGACCTGCCCTGGTCTGAGGCTGGCATCGAGGGCTGTGCCCGCTTCGTCCAGCGGCTCTGGCGCCTGTTCGGCCAGTATGATCCTGCCGCTCCGGGCGCGGACAAGGCAGTTGACCGCAAGGCCCACCAGACCATCGCTGCTGTGGCCGCCGATGTCGAATCGCTCGGCTTCAACAAGGCGGTGGCGCGGATATACGAGCTGACGGGCACGGTCGAGAAGGCGGCGCCCTCCACCAGTCGCTCGGAAGCCATTCGCACGTTGCTGCTGCTGGTCGCACCGATGATGCCGCACCTGGCCGAGGAAGCCTTCGCGACCTTCGGCGAAGGTCTTATCGCCAACGCCAGCTGGCCCGAGGTCGATCCTGCGATGCTGATCGAAGACGAGGTCACCGTGGCGGTGCAGGTCAAGGGCAAGCTGCGCGATACCCTCACCGTTGCCAAGGGCACTGCGTCGCAAGAGCTGGAGGCGCTTGCCCTCGCATCCGAGAAGGTGCAGCGTGCGCTCGATGGAGCAACCGTGCGCAAGGTAATCGTCGTTCCCGACCGTCTGGTGAATCTCGTCGCGTGAGGGGCTTGCTTGTCCTTGCCGCGGCACTGGTCCTGGGCGCCTGCGGGCTGAAGCCGATGTACGCCGGCGGCGGCAGCGGCGCGGTGGCGCGCGGGCTGCAGGACGTGCAAGTCTCCGCGATCGAAGGTCGCGCCGGCTGGCTGGTGCGCAACGCACTTGTCGACCAACTTGGAGCAAAGTCGGGCGAGGCACCGAAGTACAGGCTCGATGTGCGCCTCGATGATACGCTCGAAAGTTTTGCGCTCCTATCGGACGATACCGTCGGGCGTGAACGCCGGACGCTGCGGGCGCGTTACCAGCTGGTCGACATCGGCAGCGGCGAGATCGTTCTCGATGCGACCGCCGGCTCGGATGCCGGCATCGACGTGGTCTCCTCCGATTATGCGACGATCGCTGCCGAGCAGACGGCGCTGGAGAACATGTCGAAGGACGTCGCCAGCCGTATCGTCACCTCGCTCGCGCTGCGCCTGCGCGGCGACACGCACCAGTAACGACCGACAGCGGCCAATGAAGGCCACGCAAAAGGAGTTCGCAGGCCTGGCAGCTCGCGCGGCATCGCAGGCGCAAGTCTTCTTCTTCTGCGGCCCCGATGAATCGGGAGCGTTCGACGCTGCCGCCCGCATCGTCTCGCTGCTAAGCGAACCGGGCGAGCGGGTAGAGCTCTCCGGAGCGGACCTGCGGCGCGATCCGGTGCGACTGGGGGACGAAGCGCGCTCCACCTCCCTGTTCGGCGGCAGTTCTCGCCACATCTGGGTCCGCGCCCAGGGCGATGAGGCGCACGATGCGGTGCAGCTGCTGATCGAGAGCGGCGTGGAAGCCTGCCCCGTGCTGATCGTCGCCACCGGCGCCACCGACAAATCACGCACGGCCAAGCTTCTGGCCGGCCGCGATGACGGGCTGGTGGCGATGTTCTATCCGCCCGACCTCTCATCCGTCGCTTCGTCGGTCCGTTCGATGGCAAGTGCAGTCGGGCTAAAGCTGGGCAGCGAGGTCGCGGAGCGCATCGCCCGGGGCGCCGGTCTCGACACGCGAATCGCGCGCTCCGAGGTGCACAAGCTTGCGCTCTACCTGGATGCCTCGCCGGAGGCGCCGCGGCCGGTAGCCGCTGCCGACCTCGATGCGATCGGCGCACTGACCGAGGACGACGATTTCGCCCCGATCGTCGATGCGGTCCTGAGCGGACGCCGCCAGGTGATCGGCACCGAGCTGAGGCGGATCGAGGAGATGGGGATCAATCCGGTCGGGCTGCTGCTTGCGATCGAGCGCCGAGCGGCACAGCTGGCGGCACTCAATGCGCGAATGGCAGGCCACCGGGACGTTGCTGGCTTTCTTAAGGCAGAAGCTGGCGCGCGGCGCATTTTCTGGAAGGATCAGCAGGTCCTCGCCGCGCAGCTCAGCGTCTGGCGTGGTCCCAAGCTCGAGCGACTCGTCGCCCGGCTGATCGGGCTCCACCAGCGGCTGCTGATGAACAGCCCCGATTCGTTGCTGCTGCTAAGGCACGAATTGCTAACGATATCGCGCCTTGCCGTTCCAATGCAGCACAGTCGTTAAGGCCGGAACTTTGGCGGGAATGCTTTTCCCGTTGCTTCGCTCTAGTATAAGAAGATATACGTATTGCAGTGCAGCATCAGAACGGATGTTGCTTAGCGCTGCAGTTTGGGCACGAGAAAGGCTGACAGCGTGAGTTCGCCAGCGGGGAGACCAGCGCCAATGAACGCGCCGTTTGCCGTCCGTCCGCTCCTGAAGGAGCAGACCGAGATCGACGAACTGCTGGTCGCTCCCTCCCGTGAGCGGCGCCGGTTGCAGTGCTATCTTGCAATGCTGCTCGGTGACATGGTCTCCATCTTCCTGGGCTTTGGACTTACCGGTTACCTGCTGGAAGGCTTCCCTGGCTTTGCCGACTCGATGGTTCACGCACAGCTCATCCTGCCGATCTATCTGACGCTGGCGCTGTACAACGGCTCCTATTCCAAGACGACGCTACAGGATGGCTGGGCCGGCATCTTCCGTGCGCTCTTCGCCGTCGCCATCGCGGTAGTCGTGGTCGTCTTCGTGCAGTTCCTGATTCGTCCGGAAAACGACGTCTCGCGCAGCAGCTTCAACGGCGGTGCCTTGAGCGCCATGTTGATCATCGCCTGGACCCGACTGCAACTGCGCAGCTTCGTGACTTGGCGCTGCGGGGCTAGCGTCACCAATGAACTGATCATCGACGACGGCGGCCCGCAGGTGAACTTGCGCGGTGCGATTCGGATCTCGGCAGCGGCAATGGGCCTACGCCCCAATCTCAACGATCCCCACGCGCTCGATCGTGTGGGGCTTGTCCTGCGCAACATTGACCGCGTCATCGTGAGCTGCCCTGCTGGCCGGCGTGCCGACTGGGCGATGATGCTCAAGGGTGCCAACGTCGATGGCGAAGTGCTGGACGACGAAGTGGCGCGGCTTGGCGCTCAGGGCGCGCGAGTCATGGGCAAGCACGGGCTGTTGCTCGTGTCCGCAGGGCCGCTCGGCTTGCGCGATCGCGCGATCAAGCGGCTGTTCGATGTTGCATTCGCCGGCTCTGCCATCTTGGCGCTGTCGCCGCTGCTGCTCGCGGTCGCGCTGGCGGTGAAGCTGCAGGATGGCGGCCCGGTGTTCTTCAACCAGCGTCGCATGGGCCGGGGCAACCGCTTCTTCAATATGTACAAGTTCCGCTCGATGACGCAGACTCTCTGTGACACGGACGGCAACGTCTCGGCTTCCAAGGATGACCAGCGCATCACCCGCGTCGGCCGCTTCATCCGCAAGACCAGCATTGATGAGCTGCCGCAGCTGTTCAACGTGCTGCTCGGCGACATGAGCCTGGTCGGCCCACGCCCGCACGCCACGGGATCGTTGGCGGGCGACAAGCTCTTCTGGGAAGTCGACTTGCGTTACTGGCAGCGGCACTCGCTCAAGCCGGGTTTATCCGGCCTTGCTCAGGTGCGCGGCTTCCGTGGCGCGACCGATCACGAATCGGATCTCGTCAACCGCCTGCAGGCAGACCTCGAGTACCTCGAAGGCTGGACGATTCTGCGCGACCTGCAGATCATCTTCCTCACTCTGCGCGTTCTCACCCACGACCGAGCATTCTGAGGCGCACTCCCGTTCGCCATCGCGGCGAAGGGGAGTGCTCTCATCCTAGCTGCTGATACCTGCTGCGGTCAGGGCTGCACGGATCGCGTTGATCTTGGCGTCCTGTTCACGGCAGTATTCGAGCAGTTCGGTCGGGGTCGGGCTGGCGGCATTGGCGATCGTCAGGATGCCGTCGGCAGTCGGCAGCGTCCCGGTCGTCGCGGAGACCGTCAGCGAGCCGATCGCCGCCTGCTTGGTCCAGGGCTGGATTTCGTACCAGGTACCGCCGAAGTTCTTGAAGCGGGCTATGCGCCAGGTGTCGAGGAGACGGTTCTGGGTGCCGGCAAGGTACATCTTGTTCGCTGAAGTCCCTCCATGGCCCAGCGTGACGTTGCTCGCGCTGGTCTGGATATCAAGCTCGTCGCCATGGTTGCCGCCGGTGAGGTCGGTTACGGTCACCGCGCCGCCGGCATTGGTGATCCGAACCTCGCTCAACCCTGCCACGTTCAACGAGGCTGCCGCCGCGAGCGAGGTAAGGCTGGCGCGCGGCTGGCTCGGCCCGGCGGTCGAGGCCGATGCCGCCGCGTATTTGCCAGTCAGCTCCTGAGCGTCGGAAGCGAGGCCGACGACCTGCGTATCGCTGGCGCCGTTGTAGAGCCCGTAGCGTGGCTTCCAACTGTCCGCGGTAGCGGCGCTGGAACGGTAGCCGATCAGCACCGTTTGGGCGATCGCCTGTCCCGTCTCGATGCGGAAATTGTCGAACGTGTTGGTCGTGTATCGGCTGTTGCGATGACCCCAGCAGTTGACGAACTGGTTCTGCCAAGGCGGCGTGGCATTGGTGTCGGTGCGAGTCAGCCAGAAGCCATGGCCGTAGTTGATGTCGGCCCGCACGTTGACGAAGCGCGATGTGCTGCCTTCAATGAGGCAGCCCACATCCGCGCCCTCGGCGATGAGGTTGGTGTAGAGCCCGGCAGACGAGGTCTTGTCGAAGTAGATCGCGCAGTTGCGCAAGGCGGCGGTGTCGTTCGAGGGGTCGGCGCCCGCTTCGATGTCGGTAAGCCGGCAGTCGCTGCCGTCGATCCGCAAGGTGCCAGTGCGATAACCGGCGCTACGCGCGGTATTGTTGAGCCCGAACAGCAGCAAATGCGCCATCGAGCCGCCCGCGCCGCGGTCCCAGCGGATCGCCTCGAGGCCCAGCGCATAAGCGTTGATGTCGCGCAGGCTGGGGCAGTGGACGTAGTGCAGGTGCAGGCCCTGGTGCTGCCCCGCACCGCGGCCGAGCAGGGTGAAGCCGCTCATCTCCAGCGTGATCAGCGCGGTCGCGCCGGTGGTGTAGAAGATGCGGGTCGCCACCTCGGCAGCGGCGGTAGCGCCGCTGCCACCGCCGCCGCTCAGCGAGACGGTGGGCGCCGAGGTGTAGCCCGAGCCCGGATCGGTGAGGATGACGCCAGTCACTACGCCGCCTGAGACGACGGCGTACGCCGCCGCGCCGTTCCCTCCGCCGCCGGTGATCGCAACGATCGGAGCCGTGGCATAGCCTGAGCCGCTGCGGTCAGGCCGATCGCGCATACGCCGTCCATCGTTGGGGCTGCGGGCAGGCGGAACGCGGTGTTGCCTGTGCTTTGCGAAAAGCCGTTCACGCCGCGCCCGGCTCCCAGGATGCGCACGCTCTGCTTCAACTGTACGTTTTGCACGATGTACGTCCCGGGCGGGAACAACACAGTGCCGCCGCCTATCGCCGCGACCGCATCGATTGCGGCCTGCGCCGCGGCGCTGTCGTCGGTGGTGTTGTCGCCCTTGGCGCCCCACCACTTGGCATTGAAGGTCCCGTCCACATGGCGCACCCAGGCGCCGGTGCTGGCGGGGATGGCGTTGGCGAGGGCGTAGAGGCCTTCCTGGGGATCTGCAGCGACCTTGCTGGCGTAGTCGCCGATGCGGAAGATCCAGGTGCCTTGCCGGCCGCTTTCGCGCAGATAGGCGCGAGCGCCGTCGTAAGCAGAGAGCGCCTTCATTGCGGTGCGGGTGGCGTAGCCCTCAACCGCATCCTGCAGCGAATCGCCAAGCGGCGAACCGACGAGGGCGGATCCGTCGCCGCGGCGAGTGGAGGCGAGCTTGCCGCGGACGGCCTGCGCAAGCGCGCGCGCGAGGATATCGGCGCTCACTGGGCCAGCCTGTAGGTCAGCGTGCCCGAGGTGAGGGCGATGTCGAGGTAGAGCGCGGCGCCGCTTTCGCTCTCCTGCCAGATCTGCTCGCAGGCGTTGGCGGCGTAGCTGCCCCAGGGAGTGCCCCCCATGGTCAGCGGCAGGCGGGTGGAGCCCCCATCGGTCGAGCGCTTGACTTGGACAGTGCCCTGCCAAGAGCCCGATAGCGTGAGCATCACTGCGCGGTCGGCGGCTGGTGCGAACGGTCCGGCCTGAGCGGTGCCGGTGGCGCTGCCCTGCAAAGGAGTTGGCATGGCCCCGGTCGCAGCCTGAATGGTGACGGGCAGCGGACGGGCTGCATCGACCATGGCGAGGCTGCCGGCGTCGGAGAAGCCAATGGCAAAAGCCGGCGCGTAGCCGGCGGGGGTGCTGATAGGGCTGTCTGGCATGGGAACTCCTTGCGCGAATGACGGGCGGGAATGGGGAGGTCCATCACCAGATACGCACAACGGGCCCTGTAGGAAAATGCTTTTTTGGTTCGTGAAAAGGTGGCAGATTTCGCGTCGCGCTTGCCGATAATTGGGATTTTCGATGTGGGGCAGGTGCCTTCCGATCGCGGGAGCTCAGCCCCCGGTCACTCCCGCGCAAGCGCGCTTACTGGTTGCCTTTGGGCACGCTGAAGGTGCCGGACACACGGCCGCCCGAGGCCGAGGACACACCGCTCTTGAGGTCCATCACGAAGCGGCCGCCGCGCAGGGCGTCGCCATTGCCGCGCTTGAGCGAGGCATTGCCAGTCATCGTGATGATTTTCTTGCTGAAGTCGTAGATGCCGACATCGCCGGTCGCGACCTCATCGTTCCGGGTAACGACAACGCCGCCGCTGGCAGTGATCCGCTGGATCTGTAGCGATCCGGCGTTGGTGAAGTCGACCACCGTGCGCGCTGCGCGCAGCCGCAGCTCGGACTGCTTCACGTCGACATTGCCGGCCAGAACCACGCGGTTCTGCTTGTCCTGCAGCTCGATACGATCAGCCGAGTAGTCGACCGGGGCATCGGTATTGTGGCCCGAAAGCCCCTGCGCCGCGATCTGCGAAGATGCGAGCGTCGTGGCCAGCCCCACTAGCGGAAGCGCGAGCACAAGACGGCGAAAACGGCGGCGGGGAGCGGCGGCGGACGTCATTTCGGTATCCTCATCTTCCCCGGCGTCATGTGCAAGCGGGCATTGCCTTCGAGCGTGACCGTGCGGCTTTCGAGATCGGCCTTCATCGAATCGGCGCGAAAGGTGCCGGTAGGCACTGTCCCATTGACCCCGCCCGATCCCATCGCGACCTGCTGTTTGACGTCGATCGAGACGTTGCGCGTCGCCATCTGGAAGCCGTCGGGCGCGGCGAACTTCACCGGGCCGGAAACCGCGATCTGCTCGGTGTCGTAGTTATAGGCACCGCGCGGCGCGTCAATTCGTGCCGGACCGTCCTGCAGGTTCATTTGCGCATTGAGGTCCAGCATCTCGACGATCGGAGTCTCGGCAGAACGCTGGACCGCGGTGCCGGCATTGACCACGAAGCCACGGCCACGCTTGTCCTGGCCGCGATAGGCGGCATCGTCCACCTTGATGCGCTCGGACGTGATCGCGACCTTGTTGCGATCCAGCAGGAAGCTGATTTCACCACGCGGACTGAGCGGTACCAGGATCATCACCGCGGCGACAAGGCCGATACCGGCCGGCAGCGCCTTGGCCAGGAAGCTGACCAGCCTGTCATGCGACCCCCCCGGCGCGGCGAATTGCCGGCGGCGGTTGCGGATCTGGATGGCTTCGATAGACACGGCGGTTGCGCTCTCAGGCCGCTTCGTGGCTGAAAATGTCGTGGTCGGGCCATCCGGCGAGATCGAGCCGCGCGCGTGCTGGAAGGAAGTCGAAACAGGCCTGCGCTAGTTCCGTCCGTTTCTCGCGCGCCAGCCGCTCGACGAGGATCGCGTGCATCGCGTGCAGGTAGCGCACGTCAGACGCGGCGTAGTCCTTCTGCGGCTCGGTCAGTTCGGGCGCGCCCCAGTCGCTAGACTGCTGCTGCTTGGAAACTTCCTTGCCCAGCAGCTCGCGGACAAGGTCCTTGAGCCCATGCCGGTCGGTATAAGTGCGCACCAGCTTGCTCGCGATCTTAGTGCAGAATACCGGCGCCGCGATGACGCCCAAGTAATGTTCGATCGCGGCCAAGTCGAACCGCGCGAAATGGTACAGCTTGAGCCGGGCAGGGTCGGCAAGGACTGCCTTGAGATTCGGCGCGTCGTAGGCGCTGCCGGGGGCGAAGCGGACGAGGTGCTCGTCGCCCTGGCCGTCCGAGATCTGGACCACGCAAAGGCGGTCGCGGGGCGTGATCAGCCCCATCGTCTCGGTATCGACGGCAACCGGTCCCGGAGCGAGGACACCCTCGGGGAGATCTTCTTCGTGTAAGTGGACAGCCATGATCGTGAAATGCTTAGGGACTGGGCGGTTGTTTCGCAATGGCGCTGGGGCGCGCGAGGCAAGCATCGTGGCATTTTGCAAGGGTACCAGGGGGATGACGGCAACAGGTTCGCTCGGCGAGGGACTGGCGGCGCTGCCGCAGAGCTGGCGCAACGCACTGATGCCGGCTTTCGCCCGACCCGAGGCGCAGCGGCTGGACGCGTGGCTCCAGGCCCAAGAAGCGGCCGACCGACGCGTGTTTCCTGCCCCCGCCAATCGCCTGCTCGCCTTCGAGCTGACCCCTCTCGACGCTGTGCGAGTCGTTATTCTGGGGCAGGATCCCTACCACGGCGCCGGGCAGGCACACGGCCTCGCATTCTCCGTCCCGCATGGCGTCAAGGTGCCGCCCTCGCTCGTCAACATCTACAAGGAACTGACAGCGGATTGCCGCATCGGTACGCCAGGGCATGGCAACCTCGAGCGCTGGGCGCGCCAGGGTGTGTTGCTGCTCAACACCTCGCTCACGGTCGAGGAAGGCAAGGCCGGATCGCACCAGAAGCGGGGCTGGGAAGCGATTACCGATGCAGCCGTCGCCGCGGTTGCCGCCAAACCTGAGCCTTGCGTGTTCCTGCTCTGGGGCAACCATGCGAAGCGCAAGGCCGAAGCCGTGCCGGGCCTTGCAGAGGGACCGCATCTGGTGCTGACGGCACCGCATCCGAGCCCGCTATCGGCACACTCAGGCTTTTTCGGATGTCGCCACTTCAGTCGCGTTAACGCTTTCCTCGCCGCGCGCGGTCGAGGAACCATCGATTGGTAGTGTGCCTTAGGCGAACGGCCCAAGAATCGTCTTGTCCATCATGAAGTGGCTCATCGCGCCGCCGACACTGAGATCGCCGAAGCAGCTGCGAAAAGTTTGGAACGTTGGACGCGTGCGGGCATCGACGTGCGCTTCCATCGAGGTCCATATTACGTAGAACGTGAACTTGGTCGAGTTTTCGATTTCGCGCCCGAAACGAGCCGGCACCATCCCTCGCGCTGGGCGAGCTGCGGACGCCGTCCTCGCGCATAGGCTGGGCAAAGGCGATCGGGGCGCACTTCGATCTCGGCAAATTCCAGCAGCATGGCATATCTGCCGCATCACGAGCGCCATTCTTGCTCCCGCTCATACGTGGTCGACCGCAGCGGGGCAGCACGCCCGAGTGATCGCCGCTGCGGGTCTGGTCAGGCTGCTGCGCCGAGCTGTGGCGGCGCAATGGCCTCGTCAAGGACGCTGCTGCGCCGCAAGGACTTGGAAGCGGTATTACCGCCGCGGCGGGTGTTGGGATCGCGCGTGCGGAAGCTCGCCATCATCCGGGTGAGAGTGCTGGCTTCGGTTTCGAGACTGCGTGTGGCGGCAGTGGTCTGCTCCACCATTGCGGCGTTGTGCTGCGTAGTGCGATCCATGTCGTCAACCGCGCGATTGACTTGGCTGAGGTCGGCCGCTTGTGCCTGCGACGAGGAGGCCATTGCCGAGATCAAGTCGTGTAGCCCTTCTACCTGCCGGGCAATTTCCTCCAGCTTGCCGCCAGTTTGGCCAACCAGCGCAACGCCGTTGTCGACCTGTTCGGAGCTCTTGGTGATCAGCACGTTGATGTCGTGGGCAGCGTCGGCCGAACGCTGGGCGAGAGCCCGCACCTCGTTGGCGACGACAGCGAAGCCCTTGCCGGCATCGCCTGCCCGAGCCGCTTCCACCCCTGCGTTGAGGGCTAGAAGGTTGGTCTGGAAGGCAATGCCATCGATGACGTTGATGATCGACGATATAGTCTGTGACGAAGCTTCGATCGCCGACATGGCATCGATCGCAGAGCGGACGACCTCGCTGCCTTCGCTGGCCTGACGCCGGGCGAAGGTGATCGCTTCTTGGGCCTCCGCGGCGCTGTCGGCGGCGTCGCGGACCCTCTCGTTGATTTGTCGCATCGAGGCGGCAGTCTCTTCGAGGCTTGCGGCTTGTTGCTGGTTGCGCAGCGCAAGATCGTCGGCTCCGGCGCGGATCTCGCTGATCGCATTCATCACACCGCCTGCACCCACCCGCACCGTAGCGAGCGTGCGGCACAGCACAGCGACGGATTCGTTGTAGTCACGGCGCAGACTCTCGTAGTTGCTGGGGAAGGGCTCGTCGATGCGGTATTCCAGGTCTTTGGCGGCCAGCCTCGTCAGTCCGATTGATAGCGCTTGGACGACATCGCGCTGCGCGGCGTCTGCCGCCTCCTTGGCGAGGCCGTTTTTGCGGAATACTTCCATGGCCCGTGCCATCGATCCGAACTCGTCGGCAGCGGAAAGCCCATCGATGCGCACGTCGTATTTGCCTGCCGCAAGATGGCCAATGGTGCGACTGGCAGTGGAGAGCGGCTCCAGGATTCGGCGGCGGACCAGCTGGCTGGCGCGCTGGATCGCTCCTACCACTATGATCGCCAGCAGTCCGCCCAATGCGAGGCCAAGGCCGACAACCCAGGTGTCGCGCATCATCTCGTGCTTGGTGAAGTCACGCGACAAAGCGACAAGGCGGACCACTTCCTGTCGTTGCTGTCGATAGAGGGGTGCGATTTCGGCATCGTGGATCGCCTTCGCGCCGCGGCCGTCACCGCGCTCCACGGCGGGAGCGAAGCGTTGGTCGACTACGCTCCAGAAAGTGTCGGCATTGGCAATGACGCGATCGAGCTGCGCTTGGGTGTCGGCCGGCACCGGGGTTGCGGCCCAGTAGGCCTTGCGCTCGCGGTACTCGCTTTCGAGCTGTTTCAGGTGATCGAGTGCCCGGGTGGCGTCGGCCGGATCCGAGACGGCGAGCGTGGTCTCCAAGTAAGGCTCGACGACGAAGGCGGGCGGTGGCAGCACGTCGGCGAGCATCTCTTCCTGCAAGGCGTGCTTGCGCTGGATCGGACCGCCGAAGCGGATCTCGTACAGGACGAAGCCGGTAATGGTCACGGCGATTATCATCAGCATCGTCAGCAGCTTGCTGGCGGTGAGTGTCTGATCCTTGATCATCGCGCGTCGGCCATCCTGTGAAACGGGAACCGACGGCTTCTTAGGCGTAAGCGGTAAACGTCGCTCCACCGCGGCCTAGGCGCATTTGCGCTGGTGCAGCTTTACGCATGGGCGGCAGCGGACGAAAAAAGGGGAGAAGCGCGGCATGCCTCCCCCCTTTTGTTGATGAAACACATGCGCGGTCAGCGCGGCAGTTCGGACCCACCCATCAGCGCTTCGTCCACCGCGCGCGCGCATTGCCGGCCTTCGCGGATGGCCCAGACCACCAGGCTCTGGCCGCGGCGCATGTCGCCGCACGAGAAGATCTTCTCGTCGCTGGTCTGGTAGCGCAGCGTGTCCGCCTTGACGTTGCCGCGGGGGTCGAGCTCGACGCCCGACTGGTCGATCATGCCGGTCTTGCGCGGGCCGGTGAAGCCCATGGCGAGCAGGATCAGGTCGGCCTGCAGCGTGAACTCGCTGCCCTCGACCTCGACCATCCTGCCGTCCTTCCACTCGACGCGCACGCATTCCAGGCCCTTGACGTCGTTGTCGCCGACGACGCGCTTGGTCAGCACTGCCCAGTCGCGCGCGGCGCCTTCCTCGTGGCTGGAGGAGGTGCGCAGCTTGAGCGGCCAGAACGGCCAGCTCATCGCCTTGTCCTCCTTCTCGGGCGGCTTGGGCATGATCTCGAGCTGGGTCACGGACGCGGCGCCCTGGCGGTTCGAGGTGCCGACGCAGTCCGAGCCGGTGTCGCCGCCGCCGATGACGATGACGTGCTTGCCGGTCGCCGTGAGCGAGCCGCGCGGCGCGGCGCGCAGCTCGTCGTCGCCGGCGTTGCGCTTGTTCTGCTGGGTCAGGAACTCCATCGCCAGGCGCACGCCAGGCAGTTCTGCACCGGGGATGTCGAGCTTGCGAGCCTCTTCCGCTCCGCCGGAGAACACGATCGCGTCGAAATTCTCCTTCAGCGAGTTGACCGAGACGGTGACACCGACTTCCATCGACGTCTTGAACACCACGCCTTCGGCTTCCATCTGCACCGCCCGGCGGTTGATGAGGTGCTTCTCCATCTTGAAGTCGGGGATGCCGTAGCGCATCAGCCCGCCCAGCCGGTCGTTCTTCTCGAACACCGTCACCGAATGGCCGGCGCGCGCCAGCTGCTGCGCGCAAGCCAGACCCGCCGGACCCGAGCCGACCACCGCGACCGACTTGCCGGTGCGATGGGCCGGCACTTGCGGCGTGATCCAGCCTTCGGCCCATCCCTTGTCGACGATCGCGCATTCGATCGACTTGATGGTGACCGGTTGGTCGATGATGTTGAGCGTGCAGGCCGCCTCGCATGGGGCGGGGCAGATGCGGCCGGTGAACTCGGGGAAGTTGTTGGTCGAGTGCAGCACGTCCAGCGCGTTGCGGAAGTCGTGCTCGTAGACCAGGTGGTTCCAGTCCGGGATCATGTTGTTGACCGGACAGCCGGTGTGGCAGTGCGGCACGCCGCAATTCATGCAGCGCGACGCCTGGCCGTTCAGCGTCTCGGCGCTGAGCGGGACCACGAATTCCTTGTAGTTCTTCAGGCGCTCGTCGACCGGACCATACGTGCGGTCCTGGCGGTCGAGTTCGAGGAAGCCGGTTTCCTTGCCCATGTTCTTCGCAAACCCCTGAGAATTATTCCGCGGCGACCGAGGCGGCTTCGAGCCGTTCGGCCTCCATCTGGCGCAGCGCCTTGGCGTAGTCGCGCGGCATCACCTTGACGAACTTGCCGAGCGCGTTGCCCCAGTCGTCGAGCAGCGCCCGCGCCCGCTTCGAGCCGGTGTGCAAGTGGTGCCGTTCGAGCAGGATGCGCAGGCGATCGGCGTCGTGGCGCAGCATGTCGCCCATGCCAAGGTCGGTGACCGAGACGGTGCGCTGCTGCGGCCTGCCGGTTGCCCCAAGGTCATTGGCATCCTCGTCCGCCTCGGCCGAGATCGGCGACAGGTCCACCATCGCGCCGTTAACCAGCTTCTCGAACTCGCCGTCCTCGTCGTAGACATAGGCGATGCCGCCCGACATGCCCGCCGCGAAGTTGCGCCCGGTCTTGCCGAGCACCAGCACGACGCCGCCGGTCATGTACTCGCAGCCATGGTCGCCGCAGCCCTCGACCACCGCGATGGCGCCCGAGTTGCGCACTGCGAAGCGCTCGCCGGCGACGCCGTTGAAGAACGCCTCGCCGCTGATGGCGCCGTAGAGCACGGTGTTGCCGACGATGATGTTCTTGAGTGGATCGCGGTCGACATGCCCCGGCTGGCGCACGATCACGCGACCGCCCGAAAGGCCCTTGCCGACGTAGTCGTTGGCATCGCCGGTCAGGTCGAGCGTGACGCCATGGGCGAGCCAGGCGCCGAAGCTCTGTCCGGCGACGCCGGTGAGCTTCACGTTGATCGTGTTGTCGGGCAGGCCGGTGTGGCCGTAGCGCTTGGCGACTTCGCCCGAGAGCATGGCGCCGACGGTGCGGTTGACGTTGTTGATCGGCTTCTCGATCCGCACCGCCTGCCGGCTTTCCAGCGCATCGCCGGCCGCCGCGATCAGTTCGTTATCGAGCGCGTTCTCGAGGCCGTGGTCCTGCCGCTGGGTCCAGTTGAGCGAAGGGCTATCGCCCAGCGGGGCCTGGTAGAGGATCTTCGACAGGTCGACGCCCTTGGCCTTCCAGTGCGAGATCGCCTTCTTGGTATCGAGCCGATCCACCCGGCCTGTCATCTCGGCGACCGTGCGGAAGCCCAGCTCGGCCATGATGCCGCGCAGTTCCTCGGCGACGAAGAAGAAGTAGTTGATCACGTGCTCGGGCTGGCCGGTGAAGCGCGCGCGCAGCACCGGGTCCTGCGTCGCCACGCCGACCGGGCAGGTGTTGAGGTGGCACTTGCGCATCATGATGCAGCCGGCCGCGATCAGCGGCGCGGTGGCAAAGCCGATCTCGTCGGCGCCGAGCAGCAGCGCCACGGCGACGTCGCGGCCGGTGCGGATGCCGCCGTCGGCTTGCACCGCGATGCGGCTGCGCAGGTTGTTGAGCAGCAGCGTCTGCTGGGTCTCGGCCAGACCGATCTCCCACGGCGAGCCCGCATGCGTCAGCGAGGTCAGCGGCGAAGCGCCGGTGCCGCCTTCGTAGCCCGAGATCGTCACGTGGTCGGCGCGCGCCTTCGAGACGCCGGCCGCGACCGTGCCGACGCCCACCTCGGACACCAGCTTGACCGAGACGCGCGCCCCCGGGTTCACGTTCTTGAGATCGTGGATGAGCTGCGCGAGGTCTTCGATCGAGTAGATGTCGTGGTGCGGAGGCGGGCTGATCAGGCCCACGCCCGGCGTCGAGTGACGGGTGCGCCCGATGATCTTGTCGACCTTGTGGCCGGGCAGCTGGCCGCCCTCGCCGGGCTTGGCGCCCTGCGCCATCTTGATCTGCACGTCGTCGGCATTGACGAGGTACTCGGTGGTGACGCCGAAGCGGCCCGATGCGACCTGCTTGATCGCCGAGCGCATGGTGTCGCCGTTCGCCAGCGGCTTGAAGCGGCTGGGGTCCTCGCCGCCCTCACCGGTGTTCGACTTGCCGCCGATCCGGTTCATGGCGAGCGCCAGCGTGGTGTGCGCCTCCCAGCTGATCGAGCCGTAGCTCATCGCGCCGGTGGCGAAGCGCCTGACGATCTCGTTCGCCGGCTCGACCTCGTCGAGCGGCACCGGGGTGCCGGGCACGAAGTCCATCAATCCGCGGATCGTGAGCATGCGCTCAGACTGGTCGTTGATGGTCTGCGCGAATTCGCGGTACTTCTCGGGCACGTTGCCGCGCACCGCGTGCTGGAGCAGGCCGATGTTGGTGCTGGTCCAGGCGTGCTCCTCGCCGCGCACGCGCGCGCCGTACATGCCGCCCACGTCGAGCATGTTGGCGTAGACCGGGCTGTCGCCATAGGCCGCCGCGTGGCGACGCACGGTCTCCTCGGCGATTTCCAGCAGGCCGGCGCCCTCGATGGTGGTGGCAGTGCCGGTGAAGTACTGATCGACGAAAGCGGTCGACAAGCCGACTGCGTCGAAGATCTGCGCGCCGCAATACGACTGGTAGGTCGAGATGCCCATCTTGGACATCACCTTCCGGATGCCCTTGCCGATCGCGTAGATGTAGTTCTTCGCCGCCTTCTCCGCCGTCACCGGCAGGTCCTTGCGCACCCGGATCGCCTCGATCGTCTCGAGCGCGAGGTAGGGGTTGATGGCCTCGGCGCCGTAGCCCGCGAGCGCGCAGAAGTGGTGCACCTCGCGCGCCTCGCCGGTCTCGACCACCAGGCCGGTCTGCATCCGCAGGCCCTGCCGGACGAGGTGGTGGTGCACCGCCGCGGTCGCCAGCAGCGCCGGCATCGGGATGCGGTCGGGGCCGGCGGCGCGGTCGGACAGGATCAGGATGTTCTTGTCCGCCAGCACCGCTTCGGTCGCGGCCCAGCACATCTCCTTGATCGCCTGGCCCAAGCCGGCGGCGCCGCTGGCGGCGTCCCAGGTCATGTCGATCGTGCCGGTGCGGAACGCGCCGTCGAGCGCGGCCTCGACCGAGCGGATCTTGGCGATGTCCTCGTTGGTGAGGATCGGCTGGCTGACCTCCAGGCGCTTGTGCGTGCCGGCATCATGCCCGAGCAGGTTGGGGCGAGGGCCGATCATCGATACCAGGCTCATCACCAGCTCCTCGCGAATCGGGTCGATCGGCGGGTTGGTGACCTGGGCGAAGTTCTGCTTGAAGTAGTCGTAGAGCAGGCGCGACTTGTTCGACAGCACCGGGATCGGCGTGTCGGTGCCCATCGACCCGATCGGATCGTCCGCCTCCAGCGCCATCGGCTCGAGGAAGCGGCTGGTGTCCTCCTGGGTGTAGCCGAAGGCCTGCTGGCGATCGAGCAGGGTGCCGGTGGCCTCGGGGATCTCGGCCAGGTCCTGCTCGATGACGCCGAGGTCTTCCAGCTTGTACTGCGCCTGGTGCAGCCACTTCTCGTAAGGCTCGGCTTCGGAGAGCGAGGCCTTGATCTCCTCGTCCTCGATGATGCGGCCCTCATCGAAGTCGATCAGCAGCATGCGGCCGGGCTGGAGCCGCCACTTGCGCACGATGTTGTCTTCCTTGATCGGCAGCACGCCGCTTTCCGACGCCATCACGCACAGGTCGTCGTCGGTGACCAGGAAGCGGGCAGGGCGCAGGCCGTTGCGGTCGAGCGTGGCGCCGATCTGGCGGCCGTCGGTGAAGGCGACGGCGGCGGGGCCGTCCCACGGCTCCATCAGCGCGGCGTGGTACTCGTAGAAGGCGCGGCGTTCGGCGCTCATCAGCGGGTTGCCGGCCCAGGCCTCGGGCACCAGGATCATCATCGCGTGGGCCAGGCTGTAGCCGCCGGCGAGCAGCAGCTCGAAGGCGTTGTCGAGGCAGGCGGTGTCCGACTGGCCGTGCGGGATCAGCGGCCACATCTTGTCGAGATCGGCGCCGAGCAGCTCGCTTTCCATGGTGCGGCGGCGCGCGTTCATCCAGTTCACGTTGCCGCGAACCGTGTTGATCTCGCCGTTGTGCGCCATGAAGCGGAACGGGTGCGCCAGCTTCCAGCTCGGGAACGTGTTGGTGCTGAAGCGCTGGTGGACCAGGCCCAGCGCCGAGACGAAATCAGGATTGCGCAAGTCGTCGTAGAACGAGCCGACCTGCGTCGCCAGCAGCAGCCCCTTGTAGACGATCGTGCGGCTGGAGAAGCTGGGCATGTACAGCTCGGTCAGGCCGGGCAGGTTGTGCTTGATCGCCAGCGCCTCGAGCGGGTTCTGCGTCTGCTTGCGGATCGCCAGGATCTTGCGCTCGAACGCGTCCTGGTCCGCGCAGTTCTCGCCGCGACCGACGAAGCACTGGCGGATCACCGGCATCGATTCGAGCACGGTCTTGCCCAGGCCGTCGAGCGTGACCGGCACGTCGCGCCAGCCGATCAGCGACTGGCCTTCCTTCTTGATGAACTTCTCGAACTTGGTGATCACGAAGTCCCGCGCGGCTTCATCCTGCGGGAGAAAGCACATCGCGACCGCGTAGTCGCCCAAGGCGGGCAGCGTGACGCCGGCACTGCCCGCCCACTGGCGGAACAGCTGGTCGGGGATCTGCGTCAGGATGCCAGCGCCGTCGCCCAGCAGCGGGTCGGCACCCACCGCACCGCGGTGGTCGATGTTTTTCAGGATTTCCAGGGCCTGGGTAATGATCGCATGGGTTTTGGCGCCCTTGATATGGGCGACGAAGCCCACACCGCAGGAATCATGTTCGTTGCGCGCATCGTAAAGGCCTTGGGGCTTAGGAAATCCCATCGATAAAACCCATCCTGTCATTGCCGGAGCTCACCAGCGCGGACGGATTGCGCACGAATCGTGCGGCGCCCCACGCGACATAGTGACCCCAAGGTCCCCATGACGATTGAAGGGCCGTTTTGCAACCGCGAACCCGGCCACACGCGCAGGATTGCGGACGTGCGGGCCGGGAATTGCGGTATTTTATTAGCGGCGCCGCGTTCCGCGGATCATGAAATGGCCCGGTCGAACGGCGGGCAGCCCTCTCAGGCTGCGCCGCTCATGCGCTGCAAGGTCGCCAGAGCCGCGCGCAGGGCGCGTTCGGTATCATCCGCATCGCCCCGACCCGGAGCGTCGAACAGGCGCGGCGCGGGACCGTTCGTGGGTGCCTGTGTCAAATCGGCGTGAGCCGCCGCCGGACGGGCGAAGGGAGCGCTATCAGCCTCTTCGCTGCCGGGGAACACGACCATCGGCTCGATCTCGCCGCTGTCTTCGGGCTCTTCGATGCGCACGAAGGCTTGGCGGGGGCCGGTCGGGCGCGACAGGTTGAGCAGTGACGAGTAGCCCTGGTCCAGCGCTTCGTCTTCCTCGTCCCCGTCATCATCCTCGCCGGTGCTGACGCGGTCTTCACCACCCTGCCACGCCGATTCTACTTGGTGAGGCGCCCGGAAGCCGGCTGCGGCAGCCAAGCCGATGTGGCGCGGAGGGACATAGCCAGGCAGCGGATCGTCGAGGTCGTCCTCGTCCTGATGCAGCGCCACCGGGCGCAGCGCCGCCGGAAGCGCGGGAGCAGCGAAAGGCGCTGGCGGTGCGGGTTCTTCGCGCTCGGGTTCGTTCACGTCGGCAGCGCCGACCGAGAGCTCTTCCGCCACGCTGGCATCGCTCTCGCGTGCGGCGATCTCGGGTGCCAAGGCAACGGGGCGCAGCGACAGGCGCTCGAACGTCAGCGGCGCGGCGAAGGGAGGCGCGCTCGTGTTTGGTTCATCTTCCGGCTCGTCCAGCACTGCCATCGGAGCGGGCGCAGGAGCGGCGGGCGACAGGTCCGCTGGCGCGACGAACGCATCCGGTTCGGGCTGTGGCACCGGAGCGGCAGCGACGAGCCGAGCTGCCTCGCGGCGGCGCTCCATAGCCAGCGCCAGCCGTTCCAGTAGCTGGACGGGCGACAGCTCGGCCAGTTCGGCGGTGGCGATGCGATCCGCTGCCGTGACGTGGTCCGTCAGAGACGACGCCACAAAGGGAGCGAACGGGGTGTCGGATTGGGCCATGTCGACATCGGCGGTTACCGTTGCCGGATCGCTATCGAGAGTGTCGCGATCGGGCTCACCCATCTCGGCAGCCGGTGCGACGACGACGGCTTGCGTGATCGGAGCCGTCAGGGAGGCTTCGGGCAACAGTACGAAGCCCGGAGCGGCTGCAGGCTCGGACGCCGGCCGAACCTCGACCTCATTCTCTTCAGATGCGGGCAGACTGCGCGCGTATTCCTCGAACAGGCGGTTCTCGACAGGCGCGACTTCCTCATCCGCCTGTTCGGAAGCTTCGAGTTCACTATCCGCGGATTCGCTCACTTGCCGTGAAGGCGTGACGAAGGCGCCCCGCGCGGTTTCCCGCTGGCGCAGCGGCGCCTCGACGATGTCCTCGTCGAAGTGGCTGAGGTCCAGGTCGGCAACGTCGAGGATGCGCGGCTCGGTGGCCTCTGCAAGGTCCGGGTCCGAGAGGACCGGCTTGGGGGACAGCGAGCGGCGACGGCCGGAGGGTGCGCCAGATGGTGCAGGTGTCTCGGCCTCTGGTTCGATTGCCGGCTGGCGAACGGTGCGCAGGCGCGAAGTGCCGCGCTGGCGCTCCTGCGGCGCTGTCGCGGGGCTGGCGACGCGGCGGCCGATCAGCGCGCCGACAACGCCGCCAAGCCCGGTCAGCGCCAGGGCGATGAGAATGCGGGCGGTCGCGCCGAGCGGAGGCGTTGCCATGGGGATCACCCTGTCGATGCCGCTGGCGATGACGAGGTGCTCGACCAAGGCCGGTCGGATCGCGAGACTGCCAAGGCCGAACAGCGCGGCGAACCACAGCGCGACTATGGCGGGAAACAGGGGATGCTGGCTGATCGGCTGACTGGTGCCGGACCGGCTGCGGGTGTGTTCGGCCACTCTCATCTACCCCGTTCTGCCTTCCCTGTTCGCGGCGCCGCGATCATGCGGCACGCCCCAGGGCCTCTGGAAAGGCCGTTGGTGCCAGTATTTGGTAAACGTCTGGATAACGACGCGCATTGTGCGCCCAGTCATGCCGGGTGCGGACGTGATCGAGACCCGCGGCGCGCATAGTAGCCCAGCTTTCGCGGGCTTGCAGCAGGTCGGCGAGGGCCTTGGCGCAGGCGGCGGGATCATCGGGCGTAAACAGTGTGCCGGTGCGGCCGTGTTCGATCAGCTCACGATGCCCGCCCACGTCGCTTGCGGCCACGAGCTTGCCTTGCGCCATCGCCTCCAGCGGCTTGAGCGGCGTGACCAGATCGGTCAGGCGGCTGCGCTTGCGAGGATAGGCCATGACATCGCACAGCGCGTAATAGCGGTCGACCTCGTGATGCGGCACGCGGCCGATGAAGCGGATCGCATCGGCCACCGGAGAGGCTGTGGCCTGCGCGCGCAGGGCCTCTTCGCGCGGTCCGCCGCCGACCAGCAGCAGGCGCGCCTCGGGCTGGCGCGCCACCAGCAGCGGCATCGCGGCGATCAGGTCGTCGAGGCCTTCGTAGTCGTAGAAGCTGCCGATGAAGCCGATCACCGGGCAGGGGCGGCCCTCCGCCTCGAAACCCAGCTCACGCGCGAGCGCCGCGTCCCGCTCCAGCGGCGTGCCGAACAGCGCCAGGTCGACGCCGTTGGGCATGACGGTGATCTTGCTGGCCGGCGTGCCGCGCGCCATCAGGTCGCTGCGCAGGCCCTCGCAGATGGTCACCACCGCGTCGGCTTGACGCACCACGTGGCTCTCCAACCCGCGAGTCAGCTTGTAGCGAAGCGACCCCTCGCTGCCGGTGCCGTTGCCGACCGCCGCATCCTCCCAGAACGCGCGAATCTCGTAGACCAGCGGAATGCCGTGGCGCCGCGCGACCCGCAGCGCCGCCTGCCCGCCCAGCACCGGCGAATGCGCGTGCAGGACGTCGGGTCGCCACTCGCGCACCACGCGCTCGATGCTGTGCGCAAAGTGCTGGATCTCGCGCCATTCGCGCAGACCCGGGACGGCGCCAGTGTCGAGTGCAGCGGTGCGGTGGAACAGCAGCCCGTCGTGTTCCTCGACCGCATCGATCGACGCATTGGCCTCGGGCACGTTGTAGCGCGGGCCGGTGACGCCGCGCACCTCTATCCCCAGCGCCTGCTGCGCCTTCAGGATCGCGCGAGTGCGGAAGGTGTAGCCGCTGTGGATCGGCAGCGAATGGTCGAGGACGTGCAGGACGCGGGGCATGGCGGTTTCGCTAGCGCGGCAAGGCTTAACGTCGCGTCAACTCGGCGCCGCTATCGCCGCTCCACGATGGTCGACATCTTTGCCCTTGCCCTCTCGCACGGACTGCTGGTGCTTGCCGCCTGGCGGCTGCTGTGGAGACCGGAGCTCGATAGCGAGGAGCCCCCGCAGCTGCGCCGCACGCGCAAGGCGATGCTCCCGGCCAAGAGCACCGAGGACCAAGCGCCCGATGCTTAACCTCGCGCTGACCGGCTTCTTCGCGACGCTGATCGCGTTCGGCTTCCGGCGCCCGTTCCTCTGGGTGATCTGCTACCTCTACGTCGACATCGTCGCGCCGCAGATCATCTCCTGGGGTTTCCTCACGCAGATCCCGACTTCCCTCATCGCGTTTTCGGCGGCGTTCCTCGGCTGGCTGATCTTCGACGACAAGCGCGACGCGCGCTTTACCTGGCGCCAGGGTCTGCTGGCGGTGCTGCTGGTCTATTGCGCCGTCTCCACCTGGCGTGCGGACTATCCGGTGGAAGCGCTGCTCAAGTGGGCCTGGGTGTGGAAGGCGCTCGTCTTCGCCATCTTCCTGCCGCTGACCTTGCGCACGCGCCTGCGCATAGAAGCGGTTGCGCTGGCGATGGTGCTGTCGGCCAGCGCGCTCATTATCGACGGCGGCATCAAGACCGCCACCGGCGGCGGCGGCTACGGCGCGCTGCGCATCTTCGTGGAGAACAACACCGGCCTCTACGAAGGCTCGATCCTCTCGTGCGTCGCCATCGCCATCATTCCGGTGGCGCTGTGGCTGGCGCGCTACGGCACGATCTTCCCATCCGACTGGCGCGTGTGGAGCTTCACCGCGGCGCTGATTTTTGCCTGCTCGCTGATCCCGATCGGCACCCAGGCGCGCACCGGCCTGGTGTGCCTGGGCGTGCTGTGCGTGTTCTATCTGCGCACGGCCAAGCACAAGCTGGTGATCACCGCCGGCATGGCGCTGGCGGTGATGATCGCCGTGCCGTTCCTGCCGCAGTCGTACCTCAAGCGGATGAACACGATCGAGGACCACCAGTCGGACCAATCGGCCGGTACGCGCCTGGGCGTCTGGAAGTGGACGCTGGGCTACGTCAAGGATCATCCCTTCGGCGGCGGCTTCGAGGTCTATCTGTCAAGCAAGGTCGAATACGATACCGTCTCTAGCCAGACCGTGGGCAGCACTGTCACCGTCCAGCGTACCAAGGTGGTCGAGGAGGGCCGAGCCTTCCATTCGAGCTACTTCGAGATGTTGGGCGAGCAGGGCTGGCCGGGGTTGGCGCTGTGGCTGCTGTTGCAGGTCTCGGGCCTGTTCCAGATGGAGATGGTGCGCCGCCGCTGGAAGGACCGCACCGAGCCGGATCAGGCCTGGGCCGCGCCGCTCGCAGTGGCGCTGCAGCTGGCGCAAGTGGTGTATCTGATCGGCTCGCTGTTCGTGGGCATCGCCTTCCAGCCATTCATCCTGATGCTGATCGGCCTGCAGTGCGGTCTGCATAGCTACCTCAAGCGCATCGACCGCGCGAGTCTCGCACCGCCGGCCCGTCGTGCCCGCATCGTCATGCAGCCGCTGCGCGCTTCCTGAAGCGACCGAATGCAAAAGTTTTCATCAATCGATTGCGAAAAACTTTTGCTGCTTGCTTAATTTTTCGCTCACCCCCGACGTTCTGAAGTCCGCAATGGCGGAGTTCCGCGGTGTTGCGTGGTTGGCAAGCCTTCCACCCTGCTGTTGGCGAAGTGCTTGCGTTTACGACGAATTAACCTTTAACCTTCATTGGTCTCATGGTTAATACAGGGCAATATCCGTTGAGACGCTGCTAGCGCCGGCGGAGAAGCGGGGCAAGACAAGGGGTCTATAGATGCGTGTTCTGCTGATCGAGGACGAACCTACCACCGCACGGGCAATCGAGCTCATGCTCACCGCCGAGGGCTTCAACGTCTATTCGACGGATCTGGGCGAGGAAGGCCTCGATCTGGGCAAGCTCTACGATTACGATATCATCCTGCTCGATCTCAACCTGCCGGACATGCACGGCTATGACGTGCTCAAGAAGCTGCGCGTCGCCAAGGTGCAGACGCCGGTGTTGATCCTGTCGGGCATTTCCGAGATGGACAGCAAGGTCCGCTCGTTCGGCTTCGGCGCGGACGACTACGTGACCAAGCCGTTCCACCGCGAGGAGCTGATCGCCCGCATTCACGCGGTCGTGCGCCGCTCCAAGGGCCACTCGCAGTCGGTCATCCGCACCGGAAAGCTGGTGGTCAACCTCGACGCCAAAACGGTCGAGGTCGATGGCGCCCGCGTGCACCTGACGGGCAAGGAATACGCGATGCTCGAGCTGCTCTCGCTGCGCAAGGGCACCACGCTGACCAAGGAAATGTTCCTCAACCACCTCTATGGCGGCATGGACGAGCCCGAGCTCAAGATCATCGACGTGTTCATCTGCAAGCTGCGCAAGAAGCTCAGCCACGCCTGCGGCGGCGCCAACTACATCGAGACGGTGTGGGGCCGCGGCTACGTGCTGCGCGATCCGGACGAGCTGCAGGAAGTCGCCTGATACTTTACCCGACCCGGCCCCTATTGGGGTGAAGGAACGGTCCGCCTTCTCGGGGGCGGGCCGTTCTGCGTTTGTGGACCCACGCAAATCGCCCGAGTTGGACGTTTCGCAGGAGCTGGCCGACCGTAAAGCCAGGCAGGTACTGCAACTCGGGGGTCTGCCTGCATGAAGCCGGTTCCACGCGCGCCCTGGATCACGCTCCATCGCTGGCTAGGCCTGGTCGCCATTCCGTTCCTGCTGATCGCGGCGCTGACCGGTTCGGCGTTGTGCTTCGTGCGGCCGATCGATGCCTGGCTCAACGCCGACCTGTTCGATCAGCGCGCCCCCACCGCCGCCGCCGCCGCCCCGGCCGTGGCCCCGCTGATGGACCGCTTCGCCGCCCGTCACCCGGAGTGGACCGTCATCGACTTCCCGTTGGCGGTGCCCGCCGACCGCCGCATCCCGGTGAATGTGGCGAGCGGCAGGGATGCTGCAGGCAGGCCCGTCGATCAGCTTTTCCTCGACCGCACCACCGCACGGATCGCCGGCAGCCGATCCACCGAAGCCGCATTCGATCGCCACGGCTTCGCCGAATGGCTGATCGAGTTCCACTCCAAGCTGCTGCTCGGCGATCCGGGGCGCTGGTTCATGGGCGCGATCGCGGTGCTCTGGCTGATCGGCCACGCCATCGGCTTTTACCTCACTTTCCCGCTCAAGCGCCCGTTCTGGAAAGGGTGGAAGCGCGCGTGGAAGGCAAGCTTCGGCAGCGTCTTGGCCAAGTTCATGCTCGACTGGCACAAGGCCAGCGCCTTGTGGCTGTTCGTGCCGCTCACGGCGCTGGCCCTGACCTCGGTAGGCCTCAACTTCTTTGCCGAGGGCTATGGCCCCCTGGTCGAGGCCGTCACCGCTCAGGAACCGGAGGACGGCAAGCCCGGACCGCCGCAAGCTGCTCCCCTGGGCTTCGCGCAAGCTGTTTCCGCAGCCAAGGCGCAGGCGCGGCGCAGCGGCATCGGCTGGCACCCTGCGACGGTCCTCGCCGATCCCAAGGACGGCACGCTGGGCGTCACCATGACCGACGACGGCCTGCTGAACTACCATCGCCTCGGCCCGATCTACTACTACTTCGACCGCCGCAGCCATGTCCTGGTGGAGACGCTCGATCCCTACCACGGCAACGGCCGGTTGGCCGGCTACCGCCTGCTCTATCCGCTGCACAGCGGACGCGTCGGCGGCAACCTGACGATACTGCTGGCCTTCGCTTCGGGTCTGGCGACGGCAGGGCTGTGCGTCACCGGCCTCTACGTCTGGTGGAAGAAGCGCCGCTCGCGAGTGGCGCAAAGACAGGCGGCCCGGCGCAAGGCGATGGCGCCTTGAGCGAGCGCGGTTGACCCGACGAAACCTTGCTGCCACTGGCCCGCGCCATGACCGCGCACAAACCCGGCGATCCGACCACGCTCAACCGCCTCTACGGCCGCGCCAAAGGCAAGCCGCTGCGCGCCGGGCAACAGGCCCTGGTCGACACCCTGCTGCCGCGGATCGCGGTGCCGCAGGAGGGTCCGGTCACCGCCGAGCGCCTGTTCGGGCGCGACTGCCCGCTTCACTTCGAGATCGGCTTCGGCGGCGGCGAGCACATGGCAGCGCGCGCCGACATGCTGCCCGACCACGGCTTCATCGGTGCCGAACCCTTCCTCAACGGTGTCGCCCAGGCGCTCACCCTGGTCGACGGCGACAATCCTGACAGCAGGGGGGGGCAACACCCCCCGCTCGGCAACGTGCGCATTCATCATGGCGACGCGCTGGAGGTACTGGCGCGCATCCCCGACGGCGCGCTCTCGTTCCTCTACCTCCTGCATCCCGACCCCTGGCCCAAGGCCCGCCATGCCAAGCGGCGGATGATGAACGACGGCCCGGTCGAGATGTTCGCCGCCAAGCTCAGGCCCGGCGGCGAGCTGCGCTTCGGCACCGACCATGCAGTGTACTTGCGTCACGCGCTGATGGTGATGCAGCGCCACACCCACCAGTTCGAGTGGCTCTGCGACAAGCCCCGCGACTTCCAGGTCCGCCCCGGCGGCTGGCCCGAGACCCGCTACGAGCACAAGGCCCGCACCGTCTACGGCCACGAGGTCTGGTACTTCCGTTTCCGGCGGATTTAGATCAATAGTTTATCACAGATAACTGCGATATTTCAGTATCATAGTCCGAATCCCGCCGCCGCCTGCCGCCGCCGGTTTCCGCTCCGGTGATTGCTGGGTGATTACTTTTCTGGTACATGAGGTTCGTCATGGCCACGGGAAAAATCACCAAGCGAACCCTCGATGCGCTTCAGGCAGGAGCTGTTACCGGCTTCCTTTGGGATGACGAACTGAAGGGGTTCGGACTCAAGATTACCGCGGGCGGCTCTGCGTCCTATGTCGTCCAGTATCGCATGGGTGGCCGCGAGGCGAAGACGCGTCGCTACACCATCGGCGGTCACGGCTCGCCATGGACGCCCTTCACCGCTCGCGAGGAGGCGACGCGACTCCTCCGCCTCGTCGCCCAAGGGATCGACCCCGTCGAATCGGACAAGCAGCGACGGCGAGAGGCTGTCGATCTTGCCTTTTCCAACTACGCTGATCACTTTGCGGCGGACTGCAAAGGGAAAGGCTGGTCGACGCTCGTAACGCGATCCCTTCGGCGACACGTCAAGCCCGTCTTGCGGGACAAGGCGCTTCCTACAATCACGCGCATCGATGTGGTGGCGGTGTTCGATCGCATGCCGCCAAATCAGGCCGCCAATCGTCGCAACGTGTTTGCAGTGCTGAGGCGTCTATTTCGATGGGCGGTGAGCCGTGGCGACATCGACAGAAGCCCGATGGAAGGCATGGAAACGCCGAAAGCCGTCAAGCCTCGCGAGCGCTGGCTGAGCGACAGCGAGTTGGCGAGGGTCTGGATTCAGGCCCCGGAATGCCATCGGTGCTTTGGGCCGATCGTGCGACTCCTGATTGCCACCGGCCAGCGTCGGGAAGAGATCGGCGGGCTTCACTGGCAGGAGTTGGATCGCGGGGAACGTGAGATGCGGCTGTCCGGCGATCGGACGAAAAACGGGGAGCCGACCACCATACCGCTCAATGACCTCGCGATGTCCGAACTCGACAAGGTGGCGGGGAGCGAAAAGTGGCCAAATCGCGGGCGGGTGTTTCCTACGACGACCGGCGCCGCGTTCACGGCCTATCACAAGGGCAAGACGAAGCTCGACAGGCTGATTTCAAAGGATGGCGGCGCTCCGATGCTGGGTTGGCGCCTCCACGACCTCAGGCGATCACTGGCAACCGGCTTTCAAAGGCTCGGCGTCCGGTTCGAGGTGACGGAAGCGGTTCTCAACCACGTCGGCGGATCACGCTCCGGAGTGGCAGGAATCTATCAACGCCACGATTGGAAACCTGAGAAGCGTGAGGCAATGGCAACGTGGAACGATCACCTTTCGCGCGCCATCGAGACGGCGCAGAAGTAGCTCTTCAGCGATTCGCTTTGCATCAGATTCGACGCCATGTCCCTCGGCTACATGACCACGTTCGAATCCTTCCGGGCGCGCCGCCCCGCGCATCCTACATGCACAATGCACGACGATCAGATGCAGCCGATTGTGCGTTCGTCAGAGCCACTGCAATCGTCCGCATACCCGTCGAACCAGCCAGTCACCTTCACTCCCGGGCCACCATCGGGACAGCTGCTCCGTTGAATACCGCATCGAACCTGTCTGTCGGCATGATCTGCTCGAAATAGGAGTCTTCAGCTTCATGCCACTGTTGCTCCCAGCGGCCGATCATCCTCTCCCGTTGGCAGAGTCGGGCCACTCGATCCTGCCGCGGTAAGGATACGATGATGGCAAAGTCGATGATGTCGCGCAGTTCGGGTCGCGCCGAATAAACCCCCTCCAGAATGAGAACCGGTCTGGCAGCAAGTGCGGTCGGCTTGTCGCACAGGCGCCCGTCGAAAGCCTCCCAGTCGAAGGCGCGCCAGACGGCCTCCTGACCTTTGCGCAAAGCCGTCAACACCGCGCGCAGCCGCGTCCAGTCGATGCAGGCACCTGCACGGTCGGCGGGGCTGTCGTCGCGCACCGTAACGCCGCCCGCGTAGAAATCGTCGCCTTCGATCACGGCCGCATCCAGCATTGCGGCAAGCGCGGCCGCCAGCGTCGACTTGCCCGCGCCGCTGCACCCGTCGATCGCCAGGACAAAGGGCCGTCCGCTATTCACGGTTCTTGCTCTCGCTGCGACGATCTCGGCCAACTCTTCAACATTGGCAGGCTGGCACATTACTTTCTCCGCCATATCGTCCGTTTCCTGGTTGATCATCGCGGAAGCCGACGGCAGCGCCGAAGGACGCTTCAGTCACGGAGATCAATACTGTCAATCGCAGGCCTCAGCGCGGGCGAGGAAAAAGGCCCTTTCCCGCGCGTTGCGAGAGAGATTGGCTGCGGCCTTGAATTCGGAACGGGCCTCGATCAGTCGGCCGGTTCGAAATAGGAAATCGCCCCTAGCCGCTGGCAAGGGCGCATAATTGCGCAGAACCGCATCCTCGGCGATCTCATCTACCAGCCGCAGGCCAGCTTCAGGACCAAACGCCATGCTATGGGCGATTGCTCGATTGAGATCGACCACTGGCGAGGGCAGCACGTCCTGCAACCGGTCATAGAGTATTGCGATGCGATGCCAGTCGGTATCGGCCGCCTTCCTCGCGCGCGCATGGCAGGCGGCAAGGGCGGCTTGCAGTGCATAAGGGCGATCGGCGCCACCGATTGCTTCGGCGCGGGCCAGCGCATCAAGGCCCCGATGGATCAGCAGT
>Ga0070667_100000378_pt1 | contig 48704 bp, 51 predicted proteins | sample KBSS33metaG_FD_64659 | JGI IMG/M metagenome (GOLD analysis project Ga0070667, IMG submission 64659) | Switchgrass rhizosphere microbial communities from Kellogg Biological Station, Michigan, USA - KBS S3-3 metaG | ecosystem: Host-associated > Plants > Roots > Rhizosphere > Soil ...
GCCATCAACTTCCGGGTGGTGTTGTCGATCGCCGAAATATGGTCTGCGTCAAAGGCATGCCGCAATCCGAGCGCGTACGCGGTCAAGCCGACGCCGAGGCCGAGCGCCTTGTCCCCCAGATCGAAGTGTTGCGGAGCCACGAACGCCGCCAGGATGACCCAGCCGATCAGATGCAGCGCCACGACCACCCCGACCATGGCCGTCAACCGCAACCACTCGGCTCGGGTCAGCGCTGCCCGGACCGCCGCGAATCGAGATCGACCCGTCGCCATCAGCCCCGCACCAGTCGTTGGTTGGTCAGCCGAAGCTGGCGGACGGTGCTGTCCTCCAATGCCCGACGCTGTTCCGGTGTCAGCCGGCCACACACCCGCTCCCAGTGCACCGCGATCTGATCGCCGACATCGATATCGGGCACGGCGCTGTAGCCGTCCTCCCACACCTCGAGGCGCCGCGGCTCCGGGCCGGAGAGCCGGAGCTCGCGCCCGTCCCAGCGCAGCTGGGACGCCTCGACGTCGACGCTGTCGCCGGTTCGCGAGAGCACTGTCGCCCAGGTGATGCGGCAGTTGTCCAGGACACGCAGCGGATGCTCGTCCATTCCGCGGCCGAGCAATCGAGACCACGGATACACCCCGAGTACGTGGAAACAATGATTTGCCGCGGCCTCGCCGGCGAGGTCCTCGGTCAGATGCGACCAGTAGTGGCCGACGAGCGGCGCGATCACGGCGATCAGCTGGCGAGCGAAGTCACCCGAATCCAACTCGGCCGCGATACCTCCCCCGAGCCAATAAGATTCGACGAGCCGGAGGTCCAGCGGGTCGGCGATACCGGTCATCCTCGACATCACATCCAGATACGGCCACGCACCTGAAAAGCTGCGGGCCGCGACCCGTACCTGATCTGCGGAGGCGTTGCGCAAAGCGGCCAATGCCGGCGGGCCGCAATAACCAAGGTGGTTGGGGGCGTACGCGTAGCGGGCGAACATCTCGACGCCCCGGTTGTCCGGGGCCTGCGGAGTTGCCGCCGACGGCGTCACCGCGGAGGACCGTCACCTGGCGGAGGGCACATGCCAACCTCCTTCGAGTCGGATATCTATCAGGCTAGTTTCGCCCCACCACGGCGGACAATCAGAATTTCAATTGCTCACCAGGTGGGCGTAGCGTTGAAAGAGGTTCCGACCCGGGCGGAGGCGCGGTGAGACCCAGTGCATGAGCTGTCGTTATGTGAAGCGATCGCCGGTGTGATCAGGCCATATGCGGTCGACAAACACGTCGACGTGGTGCGCGTGCAGGTCGGCGCCCTCCGGCAGGTCGTGCCCGACTCATTGACCTTCTGCTGGGGCCTCATTCGCGAGTACGAGTGCATGCCCGACGCCGAGCTCGAGCTGGAAATGGTTCCGGCAGAAGTGCTCTGCCACTCGTGCGGACAGCAGTCACTACTCACATCCCGGTGGTCGGTGTGCTGCCCGGCCTGCGACAGCGGAGACGTCCAGGTGGTCAGAGGCAACGAGTTCCAGGTGACGTCCATGGACGTCTCTTGACGCGCAGCGTTTCACCAGAGAGGACCACGATGGGCAGATTTCACCGGCACGACGACGGTACGGTCCACACCCACGAACACGGAGACCACGATCACGAGCACGGCGACCACACCGGCTACGAAACCGCGGCCCAGCGGATCGACGTATTGGAATCGATCTTCGCCGAAAACGACGCGCGCGCGAACATCAACCGAAATACGTTCGAAAATAATGGGATTCGCGCATTGAATCTGATGAGTTCACCCGGTTCCGGCAAGACGACGGTCCTCGCCGCATCGCTCGATGAGCTCAGGGACGACCTCGCGGTCGGGGTGATCGAAGGCGACATCGCCACCGCACTGGACGCGGCCAAGCTCGAAGGCCGGGGTGCACAGGTGTCGCTGATCAATACCGACAACGGTTTCGGTGGCGAATGCCATCTGGATGCACCCATGGTGAATCGGGCGCTACAAGGCCTTGACCTTGTGGGCCTTGATCTCGTCATCATCGAAAACGTCGGCAATCTCGTCTGTCCGGCCGAATTCGACGTCGGCGAGCACGCCAAGGCGATGGTCTACTCACTCACCGAAGGAGAAGACAAGCCACTGAAGTACCCCGTGATGTTCCGCGCCGTGGACGTCGTGCTGCTGAACAAGATCGACCTGGCCCCCTATCTCGATGCCGACATCGACACCTACGCCGCACATGTCCGGATGGTTAATCCGAGCGCCACAATCCTGCCCGTGAGCGCGCGGACCGGCGAAGGGATGACGGCATGGTTCGACTGGCTACGCAAATTTGCCACCCATGCCCGCCGGCAGCCGAGCAATTGTCAATGATCTTGAATTCAACTATTTTTCGGTGCAGCGGATGCAGGTATCCCAGCAAGGTGTCAATCGGAGGCCAAGCCGCGACGTCAACTATCTCGCCGCCCAGATATCGATTCCCTGGCAGCTAATCCCGACCCGTTGACAACCCATTACACCCGGAGTAGACCGAGAAACAGCGCCGCGCATCGGGCCGAACGTCGACTCCTGCGGCGAAGGGGATTGAGCAAACAGTCCCCGGAAGTTCGACGTCAGGGACCCAGCCCGTCCCGGAAAGAACTGCGATATGCCTACTCCGGCAGCAGTCAAGGCAGAGTCGGCACTGATTCACGTTCTATGGATCAATGCCGGCCTGAGTTGTGACGGCGATTCCGTGGCGCTGACTGCCGCCACTCAACCCAGCATCGAGGAGATCGCGCTCGGCGCGCTCCCCGGTCTACCCAAGATCGCCGTGCATTGGCCTCTCATCGACTTCGAATGCGGACCGAGTGGGGGCGCAGACGACTTCCTCGAATGGTTCTTCCGCGCCGATCGGGGCGAACTCGATCCGTTCGTGCTGGTTGTCGAGGGATCGATACCCAACGAGCAATTGCACACCGAAGGCTACTGGTGCGGGTTCGGCAACGACCCCGCCACCGGACAGCCGATGACCACCAGCGAGTGGCTGGATCGCTTGGCGCCCAAGGCAACCGCGGTGGTGGCCGTCGGCACCTGCGCCACCTACGGCGGTATCCATGCGATGGCCGGTAACCCCACCGGCGCGATGGGTGTACCTGACTATCTCGGGTGGGATTGGAAGAGCAAGGCAGGCATTCCCATCGTCTGTGTGCCTGGGTGCCCGATACACCCGGACAACTTGGCAGAGACATTGACGTATCTGCTGTACATGGCGACCGACCAGGCCCCGATGATCCCACTGGACGAAGCGCTGCGGCCCACCTGGCTCTTCGGCGCGACTGTGCACGAAGGCTGCGACCGGGCCGGCTACTACGAGCAGGGCGACTTCGCCCACGAGTACGGATCGCCCAAATGCATTGTCAAGCTGGGCTGTTGGGGTCCAGTCGTCAAATGCAACGTACCGAAGCGCGGCTGGATCAACGGTATCGGCGGTTGCCCGAATGTGGGCGGCATCTGCATCGGCTGCACCATGCCGGGGTTCCCCGACAAGTTCATGCCCTTCATGGACGAACCGCCCGGCGGCAAGGTGTCCACTGCGGCGTCGGGCCTGTACGGATCCGTCATCCGCAACCTGCGCCACATCACCGGCCGCACCGTCGACAAGGAACCGCATTGGCGCCATCGCGGCACAAAGCTTGAATCGGGAGCTACCCGCACCTGGTAGGTGTGGGTAGCTCACCCGCCCGCCGCCGGCCAGGCTAAAGGCATTGCTAGGGAGCGAAGTCCATGACAACGATCATTCCGGAACCATCACAGGTCAAACGGGATCCCGGCCAACTCGTCGAGATGGCCTGGGACCCCATCACCCGGATCGTCGGCAGTCTCGGCATCTACACGAAGATCGACTTCGAAAACCGCGAAGTCGTGGAATGCCACAGCACGTCGTCGATCTTCCGCGGCTACTCGATCTTCATGAAGGGTAAGGATCCACGCGACGCCCATTTCATCACCAGCCGCATCTGTGGCATCTGCGGCGACAACCACGCCACCTGCTCGTGCTACTGCCAGAACATGGCCTACGGAGTCAAGCCGCCGCATCTCGGTGAATGGATCGTCAACCTGGGCGAAGCCGCGGAGTACATGTTCGACCACAACATCTTTCAAGAGAACCTGGTCGGCGTCGACTACTGCGAGAAGATGGTCGCCGAGACGAATCCGAGTGTGCTCGCCAAGGCCGAGAACACGTTGGCACCCCACTCCGAGGCCCACGGCTACCGGACCATTGCCGACATCATGCGCACGCTCAACCCATTCACCGGCGAGTTCTACCGCGAGGCGCTGCAGGTCAGCCGGTGGACGCGAGAGATGTTCTGCCTCATGGAAGGCCGGCATGTCCACCCCTCCACGCTGTACCCGGGCGGTGTCGGCACCGTCGCCACCATTCAGTTGATGACCGACTACATGACCCGGCTGATGCGCTACGTCGAATTCATGAAGAAGGTCGTGCCCATGCACGACGACCTGTTCGATTTCTTCTACGAGGCCATCCCCGGTTACGAACAAGTCGGGCTACGCCGCACCCTGCTGGGATGCTGGGGCTCGTTCCAGGATCCCGAGGTCTGCAACTTCGCCTACCGCGACATGGAGCGCTGGGGCGACGCGATGTTCGTGACCCCCGGAGTCGTCGTGGACGGCAAGCTCGTCACCCACTCGCTGGTCGACATCAACCTGGGTATCCGAATCCTTTTGGGCAGTTCGTATTACGACGACTGGACCGACCAGGAAATGTTCGTGAAGAACGATCCGCTCGGCAACCCCGTCGATCGCCGGCATCCGTGGAACCAGCACACCAACCCGCATCCGCAGAAGCGGGACATGGACGACAAATACAGCTGGGTGATGTCGCCACGCTGGTTCGACGGTAAAGACCATCTGGCCCTGGACACCGGCGGCGGCCCGCTGGCGCGGCTGTGGTCCACCGCGCTCGCCGGTCTGGTCGACATCGGCTACGTGAAGTCGACCGGGCACAGTGTGCAGATCAACCTGCCCAAGACCATCCTCAAGGGACCCGTCGAACTGGAATGGAAGATCCCGACGCACGGGAGCAACACCATCGAGCGCAACCGTGCCCGGACCTACTTCCAGGCCTACGCGGCCGCCTGCGCACTGCATTTCGCGGAGAAGGCACTCGCCGAGATTCGCGCGGGCCGCACCAAGACCTGGGAGAAGTTCACGGTGCCCGACGAGGCCATCGGCTGCGGTTTCACCGAAGCGGTGCGCGGCGTGCTGAGCCACCACATGGTGATCCGCGACGGCAAGATCGCCAACTACCACCCATATCCGCCGACACCGTGGAACGCCAATCCCCGTGACAGCTATGGCACTCCGGGTCCCTACGAGGATGCGGTGCAGGGCCAGCCGATATTCGAGGAGAACGATCGGGAACATTTCAAAGGCATCGACATCATGCGTACGGTGCGAAGTTTCGATCCGTGTCTGCCCTGCGGGGTGCACATGTACCTGGGTGACGGCAAAACCTTGGAACGGTTGCACTCCCCCACCCAGTCCGTAACCGGGGACTAGCCCGTGGGCGCGCCTGACGACGCATATTGGCGCACGGCGGGCGACCGGATACAGACGCTGCTCGACGCCAGTTCAGCGGCCGGGCCTGTGGCGCGCGAGCGGGCCGAGTTGCTGGTGGGCGAAATCACCGACCTCTATGGTGCTGTGCTGCAACGGATCATGCAGCGGCTGTCCGGCTCCCCCGAACTCGTTGAACAGTTCACTGCCGACGACCTGATCGCCAGTCTGCTGCTGGTGCACGGCCTGCATCCGCATGACGCCAGACGGCGTATCGAGGACGCGCTCGACAAGGTCAGGCCGTACCTCGGCTCCCACGGCGGCGACGTCGCCGTGCTCAGCGTGGCCGAGGGCCCCGACGGTGCGGCCGTGCGGTTGCAGTTCTCGGGTAGCTGCAAGAGCTGCCCCTCGTCTGCGGTCACCCTGGAACTGACTGTCGAGGACGCGATCCGCACGGCCGCCCCCGAAGTCAGCACTATCGAGGTGCTCGCAGCCGAACCCAAAACCGGAGTGATACCGGCGGATTCGCTGCTGAGCCGTATCCATCGGGACGGCCATACCCCGTGGCATCCGCTGCCGGAACTCGCCGACCTGAATGACGCCGAGGTCGGCGGGTTCCAGGTGGCCGGCAGCACAGTGCTGGCGTGCCGGCTCGGCGACAACTGGTTCGTCTACCGCGACCGGTGCGCGCGCTGCAAGGATTCGCTGGCCGGCGCCGCATTGCACCGCCGGATCGGATCGGCCGACCCGGTGTTGCGCTGTCCGCGCTGTCACTCACATTTCGACGTCGTACACGCCGGCGCCTGTCTCGACGAGAATGCCGCAGCTGACGACCATCTCGAGCCGCTGCCGGTACTCGTCCGCGACGGCGTGCTGTCCATCGCCATGGCACCCGAGCCGAGCACAGCGGGTGTGCCATGACCGGCGCATACGACGTGCTGGCCCGGATTCGCGCCGCAAGGACGAGTCCGGTCGCCGCCGGCGAGCGCTGCGAGATGTGCGCGGAGCAGATCGGCTCGGAGCACCCGCATGTCGTGAACATCGAAGGCCGGCAACTGATGTGCGTCTGCCGCGGCTGCTATCTGCTGTTCACCGACGTCGATGCCGCCCTGCGCTACCGCGCCGTCCCCGATCGGTACCTTTCCTTCCCCGGATTCGCGCTCGGCCGCCGCGAATGGGAACTACTACAAATCCCGGTCGGTCTGGCGTTCTTCTTCCGCAACTCCGTTCTCGGCCGCACCGTCGCCTTCTACCCGGGGCCGGCCGGCGCGACCGAATCCGAACTGGACCTCGGCATGTGGGACATCGTCCGGGCTGCCGACGCGCGCGTCGACCTGCTGGCCGCGGATACCGAGGCACTGATCGTGCGGGTGCCGGGCGATCGCCTCCCCGTGGAATGCCATCTGGTGCCCATCGACGCCTGCTACGAGTTCGTCGGCCGGCTGCGGATGCTGTGGCACGGCTTCGACGGCGGACAGCAGGTCGGCGAGTTCGTCGACGACTTCTTCAGCGCCATCGCTGAACGCAGCAAAGTCGTGGAGCCATGACCGCAACGACCTTCGCCGTCGTAGACGTGTTCCCCGAGCCCTATGCGGTGACGCCCGTGCTGACGGCACGGGTCGGCATCGCGGCCGCCGGCGATGAGCCGGTGCATGCCATTGCACTGCGCGCTCAGATCCGCATCGAACCGCTGCGCCGCGGCTATACCGATGACGAGGCGGCCGCGCTGCTAGACCTGTTCGGCACCCGCGACCGATGGGGCACCACCCAGCACACCTTCCTCTGGCAGCACAGCGGCGTCATGGTGCAGGGCTTCACCGGCACCACCCAGGTCGACCTCCCGCTGGAGTGCACCTACGACGCCGAGGTCACGGCGGCCAAGTTCTTCCATGCGCTGCGCGACGGCAGCATTCCTCTCCAATTCCTTTTCAGTGGAACGATTTTCACCAAGGGACAACACGGTTTCGCCGTCACACCCGTCCCCTGGGACCGGGAAGACCACTACGACATGCCGGTATCGGTGTGGCGGGACCTCATCGACCAGCACTATCCACACACCGGCTGGATCAGGTTGCACCACGACACCATCGACGCGCTTGTCGAATACAAGGCGCGGCACGCGCTGCTCGGGCTCGACGACACCGTCACGGCACTGCTGACCGCCCAAGCCGCACAGGATCTCCGATGACTGCCGCGTGGGAGCAGGCCAGGGCCGTGGCCGATGCGGTGCTCTACGAGGGCTATCTGCTCTACCCCTACCGGGCCAGCTCGGGAAAGAACCAGTCCCGCTGGCAATTCGGCGTACTCGGTCCGGCGCAGGCTGCCCAGCTCGGCCTCGGGGAGGATGACACCCTGTCGACGGAACTCCTCGTCGACCCCGGGCCTGACACGGCCCTCACCATCGTGGTCCGGTTCTTGCAGTTGCAGCACCGCGCGGTCGAGCGGGACGCCCTGGGTAGGTTCGAACCGGTCAACGAGCTGACCGTAGCCGACCACACCTGGCTCAGCTGGGATGAAGCCGTCGAATGCGAGCTGTCATTCGGACCGTTCACGGAATCGGAACTCGCGACGCCACAGACTCTGCCGATCGTCATTGCCGGCGGCACCGATGTCGAGCACGTCGACGGCGGGCGGCTGCTCCGCACCCGCGCGGCGCTGCGCGGCGAACTGACGGTGTGCTCCGAGGCCGATGACGACCTGCTCCGCATCAATCTGGCAGTGCGCAATACCGCTGCGGCCCCGGCAGACAAGAACACCGCGATCGCACGATCCCTGATCGGTACCCACCTGATCGCCGAGGTCACCGGCGGCGAATTCGTCTCGCTGCTGGAACCGCCGGAATCGGCCGCCAGCGCCGTCGGACGCTGCCGGCGGCACCGGTGTTTCCCCGTGCTGGCCGGCCGACCCGGCACCACCACGTTGATGCTGGTGTCGCCGATCATCCTGTACGACCATCCGGAGATCGCCGAGCAGAGCGAGGGTGCCCTCTTCGATTCGACCGAGATCGACGAGATCCTGACTCTGCGCGTCATGACGATGACCGACCGGGAGAAGGCACAGGCCCGGGCCACCGACCCGCGCGCAGCAGAGATCATCGATCGCTGCGACGCGATGTCACCGGAGGCCCTGCTGAATCTGCATGGGGTACTGCGCAATCCGCACCCCGGTACCGAGATTCGATCGTTGGTACCCGAGGTGCCCGAAGGTATGGACTGGTGGGATCCGCTGGCGGACAGCGCCGTCGCCCCGAACATCGACGCGGTGTTGGTGAATGGGGTGCGCGTCAGTCGCGACAGCCGGGTCCGGCTACACCCGTCCCGGCGCGCCGACGCACAGGATCTGTTCTACGCGGACAAGGTCGCGCGCGTCACCTGCGTCCACGAGACGGTCGACGGCGACCAGCAGATCGGCGTCGTCCTCGAGGACGACCCGGCCGCCGAGATGCACGACTGGTACGGCCGATATCTGTACTTCGCACCCGACGAAGTCGAACCACTGAATGAAGGGATATCACCATGGAAGTAGTGGGTTGGATTGCCGTGATCGTGGTCGCGGCGGCGGTGGTGGGCGCCGGGGTCGTCGGTGTCCGCTCCATCCCGGACGCGCGTCGCTACCTGCGTATGCGACGGATGTGACGGGAGGCGATGCTACGCAACGGATCCTGGTAGCCGGAATCGGCAACATCTTTCTCGGTGACGACGGCTTCGGCCCCGAGGTGCTCCGGCACGTCGGGGCCACAGACGCGGGTGTTCAGCTGACGGACTACGGCATCAGGGGCATGCACCTCGCCTACGACCTGCTCGGCGAGTGGGATGCGCTGGTGCTGGTCGACGCGATCCCGTGCCGGGACACGCCGGGGGCGGTGCACGTCTTCGAGGCCGATCACCAATCACGCACGGCGGCAGTGGGTCTGGACGCACACGCGATGGACCCGGCAACCGTGTTCGCCAGTCTCAACGCACTCGGTGGAGCCCCTCCCCATACCGTGGTGGTGGGGTGTGAAGTCGCCGACGTCGAGGATCGGATGGGCCTTTCCGATGTCGTGGCAGCCGCCGTCCCGGTCGCGGTCCGCGCAGTCGAAAGCGTTGTCGCCGAACTCCTCAGCCGCACTCCGGTTCGGGAGGGCTGAGCCATGTGCCTGGGCATACCGGGGCAAGTCATCCGGATGCTGGACGGTTACGGGAACCAGCTCGCGCTCGTCGACGTCGCCGGCGAACCACGCAAGGTGAATGTCGGGATGTTGCCGGAGGAGACCTTCGACGCCGGAGACTGGGTGATCATTCACATGGGGTTCGCGCTCGAAAAGACCGACGCCGCCGGAGCACAGGCGGCACTGGACGGCCTGAAGCTGATGGGCAACGGGGACGGAGCAGGGCCGTGACGCGTCGACGCCTGCGTATCTGCGCACACGGCGTCGTCCAGGGCGTCGGCTTCCGGCCGTTCGTCTACACCACTGCCGCGGCCCTCGGGCTCAGCGGCTCGGTGCGCAATGACAGCTCCGGGGCCATCATCGAGATCGAAGGTGACACCACCGCCATCAGCGAGTTCCTCGACCGGCTGGAGCACCGCCCACCCCCGCTTGCGGTCATCGAATCCGTTCAGACACGGGATATTCCGGTATGCGGCGGCACCGGATTCGTCATCACCGACACGTCCCACTCGGCAGGCGGCCGTACCCTGGCCTCCCCCGATGTCGCGATGTGCGACGAGTGCGCGGCCGAGCAACGCGATCCGGCGAGCCGGCGGTACCGGCACCCCTTCGTCAATTGCACGAACTGCGGGCCCCGCTTCACCATCATCGCGTCGCTGCCCTACGACAGGGCCGCCACCACCATGGCGGACTTCCCGATGTGCCCGGACTGCGCGCACGAATACGCCGACCCGAGCGACCGCCGCTTCCACGCACAGCCCATCTGCTGCCCGCAATGCGGGCCGACGCTGACCTTCCGGGATCACGGCGGCGATACGGCCGACGGCGAAGAAGGCCTGCGCCAGGCACGGAAACTGCTGCACGACGGCGGAATCCTCGCGGTCAAGGGCATCGGCGGCTATCACCTGGCCTGCGACGCCGGCAACGCGGCGGCCGTGCAGACGCTGCGTCGGCGCAAGCATCGCGGTGACAAACCGTTCGCGGTGATGGTTCCCGACCTGGCGACGGCGCGCGACATTGCCGAACTGGACGAGTCTGCAGCGCAGCTGCTTTCGGGAATCCAACGCCCGATAGTGTTGCTGCCCGGACGAACATCTACCGCGGTAACCGATCTCGTCGCACCGCACAACCCCGACATCGGCATCATGCTGGCATACACCCCACTGCACGCCCTGCTGTTCGGGCTGCCAGGCGATGCACCGGGTCCGCCGGCCCTGGTGATGACATCGGGAAACCTTGGCGGTGAACCGATCTGCTTCACCGACTCCGATGCCACGAACCGCCTCGACGGGCTCACCGACGCCTGGCTGCTGCACAATCGGGCGATCCTGGTGCCGTGCGACGACTCGGTCGTCCGGGTGGTGAACCAGTGCGAGATGCCCATCCGGAGATCTCGCGGCTACGCACCGCTCCCGGTCGCGCTACCGGTACCCGTCGCACCCACCTTGGCGGTCGGCGCCGACCTGAAGAACACTCTGGCCGTTGCCGAGGGCAAGTACGCGTGGCTGAGTCAACACATCGGCGACATGGACGACCTGGCCACCCTGTCGGCATTCGACGCGGCAGAGCGGCACCTGCAGGAACTGACGGGAGTGGTCCCCGCGAATCTGGTCGCCGACGCGCACCCCGGTTACCGCTCCACCGCCTGGGCGCGCCGCAATGCCGACGGGCGACCGGTCCGGACGGTACAACACCACCACGCCCACATCGCCGCCGTGATGGCCGAACACGGCCTGGACGGCAACAGTCACGTTCTCGGATTCGCCTTCGACGGAACGGGTTACGGCCCCGACGGTGCGATCTGGGGCGGCGAGGTGCTGCTCGCCGATTACAAGGGCTACCAGCGGGTGGCGCAACTGCGATATGTACCTCTGGCCGGCGGCGACGTGAGCGTCGAGCGGCCGTACCGCATGGCGCTCTCGCACCTGTGGGCTGCCGGCTTGCCCTGGAGCGAGGACCTGCCGCCGGTGCGAAACTGCCCGGCCGACGAACGCGGGGTCCTGGCCCATCAATTGCAGACCGGGCTCGGATGCGTCCCCACCTCCAGCATGGGCCGGCTCTTCGACGCGGTGGCTGCACTGGCCGGGGTACGACAGACTGTCGACTACGAAGCGCAAGCCGCCATCGAGCTGGAAGGCCTGTCCCGCAGCAGGGATTGCGGTGCAAGAACTTACGCCTTCGGCATAGTGTCGGGCGATCCCACGCTCATCGATCCGACGCCGGTGCTGCGCGCCGTCATCGACGATCAGCGTGCCGCCGTTGCTCCTGGCGTGATCGGGGCGCGCTTCCACCGGGCGGTCGCCGACATCGTCGTACAGCTAGCCGAACGCGAGACGACGGCAGCTGGTACCCGCATCGTCGCGCTGTCCGGCGGCGTGTTCCAGAACGCCCTGCTGCTGCAGCTGGCGCTGAGCGGCCTGCACACCAAAGGGTTTGAAGTGATTACCCACCGTCGTGTCCCACCCAACGACGGCGGTATCGCGCTCGGCCAACTACTGGTGGGCAATTCGAACTGAGAAGAGGAGCACTCCCATGTGTCTGGCAGTTCCCGGGAAAATCCTGAGCCTGGCCGAGCGCGACGGCACGCTGATGTCACTCGTCGACTTCGGAGGTATCCAGAAAGACGTTTGCCTGCAGTACATCCCGGACGCGGCAGTCGGCGAGTACGTCGTCGTTCATGTGGGATTCGCCATCCAGCGGCTCGATGAAGAATCGGCCATCAAGACTTTGACCGAGTTCGAGCACCTCGGCGTGCTCAACGAGGAATTCGGGGACGGGTTCGCGATCGCGGCACGGCAAGCCGGCCTGACCGCACCGACAGACAGTGCGACAACCGAGGTGACACCATGAAGTATCTGGATGAGTTCAGCAATCCCGAGCTGGCCGGCAAGCTCGTCGACCAGATTCGGGCGGCCACCAGCAGACGCTGGGCGATCATGGAAGTGTGTGGCGGCCAGACGCATTCGATCATCCGGCACGGTATCGACCAGCTGCTGCCCGACGAGATCGAGATGATCCACGGACCTGGTTGCCCGGTGTGTGTGACGCCATTGGAGATGATCGACAAGGCACTCGAGATCGCGTGCCGCCCTGAAGTGATCTTCTGCTCGTTCGGCGACATGCTGCGGGTGCCGGGCAGTTCGAAGGACCTGTTCCGGGTGAAGAGCGAAGGCGGCGACGTCCGGGTCGTGTATTCACCGCTGGATGCGTTGACGATCGCACGGGAGAACCCGGACCGGCAGGTGGTGTTCTTCGGTATCGGGTTCGAAACCACTGCGCCCGCCAATGCCATGACGGTGTACCAAGCCAAACGTCTTGGTATCAAGAATTTTTCACTACTGGTGTCACACGTGCTGGTACCGCCGGCGATCGCGGCGATCATGGAGTCGCCCACGTGTCGGGTACAGGCGTTCCTCGCTGCCGGGCACGTGTGTACCGTGATGGGAACCGACGAATATCCGGCACTGACCGAAAAGTACGGAATCCCCATCGTGGTCACCGGATTCGAACCGCTGGACATCCTCGAAGGTATCCGGCGCACGGTGATTCAGCTGGAGGCCGGCCGGCATGAGTTGGAGAACGCGTACCCGAGAGCCGTTCAGGCCCAGGGCAACACCGCGGCCAAGGCGATGCTGGAGGACGTCTTCGAAGTGGGCGACCGCGCGTGGCGCGGTATCGGCATGATCCCGAACAGCGGATGGCGCCTCTCTCCCACCTACCGCGATTTCGATGCGGAATATCGGTTCTCGGTCACCGGAATTCACACCGCCGAGTCCGTCGTATGCCGGTCGGGCGAAGTCCTGCAGGGCTTCATCAAGCCTCACGAGTGCGCTGCGTTCGGCAAGGAATGCACACCGCGTAACCCATTGGGCGCGACCATGGTCTCCTCGGAGGGCGCGTGCGCCGCCTACTACCTCTACCGGCGACTCGAGGTGACACATGCCTGAGATCGACATCGAGTCGTGGGTCTGCCCGACTCCCCTGCGCGACGCGCCGAACATCGTGATGGGCCACGGTGGCGGCGGGGCGATGTCTGCCGAACTGGTCGAGCATCTGTTCCTGCCGGCCTTCGGCCCGGCAGCCGATGCCGATATGGCCGACTCGGCCGTCGTCGAGGTCGGTGGTGCACGACTGGCGTTCTCCACCGACTCGTTCGTGGTCAAACCATTGACGTTCCCCGGCGGCAGCATCGGCGACCTCGCGGTCAACGGGACCATCAACGACCTCGCGATGGCGGGTGCGCAACCACTGGCCATGTCGACGGCATTCATCCTCGAGGAGGGCACCGCGTTGCAGGACATCGCGCATGTGGCGCAGTCCGTCGGCACGGCCGCACTCGCGGCTGGAGTCAAGTTGGTGACCGGCGACACCAAGGTGGTCGATTCCGGTCACGGCGACGGCGTGTTCATCAACACCGCGGGGATCGGCATCGTCGATCCGCGTGTCGATATCCGCCCGCAGCGGGCCGCGCCCGGTGACATGGTGATCGTCAGCGGCGACATCGGCGTACACGGCATCGCGGTGATGAGCTGTCGCGAAGGGCTGACTTTCGCGACCACGGTGGCCAGCGATACCGCGCCCCTACACGGCCTCGTAGCCGCCATGATCGAGACCGGCGCAGACCTGCACGTGCTGCGCGATCCCACGCGCGGCGGCGTGGCCGCCACGCTCAACGAGATCGCGAAGGCGGCGGAGGTCGGGATGGCCCTGGACGAACGCAGCTTCCCGATTCCGGCCGAGGTTCGGGACGCGTGCGGGCTCCTCGGTCTGGACCCGTTGCAGGTGGCCAATGAGGGCAAGCTGTTGGCCATCGTGCCCGCGGACGGCGCCGAGCGCGTGCTGGCCGCGATGCGCAATCACCCGCTCGGCACCCGCGCCGCAGTGATCGGTCAGTGTGTCGCCGAACATCCGGGCATGGTGGTCGCGCGAACGGCGCTCGGCGGCACCCGTGTGGTCGACCTGCCCATCGGCGAGCAACTCCCCCGGATCTGCTAGTCCGGCTCACCGTATTCATCGAACCAATAGGCCAGTTTCCCGCGACGGCTCACCGCGCGCAGTCTGCGCTCGGTGGCCTCGCGGGTGGTGCTGGTGCTCACGATCAGCAGTTCATCACCGGCTTCCAGACGAGTATCGGGCTGCGGCACGAAGGTATTGCCCTTGCGGATGATCAGGGTGATCACGCTCGGATCGGGCAGCCGCAGTTCCAGCACCGTCACGTTGTGCAGCCGTGAGTGCGGCAGCACCGTGAGGGTCAGCAGCTCGGCGTCGAGCACATCGAGGGGCGCCGACTCCACCTGAAGCTCGCGAGTGATGTCTCGCCGGATGAGTCCGAGCCAGTGCGCGATCGGTTTCAGGCTGGGTCCCTGGACCAGGGTGAAAACCACGACCAGGACGAACACGATATTGAGCAGCCGGTAGCTGCCGGGGACGCCGGTGACGATCGGGTAGGTGGCCAGCACGATCGGCACCGCGCCGCGCAGCCCCGCCCAAGACAGGAAGGCCTGTTCGCGCCAGGGCACCCGAAAGCCGATCAGCGACAACACCACTGACAGCGGTCGGGCCAGCAGCAGCAAGACGAGGCCGAGGAGAACGGCCGGTATCAGGTCTCGCCCGAGCTGGCTCGGGTTGACGAGCAATCCGAGCAGGACGAACAGTCCGATCTGCGCCAGCCAGCCCAGCCCTTCGGCGAATGATCGCGTGGCGGCGCGGTGCGGCAATCCGGAATTCGCCAAGACCAGGCCCGCCACGTACGCGGCGAGGAACCCGCTGGCGTGCGCCACTCCCGATGCGGAGAAGGCCACGGTGCCCAGGCCGAAGGTGGCCAGCGGGTACAAGCCCGACGCCGGGAGCGCGATTCGGCGCAGGGTGACGGCGCCGAGATACCCGCACAGCACGCCGATCCCGGCCCCCACGAGCAGTTCATACACGAGGCTGAGCAGCGCCTCCCCCGCCTCGAAATGCAGCGGGACGGCACTGAACATCAGGACCAGGATGACGGCCGGCGCGTCGTTCAGACCCGATTCGGCCTCCAGCAGACCGGCCAGCCGGCGTGGCAGTGGCAGGACCCGCAGCACTGAGAACACCGCCGCCGCGTCGGTCGACGAGACGATGGCGCCCAGCAGCAGCGCGAGCTGCCATTCCATGCCCAACAACAGATGCGCGCCCGCAGCGGTGACCACGGTGCTGATGGCCACGCCCAGGGTGGCCATCACCGCCGCGGGCGCCATGCTCTTGCGGACATCACTGAAATGGGTGGTGAGACCACCCTCGATGAGGATGATCGTCAGTGCGGCCGTGCCCAGGTCGCGGGCGAGCGTGACGTCGTCGAACCGCAGTCCGATGCCGTCTTCGCCGAGCAGGACGCCGACTCCCAGGAACAGCAGCAGACTGGGCAGGCCGGCCCGGGTGGCCAGCCTGGTGGCGACGATGCTGGCCAGCAGCACCAGGGCACCGACGAGCAGCACCCGGTTCATCTCCTCCAGCGTCATCCGCTCCCCGTTCAGATCTGTGGCCACGGCCGAGCCAAATGTATCGGCCGGTAGGTCACAATGACTTCGTGAGCACCCGGGGCATGCGCGTGGCGATCGCCGGCGCCGGCGCGGTGGGGCGGTCGGTCGCGCAGGAACTCGTCGCCAACGGACACAAGGTCCTGTTGATCGAACGCGACATCCACAAGTACGAGCCGCACACGGTCCCCGAAGCCGACTGGCTGTGGGCCGACGCCTGCGAGGTGACCTCGCTCGAGGAATGCGGCATCGAGATGTGCGACGTCGTGATCGCCGCGACCGGCGATGACAAGGCGAATCTCGCGATGGCCCTGTTGGCGAAGACGGAATTCGGCGTGCCGCGGGTGGTCGCGCGCGTCAACAACGTCGCCAACGAGTGGATGTTCACCGACGACTGGGGTGTCGACGTCGCGGTATCCACGCCGCACGCGATGGCCGCCGGCGTCGAGGGCGCCATCGACGTCGGTCACCTGGTGCGGCTGATGCGACTACGTCAGGGGCACGCGAACCTGACGAAATTCACCCTGCCACCGGACAGCCCGTTGATCGGGCGCACCATCCGGGACATGACCCTGCCGCCGAACACCCTGTTGGTGACGGTGCAGCGCGGCAGCAGGATCATCGTGCCCAAATCCGGAGACAGCTTCGAGGACGGCGACGAATTGCTTTTCGTCGCCGACGAATCCGTCGACGGCGACATCCACGACCTCATCCACGGCGCCTAGAGCGAGTAGCAGTACCTGCTCGTCGGCACCGAGTCGAGATTGGTGTGGGCGCCGAAGCGCGTCACGCTCTCGATCATGAGAGTCATGCGGCGCTGCAGTTCCGCGTCGTCTCCACCGCTGCCGTAGAACGCGTGCACGTCCGTCATGGCCGCCATGTGGAACAGTTCCTCGACGACGGCGTCGACCCGCTCGCTGCCATGCACCGTGCGCAGGACCCGGTTCTGCACGTAACCGAACGTGTCCTGGGTATCGATGGCGACGCTGGTGTGCTGTCCCTGCCAGATCCGCAGCCATTCCACCGGATCGAGATCGGCGGGGATGCGCAGGAAGCCGATCTGCGCCAATGCCGTTGTCCGAACACCGTTTTCCATGGCAGGCGGTTCGAGTCGCACCGTCTCCTCGACTTCCCACCCGGCGCTGCGCTGAGAAATCGCGGCCAGCAGGTCGGAAATGGGCTCTGGATCGACAGCGGCGTCGGTCCACACGCTGACCACGGCCGGAACCGGGTTGTCGAAGGTGGTGATCCGCAGCATTGCCGCCTCGACGTCGGCGTCGTCGACGTTTATCTGCAACCGGCTCACACCCGCGGCCTGCAGCAGTACGTGCAGTTGCGTCGACTGCAGGGCGGTGTCCAAACCCGAGCCCCACAGGGCGTAGATGAGCTTCACGCCGTCAGCCGTGCTTCGCTGCCATGGGCTCGGCCTGCATGACGCCGCCGGCCTGCAGCCACTCGCCCACCGCCTGCGGTGCGTCCCGGACTGGGTTGTAGACATCCTCCTCCGAGGAGAACAGGTTGTCCCCGGCGTAGACGAGGCGGGTGATGTTGGGGAAGCCGAACACCTTGCCCGGCTCGGTCGGGTGGTCGAGGGCGTTGATGATCTCGGTGACGATAGCCCCGTTCTCCTCGTCGATCGCGACCCAGGTGTGCGGGAATCGCATGTGCGGGAACGGCTTCATCACGCCGATGATCCAGTCACGGACAGCCTCGCGGCCATGCATCTCGCCGTAGGCGTGCTCGATGTAGTGGACGTCTTCGGTGAACAGCTCGGCGAACGGTCCCCAGTCGCCCGTGCTCGAACAGACCTCGACGACCTTGGTGTAGTGATCAAGTGCGGCCATCAGCTCGTCCCGGCTGAATCGTGGCATGTGCGGACCTCCCAGATAACTAGAATCAATTTCAGTTTCCGGACTCTACCCAACAACTAGAATTCGTTCCAGACCCAGAAAGGAGTTGCGCCGTGGCAAGAATCGCCGACCCGCGCCCCGCCGCCGAGCCGGGCTCCGCGGTACAGCAACAGCGTCGTGCCGCGATCCTGCAGGCCACCGCAGCCCTGTCCGCACAGAAGCCGGCCGACCAGGTCCAGATGAACGAAGTCGCCCGCGCCGCCGGGGTTGCCCTGGGCACCCTGTACCGCTACTTCCCGTCCAAGACCCACCTGTTCGTCGGCCTCATGGCCGAGCGGGTGGATCGCATGCAGGACGGCATCCACCGCCGCAAGGCGCCGGCCGGCACCGCCGCCGACCGCGTCTTCGACGTCCTGTCCCGCGCCACCCGCCCGATGCTGCGCCAACCCCACCTGACCGCCGCCATGCTCAATTCACTGAACACCGCCGATGCGACGGCCGTGGCCGAGGTGGGGCACATCGACCGCCAGGTCCGTAGCATGCTCCTGACCATCTGCGGAGTCGATGATCCAGGGCCGCAGGATATTTCGCTGATGCGGCTGGTCCAGCACACCTGGCACGGCATCCTGCAGTCCAGCCTGAACGGACGCATCTCCGCCGACGAGACCGAGGACGAAATCCAGCTGGCGTGCCGGCTGATCCTGGCCCCGCTTGCCTAAGCCCGGAAGCAACCTTCGAAATGGCCGTTCTCGATTCCCGCGGTCTGCATGAACGAGTGCGCGACGATCGGACCGAACAGGTGAAACCCGGCTTCCCGCAACGTTGCTGACAGCTGCATGGACTCAGGGCTGGCCATCCGGCCGTCATCCCAGTTCCTGAGCCGATGACGCTGCCGTGGTTCATGCTGCCAGCACAATTGCGAGAGCGAGTATCTCGCCAGCAACCGGGCATTGTGCACAGTGGCCTCGATCTTTCTCCTGTTGCGAATGATGCTGGCGTCAGCCATCAATCGCTCGACATCATCGGCGGTCATCGCGGCGACTGACGCCGGCACGAATCCGCGGAACGCGTTACGCAGGCTGTTCCGCTTGTCGAACACGGCTGCCCACGACAGCCCGTTCTCGAAGTACGTCAATGCGAGTAACTCGAACAAGGCAGTGTCATCGCGGGTCGGCACACCCCATTCCCGGTCGTGATAGGTCCGCAAATCCCGGCCCGTTTCGGTCGCCCACCGACACCTGGCGATGCCATCCGCAGCGGTGACCACAGTGGGCAGCGCCGCCGACATCCCGACGCCTGCCATCGCCCTCATGTCATGGCCCGTCGTCAGACGTAGCCATGCGCTGCCGCAAGCTTTTCCGCATCTTCAAGCGCCTTTGCCAGATCGCCGGTCGGATTGTCGGTCAGCATCGTGGGCTGAAATCGCAATTCGTCGACCTCCTGAATCCCAGCTTGATTGAGCCACATACGTAGGTATGCGGCGTGATGGTCCACTCCGAATGCCGGCTCGGCGACACCGTCTGCGTACACGCCGGAGGTGAGGGCCAGGGTGGCATGTTTCCCCGTGAGCAGCCCCCGATAGCCGGCGCGCGGGTCCAGACTCCACAGAATCCCCGGCTGATGAACCAGATCGATGAAATGCTTGAGCCGGTAGGGAATTCCGGAGTTCCACATCGGCGAAGCGATGAGATACCGGTCGGCAGAAGTGAAGCGACCGGCGATTGCCACGATCTCGTCCCAGGCTGACTGTCCGGCGCGATCTTGCCCGGCTCCCTTGATGACGTTCATCTTCGCAGCCGCTTTGTCGCCGTCGAAGGCTGGGAGTTCTGTGTCCCACAGATCGAGGATATCGATCTCGAGGTGCGGGTTGGCTGCCGTCAGTGCGTCGAGATACGCCGTGGCGATCTGCCTCGACTTCGAATCACTCTTACGCGGGGATGCTTGCAGGTAGAGCAATTTCGTCATGGCCGGACTTCCGTTTCAGCGATCCGACGGCACTTCGGTGAACCCGGGTTCTCCCCCGTCGACCACGGAGTTGAATCGGATGCGGGTATCCAGACGTTCGTTGATCTCCTCGATCGCGCTATCGGGAAGTTCTGCGACAGCGAAGTTTTCGGCGATCCGGGAAGGTGTGACCGATGCCGTCAGAACTGCGCTGCCACGTTGGATGCCCCAAGCCAGCAAGACCTGTGCGGGCGTCCTATCGAACTGCCGCGCCATCGAGACGATGAGCGGGTCGTCGAGCAGTCGTGGTTCGAGTGCATGGCCGAGCGACGCGAAGGCCAACAAGATGGCGCCATGGCTCTTGGCCAGCTCGTACAGCTCCCACTGCGGGTGATACGGGTGCGCCTCGACCTCCACGACGGCCGGCTTGATCCGCGCGAAGTCCAGGACTTCCCTGGTTCTTTCGGCACTGATGTCAGAAAGTCCGATTGCGCCGACAAGCCCTTCGTCGACGAGATGCTCCATGGCCGCCCAGGTCTCGGCCAGGGTGACGCCGTTGTCGTAGATCACGTTCCCATGCACATCCCGGGGATCCTGATCCTCGCCGGGCTGGAACGCGAACGGCGTGTGCACCAGGTACAGGTCGAGCGTGTCCAATCCCAGCCGGTTCAGGCTCGCCTGCAGCGCGGGCTTGACCCGTTCCGGGCGGTGGTTGTTGTTCCACAGCTTGGTGGTCACGAACAAGTCTTCGCGGCGGACCGTCCCGTTGGCGAACAGTTCCTTCAGCGCCGCACCGACCTGCGCTTCATTGCGGTAACGCTCGGCGGCGTCGAGGTGGCGGAATCCGGCTTCGACCGCTGCGATCACCGCGGCCTCGGTCTTCGTGTTGTCGGACAGTGAAGTCCCGAACCCGAGGGCCGGGATTGCGCCGCTGCCGTTGTTCAACGGGAAACGTCGCTGTCGCAGATCGTCGTTGAATGTCATGATTTTGATCTCCTTGCTCGCTGATGGTTTGGTTCGCGGAAAGCGCTTGAAGGCACTGTGTTTCGAGATTCACCGGCCGCCATCGACGCTCCCGCCGACGAAGGCGACCGCCTGTGCGGTGGTCCATACCGCGCTGGCCAGGTACCGAAAGTTCACCAGCGCAGCCAGATAACCGTCGCCTTCGGGCAAGCGTGGACCCGCCGTGGCGTCTTTGACCACGGCCACCTCGAAGCCTTGTTCGACGAGTTCGCGCAGGTGCCCTTCGACGCACAGGTTGGCGGCCATGCCGGCCAGGATCACCTGCGTCACTCCGCGCTTGCGCAATTGCAGCACAAGGTCGTTCGATTCGGGACCCACGATCTTATGGGGTGAGGCGATGACGGTGCGGCCGTCATGGATGTGGTGCCGGTACGCGGGCAGGAAGTCCGCGCCGGACTCGGCGAAACCGTCCATCGTGTAGGCGCCGGCGCGCGCGAACATGCCGACAACCCCCATGAACTGCTCGAGCGGGTCACCGAACCGCCACTGCTCATCGGTTGGATAGAAGTAGTGCGGCGAGACTGCGACCGTGAGTCCGGCACGCTTGGCCGCATCGAATAATTCGCCGATATGCGTCACGGCGTTGTTTTCTTCGACGCTCGCACCGAACACCGACCACGCCACTCCGTCGGGACTGAGGAAATCGATCTGAGGATCGGTGACGACGAGCGCCGAACGCGCATGGTCGAGCACGAAACCGGAACTCGGCAAGGCGGGGCGCGACGGCTCTGCGTAGTCGGAGTGGTCTGCCATGGCACAGCCTTCGCGGTCGGTGGATGTTGACACCGTTAGAATAGATGACCGGTCGTCTATAAATCAAGAGCGGTTGGCAGTGGCGTGCGCAACAGCTCGGATCAGCGCAGCAGCGCCGGTAGGGTGACCGCTTCGAATCGGTCGTACGGCGCGCGGCTACGGGTGACTTTGCCTCTCAAGGCCGCACCCTCCCACGCCTCGATCAGCACCGATGCCAACTCCGACGCGCCGCGGTCCGCGGCAATGTCACCACCGCCGCCCTGCCCCGACCGCACGCAGCCGGCGAGGGCCGCATCCCAGCGATCGAGGATGCGCGTCAGTTCAGCGCGTACCGGTTCACTTGACCCGCCGAGTTCCAGGGACATGTTCCCGACCAGGCAACCCAGCAGGAAATCCGCGGACTCGTGCTCGTCGGCAAGTGCGTGGAAGAAGCGAGTGATCCGCTCATGCGCCAAACCGTCCGCGTCCAGCAGCGGCAGTATTCGCGCCTCGATATCGGACCAATAGTGCTCGAGGATCGCCGCGGCGAACGCTTCCTTACTGGCGAAATACGCGTAGAACGAGCCTTTCGGCACTCCCGCGGCGTCAGTGATGTCCTTGACGCCACTGGCGGCGAATCCGTGTGCATGCACGAGATCGAGCCCCGCAGCCAGCAGGCGCCGGCGGACCTCTGGGTTCGCGGGGCGTGGCATTCCCCAATATTAGCCGACCGGTCAGCTATCTTTGATACGGAACCGCTGCCAGGGAGAACATCATGCGCGACGCTGACGACGTGGAGGCCGCGCTGCGGCGGCACTGGGCTGCATCCGACGCCAACGATTTCGCAGCAGAGCACGATATCTACCGCGACGACGCGGTTCTCGAGTATCCGCAGTCGGGTGAGCGAATCCGCGGGCGGCACAACATTCAGGCGTCGAGGTCTGCCCAGCCGAACGTGAAGCACTTCGAGGTGCGGCGCATCGTCGGTTCGGGCGCGCTGTGGCTCACCGAGTTGGTGATGACGTATGACGGGCGACCGTTCTACACCGTGAGCATCATGGAATTCTCGGGCACCGAGGTTGTGCGCGAGACCCAGTACTTCACTGAAGCATTCGAGCCTGGTCCATCCCGCGCCCAATGGGTCGAACGAATGTGATGCCAACTTGATGAGGAGACGTTCATGACGACACCAACGCCCGAAGGCACCGTCACCGTCGCCGAGAGTGGCGCGGGGACCTACACGCAGGAGATCATCGCCGGTGGGCACCGGTTGATCGCTGACGAGCCACGGCCGTTCGGCGACGACGCCGGCCCGTCACCCTACGACCTGCTGCTGTCCGCGTTGGGCGCCTGCACCTCGATGACGGTGCGGATGTACGCCGACAAGAAGGGACTCCCGCTCGAACAGGTTCGAGTATCTTTGCGCCACTCTCGGATTCATGCCAGGGACTGCGCTGAGTGCGAAACCAAGGAGGGCATGATCGACCACATCGACCGCGATATCGAACTGGTCGGCGACCTCGACGAGGACCAGCGGGAGAAACTGCTGGCCATCGCGGAACGCTGCCCCGTGCACCGCACCCTGACCTCGGCGGTACACGTCTCCACGTCGTTGCGGCGGCCCTAACTCGCCGCCTGCGCAATGATCTGGTCGACTTCTGTTGCGCGGACGGCCATTTCGGCGTGCGCCTTGTCGAGCGCCTCGGCCTGATCCTCGTCGGCCTTCATCAGCGCCGCGATATCGAGGCCCGCCATGTCGAGGACGCCCATGTCCGCGAACGCACCCTGCACCTTGGGACCCCACAACCCGATGTCCTTGACGATCGGCACGATGCGGCTGAACAGGTGCGCGCGGAACTGCTTCATCATGGGTGACGACGTGTCGACCCACTCGGCGCATGCCTTGACGTCGAGGCCGAGGGTCTCGAAAACCTCCTCGCCACGGAATCGGTCACGCATCAGATAGCAGGCGTCCACGACGAACTCTTCACGCTCGTCCCGCTCAGCTTCGGTCAGCTCAGAGTAGTAGTCCTTCAACGAGATTCGGCCGAAAGCGACGTGCCGCGCCTCGTCCTGCATGACGTACGCCAGCACCTGCTTGGCCAGCGAGCCCGGCGCCGCCAAGTCACGCAGTGTCCCGAAGGCGGCAAGTGCGAGACCTTCGATGAGGACCTGCATGCCGAGGTAAGGCATGTCCCAGCGTGAGTCGCGCAGGGTGTCCCCCAGCAGTGCGGTCAAGCTTTTGTTGACCGGGTAGACCAGTTCGACCTTCTCCTGCAGGAATCGGGAGAACGCCTCGACGTGCCGAGCCTCGTCCATGGTCTGGGTCGCCGCGTAGAACTTCGCGTCCAGATCCGGGACCACCTCGACGATCTTGGCCGCACACACCATCGCGCCCTGCTCGCCATGGAGGAACTGCGAGAACTGCCAGGCCTGGGAGTGATGGCGCATCTCGGCGCGGCGCGATGCGTCGGCGGCGTCCCACATCGGGCTACCGAACAGCGGATGGAACTCGTCAGGCAGGCCGATCGGGTTCATCGGATCGACGTCCTGCGCCCAGTCGATGCGCGACTGCGCGTCCCACTGCTTGTCCTTGCCCTTCTGGTACAGGGACAGCAGGCGCGCGCGGCCGTCGTCATATTCCCAGGTGAAGCGCGCTTCGCCGCCGCTCGGCACGTCCCAGGAGAGGGGCGAGGGCACCGTCGTGTACTTGTCCTTGGTCGTCATGAACAGCCGCCTCTCTGCGCGCATGTGTCCGGACGGAAATATGACCAGTCTCACAGTGCGCCGCGGACGGCCGCGTCGTCAACTACCGGGTTGACGCTTCTCGACGAAGGCCAACACGCCCTCGAGCGCGCTCGGGTCCATCATGTTGCAGGCCATGGTCGATCCGGCGTCCGTATACGCAGCTTCGATGCCGACCTCGATCTGGCGGTAGAACAGCGCCTTTCCCATCGCGACGGCAATGGCTGGCTTGGCGACAATGCTCGCGACGATGGCCTCCACTTCGTCGTCGAGCGCCTCCGGGGCCGCCACCCTGTTGACGAGCCCAAGCGCCTTGGCTTCGTCCGCCGAGATGAACTCGCCGGTCACCAGCATCTCGAAGGCTGCCTTGCGCGGGACATTGCGCGACAGCGCGACTCCCGGTGTGGCACAGAACAATCCGACGTTGATACCACTGACTGCGAAGCGGGCGTCGTGGCTCGCCACCGCAAGGTCGCACATCGCGACGAGCTGACAACCTGCAGCGGTCGCCAGGCCATGAACCCGCGCGATCACCGGCACCGGCAAGCGCTGGATCGCGAGCATCACCGCCGTGCACTGGGCGAACAGTTGCTGGTAGTACTCGAGCGACGGCTCGGCACGCATTTCTTTGAGGTCGTGGCCGGCGCAGAAGGCCTTGCCGGACGCCCCGAGCACGACGGCCCGCACCGTCGCGTCACCGGCGAGTCCGGCTAACGCCTCCCCCAATTCGGTGAGCATCGCCTCGGACAATGCGTTGAAGGCCTGCGGACGGTTCAGCGTCAGCCTCACGACACCCCGGTCATCGCGGTCGCGGCGCAGCAGCGGTTCGTTCATCAGCGGGCGCCCTCCAGGAAGTACGTCGTCATGGGCCCCTTGCCTTTGACCTCGACGACCTGCGGGTCGCTGAATTCATAGCGATGCGCGAGCAACGAGTGCGTGGAGGCGGACACCTGGATGCGGTGCGGACGCCCACTGGACTCCATGCGGCTCGCCGTGTTCACGGTGTCGCCCCACAGGTCGTAGATGAACTTGCGCTGTCCGATCACGCCCGCCACCACTGGACCTGACGAGATACCGATCCGCATCGAGATCGGACTCGGCCAGCTCGACGACAGACCGGTGACGGCGCGTTGCATGTCGAGGGCCAACTCGGCCATCGATGCGGCGTGGTCCTCATCTGGATTGGGCAGGCCCGCCACCGCCATGTACGCGTCACCGACCGTCTTGATCTTCTCGATCCCGCGCCGGTCGCAGAGCTCGTCGAAAGCGCGGAACAGCGTGTCCAGCAGCTGCACCAACGCCTCCGGTGTGAGCGTCTCGGACAAGGGCGTGAACCCCACGATGTCGGAGAACAGCACGCTGACGCTGGGCGCCGAGTCGGCGATGGTCAGCGCGCCGTCGCGCAGCCGGTCGGCGATCGGGGCCGGCAGCACGTTGTAGAGAATCTCCTCGGTCCGGGCCCGCTCCTGCTCGACTTCGCGCTGCCGGAGGAAGTCGATACGCCGTAGCCGCTCCAACGCATAAGCGATGAGCACGCTGATCGCCGCGAGTCCCGCGATCTGCGGTGCCATCATGCCGAGGTCGTCCAGGCTCCCCCTGGCGCTGGGCAGCTCCAGGCACACCGCCACGAACACCACGGTATTGGCCAGTGCCGCGTGCATGCGCAACCTCAGCAGCCCGACGGCGCCGAGGAGGGTGACGGTGGCCGAGGTCATCAGGTATTGGGTTGGGAAATCGCCGACGCGGGCCAGCACGGGTACCAGCAGCACCTGCACGATCGTCAGCTGTACGACAGCACCGACCTGCAGATGATGCTGGAGCGTCCGAATCCGGCGGATCGCCACGATCCCCAAGAGGAAGATGCCGATGGTCAGCGCGCGGACGATCAGGGCGCCCGGAACGAAACCGCGCAGGACCAGGAAGTCCACGGCCGCGTACACAACGGTGAACAGGATGCCAACCACTTGGGCGAAGGTCGCCGCCCGCAGCCCGTTCGCGTCGTCGTGCGCCCGAAATTCGCACTCGGAGTCGGCGTCGTCGAACTCCAGCATCCACTTACGCATGTGGAGCTGGGCATGCGTGTGCTGCACCCAGCACCGCACCGCTTGCGCGTCCACAGGGCGAAAATAGCGGAGACGGGGGTTCGGTGTACTCGAGTTCCGCTTGCGGCCGATCACAATGTCGGTCTGAGAGCGCAGCTAAGCGTATATAGCCTCGAACGCGCTCTCAGGCCGACATTGTGTTCGTACGCGCCATCGACCGACCTTCGATCAGCTTGCTATTCGACGATGTCGCCTCGGTAGCGCTCGAAAAGCGCCAGGAATTCAGCTCTTTCGGCATCGGCGACGCCATTCTTGATCAGCGCGGCGTCGGCATACTGCATGTTGGTGTCCCACTCCTCGGCCGAGATCGCCAGGCCCGCATGCGAGGTCTTCATGTCACGTCCGATGTAGTGGCACGGGCCGCCGGTGAGCTCACCCATCTGATCGACGAGCAGCTGCCGGGCCCGCATGTGCGAATCGGTGCTGCGACCCGAACCGAAACGTGCAAAAGCCGGGTCGGCCAACAGCGCCGCGAACAGGTCGTCGACGACGGCGGCGATCACGTCGTAACCACCCAGCCGTCCATAGAGCGATGGCGTCGTATCGGTCATGAAACAAGCATCACGCTGCGTGCGCAGCCTAGGTAGGGAATCGGCCAGATTTCGCCAAAGAGTTAATTCTGCCAACCGTGCATCAAATCCTGCCGATCGGAATGCTTCTGCCGCACAACCGGTTTCAACGATCAGAGCACCACAACAACCGAAGAAGGGGTTCAAAATGAAGAAGTTCGGCTTTGCCACTCTGATCGCTTCGAGCATGACCGCCGCCGTCCTGGGCCTGGCCGTCCCCGCTCAGGCCACCACCGGAACCCCGATCGGTCCGCACTACGGCGTCGACAACCACGACAACGTCAACACCACCAACGGGTTCTACGACCAGGCGTTCTGAACCAGACACACGAAAACGCCCCCGGCCCAACAGGACCGGGGGCGTTTCGTTGGAACTAACTAGTGAGCGTGACCGTGGTGGCCGTGCCCGTGATCGGCTTCCTCAGCCGGCTTCTCCACGACGGCCGTTTCGGTCGTCAGGATCATCCGGGCCACCGAAGCGGCGTTGAGCACCGCGGACCGGGTCACCTTGGCCGGGTCGACGACACCGTCGGCCAGCAGGTCACCGTAGGTCAGGGTGGCGGCGTTGAAGCCGTGGCCGACGGGCAGCTCCGACACCTTGTTCACCACGACGGGGCCGTCCAGGCCGGCGTTGGTGGCGATCCAGTACAGCGGGGCCGACAGCGCCGAGGAGAAGACCTCGAGGCCGAGCAGCTCGTCGCCGGTCAGCGAGCCACGCAGGCCGTCCAGAGCCGTGCGTGCCTGGACCAGAGCGGCGCCACCACCGGTGACGATGCCCTCTTCCACCGCGGCCTTGGCGGCGGCGACGGCGTCCTCGACAGCTTCCTTGCGCTTTTTCAGGTCGGTCTCGGTGGCCGCGCCGACCTTGATGACGGCGACGCCGCCGGCCAGCTTGGCGAGGCGCTCTTCGAGCTTCTCGCGGTCCCAATCCGAGTCCGAGGCCTCGATCTCGCTGCGCAGCTGCGTCTTGCGGCCGTCGATGGCCTCGGCGCTGCCGCCACCGTCGACGATCACGGTGCTGTCCTTGGTGACCACGACGCGGCGGGCGGTGCCCAGCACGTCCAGGCCGGCGTCCCGCAGGACCAGGCCCACGTCCGGGTTGACGACCTGGCCACCGGTGACGACGGCGAGGTCCTCCAGGAACGCCTTGCGGCGGTCACCGAAGAACGGCGCCTTGACCGCGACGGCCTTGAGGGTCTTGCGGATGGCGTTGACGACCAGGGTCGACAGGGCCTCGCCCTCGATGTCCTCGGCGATGATCAGCAGCGGCTTGCCGGCCTGGGCGACCTTCTCCAGCAGCGGCAGCAGGTCGGGCAGCGAGCTGATCTTGTCGCGGTGCAGCAGCACCAGCGCGTCCTCGAGGACAGCTTCCTGGGCGTCGAAGTCGGTGACGAAGTATGCCGACAGGAAGCCCTTGTCGAAGCCGACACCCTCGGTGACCTCGAGCTCGGTGTTCAGGGTCGAGGACTCCTCGACGGTGACGACGCCATCGGTACCGACGCGGGTCATGGCCTCACCGACCAGCTCGCCGATCAGTTCGTCACGCGAGGAAACCGTGGCCACCTGCGCGATCGCCGTCTTGTCGGAAACCGGCTTGGCCGCGGCCAGCAGGGCCTCGGACACCGCGTCGGCGGCCTTCGAGATCCCCGCGCCGAGCGCGATCGGGTTGGCACCGGCAGCGACGTTACGCAGGCCGGCCTTGACGATGGCCTGCGCCAGGACGGTGGCGGTGGTGGTGCCGTCGCCGGCGACGTCGTTGGTCTTGGTCGCGACAGACTTGACCAGCTGGGCGCCCAGGTTCTCGAACGGGTCTTCCAGGTCGATGTCGCGGGCGATGGTGACGCCGTCGTTGGTGACCTGCGGGCCGCCAAAGGCCTTGGCCAGCACGACGTTCCGGCCACGCGGGCCGATCGTGACGCGGACCGCGTCGGCGAGCTTGTCGACACCGGCTTCCATGGCCCGGCGCGCAGCTTCGTTGAATTCAATCAGCTTGCTCATTAGAGCCTTTCGCTAATACGCATACCGCCCCGGACATCACCCGTGCGGACACGGGGATTTCCGGGGCGGGACACGAATGCTTACTTGGAAACGACAGCCAGCACGTCGCGGGCCGAGAGGATCAGGTACTCCTCGCCGTTGTACTTGATCTCGGTGCCGCCGTACTTGCTGTAGATGACGGTGTCGCCCTCGGCAACGTCCAGGGGGATCCGCTTCTCGCCGTCCTCATCCCAGCGGCCGGGGCCAACTGCGACGACGGTGCCTTCCTGCGGCTTTTCCTTGGCGGTGTCAGGGATGACCAGACCGGAAGCGGTCGTGGTCTCGGCCTCGTTGGCCTGAACGAGGATCTTGTCCTCGAGTGGCTTGATGTTGACTGCCACGATGGAAGCCCTCCACTTGGTTGGTATGTCGATCCAGGGCCAATCCCCGGATGCCAGGTTGTTCGGCAAGCGTCCTGGCCACACACCGTCGTCGCGGGTGCCGGAGCGCGGTTGGCCGCGTGCCACCTAGCACTCTATACATGCGAGTGCTAGCGCTCAAGGGTGGGGCAGTGCCGGGTTCGCCGAACTCGCTGTGGGCTGAAACCCGAGGCACGCTCGGCTGTGTTGCCGCGCTACTGCGCAGCCGGCGTCGTGTTGACCAGCAGCAGGTTGGAAGTCGCCCGATGGGTGATGGTGTTGGCCGTCGACCCGAGGACCCGGGCTAAGCCCGCCATGCCTCGGTTGCCGATCACAACGAGGTCATATTCGGCGGCCGCGAGCACGTCGGCGGGGTCGCCGACCAGCGCCTGCCGCTGTAGCGGCTCGGTGTTCTCCAGTCGGCTTTCGACGTTGTTCAGCGTCTCCCCGTCAGCGGCGGTGTCGCAGGCGACGGTGACCAGGACCGGCCGGACGCCGAGTGCCGCCGCCAGGTCGTACCCGGCGCGCACCGCGCGCACCGAGGTGTCGGAGCCGTCGGTGGCCAGGGCGATCGTCTGAACTGCCGCGACTGCCTTGCGCACGAACAACACATCGACAGGGCTGCGGTGGGACAGCTCGTTCGAGGTACTCCCCCACAAGCGGCTGGAGGTCTGGCCGAGTCCTGCCGCGCCAACCACGATCAGCGAGCGGTCCGACTGCCCCGCGGCGTCGACCAGCGCGTCGAACGCGCTGCCCTTCACCGGAATCTTCTCGATCATCGTGACGCCCAGCGCGGTGAGATCCACGTCCGCGCCCTCGGCAGTCAGATCCGCCCACGGCTGTTCGCGCCCTCCGGGCACCGAGACGCTGGGCTTCCACGCGGTGATGACGGTGACCGGGACACCGAGGGCAGCCGCCACCACACCGGCGACGCTGACCGCGTCGGTCGCCTCGTCGGATCCGTCGGTGCCGACGACGATCCTGGAATAGGTGGTCATGGCGGTCACGCTCCGAAGATGAGGATGTGGACGGCGCCGACGAGGATGCCCAGGAGTCCACCGTGGGCGTACAGCAGCCACGCGTCCTGCTCGATGGCCGAGTACAGCATCTCCCCGAACTTGTCGGGCGGCAGCGCCCGGAACTTCTGGGTCGCGAACGTCTCGATCTTCTTGGCCTGCGTCTTGTTGAACCCGGGGTCGTAGAGAACGCTCGGGGCGAAATCGACCAGCTTGTCGCCGGCGCCGCGCTGCAGACCTTCGACATCGACGACACCGAACGAGCTGCGGGCGACGACCAGGTACGGACCCAGGATGCGCTCGGCCTCTTCGCCGACCGCGGACTGGATCAGCGCGCGGGTCTTGTCGGCGCTGGCGCCGTTGAGCAGCTCGTGGGCGAAGTTCTTGACCGTCAGGACCTGCAGCGACAGCATCGTGGCGAGCTCGTGGGCGGCCTGATGCTGACGCCGCGCGAAAAGCCCTTGCTTCCAAAGATATTTGTAGCGGGGCTGCGGTTCGCCGGGCTCGAACACCACCTTGATCGCGATGATGTTGACGATGATGCCGATCACCGCGGCACCGCCGAGGACCCACAGCCACGTCGGCAGGATATGCAGGACCGACTCGAGGAATCCCGGCAGGTGGATGGCGAAACCGCCATGGGGCGCAGCGTGTTCGCGCGCCTCATCGCTGGAGTAGTAGATCAGCGACAGCCATAGGGCGAGCAGCACCCCGAAGGGGAAGCCCAGCGCGCCGATGCGCACCATGAACCGCAGTTCGGGCACCGCCATGCCTTTGATGATGTCCCGCAACACTTCTGGGTTACGGCGCAGGAAGTTGACGGTCATCAGCTTGACGTTGAGGAGCTGATCGATGTTCTCGCCGATCTTGGCGAAGGCCCGCTTGGAAATGGTCGGCAACTCGGCGTCGACGGTCTGCAGCACCTCGTCCTTCAACGGCTGCGGGAGCGACCGCCACATCTGCGGATGCCGGGCCTCGATGATCTCCGTGGTCAGTCGCCCGATATCCGGTCTGGCGGCCACCGCAATGGCTTTGGCGAGTTTGTCAGGATTGAGTTGTTCATAGAAGTCCGAGATCTTGCCGATCCGGGCTATCGAGGTGTCGACGATTAGGCTGGCCATCTTCTCGGCGCGACACGGAATGAATCCCTGGAAACCCAGAATTCCGTTGGGCGCGAAGGTCGGCAGAATCTGGACCTTGCGGGGCAGAAAGGGAAATATCCGTTTCAGGCCAGGCACATAGAACCCGGTGAACCGCGCGGGCGCGAACAACATGATGACGCCGGTCCAGTTGGTGATCAAGCCGGCGATCGCGCTGAAGATCGGCACGCTGACGATGTCGACGATGAACTTCGATTGTCCGGTGAGCTCCTCCCAATCAAGAATGGGCCCGGCGGCGAGCGTTGTCATGGAATGTTCCTGAGCTTGTCGGGGTCGGGGGTCAGTGCTGGTGTTTATGCGCGGCAGGGTCAGGTGGGCCTTTCCCGATGAACTTGTCGCCGCGCTCATCGGTGGCCCACCCGCCGGCGTTGTAGCCCTCGGTGTCGATGCAGACCTCGCAGAACTGTTCGCCGAATTCCGACAGATAGATGCTGCGGTACACGCTGATCGTCTTGGGTGTCGACTCGGTCACCTCGAGCGCCCGCGGTTGCACCTCGAGGAGCGCGTAGCGCCGGTAGTCGGCGACCGGCTCCGACGAAAAACGCACCAGTCCAAGACGATTCAGATTTTCGAGATAGCGCTGGTCGGCCTCCGGCCAACGGCAGCCGGCCATGTCGGCGATCATGTTGACGCCGCTGACGAGCCGCTCGGAGCCGACCTGGAACATCGTCTTGGTGCGGATGTCGATGGACGGCTGGACGCCGGCGACGGCCAAGAATCGCAACATCCGAACTTCGTCCGGCGCCAGCTCGCTGAGTATTTGTTCGAATGCCGGATGCCGTTGCGCCTGTTTACGTGTCGGCTTCTGCGACTTGGCAATTAGTTCATCACCCCTGTGGCGCAGATCGGCGTCGCTGTTGTGTTTCGCGGTCTTCTTGTCGCCGTCGCGACCATCGGACTTCTTTTTGGCGGTGTCTCCAGGGCCGCCCATCACCCGTCGTACCGGCGTGACGGCCACACCGATGACGGTCGCCGGATTCAGCGCCGACTCGGCCGCGCGCTTCAGGCCACCGAAGATTCCCGGGTTCTCGACAGGCAGCACAGTGGTTGCGGCAACAGCATTTTCATCGTCATCGTCGATATCTTCGGTGTCGCCTGCCACCGGTTCCGGGCGCGTCTCGCGTCCGGGCAGCCGGCTCAGAATATTGACGACCTTCAACAGGTCGCCCGCGGCGGCCCGGGTCGATTGCACCGCGGCGGCGATGTCGCGCGCCGTATCGATGCCCAGCTTTGTGAGCGGATCGACTATGGCCCCCAACGGATTACCGCTTTGCTCCTGTCCACGTTCGTCGTACTTTGGATCGTCGCCCATGATTCGCCTCCGTCGGACTGTGCGAGTAATTATCCAAAGGACCGGCTCGCTGACCTGCGTTTCGCAGTGATCCAAAAGCTACTGACGGCCCGGCAATCGAACTACGTCGCAAACAGCCAAATTTCGTACAGCACGCGGGGCGCGTGTTGTCGACGGTCCACAAATGGCCCGCCGCGACGAATTGTCAGTTCAGAACTGCCTGCCCGAACCAGTGGCACAGCAACAATGCGACCTCGACCTCGATGCGATCGTCGACAATCGGCGTGCCCCGGCGACTGATCGCGCGGTTCACCCGGTACTTGATCGAATTCGAATGCAGATGCATTTCGTCGGCGGCCGCCTTGAAACTCGAACCTGTCCGCAGGAACACCCGCAACGTCTCGCGAAGCCGCTCGTCGTTCTCGGTGTCACTCGCGAGCGGACCCAGGATTTCAGCCACCCACGCGCCGACCGATCCGACGTTGTCGCCGAGCAGCGTCGCGACCGGCAGACCCGGATCGCTCGCCGCGATGATGCGACGTTCCACCGAGCCCGACACCACTGCCACCGTGCGGGCATCTACCGCCTGCTCGTGCGAACGCCGGAACCCCTCGATGCCCGGCAGCGGATTGCCCAGCGCCATGCACGGCGAATCCTGTTGTGTTGCCACGAATTCACGGATCCGAACCGACGCGTCCTCCGCGCCCTGCGCCGTCAGCGGCAGCCAGACCCAGGCGGTCAGGTGGTCGACCGACAGGAACAGCGGCGGCTCATGGGTGCCGAGCGACGTAGCGAGGTGGTTGGCGAAACGCTCCATGCGGACCAGCTCGTCGCCGCCGCCGCCACCGGGGTACCACAGCGCCAGCGCCAGGTGCACGCGCCGCAGCGGGTAGCGGATTTCTTCGGTGAGCTCGTCGACGTCACCGCCGGCCGCGGTGAGAATGGCGCGAGCCCGTTGCGCCCGCATGCTGTTTCGGTTTTCCACCCACCGGTCGTACTCCTGCTGGTAGGTGTTGAGGACCTGCTGCGAAATCCAGTCGATGTAGCCGAACGACACCGTCTGGAAGTACTTGAAGACCTCCAGGCTCCACCGCGGGTCTAGGTCCGAGGCCGCGATCTCGTCAAGGACGAAGTTCAGCACTTCCTGGTGCCCCAGCCGGTACGCGCGCACCATCGCATTTGCGGGCACGCCCCGCTGTGCCATCCGCCGCGCATGTTCGAGCGACTCCGTCGGCGGTTCGACGTCCTCGATCGGGATTCTGTGCCGAATTGAGGCGAAGACGGTGTCGACGTTGGCCGCCACGGTGTGCGCCTGTAGTTCGAGCAGCTGCGCATCCTCACTGAGCTCGGCGATCTCGGCCAGGAGGATTTTCTGGATCGACTGCGTGATGTCGTCCAACTTGCCGTCGAGCGCGCCGATGATCTCCGCTGCGCGTGCGACGACGCCACCCTCGTCGACGCGTCTCTCCGGCATGAACTGACCGTAGATCACGCGGCACCGAAGTTGCTGCAAATCGGGCTTTGTCGCCGCACGACAACGACGCTCCGGAAACGCCCCGAGAGTTGGTCGTCGCGAGACGTCGATCCGGACGGTGTTGGTGAATAGGTTTCGTAGGCATCAGACCAACAAGGAGGGCTCCAGTGACCACTGCCGCCGCAGCCGAAGTGGACCTCGCCGCCGTCGACCTGGCCGACGCCACGGTGTGGGACGACGGCCCGCCGTACGAGTTGTTCGCCCGACTGCAGCGCGAAGACCCGGTGCACTACAGCCCGCAGCGCAATGTCCCCGGCGAAGGCGGTTTCTGGTCGATCACCCGCTTCGACGACGTCCGCACCGTCAGCCGTGACCACCGCACGTTCTCGTCCGAGAAGCGCGGCATCTTCAACGTCGACGACATCGGCGTCCCGCTGGATATTCAGCGCCTGCAGCTGATTTCGATGGACCCGCCCCGGCATGACCGGCTCAAGGCCCTCGTCATCAAGGCCTTCACCCCCGAATGCGTCGCGGTGCACGAAGCGGCCATCACGCAGATCATCAACGACGCGCTCGACAGTGTCGCCGACCGCGAAAGCTTCGACCTGGTAAGCGACATCGCGCGGCCAGTGCCGGCCCGGGTGATCGGTTCCATGCTCGGCACGCCCGGAGAGGACGACGAGCGCCTCGCCCACTGGGATGACGGCAACGACTCGACCGGCGCGACGTACAGCGCGACGATGCTGGCCCTGATGCAGAACCCGGATCAGTTGATCCTGTTGCAAGAGAACCCCGAGCTGCTGGAGCCCACCGTCGAAGAGGGCCTGCGCTACGCCCCCGCGTTCGCGTTCATGGGCCGCGCCGCGACGACCGACGTCGAGTTGCACGGCAAGCAGATCAAGGAAGGCGACCGCGTGTTGCTGTGGTACCTGGCGTCAAACCGGGACGAGACCGCCTTCGAGAATCCGCACGAGTTCGACATCACCCGCGAGGAGCTGGCGGACAAGCACCAGGCCTTCGGTGGCCGCGGCAAGCACTTCTGCCTGGGCGCCAACCTGGCTCGACTGGAACTGAAGCTGTGGATTCAGGAGACCATCCGCCGATTCCCCGACCTCACGCTGGACGGTGACCCGACGCGCGTGCGGGCGCTGTTCCTCAACCAGTACAACTCGATTCCCGTTCGGCGGTCGGCATGAGTAGCGCGGCTTACCGGGAAGTCGAGGTCGACCTCGAGGTGCGTCGGCGCGAGCAGTCCGCGGACGATGTCGTCACGCTGACCCTCGGCGATCCCTCCGGCGCCGACCTGCCTGAGTGGACCCCCGGCGCTCACATCGACCTGGTCATGTCGCCGTCGCTGACGCGGCAGTACTCCCTGTGTGGCAGCACCGCGAGCCGGAGTGAGTGGCGGGTCGGCATCCTGCTCGACCCGAACAGCCGTGGTGGCTCGCAGTTCGTCCACGACAAGCTGCATGAAGGCACCACGGTCCGGGTGCGCGGGCCGCGCAATCACTTCCCGCTCGCGAACTCGCCGCACTACCAGTTCGTCGCGGGCGGTATCGGCATCACGCCGATGCTCCCGATGATCGAAGCCGCCGAAGCCACCGGTGCCGACTGGCAGCTGATCTACGGCGGCAGCGCCCGCTCGTCGATGGCGTACCTGGAAGCGCTGGAACGCTTCGGCGACCGCGTGACCGTCTGCGCGCGCGACGAGCAGGGCGACGCTTTCCGGACGAAGCTGGCGGCGGTGCTGGCAGCTCCGCAGGAGAACACGCTGGTGTACTGCTGCGGGCCCGAGGGTCTGCTGGACGCTGTCGAGAAGGGTTGCCAGGCATGGCCCGACGGCAGCCTGTACCTCGAGCGCTTCTCCGCCAAGACCGTCGAGGCGCCGTCGGACGCGCTCGACACGTTCGAAGTCGAATGCCAGCGGTCAGGCATCACCCTGACCGTGCCGCTGGACAAGACGATCTACGACGTCGCCGAAGAGGCCGGCCTCGACGTGCTGGGGTCATGCATGGAAGGCGTTTGCGGCACCTGTGAATGCGAAATCATCTCCGGCGACGGTGATCACCGCGACTCGGTCCTCACCGATTCGGAGAAGGCCGCCAACCAGACCATCATGATCTGCGTCTCGCGCTCCCGGTCCGAAAGGCTGGTGCTCGACCTATGAGAACCAACTACCCGTTGAACTGCTGGTACGTGGCCGCGCTCAGCGATGAGGTCGGCGACGGACTGCTGGCCCGGCGCCTGCTAGGCAAGCATGTGGTGCTGTACCGCCGCGCCTCCGGCGAAGTAGTCGCCCTGGAGGACCGCTGCGTGCACCGCGCCTATCCTCTGTCGGAGGGCCGGCTCGACGGGGACCGGCTGGTGTGCGGCTATCACGGTTTCAGCTACGAGCCCGACGGCTGTCTGGCCGACGTACCGTCGCAGGAGAACGTGCCGCCCGGCGCCCGCGTCGAGGCCTACCCGATCGTCGAGACCGCGCCGTTCATCTGGATCTGGCTCGGCGAGCCGCGGGCCGCGGCTCTGCGTCCGCCACCGCGCGTGCCGTGGTACCTGGACGGTTCCGGCTGGACCAGCTCCACCGAGGTCGTGCGGGTCGAGGCGAATTACCTTCTGCTGCACGAGCATTACCTCGATCTGACCGATGTGTTCGTCACCCGTCCCGAGATGGTGCCGCCCGACATTCAGCAACTGCCGCCGCTGGACGAGGTCGAGATATCCGAGCGCTCGGTGGCCTATACCCGGACGACTCAGCCGAGTCGCCTCGCCCCGTGGGAGTCGGCCATCACCGGCCTGCCCGAAGAGACGGTGGCCATCCGGCGCGAGGAGGGGACGTTCGTGTCACCCGCCCTGCACACGCAGCACTACGCCATCGACGTCGTGGACGGAAAGTCCTACGAGCTCTTGCGAATTCATGGCTTCACGCCGGAATCACCCGGCGCGACGCATGTCTTCCTGCAGCTGGCGCGTAACTACGCCGGCGCCGAGGACACCATCACCGAGTACCTGCGCATCATGTTCCACGAGTGGGCGCTACGCAACGCCACGATCCTGGAGACGATTCAGCGCCGGCTCGACGAACCCGGTGCACGCCGGCGCGGCATCAACGTCAAGGCCGACCGGGCCGCACTCCGGGCACGGCGCATCGCCATGGACATGGTCGACGACGAAACCAGCCGTTTCACCGCCAACTGAGGAGAAGTACATGTCCAACACCGACTATGACGTGATCGTCGTCGGGTCCGGATTCGGGGGCAGCGTCACCGCGCTGCGGCTGACAGAAAAGGGCTACCGAGTCGGCGTTCTGGAAGCGGGCCGCCGGTTCACCGACGACCAGTTCCCGAAAACCAGTTGGGACGTCCGGAAATTCGTGTGGGCGCCCAAGCTGGGATGCTTCGGCATCCAGCGCATCCACATGCTGCGGGACGTCGTCATCCTGGCCGGCGCGGGCGTGGGTGGTGGTTCGCTGAACTACGCCAACACCCTCTACAAGCCGCCCGCGACGTTCTTCAACGACCCGCAGTGGGCCCACATCACCGACTGGTCGGATGAACTGTCACCGTTCTACGACCAGGCCAGGCGCATGCTCGGGGTGGTGATCAACCCCAGCACGACGCCGGCCGACGAGATCATGAAATCGGTCGCCGACGACATGGGTGTGGGCGACACCTTCGTCCAGACGCCGGTCGGGGTGTTCTTCGGCGAACCCGGCAAAACGGTCCGGGACCCGTTCTTCGGCGGCGCCGGACCCGACCGCACCGGGTGCATCGAATGTGGCAGCTGCATGACGGGCTGTCGCTACGGCGCCAAGAACACGCTGCTGAAGAACTACCTCGGCCTGGCCGAGAATGCCGGGGCCACAGTGCATCCGCTGACGACGGTCGACTCCGTACGGCAGAGCCCGAGCGGCATCTGGGAAATCGACACGGCGCGCACCGGCCGGACCCTGCGCAAGAACCGTCGTACCTTCACGGCGCGGCACGTCGTGCTGGCGGCCGGCACCTGGGGCACGCAGAACCTGTTGCACAAGATGAAGGACAGCGGCACCCTGCCCCAGCTGTCGGACCGGCTGGGGGTGCTCACCCGCACCAATTCCGAATCCATCGTCGGCGCAATGAAATACAAGGTCGACCCGGCGCTGGACCTGACCCGCGGGGTGGCCATCACATCGTCGTTCCACCCGACCAGCGACACCCACATCGAGTCGGTCCGCTACGGCAAGGGCTCCAACGCGATGGGTCTCCTGCAGACGCTGATGACCGACGGCGACGGCCGGTGGCCGCGCTGGCTGAAGGCCATCGGCCTGGCGGTGCAGCATCCACGCGCGCTGCTGCGGGTGCTGACGGTCGGCAATTGGAGTGAGCGCACGGTGATTTCGCTGGTGATGCAGAACTTGGACAACTCGATCACCACCTTCACCAAACGGGGACTGCGTGGCCGGCACCTGTCGAGCAAGCAGGGCCACGGCCAGCCCAACCCGACCTGGATCCCGGCCGGCAACGACGCGACCCGGCGGGTGGCCCAGAAAATCGACGGCGTGACGGCCGGCACCTGGGGCGAGCTGTTCAACATCCCGCTGACCGCGCACTTCCTCGGCGGTTGCACCATCGGTTCGGACGCCGAGCACGCCGTCATCGATCCGTACCACCGGGTCTACGGCTATCCGACACTGAGTGTCGTTGACGGATCGGCAGTTTCGGCGAATCTCGGGGTGAACCCGTCGTTGACCATCACCGCCCAGGCGGAACGGGCGGCGGCGATGTGGCCCAACAAGGGCGAGGACGACCTACGCCCGGACCAGGGCCGGCCCTACCGCCGGGTGGACGCCGTGGCACCGGTCAAACCGGTCGTGCCCGACGGCGCTCCGGGCGCGTTGCGGTTGCCGCTCATCCCGATCACCCCGGCACCGAACGATTCACACGCCTAGGCCATTCTTGCGAGGTAGATCCATCCGCCACCGAGGCGACGACAAGCGCCGCACCATGGTTCGTGAGTTGGTTTGTACCCGGCCTGTGCCCCTCGACGTACAAGCACAGGCCGGGTACAAGCTTCTATCGCTACTTGGCTGCGGCGGAGTGTTGCCCGGCCGCCGCCCCTGAGCTAGCGCCTCCCGCCGACTTGCTGCCACCGGTGGCTACTTTCTTACCCCCGCCGGAACGCGTCCCAGCCGCCGATGTCGAACTCCCGCCATCCGTCGACTTGCCGCCACTCTTCGCCGCGGTGGAATGTCCGGTTGGTGCTCCGGAGCCGGCGGTCCTCGTCGAATCGCTACCGCCGCTGGAATTTGCGCCCTTGCCTTCACCCGCAGGCTTCCCCGCCGGCGACACCGAGGTCCCGCTGTCCGTCGACGAGCTACCACCATCGGCGGCTGCGCCCTTCCCTCCACGGAGTGCTTCCCGGGCGCCGACTGTGAGCCCGCGGGGTCAGTCGACGCGCTGACGCCACTGGAGGCCGCGCTCTTTGACCCTGCGGTGTGCCCGGTGGCCGACGTGGCGCCAGTCGACCCGGCGCCCGCTGCCGTGGTCGTTTGCGAGGCAGGGTTTGTGCCTAGAGCTGTTTCGGTTTTCGTGGTAGCCGGCTTTGCTCCGGCGGCGGGTGCCTCCGCCGCGGTGAGGGCCGGCGCTGCTGCGGGAGTGGTTGTGGCGGCTGCGGGCCTAGTGGCCGACGCGGGAGTTGCAGCAGCATTTGCGATGCTGGCCGGGCTGAGCATCTGTATCAGGCCCGCCACTCCACCGATCAGCATGTTTGCTGCCGATTGATTGACATGACCGAGTTGCCCGATCGTGTTCCGGATGGTGCCAAATGTGAGCGGGGCGTAGCTCTTTGAGTTCGCTACCGACACTGCCAGGTCGTCACGTGCGTTGAGGAAGCCAGCGGTGATGCTTGTGGCCGGGTCCGCGATGGTCTGATTGATGAACGTTCCGAGTCCTTGAATGCCAGCACCCACTGCCTGTAATGCCCCGACTAGTTGGCCGGCCGACAGGTTGTGCAGTACTGCGGCAGTGGTATTGCCGACCAGCATGCCCAGACGTAGGGCCGCCAGGACCGTCGGCGCCATGATGTCTTGTGCGGCGAGGGGCAAGTTGCGAACGATGGCTGACAGACTGCGGCTGGGATCGGCCAAAATGGTGCCGGCAAGGGACAGATAGTCCGGCGTGAGTGCAGGGTTCAGTGCGCGGCTCAGGACCGAAGGCACGTTGGTTTGGCTGCCGAATATCTTGTTGTAGGCACTGCTGCCGATCACGGCCTTTATTTGGTCGTTCTCCAGATTCGCAGTCACCCAACCGGTGGGGATGTTGTTCTGGTTGTGCATGTAGTTGTATTCGAAGAGGCGTTCCTTGAGTTTGGCCGCGTACTGCGCCGCGGTGACCGTGGGAGTGTCTGCCGGGAGATTCTTGCGGACATCGGCGATCGATACGACTTGAGCGGTCACCTGAGTGTTGGTCACGGATCCTGCGAGGTCCTGGAACCGCAGGGAGATCGATCCGTCCGTAGTGCCGGAAGTGTTGAGCCAGTTCGCGACACCTGGATTCTGCGCGCTGACCACGTAATAGGTGTAGCCGTCACTTGACTTGAATACCTCGCTGTTGTTGAGGCTGCCGGTCACGGTCGCGTACGGGAGGTCTTGTTGCCAGGCGTTGGAGAGCTGCGCCCCGGTGTATCCGGCCGCGACGTCGGGCACCTTGACGATGAGCGCTTGATCTGGCTGCAGGTTGAAACGCCCGAGGCTTGATAGTTGGCCCGGCAAGATCGGCCCTCCGACGGCGGAGGTGGTCGGGCTGATCGGTTTGAATGTGTTATCCGGGATCGAAGCGAACATCTTTTGAATTCCGTAATTGGTGACACTGGAATTCAAGCCAGACAGGTTCGTGGAGATGTCGTTCAGGATCGACGAGATCTGACCCTTCGACAGCACGGGGAGGGTGAACGTTGACGGCGCGCCTTGTTGCTGGATTGTAATCGTGTCATGCAGCACGCCCCAGTCGCTGACAGTATCGCGCAGAAGCAGCGTTTGGGCGCCGGAGCTATTCACCCAGTTACCCGGTTGTTGAGTGGGACTCATGGTGATCGTGTATGAGCCGTCAGCATTGGGCTTGAATTGCGATAGGTCGTAGCTATAGCCGGTAGAAAGAAAATTCCCATTCAGCCCGGTTCCCGACATCGGCACGAAGGTCACGTCTTTCGTACCGGGCTGAGGGTGAATGGTGATGGTGTAGGCCCGGGAGTCAATGGACGCAACGAGATACTTGTTGTCCGCGTTGGGATCGTTGAGAAACTGGAGCGGCTCAGCAGAGGGGGCGTTCCAGGGCATCGCCTGGTACGCCATGTTTGGATCGTAGGAATTAGTCAAGGCCAACTGGCTGAACGCGGTGGAGAGCCCACTCGACGCCAGAGCCTGTGTATAGGCGGGCAATGATGCGAGGTCCGACGTGGTGATAAACGGGTACGCACTGTTGCCGGCAATGATTTGCTGCTGCGTCGCGATGATCTGATCTGTCGTCAACTGATAGCTACTGGAGGTCAGCAGCACAGAACGTGATAGGACTGCTTCGCGGGGTGTCGATTGTGCAACAGTCAGCACCATCGTCATGGCGGCGGTCATTGCGGCGGTCATTGCCGCGCCGCCGGTTTTGCGAAGTCGCCGCGTCTGTGCTCGATTCAAACGACGTTCAGCGGATGGGCAATCCTGACTCCTTGCGCTGAACTTTTGCCCGATGAACCCGACATAAGACACGCGGTCCTCCTCTGATGAATGCTGATGGTTCTTGCTGTGCTCGGATGGGAATGCGTTGCGGGAACGGCCGCTGAGCGCTCTTAGCTTGTTGGCAATTTTCACGCAGGTCAATAGGCACCCTGAACCTCTCCACCGATAAACTGGTGCACTATGCACTCGCCCGAATACCTTCCACCAACCAGCACGTGGGACCCACCCTCTGAGCGCGTGCGAGAGCTGATGCGCCAGGCCGCCAAGACCGTGATCCACACTCGCCAGACCTTTTACGACGAGGTGAGCAGGCTTTCGCTGACCTCAAACTTCATGGCGAGTGTGTCGGGCCGTTTACTGGCCGACGACCCGATCGCCGCCGAAGCGATCACCCGCAGCAATCGCTCGAACCAACTGCACTGGGCAGCCGCGAACATCAGCCACCCCGGTGAACCAGTACCGGCCAATACCGACGCAGAGACCCTGGCGATCGCGCGATACCTCGTTCGACGCGGCATCAGCGAGGCCGCAATGGTGGAAACCTACCGGCTAGCCCAGAGCCTCTCGCTACGATTCTGGTTGAAAGCCGTCTACCAGTTGACATCTGACCCTGAAGATATGCGCGAGCTGTTTGACGTGTCTGAACGATCGATCACGCTGTTCCTGGGCGAGACCATTTCGGCAGTGCATCGCCAAATGCAGATTGAACGTGACAATCTCACCAGCGGAGCTCACCCAGAACGCCGCGCAGCCGCCATGCTCATTGTCGACGGCGCACCACTCGATCCCGATCTCGCCGAACAGAAACTTGGCTACCAGCTCGATCAGGGACACACCGCAGCCATCATCTGGAGCAACGAGTCAACCACCAATCTCGCCGACCTCGATCAAACAGCCGAACTTCTGATACACACCACCCACGGCAGGCGCGCTCTGTCAGTACTGGCCAGCGCCGACACCCGATGGCTATGGCTGCCAGGGGCAAACAACCCAGACTTCTCCGCAATCAGGAGCGCACTCGGCCAACTTCCCGGAGTCCGAGTCGCCATCGGTACCACAGCAGCAGGAATCGAAGGATTCCGGCGCAGCCATCTCGATGCGATCGAGACCCAACGGATGATGACGCAGGCTGGTTCGCCCCAACAGCTCGCAAGCTTCGCCGACGTCCAAATTGTGGCGCTGCTGGCCGCAGACCCCGAACAGGCGAACCGATTCATCCGACACACGCTCGGCGACTTTGAGCACGCCGACCCGGAACTTCAGCTCACTGTGCTCACGTACATCCACGAGCAATGCAACGCCTCCCAAGCAGCTGCACGCCTGTTCACGCATCGAAACACCCTGATGCGCAGGCTTATTCAAGCCCAAGCACTGCTGCCCCGACCGTTGGAATCTGCCACCGTGCACGTTGCACTGGCTTTGGAAGCGCTGCAGTGGCGAGACGCACGGGGACGGCCTGCGGGCCGGCACCGGTGAGCGGTAGCCGAAGGTCTACGCGTAACAGCTACAGCGAGATGTTCAGGTGGTCGGACACGTTGCCGACCATCTGAACATCCACGACGCGTTCGGTGAAGTACCAGCCGTTCGCGTCGCGTGCGAACGAATCCGCGTAGCGGCCCACCACGATCGGTTGCAGCGGCACCGTATCGGTCTGCTGCACCACACAGAACGTCGACCGTGCATGGCCGGTATCGCCGTCGAGTTCGACGATCGGGTTGAGCACCAGATGCCGTGTCCGCGGCGTGTTTCCATGATCGGGGAAACGACGGGTGGTGCGGGCGAAGGTGCTGGCGATCAGGTGCCGACCCTCGACGCTGCCGGACGACGGACCGCCGAACCGGCTGCGCCCCAACAGCTCTCCGACTCCGTCGAAGTCACCGGAATCGACCAATTCAGCATACCGGTACAGCAACTCGGTGATGGCCAGCTTGTCCGCCAGATGTTGCAAGCTCACGCGATCTGTCCCTTCACCACCGGCAACCCCGGGTCGCTCGGCACGTCGAGACGCGACGGCTTGGCGCCCGCCGCGATCAAGTGCGCGGCGAACGAGGCGATCATGGCCCCACTGTCGGTGCACAGTCGCGGCCGAGGCACCCGAAGCGTCAAACCGGCATCGGCACAACGCTCTTCGGCCAGCTCGCGCAGACGCGAATTGGCGGCCACTCCCCCGGCGATCAGCAGCGTCGACACCCCGAGGTCGGTGGCCGCGCGAACGGCCTTGCGGGTCAAGACATCAGCGACAGCCTCCTGAAAACCGGCTGCCACGTCGGCATGCGACGCGTCCGGGTGTTTCTCCATGTGGCGCGCGACGGCGGTTTTGAGTCCGGAGAAACTGAAGGCGTACGGGTCATCTCGCGGCCCGGTCATGCCGCGCGGGAACACGATGGCGTTCCGGTCGCCCTGGCGGGCCAGTTCGTCGAGCACCCGGCCGCCCGGGTAGCCGAGGCCGAGCAGCCGGGCCACCTTGTCGTACGCCTCACCGGCCGCGTCGTCGACGGTGCTGCCGAGCTCCTCGATGGGCTCACCCAGCGACCGGACGTGCAGCAGATGCGTGTGGCCACCCGACACCAGCAGGCCGACGCTCTCGGGCAGCGGGCCGTGGTCGTAGACGTCGGCGGCCAGGTGCCCGCCGAGGTGATTGACACCGTAGAACGGCACGCCCCAGGCCGCCGAATACGCCTTGGCCGCAGCCACACCCACCAACAATGCCCCGGCCAGGCCCGGTCCGATGGTCGCCGCCACGACGTCGGGCCGCTCGATACCAGCGGTTTCCAGCGCCCGACTCATGGTGGGTCCCAACGACTCCAGGTGCGCGCGCGAGGCGATCTCGGGCACCACACCGCCGTAGCGGGTGTGCTCGTCGACGCTGGAAGCGACCTCGTCAGCCAATAACGAAACGCGTACCGACCCGTCGTTTTCTACGGCGAGCTCGCAGATGCCGACGCCTGTTTCGTCACAGGAACTTTCGATTGCCAAGATGACCGTCATGAGCCTGCCTCGCTCCTCACATCCGCGTCCCGCCGCATGGTGTATGCGTCCGCGCCACTGATCCGGTAATACCGCTTGCGCACACCCATCTTCACGAACCCGACGCTTTCGTACAGCCCGATCGCCGCTTCGTTGTCCGTGCGGACCTCCAGGAACACGGTGCCGCCGTCGGCGGTGATCAACAGCCGGTCCAGCAACTCCCGGCCGATACCCTGGCCCTGATACGCCGGATCGACGCCGATGGTGTGCACCTCGTACTCGAACGGTGGTTTCCGGCCCAGCCGGCTGATGCCGGCATACCCCACCAGAAGCTTGCCGTCCCGCGCCGCGACGTAGTGGTTGTGATCGGAGTCGAGCTCGCGGATGAACGCGACCGCCGGCCACGGGTCGTCGCCCGGGAACAGGATCGACTCGAGTTCGCCGCACCGGTCGGCGTCACCGACCGTCAGCGGCCCGTATTCAGCCGTCACGAGAGTCCCCGCTCGGCAAGGGTTTTCGCATCGGGCCGGCGCAGGTACAGCGGCACCAGTGCGGCGGGCGGCCGGCCCCAGTCGGCAGCTGTCACGAGGCCGGTCACCGTCGGGTATTCGACCGCGAGCGACGGCACCGGAAACAGCGCGGCCTGCGCGGCCGGGCCGGCGACCGAGCCGGAGCCGGGCTCCACGTCTGCTGCCGCGCTGACGGCCGGTCCGTCGACCCGCACGCCGTCGCGGTACCGCGCCCAGTACACCTCACGGCGACGGGCATCGGTGACCACCAACAGTTCTCCCGGCGTCGCGGGGGCGATCGCATCCAGACTGCACACGCCGTACACCGGAATACCGAGCGCCTGCCCATATGCGGCCGCGGTGGCCATGCCGACACGCAGCCCGGTGAACGGACCCGGCCCGCAGCCGACGACCACGGCCTCCAGGTCGGCGAACGTGACACCGGCATCAGCAACGGCGGCAATCACATTGGGCGTCAGCTGCTCCGCGTGCGCACGGGCATCGACGGTGATCCGTTCGGCCAGCACCTCGACGCCGGCCGCGGTGCGCCGGGCGATTCCCGCGGTCACCGCCGGGGTCGCGGTGTCGATAGCGAGGATCATGCGCGGCTCCAATGCCAGACAGCGGTACGGGTGTCGTCGTCGGCGCGCTCCAACCGGATATCCAAGTGGCTGGCCGACAGTCGCTCGGCCAGACCCTCGCCCCACTCGACGACCACCACAGCGTCATCGAGGTCGGTGTCTAAGTCGAGCGAATCGAGTTCTCCGAGTAGGTCGGTGCTGCCCGAGTCGAGCAGCCGGTACATGTCGACGTGCACCATCGCGGGGTACCCGGCGCGACGGGCCGGATGCACGCGAGCCAACACGTACGACGGTGACGTCACCGCACCCTCGACGTCCATACCCTGCGCAATGCCCTTGGCCAGCATGGTTTTTCCGGCGCCGAGTGGCCCGGTCAGCACCACGACGTCGCCGATCTTCAGCTCGGCGCCGAACCGCGCGCCGAGGGCCCTGGTGTCGGCCTCGGTCGGCAGGTGCACGGTGCCGTGCGAATCATCCATTGCGCTTGGCCTTTCCACGCAGATGCCGGGTCAGCGCCACCAGACGTGATGGCGTGGCGTGCTCGACGAAGCGCTCCAGCGCCTCGTTGATCAGTTCAGGTTGCTCCATGTGCACCATGTGGCCGGCGCCTTCGACGATCACCAGTTCGGACTTCGGCAGTTGCCGGGCCATGGCCTGGGACTTGGCGAGCGGCGTGAGCAAATCGTGGTCGCCGCAGGCGATCAGCGTGGGTACGTGCTGCAGCACCGGTAGCGCACCGGCCTCGTCGTGGGTTTCGAGTGCGTGCAGGAATTCGACAGTCGTGCGAATCGACGTGTTGTGTGTCATCTTCTCGACATACCGCGCCACCGACGGGCTGACGGCGTCATCACCGAACGACGCGGCCTTGAGCACTGGGCCGATGACGGCCTTCGCCGCACCACGGCCCGCACTGACCGCCCCGGGCGCGAACCGCACCGCGGCCTTCGCCGCCTCGAGCGCCGGGTTCTGCAGCACTTCACCCAACGGCGACCGGGTAACCCCTTGTGCCGCAGAGGCGAGGATCGCTACGCCACACACCCGCGCCGGGTAGTTGTGCGGGAACTGCCGGGCGTGGGACAGCACTGTCATACCGCCCATCGAATGGCCGACCAGCACCACGGGTCCACGCGGCGCCATCACCCGCATCACCGATTCCAGGTCCTGCCCCAGTTGCGGGACGGTGTAGGAGTCGGTCGGGCCCGCCGAGGACCGGCCGTGACCACGCTGGTCGTAGAACACCATGCGGACCTGGTCGCCCCACCGCTCGGCCAGCCGGGCGCGCTGAAAATGGAAGGAGCCCATGCTGTTACAGAAACCGTGCGCGAAGAGCACTGTCAATCGGGCGTCTTTCGGGCCGACCTCGCGCACCGCCAGCGGCACGCCGTCGGCGGCCGTCACGACGTACCCGCGGTCGGCATCCAGCGTGGTGAAATCCTCACCGGCGTAAGGGTCTTCGCCACCACGCCGACGCAGCGAACGAGCCACGCTGATCCCGGCGACCGACCCCACGGCAGTCAGACCGGCCATGCCCGCCAGCCACCGGGCATTCTTATTGTCGCTCATGGACGTCAGCCCGTCGACCCGCGGTAGGTCCGGGCGATCCTGCCCCGCGGACTGGTCACGACCTCGTAGTTGATGGTGCCCAGCAGTTCGGCCCAGTCCTGTGCCGTCGGCTCACCCGACGCGCCCGAGCCGAACAACACCGCCTCGTCGCCCACCTTGACGCCGGCACCGCCGGGGCCGAGGTCAACAACGAACTGGTCCATACAGATTCGCCCGACATTGCGGTACCGAGCGCCGTTGATGCTGACGTCGATGCGCCCACTCAGACCGCGGAACACCCCGTCGGCATATCCGAGCGGGATCAGCCCGACGGTGGTGTCACGGTCGGCAATCCACGTGTGGCCGTAGGACACGCCGGCACCGGCCTTGATCGAACGCACTGCGGAGACAGGACATTTCAGCGTCATGACAGGCCGCAACCCGAAATCCCCGAGTGCGGGGATCGGCGTCTGCCCGTACACCGCGATACCGGGCCGCACCACATCGAAGTGCAAATCGGGCCGGGTCAGCGTCGCGGGTGAGTTGGCCAGGTGTGCCACTTCGAAAAGCACGCCGGCAGCAGCGGCCTGTTCCCGGGCCGCGGTGAGGCGGGCGGCCTGCGTGTCGTTCATCGGGTGCTGCGGGTCGTCGCCGCACGCGAGGTGGCTCATGATGCCGCGGGGCCTGACCGCACCATCGGTGGCGGCCCGGGCGATGGCGTCGAGCAGGTCCGGGTACTCGGCGGGGCTGACGCCGTTGCGGCTGAGGCCGGTGTCGACCTTGACGGTCAGGGTGGCAGGCGCACCGCTGCGGCGTACGGCATCGAGCACGTCGCCGAACTGGCGCACCGAAGACACCGCGACCTGCACATCGGCGGCGAGCGCCGGGGCGAAGTCGGTAC
>Ga0070667_100000379_pt1 | contig 48632 bp, 45 predicted proteins | sample KBSS33metaG_FD_64659 | JGI IMG/M metagenome (GOLD analysis project Ga0070667, IMG submission 64659) | Switchgrass rhizosphere microbial communities from Kellogg Biological Station, Michigan, USA - KBS S3-3 metaG | ecosystem: Host-associated > Plants > Roots > Rhizosphere > Soil ...
CTCGAACTCGGTGACAACGGGTTGCCTCGCTGGCATAACCTCACTGTCGAGTACGTGCAAGCGGTGAACGCATTGCTCGCGGCTGGCTGATATTGATCCCCGCCTCCGACGGGATCGATACCTCCGTCGATGAACCGGGCGGTGACGCCGCTGAGACGTACTGGGTGCCGACAAGAGTGCCTATTACGCTCGACGATCGAAGTCCCAGCCGGCGACGTATCAACTGTGGAGCGGCGTCGAGCTCGGGACGGTTTACTCGCGCATAAGCCGGCATCAGGCCGCAGGGACGGATACACAGTGTGGTGTCCACGCTGCCCGTCTCGTTGGTTACCGGTCCCACACGGACATGTCGCTGGGCGGATAGTTCATGCAGACGTCGGTGGTGCGGGCCGCGACTCCCTTGTTGTTGAAGAACACCTTGGCCCAGTTCGGCCAGCGCCAGGACATGTTCTCGTAGAACGCGTTTGTTGCTGTGTTCTCTGCATACTGGCGGCGTCCCGGGTAGTCCAGTGAGAAGAACCAGTGGATCCGGTCCTGGGCGTCTTGTTGATCGGCGACTGGCTTGTTGCTGTAGTCGATCATGTAACGCTGGTAGTAGACCGGTTCGACGTCGCGGGCGGCGGCCATGATCTGCTCGGCGGTACACGGTGTCCTGAGGATCCGGTTGGGAATCGGGTAATCGTCGCTGGCGTCGGCGGAGGCGGTGGCAACCTCAGCTGGGCCGGTGGCGATTCCCGTCCCGGCTAGTCCGGCAATGGCGCAGGCGGCCACGCCGATGCGGATCGCTCTAGGGGCATTGGTGCGGTTCAGCATGTTGCTCCAAAGCTGTTCAGTGCGAAGCTCATCGGTCGGCAAGCCGTTGGTCGGGGCAGTAGTAGTTGATGGCGGTACCGACGAACTGTCCCGCCTGAGCATCGGTGTCGTCCTTGCCCAGTTGCTTTTTCACGAAATCGACCGAGTCCTGCGCATGGTGGTCAACACCGTTGTGTAGTCGCTCGCACATGATCTTGCCGATCCAGGCGTTGTAGTCCTTCTGCCCGTAGATACCGAAAGTGTGGAGCTCATTGGTGAAGTCGGTGTCTGGGTCGGCATCTGCCGGCGCGGCTGACAGCAGCGATGCGAGCACCGTAATGACGAGTACGGTCAGCCGCTTCACGAGGTCGCTCCCACCGACGGAGCTGTTTGCAAATCGTCCGCTTTCGGCCACGGCGCCGGGAGAGGGCGAACCCTGATCCGCTGCGGCCACCAGTACCACCGACCAAGGAGGGTGGCGACCGCCGGTGTGGTGAACGACCGGACGATCAGTGTGTCGAAGATCAGCCCGAGCCCGATGGTCGTGCCGACTTGGCCGATGATCTTGAGTTCACCGACCGCCATGGTGATCATCGTGAAGGCGAACAGCAGCGCGGCGGCAGTGACCACCGAGCCGCTGGCACCGAGGGTCCGGATGATGCCAGTCCGCACGCCTGCGCCGACTTCCTCTTTCAGCCGCGAGACGACCAACAGGTTGTAGTCGGCTCCGACGGCCAGCTGGATGATCATCGCCATCGGCAGCACCATCCAATGCAATTCCAGTCCGATCAGGTGCTGCCACAGCAGCACCGAGATACCGAATGAAGCACACAGGGACAGCGCGACGGCCCCCACGATCACTGCGGCGGCGATGATCGCCCGGGTGATTATCAGCATGATCAAGAAGATCAGGCCGAGCGCGGCGATACCCGTGATCATCAGGTCGTATCTGGTCCCGTCTGCCATGTCCTTGAAGGTCGCCGCCGTGCCGCCGAGGTAGATTCGCGCACCCTCCAAGGGGGTGCCTTTCAGCGCTTCCTTGGCTGCTTGCTTGATCGCGTCGATCTTCTCGATTCCCTCTGGCGACAGCGGATCGCCCTCGTGAGCGATGATGAATCGGACTGCGTTTCCATTCGGCGAGATGAACTGTTTGATCCCGCGCTTGAAGTCGTCATTCTCGAACGCTTCCGGCGGTACGTAGAACGAATCATCGTTCTTCGCCGCGTCGAATGCCTTCCCCATCGCCTCGGAGTTCTGCTGCATCTCGGTCATCTGCTGCTGCATACCGTTCTGCGTCTGGTACAGCGTCAGCATCATCTGTTTGACCGATTTCATCGTGTCGATCATGGTCGGCATCAGCGCAACCATCTGTGGCATCAGCGAATTGAGCCGCTCCATATCCGGGACCATGGCTTGGATGCCATCGGTCATCGCGTCGATACCGTCGAGTGCGTCGAAGATGGAACGCAACGCCCAGCAGACCGGAATGTCGTAGCAGTGCGGCTCCCAATAGAAGTAGCTGCGCAATGGTCGGAAGAAGTCGTCGAACGTGGAGAGTTGCTGCCGCACCTCGTCCAGAGTGATCGACATGTTCTTCATCTTGGTGACCATGTTGCTGGTGGTCTCGGCCATCTGGACGGTGATGCCTTGCATCTTTTCCATGGTGTCAATGTTCGTCTGCATGGTCTGCGCCTGCTTGAGCATGTCAGCCGTCCGACCGCCCTGGTACTGCTCGTTGAGTTTGTTGAGCAGGCTCTGTTGGGACATGGCGTACGGAATCGTGCTGTGATCGAGGGGTTGCCCGTCGGGACGGGTGATCGTCTGAACTCGACCGATGCCGGGCACTTTGAACACCGCCTTGGCGACCTTGTCGATCACCAGGAAGCCGGCGGGGTTGCGCAGGTCTCGGTCCGTCTCGATCATCAGCATCTCCGGGTTCAGCCGCGCGGGCGCAAAATGACGCTCGGCCGCTTTGTAGCCCTGGGTGGACGGGATGCTTTCCGGAAGATACTTGCGGTCGTTGTAGCTCGTCTTGTAGCTGGGTAGCGCTATCAGCCCGATCAACGAGATGGCCAATGTGGCAACCAGAATCGGACCGGGCCATCGAACGACCGCGGTACCGATCCGGCGCCATCCGCGCGAGCGCAGAGGGCGTTTGGGATCAAGCAGGCCGAACCTGCTGGCGACCACGACCAGTGCCGACCCGAAGGTCATCGCGAACGTGACCATCACAAGCATGGCGATGGCCAGTGGGATGCCGAGGGTCTGAAAGTAGGGCAGCCGGGTGAAGCTCAGGCAGAAGGTGGCGCCGGCGATCGTGAGTCCAGAGCCGACAATCACGTGCGCTGTGGTGCCGAACATGGTGTAGTACGACGATTCGCGGTCTTGCCCGACGCTGCGGGCCTCCTGATACCGGCCGATCAAGAAGATCGCATAGTCGACCGCGATGGCGATGGCGAGCGTCACCACCAGGCTGGTCGCGAAGGTCGAAAGCCCGATGATGTTGTGATAGCCCAGGAAGGCGACGAAGCCACGGACCGTTGCCACACTGATGCCGAGCATCATCATGACCAACAGCGTTGTGAGGATCGAGCGGAAGAAGATCAACAGCATGACGAGGATGACCACCATGGTCAGTGCCTCCACAGTCTTCATACTGCTGTGGCCGATCTCCTGCTGCTCGGCGGCCAGCGCCGCACCGCCGGTGACGTAGGCCTTCACCCCATGAGGCACGGGGATGCTGTCGATGATCTTGTGTACGGCGGCCACAGAGTCGTTGGCCTTGGCCTCGCCCTGGTTGCCAACCAGATTGATCTGGGCGTAGGCCGCCTTGCCGTCGCCGCTCTGCACGCCCGTGGCGGTCAGCGGATCGCTCCAGAAATCCTGGATATGCTCGACATGAGCGGTGTCCGCGCGTAGCGCGGCGACCAGCTTGCCGTAGTACTCGCGGGCCTCAGCACCCAGCTTGTCCTGGCCCTCCAGCACGATCATCGCCGAACTGTCGGACTTGAACTCTTCGAAAACCTGGCCGATGCGTTGCATCGACACCGCGGCAGGCGCTCCCTGCGGACTCATCGACACCGAGCGCATCTCGCCGACTTTCTCGAGCTGCGGTGTCGAGACGTTCAAGAAGACGGCCAGCCCGATCCAGCCCAGGATGATCGGCACAGAGAGTTTGCGCATCGCCAGCGCGATGCGGCCGAAGTGCGCGCGGCGGTGGACGGGTACCGGAATCGCTTCGGTGACGGCATCGGGCGCTGGGGCGTTCATGCGGACTTCACAATGCAGTAGGTCTGGGCGTTATATCCGTCGATGACGCGTTCGGCGCGCAACTTGTCGTCGACGTAGACGCGGCAGCCCAAGGAATCGGCATCACCCTGCGCGACCAGCGTCGCCGATACGGACGGATCAGTCGTGGAAAGTGTCAAAGACCAGGGCAGGCTGACGTTGCCGGCGCGCCGGGGCGTCGCCGCAAGGTCGGTGTAGTTGACGTCCACGACAGCACCCGGTGACCCGAACACCTCGTAGCGCACCACCTTTGGGTTGAATCGCTTGGCGTCGCCCGCGAAGTTCGTCGGCGCCACCAGCACCGGGTCGGAGCCGAAAATTCCTCGGATCCGACTAACGGCAGCAGTGCCGACAAGGACAACCACCACCATCACCAACGGCAACCACACGCGCCGGAGCACTTTCATCTGAAACTCTTCCCTAGACAAGAAGTCGAGCAAACCTGGACGATCGGCAGGCTGAACTTATACGGACGGCAGAGTTCACTCAACAGAAAAGCCCCGGACTGTGACCAGTACGGCAGCAAAGCGGTGCCGTAGCCTGTGTCACACATGAACCAGCGGGTAACCTGCTGAATAGGAGGTCCTGCCCATGGGAAAGCCGGTCGCCGCCCGCGGGTTCGCGCGTGAGCGGGTGCTTGATGCTGCCCTTGAACTGTTCTCCCACAACGGTATTCGTGGTACGTCGATCCAGATGATCGCCGCACGCCTCGGCGTCACGAAGGCCTCGGTCTACTACCAGTTCCAGTCCAAAGATGACATCGTCCTTGGCGTCGCGCAGCCGATGTTCGACGACCTCGCCCACGTCCAGCGCATCGCCGACATGCTTCCCACGCCGGAAGCCCGCCGTGACGTTGCTCTTAGCGGAATGATCGACCTCGCCATCCGGTACCGCCGGGTCGCCAACGTGATCTTCGGCGACCCGGCGATGCAGGAACTGGTCGACAACCACCCGGACCTGCGCCGGACGATCGACAGCTTCACCTGTCTTCTCCTCGGCACCCACCAGACGAAGTCCGATCTGGTGGCGATGACGTTGCTCACCGCAGGAATTTACGGATGCACCGCAGACTCCCGCCTGAATGAATGCACCGACGACGAACTGCGGGACCTGCTGCAGGAAGTCGTCAAGAAATTCACCGCAGTGCTCTGACGTCCGTTGACTCTCCTCGCGCCCCATGTCGTTGCCCTGGACTGTTCTCCACTAACGAATGACGACCATGGCTTTCAAGTGATGGACCAAAATTCCAGCAGCGCGCGCAATGTGGCGACCAGAGGCAGTGGCTGATCGAGCATCGGGTGGTGGCCCGCCTCGGCGAGTTCGAGGTAGGGGCCTCGAAGCTGAAGTACGGCGCGGATGCGTCTGGCCATCTGTGTTGGCACCAAGCCATTTTCGCAGCGGATGTAGGCCACGCGGCACGCTACTCGGGTCATCATGCCCTCCATGGTTTCCTGCTCGCGCTGCGCCTGATCCAGGAGGTGGTCGCCGAAGATGTTGGGGTCGAACTTCCAGACCCAGCCTTTGAGGCTCCTCCGCACTGAGTCGCGCGCGATGTGTTCACTGACGTAGGGGAGGACAACATCCTGAGCGGGCACCGGTCTGAACTTTGCGACGATCTCGTCCTTCGTGCGGTATCCGGTAGCCCGCCGTTTGCGGCTGCGCAGGGCGGCTTCCTCGGGCGCCCGATCCCGTAGCGGTGAATCAATGACAGCGATGCTGTTGATGTCGGCGCCGTGATGTGTTGCTGCCGAAGCGGTTACCCAACCGCCCATGCTGTGCCCGACGATGGTCGGCCGTCCGGCCGGGCCGGCTGCTCCGGCGGCCGCCATGACTTCGCGGGCCCACTGTGGCAACTCGTATGAGTCCCGGGTGCCGCTTTCGCCGTGCCCGGACAGATCCGGCGCGATGACGCGGTGGGTCTTGGCGAAGTAGGGAGCGATGTGGTCCCACCATCCGGAGTGCGCGCCGCCGCCATGGACGAGAACCAACGGTGGTGCGTCCTCGTCGCCCCACACCCGAAGATTGATGCGACAGCCTTCAACATCGACGTGCGAGTGAGCTGGTTTGTGGCTCAGGGCAGTACTGAACCATTCGGGCACCGATTGCAGCTGTTGCGAACGTTGGAACACAAGGCCCCCTGTATCTCCCGGTTCGCCACGTCTGGTCAGCGGGCGATCAGACCGCCATCGATGACGAGTTCTGCACCAGTGACATAAGCAGATTCGTCCGACGCCAGGTAGAGGATCCCCGGCGCGATGTCGTCGGCGGCGCCAAGCCGCCCGAGCGGGATGTTATCCAGCGATGCCGCCGCGGCGGCATCGCCGCCTTCGTCCAGCGCCGGCTTGGTCATCGGTGTCACAGCGATACCGGGGTGCACCGAATTGGCTCGGATCTTGTCGGCGGCGTACTGGATCGCGACCGCCTTGGTGAAAGTACGGATCGCACCTTTGGCGGCGTGGTACGGGGCGGACGTCTGACTGCCGATGATTCCGTAGACTGACGAAACGTTGACTATCGAGCCACCGCCCGCTGCGCGGAGTGCCGGGATCGCGTGTCGGCAACCAAGGAAAGCGCCCTTCGCGTGCACGTCGAGGATGCCGTTCCACTCATCGTCGGTTGTTTCCTCGACTGTCGAGATGGTTGCGTTCCCCGCGTTGTTCACCAAAATGTTCAGCTGACCATGGGCGCGGACGGTTTCGTCGACGACCTGGCGCCAGTTGTCAGCGGACGTGACGTCGAGGTGGAGATACCGTGCGTCGAATCCGGCACCGCGGATGGCTTCGGCGGTCGCCTCACCGCGCTCGTCGGCGATATCAGTGAGCACCAGCTTGGCGCCTTCGCGGGCGAACAGCCATGCCGTCGCCCCGCCGAAACCCATGACCTCCCCGGGGATCCCGCCGGCGGCTCCGGTGATGATCGCGACCTTGCCGGCCAGCCTCATTTGCGGATGCCTGTTCCCTTCACCGTGGCGCCGGCATCGACGGGCAGTTGCAGCCCGGTGACATATCGGGATTCGTCAGAGGCCAGATACAGGACGGCGTAGGAGATGTCGGACGGATCGACCCACGGCACCGGCATGCCCTGGAACGACTGGAACCCGGCATATGCTTCCTCGACCGTCGGATTGGCGAGATCGGGACGGAATGTCTTGTACATGGGCGCGCTCTGCAGCATGTTGGTGTCACAGTTCGTGGGGTGAACCGCATTGACGCGGATGGACTTCGGGGCCAGTTTGACCGCGAGCGTGGTGCTGTAATCGATAATCACGCGCTTGGCGAGGTTATAGCCGGCACCGCCCAGCCCCTGCGGACCGGAACCCGATGCAGCGCTCGACAATAGGCCGGCCACCGATCCGGTCATGATGATCGAGGCGCCCGAATCGAGGTGGGGGAGCGCGACGTGCACGGTGTTGATCACACCGACCAGGTCGACGTCTACGGCGTCGATGAAGGCCTCGACGGGCAGGCCTTCGCCCAGCGGGCAGATACCCGCGTTCGCGACCACGACGTCAAGCTTGCCGAACTCGTCGAGGCCCGTCTTCAGCGCTTCGGCGAGGGCGGTGCGGTCCCGAACATCGGCTTGCACGGTGATGATTCGGCGTCCGGTCTTCTCGACCAGCCGGGCCGTCTCTTCGAGGTCCTCAGGGCGCGAGAGGGGGTACTCGTTGCTCGTGATGTCTTCGCAGATGTCGACCGCGATGATGTCGGCACCTTCCTCGGCCAGGTGCACCGCGTGACTGCGGCCCTGTCCCCGGGCGGCTCCGGTGACGAAGGCGACCTTTCCTTCGACGCGTCCCATGTGTGTCCTCCTCAGCGCTGAGTTATCGGTGGTTAGTTATTGTTCTGCAGCCGTGCCGCGATGAGCATGGTGAACAACGGGTGCTCAGAGACGACGTCGGTCAGGCCGGCATCCAGGGCCGCCTGGATACCGGCATCCGTGTTGTCCTCCAGCACCGGATGATCTCCGCCGATGTGGGCCCGCAGCGGGCTCTGCGCGAGTGCGATCGTGCTCAGTTTGGCGAGATCGGGCGAGTCGGCTTCCGACCATGCCGTGAGTTGCAGAATCCCTTCGCGTACTTCGCCTTCGGTACCGTCGATGGTGATCTGCCTACCTGCGAGCTCTTGTGCCAGACCGGTCCCGCAGCCGACGATGGCCGGGCGATGCAGTTCTCGGGACACCACCGCGGCGTGGCTGGTGGCGCCGCCGATCTCGGTGACGATGCCCCGAGCCGCCATCATGCCCTGGATATCGTCGGGACTGGTGGCCACCCGGACGAGGATGACGTCTGCACCCTCCTCGGCCGCGTCGATTGCATCGTCGACATCGCTGTAGGCGGTGCCTGAGACGACACCGGGGCACGCCGGCAGTCCCTTGGCGAGAAGCGGTGCCGACAAACGAGTTTCGGGCTGTAAAGAGGGCTGCAGCAAGGTTTCGATCTCGGCTGGGCTGACCCGACGCAGGGTTTCGGAGTCGTCGATGAGGCCTTCGTCGCGGAAAGACAGGGCCAACCGCACCGACGCCTGCGCCGACCTCTTGGCGACACGAGTCTGTAGGAGCCAGAGCTTGCCCTGCTCGACGGTGTACTCGATGTCCTGAACGTCGCGGGCGATCCGCTCCAGCTTGTCGGCCGACGCCATCAGTTCATCGAACACAGCGGGTTGTTCGTCGTGCAAAGCCGCAACCGGTTCGACATCGAAAGTGCCTGATACGACGTCTTCCCCCTGGCCACCAGGCAACCATTCTCCGAACGGCTCGGCGGCGCCAGTCATGGGGTTACGCGAAAAGAGCACTCCGGTACCGGATTTGGCGTCCATGTTGCCAAAAACCATGGCCTGTACGACGACCGCAGTGCCGCCCAATTCGCTGAGCCCGTGGTGCTTGCGGTATGCGATGGCGCGGGCGGAGTTCCACGACGAGAACACCGCACCGATGGCGCCACCGAGCTGAGCGAACGGGTCCTCGGGCACATCGCTGTTCTCGTCGTCGAGGACGATCCGGCGGTACATGTGCCGGAACCGGCTACGGGTATCGGCAGCGAATTCGGGGGTGTGCAGCTTGGCCAGCGCAGATTCGACCCCATCGTCGATTCCGAGATCGAGCACGGTGTCGAGCATGCCGGGCATCGACAACGCGGCACCGCTTCGGACACTGACCAGCAGCGGTCGCGGCCCGGTGCCGAAGGTTCGCGAGGTCTCTGCTTCCAGCCACTTCAGCTTGTCGCGTACCTCGTCACGGATTGCGGCGGTCGTGCCGTCGTGGTCCTCGAAGTAGCGGGCACAGACCTCGGTGGTGATGCAGAATGCCGGCGGCACCGGCAGGCCTTCGCGCCGCATGGCGTTGATCCCGTAGCCCTTGTTGCCCAGGATGTGTCGCGGCAGCTCGGAGGACCCGTCCAGTAGCACGACCGGGGCGTATTCGAATCCGTGAAAAATGTTGTCCGCGGGGTGATTTGCGTCGTTCATCTCCGCCGCGTCCTTTCGCTCGATGATTACGTAATCGCTCATCGTTTGACCACCTTGATGTCGGAGGCTTCGATGTCCCAGGTGTTCGCGGTGACACCTTCGTCGCGAAGTTGATGTTTGAGGACCTTGCCGGTGGCATTTCGGGGAAGCTCGGTCCGGAACTCGATATAGCGTGGAACGGCGAAGTACGGCAATTGATCAAGGGACCATCGGCACAGCTGTTCCTCGGTCAGCTCGGCGGCATCACGCAGGACTGCCGTGACCTTCACATCGTCCTCGGTCACCGCCGACGGCACCGCGTGGACCGCGACATCGGCGATGTCAGGGTGGGTGCGGAACGTGCGCTCGAGCTCGAAGCTCGAGATGTTCTCACCGCGCCGCCGCAGGTAGTCCTTCTTGCGGTCGACGAACCAGAACCAGCCGTCATCATCGAATCGGCCGATGTCGCCCGTGTGAAACCACAGGTTGCGCAGCACTGCCATCGTCTCGGCCGGCCGGCGCCAGTAGCCCTCGAACATCACGTGGGGCTTACGGGGACGGACGATGATCTCGCCGGATTCTCCTTCGGGCACCTCGTTGTCATGATCGTCGACGATGCGGACGTCAAAGTCTTCGTTACGGCGCCCGGACGCACCCAACGGTGCCGCCAGGCCAGCGGGGTTGCTGGTGACGAACGACGCCTCGGTGAGGCCGAAAACTGAGTTTCCGGCGCTTCGCACCCCGAACCGTTTCTTCCAGGTCTCGATCAGTTCCGGAGTCCACGGGGCGCCGCCGACATGTTCGATCTGCCCGAAACAATCGATCATCTCCGGAGTCTCGGGCATGGCGGCAATCAAGGTGATCATTACGCCGAGAATCGAAACTTGCTGTGCGCCAGATCGTTTGATTTCGGGCCAGAAACCGGACAGCGAGAATCGCTCGGCGACCGACACCGTCGTCTGGTTGACCGCGGTGGCCAGCACGGAGGTTCCGGCGGCATTGAGATGGAATAGCGGCAGGGGAGTCCACAGCGTGAACGCGGGATTACGCATTGCTGCGGTGTTACGGGCGACGTTGCAGATGTAGTTGTGGCTGATCATGCAGCCCTTGGACGGGCCTGTCGTCCCGGAGGTGTAGATCAGCATCGCCAAATCGCCCGGTGCCACGTCGGCTGGAGCCGACAGTCCTACGGTAGGTGTGAGGGCATCGAGGGTGTGGACCGCCACGGCGTTCGACGCCGGGCTTTGTCCTCGCACTACCAAGTGGTTCAGATCGGGGAGCTGGTCGGCGATGTCCAGCACCCGTTGGGCGTAGTCGGCCTCGGCAATCACCACGGTGGCCGCTGCGTCTCCGAGCTGGTGCCGCAGGTACTCACCCTTGAGTGCAGTGTTCACCGGAACCCAGACCGCCCCGACGAAGTTGGTCGCAAACCAGGAAACGATTGCGTCGACGTTGTTGTCGAGGATGCACACCACCGTCTGGCCGGCGCTCACACCGAGTCCTGCCAAGCCGGCGGCCCGGCGCAGGGCCAGTTCCCAGACCTGCGCGTAGGTGTATGAAACGCCGGAAAAGTCGAGATAGACCTTGTCGGGTGTCTGCTCCAGAGCGCGGGACAATACCGCTGTCACTGTGTCGGAGCGGCCGGGAGTCCACACCGGCGCGTCTGGTTCAAGGCCGGCCGGTGCATTCGCAGCGGTGGTCACTGGGTGGTCCTTTCGATCATTCGGTGCAGCCGGTCTTTCGATGTGGCGCGCCGCGGAATACAAGCTTGACAGTTACGGGAACTGCTCATCGATCGGCACGAATTCGGGCATCGTGAGTCCACGGCGCAGCCAGTTCGCACCGTCGAGCACCATGGTGTGCCCAGTCAGATAAGCCGCGAAGGGGGAGCACAAATAGGTTGCGGCCCAGCCAAGTTCGTGCGGTTGGCCGACACGCCCACCGGGAATGCGCTTGCCGTCGGCCTCCGGGTTCTGCCGGGCGAGCAGCACCGGAGGCAGGTCGCCGTGCGGAAACAGGCCGGGCGCAAGGCAGTTCACCCGGATGCCGTTGGGCGCCCACTCGACCGCGAGAGACTGGGTGAGGTTGGTGACCCCGGCCTTGGCTGCCGCCGAGTGAGCGGTACCTGGGCCGCCGGTCCACGAGTAGGTGGCGCCGATGTTGAGGATCGCGCCCGGGGCGTCGCGCGCGATCGCCCGGCGGGCGAATTCAGTACTGCACAGGAATGTCCCGTTCAGGACGATGTCGACGACGCTACGCCAGGCGTTGGCGGACAGCCGGACCGCCTGGGAGGGGAAGTTACCGGCGGCGTTGTTCACGAGGACGTCGGCCGGCCCCAGCTGCTGTTCGATCTCGTCGAAGGTCGCCGCGATGGCCTTGTCGTCGCGGACGTCGAGTTCGACACCGATGGCCTTGGCTCCGACGTCTTCGAGGGCGCGGACCCCTGTCTCGCGGTGTTCAGGATTACGGCTGGCGATGGCGACGGCTGCGCCCAGCCGGGCGAATTCGGTCGCCATGGCTTTGCCGAGGCCTGTTCCGCCGCCGGTGACGACGACAACCTGGCCGGCGTAGGTATCCGGCGGCAGCATCGCGGTGCCGAGCTGCGGTGGTGCGGGTAACGACATGTCAGCGGCCCTCACCCTCGGCGCGGTCGCGCTGCGCCTGCTGCTTGATGTCGCGGTACTCGTCGGAGTTGAAGAGCGCAGTCTGCGCGATGAGCTCCTGGTTGAAGCCGTTCCGGATGCTGCCCGCCGATGCCTGGTTTACCAGCATCTTCGCCATCGACATTGCGAGTTTTGGCTGAGCGGCCAAGTGTCGGCTGAAGTCCATGGCCCGTTCATAGAGGACCTCGACCGGAACCACATCCTCGGCGAGTCCCCAGTCGTACGCGGTATGAGCATCGATCCGGGCACCGCTGAGCACCAAATACTTCGCCCGCGACGGGCCTACCAGTGCCGGCAGCATCTGGGTTCCGCCGGTGTCGGGAATCAATCCGAGTCCGACCTCGGGCAGGCCGAGAATTGCATCCTCAGCCAGAATGCGGATGTCGGCGGACAAGGCGATCTCGAAGCCGCCTCCGAGAGCGGCCCCTTGCACGGCGGCGACGACAGGTTTGGGCGATTCGAGCACCTCGAGCCGGATTTGTTGGTGTTCTCGGACGAAGGTGAAATCGTCCGAGCCGTTGGCTCGTTGTCCCAGTTCGGCGGTGTCGCGGCCTGAACAGAACGAACGGCCCTCGCCTCGGATCAGGACGCAGCGCACGGCCGGGTCATGCAGGTAATGCCGCAGCGCCGCGCACATGTCCTCGAAGAGTGCGTCGGTGATTGCGTTGTGGCGGTGTGGTCGATTGAACGACAGCACGCCGACGCCGTCGACCAGTTCTGTCTTCAAGTCGGCCGTAGTCATGATTCCTCACTTGATTCGGCGCTGGGCAGTCCACCCAGTAGCTCTGCTGCATGGTCGAAACCCTCAGTGGCGCTGAGGGTATGGGCCCGTTTGACGAAGCGGTGGGCGCTGTCTTCGACCGTGAACCCCATGGCTCCGTGGATCTGCACGTTGGCCCGGGCGTTGGCGAACGCCGCGCGCCGGGTGTTGGCTGCTGCCGCGAGCGCGTTGTAGTCCGAATCGCACCCGGCTCTGGCTTCGGTCAACGCGGCGAAGTAGGTGACGTTCTCGGCAGCCAGCGCCGCGGTGGCCATGTCAGCGCATTTGTGCTTGATGGCTTGAAAGGCGCCAATCGGTTTACCGAACTGCACGCGGTCTTTCGCGAATGCGGTTGCCAGATCGCGCGTCACCCCGGCGATTCCGGCCAACTGCGCCGACGTCAGGATGGACAGGACTCGCCGGAGCCGGCGCACTGTGAGTGCGTCGTCGCTGCTGACTTCGGGAACACCCAGGTCCGCTCGAGCGACATGACTCACCGACGTCCCGTCTTCCAATCCGGGATGGGTGGACAGGGCCGCCGGCGTGCGATGCAGGGCCGCGTGGCAGCTGTCGACGACCAGGGTCAGCGGAGCGTCATCGCCGTCCAGCACCAGCAAGCGATCCGGTTCGCCGGGGAGCGGCAGCGCGCGTGCCACCCTGGATTGTCCCGCGACGAGGTCGGCCGCCAGGGCTGTCTGATCAGTCCAGGCTGCCAGTCGGGCGGTGGCCAACGTCGTCAAGATGGGCCCGCAAACCAGCCCACGGCCAATCTCGCGGAAGACGAAAACCTCGTCGAGCAGCGTCGCGCCCGCGCCACCGGCCTGCTCGTCGGTGGCCAGGCCGAGCCAGCCCAACTCGGTGATTTCCTTCCATCGCACGTCGTCGAGCCGCGTCGGAGGGTCGATCAGCGGAAATCGCGAGCCGATGTATTCACGGGTTGCTTCGACCAGAGCGTCCTGATCGGCGTCGGGGAGAAAGTCCACGCGGTGTCCTATCGGTTCCGGGGGAGGCCGAGGATGCGCTCGCCGATGATGTCGCGTTGGACTTCGGACGTGCCGCCACCCATCGTGGTTGCGTAGGAGTAGAGGTATTCGCCGATGTCATGCGCGTACCGGCCGCCTCGGTCGAGCGCGTGGGCGCCGATTGCGTTCATCCTCGTCCGGTGAATGCGTTGGGCCAGATCGGCATAGAACACCTTGATCATCGATCCCTCCGGACCGGGAACATCGGTTCGCGCGGCGGACGACACCGTGGCGTAGGTCATCGCGCGCATGGCCAGGACGTCGGCGCGAAGCTCGCCGAGTTCCTTGCGGAGCACCGGATCGCCCAGTGTGCCGAGTTCGGCCGCATCGGTTACCAGGCTCTCGAGCGCCACGGCCAATTCAGTCTGCAATTTCATGAAGCCGGTGCCGCGCTCGAACCCCAGGGTCGACATCGCCACGGACCAGCCCTGGCCGATTTCGCCGACCACGTTGTCGAGTGGGATACGGACGTCGTCGTAGAACACTTCGCAGAACTCGGCAAGGCCGTCCATCGAAACGATCGGACGGACGGTGATTCCAGTGGTGTGCATGTCACAGATGACCCACGTCAGCCCATGATGACGCTCGGATGCGGGATCGGTGCGCACCAGCAGCTCCTGAAAATCAGCCACGTGCGCGTAGCTGGTCCAGATCTTCTGGCCGTTGACGACCAGCTCGTCACCCTCGATGGATGCTCGAGTGCTGATCGATGCGAGATCGGACCCGGCACCGGGCTCGGAGAAGCCTTGGCACCAGACCTCCTCGCCGGCAAGGATTTTCGGCAGGTGGCGGCGCTTCTGGGCTTCGCTGCCGCGTGCGATGAGCGTGGGCCCGCCGTGGTTGATGCCGACAAACCCGCAGCCGATGTCTGGGCCACCGGCTTTCGCGTACTCCTCGAACCAGATGAGTTGACGCACCAGGTCCAGCCCCTGACCGCCGTACTCCTGGGGCCAGGCGATACCGCCGTAACCACCGTTGAACTGGCGGCGTTGCCACGCCATGTCCCAGGCGCGGCCGCCTTCGAAATCCTCCGGCCGTTCGGTCGTCGGGATGTTTGCCTGCAGCCAGGCGCGGACGTCACGGCGGAAAGCACAGTCCTCTTCCGTGAAGGACAAATCCACGTGAGTCTCCTGGTTGTCGTAGCGTTGGTAAATCAGAGTTTATATAGATAAACTGGACTAAAGCAAGGGGTAGGTGCGACGTGTTGCGCGTTGTCTGGCGGGCGTGGTGAAGTTGTTCTTCGCCCCCCGTAAAGGTGCAATCCACGGATATTATTCGTCTAGATCATCTAGGTTGAATGATGCACCGAAAAGGTCAGCGTCGGCGTCTGCTGGACATCTAGTACTCAGTGGGGAGGAACGTTGGCATCCAACGATTTCACGGTCGCGAGGGCCCATGCCCCCGTCCGGCCGTTGAAGATGTCGGAACAGGTTGCGGCGCATATCCGCCGAATGATTGCCCGGGGTGAACTGGCGGACGGTGACTGGCTGCCCACCGAAGCCGAGTTGATACGTCAGTTCGGGGTCTCGCGGCCGACGTTGCGTGAAGCGTTCCGGCTACTGGAAGGGGACTCGCTGGTGACCATCCGCCGCGGGCCGCCCGGCGGAGCCAAGGTGACGGTTCCCGGCCCGGACGCCGCGGCCGGCCTTTTCGGGATGGTGCTGATGTTGGCCGGCACGTCCGTCTGTGACGTTTGGGATGCCCGGCTGACCATCGAGCCTGCAGCGGTGCGGCGGCTGGCGGCAAGCGCGACCGAGAGTCAACTGGCCACCCTGGACCGCGAGCTGGATCGGATGCGTGCTGCCGCGACGCTTGATCCAGCGACGTTTCACCAGGCGGGTGTCCGGTTCCACGTGATGCTCGTAGAGCTCTCGGGCAACCGCACGTTGACCGCGTTGATCGGGATGCTGTCAGAAATCATCGAGCGAGAGCTTGCGAACGCACTGGCCGAACTCGGCCCCGATAGTGACGAGACGCGCCGCGCGAACAAGCGGGCGCTGAGGGGCTACGAGGACATCGCAGCATTGATCCGGTCCGGCGACGCCGACGGCGCTCAGGAGGCCTGGCGAGTTCACCTGAGCCGGGTACGGCAGTTTCTCGGCAGTGCGCAGCGCGAGGACCAGGTTCTCGACGTCCTCTACTGAAGACTCGTCATCGGTAGATGTTGCGCAGTTCGGCCAACGTGCTCTCCCGGTCGGTGTGCAGGATCGTGCGGATACCGAGTCTCCGGGCCGGAACCAGATTTACCTCGACGTCGTCGATGAAGATGCATTCCGCCGCGGGGCGGCCGATCTGGTCGAGAGCGAGCTCGTAGATCTTCGGGTCCGGCTTCCGTAGGCCGACCTCGCCGGAAACGATGACTTCGCCGAGCTTGGGCATGCGGTCCCATGGGTAGGTGTCCCGTGGGCCCCATGAATTGCTCACCAATGCGGTTTCGACACCCCGATCGATGAGTTCTTGGATGGCGTCGACCATCAGCGGGTCGATCTGCTGCGTCGTCTTCTGCACCTCGTCGTACCAGGCCGCGCCGTCGACCGTCCCGCCCGCATGCCGGCTCAATACGGGCGTAACCCGCTCGATAAACTCCGGGATCGAGATGCGCCCCAATTCGATGAGGGCGAACGGGCTATCTTCCGCGTGGTCCGCGGCGAACGCGTCGCCGATGAACCCCTGGGGATCCACACCATGGGCGATGCAGGCCCGTTCGAACGCACCCAGTACCGATTCGGTGAGGACGCCACCGAAGTCGATCAGCAGGGCCGGTGTTATGTCGGTGACGGTCATTGTTACTCCATATTATCTAGATGAATCTCTGTCCGGACCCGGTGCTGCGCCGGTCGGCGCGGATCGCGACTAACGAGCCGACCAAGAATATAGAGAATCTTGACTCATTACGTTGACATCGCGATGTGGCGCACCCTACATTTCGAGTAAGGCAATCGATGGATGACAGGCGAATTACATGCGTGTACTTGTGACGGGTGCGTCAGGCGATTTCGGGGCGTCCATCATCCCCGAGATCCTGGCTCGCGATCATGAGGTGGTAGGGCTGTCCCGGCGTCCGCATTACCTGCCGTCACCCGGATATCGGCACGTCAGCGCGGATATCCGCGACACAGACGCTGTCACGGCGGCGCTCGACGGTGTTGACGCGGTGGTGCATCTGGCGTGGACGACACATCCGCTGCACGACCTGGCAGCGACTCGCGCCGTCGATATTGGCGGCACCCAGGCAGTTGTCACGGCAATGGAACGTGCGGGGGTGTCCCGGTTGGTCACCGCGTCGTCGGTCGTGGCCTACGGTGCCAACGCCGACAACCCGCCGCTGCTGCGGGAAAGCGACCCGCTGCGCCCGTCCGAGAAGCACGTGTACTCGCAGCACAAGGCCGAGGCCGAGGCCATCATCGCAGGGTCCTCGCTGAATGCCGTCATGGTGCGCGCGACCAATATCATGGGCCGTACCACCACCGGCGTTACGCAAGAGGGATTCGCTACCCCCGCGATCATGGCAATGAAGGGGGGCCGCAACCTCTTTCAGTTCGTCCACCCTGATGACGTGTCCCGCTTCTTCGCCGACGCGCTCGAACACCCGGAATGGTCCGGGCCGGTGAACCTGGCTGCTTCCGACACCATCGCCATGCGCGCGGTCGCAGAAATTCTTGGCAAGCGCTACGTCGAGGTATCGCCCGAGCGCGCCAGTGCTCTCCTCTCCTTCCTGTGGGACCGAGGATGGTTCTCGCTCGGCCCGGGTGAGGTCGAAGCCTTCCTCAACTTCCCGCTGGTGGATACAACAGTCCTGAACGAGCAGTTCGGTTTCCACTGTGCCTGGACCTCGGCCGCCTGCGTCGAAGATTTCGGGCGCACCAACCGCAGCCATGTCTTCCTGGGCACACGAAAGGTCACAGTGCCCTGGCGCTGGCCGTGGGCATGGACGCCGGCGTTGACTGAGTCGGCCGCGCGTCACGCTGCCGCGCCGGAGGGCGTAGCTGGCGAGTTCGACACCACTGTCGATCCGAATTGGCAGGTATTCACCGCGGCCAACACGTCCGAGGCGTTCCCCGGGCCGATGACACCACTATCGCTCGAGCTGGGTCTTGATGCTCTGCGCGCCGGTGGTGCGCAGGCGGCCGACGTGTTGCGTCTCGACGGCGACCTCAAGCGTGCGCTGCGTGAAGAGCAGGTCGGATCATTTGGACACGGCATCTACGCAAACATCTCGGTCATCTACGCCATGTTCTCGAGCATCCCCGGGCGGGGCGGCGGCGCGGGCATGTGGGAAGACATGCTCTTCGGTGGTGGTACAAATCCCGAGATCCCGGTGTTCGATTCCCCGAGCGCTTTCTCAATGCTGAAGAAGTTACCGTGGGTGGCGTTGCTGCTCACAGGATTTGGCAAAGAGATTCGCGATATCGATGCACGAGCACGCCGCGATGCGCACGACTCGTCCTACTACGAGGCATTGACGGACGCGCAACTGCATGCTTCGTTGAGGCGGACAGGTGACGAAGTGTGTCAGGCGTGGGCGACCGCAGGCCAGGCGACAGCATTCATCGTGCCGGTCATGGACATGCTGCAGAAGCAGGGCGGCAAGGGTTTTGCGACACAGATCCGTCATGGCGCTGAAGATCTCGCGAGCGCCGGGATCGCCAGGGGCGCCTATGAACTCGCTGAGAAGGCACGTAAGGACGCTAGTGTTTCGCGGCTGCTGCGGGAGTTGCCTGCCGAGCAGGCTCTCGGCGAATTGCGCCGGGAACGGCCCGAATTTGTCAGGATTCTGAACAGCGTGATCGCCGAGTACGGACATCGCGGTCCCCGTGAGACCGAGCTGTCGAATGCGGTCTTCGCCGATACCCCGCACCGACTCATCGAGATCGCGGCCAAACTGATGGACAACTCCGTCCGGGTGGTTCAGGACGGTCCCGCGATGAGCCGCAGGCTTCGGCTGTTGGCCTCGGCGGGGAGCCGCTTGCAGCAGCTGCGCGAGATGGTGCGCGATGCCACCATCCGCCGGACGCATCAATATCGGCTGATCGCGCGGGAGATCGGGAATCGGCTTGCGCAGCAGGGGTTCATCAACGAACCCGACGATGTGTTCTACCTGGTGCGGGAAGAGCTGAAGAACCCGCCCGCCGACGCGAAGGAACGAGTTGCTCGTCGCCGCGCCGAACGCACACGACTGGAGGTACATCGTCCACCGCTGAACTTTGTGGGGCATTGGCAACCGATCGACGGCGTGGTCGCCGAATTGCAACCCGGCGAATCACTTCAGGGTGTCGGGGCTTCGGCCGGACTGGCCAAGGGGCCGGTGCGGGTGCTGACGGTCGACAGCATGGACGATCTGGAACCGGGAGAAGTGTTGGTGACGGCATTCACCGACACCGGATGGACACCCTTTTTCGCCTACGCGGCAGCGGTGGTGATCGATACCGGCGGCGAGATGTCGCACGCTGCCGTCGTTGCCCGCGAGTTCGGGATTCCGTGCGTCGTCGGGTCTTCGTACGGCAGCACTGCCTTGAAAACAGGCCATGTCGTCGAGGTTGACGGAGCCTCCGGACAGGTGACACGCGTCGAATGAGCACATCCATTGCGGTGCCGGCGCGGTCACAATACGAGGGACTGTTCATCGGTGGTGATTGGCGCGCCACGGAGTCCGGAGCCCCCGTCATCAATCCGGCGACCGAGGAAGCATTTGTCACGGCGCCGTGGGCCGGTGTCGCCGACGCTGAGGCCGCGACCGCGGCCGCGCGGCGGGCCTTCGACGAGGGACTGTGGCCGCGGATGGCACCGGCTGAGCGGGCCAGGGCGTTGACCAGGCTCCGTGACGTGCTTGCCGGGTGGGCCGACGACGTCGTGGGTCTGGTGGTCGCCGAGGCGGGCATCCCGGTCTCGGTCGCACGGCCCAGCCAGTTCGACGCTCCCATGCAATTGTTCGATTTCTTCATCGAGCGGTGCAATGTTTTCGAGTCGCTGCGCTCTCTGCCGGTCACCACGTTTCAGAACCGGCACGGCGCCACGGTGCTCGGCGCAGGTGTCGTCCAACGATCGCCGCGCGGTGTTGTCACCGCGATAACTCCTTTCAACGCACCATTTTTCGTCAACCTGCTCAAGGTGGTTCCGGCGTTGGCGGCCGGTTGTACGGTGGTGCTCAAACCGTCCGATTTCACCCCGCTCGAAGCGCTGCTACTAGGCGCCGCGGTGCAGGAGGCCGAATTGCCTGCCGGCGTGCTCAACGTCGTCACGGGCGGTATCGATGTCGGCGAGTTCCTGACAACCGACCCGCGGGTCGACATGGTCACCTTCACCGGCTCCGACGTCGTAGGCGCCAAGGTCATGGCGCAGGCATCCGCGACACTCAAACATGTCGTGCTCGAGCTGGGCGGCAAGTCCGCCATGATCGTGCGCGAAGACGCCGATCTCGACCTCGTCACACCGCGTGCCGCACAGGAATTGACCTTGTTCACCGGTCAGGGCTGCGGACTGTGGACCAGGCATCTGGTGCAACGATCGATCTACGACGAGTATCTCGAACGGGTGACCGCGATGTTGCGGCGCATGCCGATCGGCGACCCCCTGGACCCGCATACGATCGTCGGGCCGTTGATCCGCGAAACCGCACGAGTCAGATCCGAAAAGTACGTTGCCGGTGCCATCGAACAGGGTGCTCGAGTGGTGGCCGGCGGCAGGCGGCCGGAGGGCTTCGATCGCGGCTTCTATTATGAGCCAACGCTGTTGGCTGACGTTCGGAGCGAGATGACGGTTGCCCAGGAAGAGGTGTTCGGGCCGGTCGGCGCCGCCATTCCGTTCGCCGACGATGAGGAAGCGCTGCGGATTGCCAACGACTCGCCGTTCGGTCTGTCCGGCTCCATCTGGACCGCCGACCCGGGTGCCGCATTCGCGATGGCGCAGCGCATACAGACAGGCAATGTCGGTATCAACGGTGGGACGGGCGGGTTCAGCCCGTGGGCGCCGTTCGGCGGGTACAAGCGTTCCGGTGTCGGTCGCGAACTCGGCGCCGACATCCTCGACGACTTCACCGAAACGAAAGCCATTCAGTTCCATGCGGGCTGATATCGACCTTCGAAATCCTTTGCGTCCGTAACCCCTTGGGAGTAGCCATCATGACAACCAGTACCACCGGATCCAGTTTGCGCGACTACATCCGCGCCGCCGACGACAGCGAATACGTCGAGGCCGCGGCCGCCGAGACGCCGCGGTCGCTGATCGTCGACCTTTACACCCCGCTGGCCGAGGCCCGCAGACGCGCCCCAGTGCATCTGCAGAAGCAGGCCGAGCTGATCGGCGCCGAGGACTACCGCAAGCAGGAAGCCTTCACCAAGGTGTCCTTCGCCAGCGCACTCAGCTTCGAGCAGTGCCAGCAGGCACTGAACGACGAACGATTGTCCTCGCGGTTCTGGCAGGACACCATCGGCCACGTCTGGGGCCAGACCATCATCGGGATGGACGGCCCCGAGCATCGTCGCCACCGCGGCCTGATCTCGCAGGCCTTCACCCGAAAGTCGTTGGCCCGCTGGCAGGAAACGGCCATCCAGCCCGCCATCCACGGGCTGATCGACCGGTTTGAACGCAACGGCTCGGCCGACTTGTACCGCGAGTTCACCCTGCTGTTCCCGGTGTACATCATCACCGAGATGATGGGGCTGCCATACGAGGACATCCAGCGGTTCAACACCTGGGCCGGTGAGACCATCGCCGTGTTCTATGACCATGACCGGGCCATGGACGCGTCACGAAACCTCGAGGCCTACCTGTCGCCGCTTATCGAGGAACGCCGTGGCGGTGATGGGGAAGACCTCATCACCTTGCTGGCCAATGCCGAACTCGACGGGAGCCGACTGGAGACCATCGAGATCGTGTCATTCCTGCGGCTACTGTTGCCGGCCGGTGGCGAGACCACCGCCCGCTCGACGGCATCAATGCTGCTGGGTCTGCTGCAGAACCAGGCCCAACTCGATGCGGTCATCGCCGACCGCACGCTGTTGCCACAGGCCATCGAGGAGGGTTTGCGCTGGGAGCCGCCGTTGATGTCCATCAACCGGATCGTGTTGGAGGACATGGTCCTTGGCGGCGTCGAACTGACGGCAGGCACTGTGCTCGAGGTGTCGATCGGCGCCGCCAACCGGGATCACACCCGCTGGGACGACGCCGACAGTTTCAACATCTTCCGCGACAAGAAGCCACATATCGCGTTCGCCTGGGGAGCCCACGCCTGCCTGGGTGCGCATCTCGCACGCTCCGAGATGACGGCGGCAATCACCGCGCTTTTGGACCGGCTGCCCGGCCTCCGATTGGACCCGGCGACAGGTCACGAGGCGCGCATGCAGGGCATCGGGCTGCGTTCGCCCAACAAGGTGCCCGTCGTCTTCGATCCCGCCTAGAAGGGTGCCCGGCCGCTGAATGTGGGAGCCCTCAAGCAAAGCGCATCGGGGTATCGCAGCGCTGTTCCCGCTCAACAGCCTGGATCTCCACTACGGAAAGTGATCAATCAATGACATTGCAGGTCGCGGTCGTCGGTAGCGGTCCGGCCGGATTTTCAATCGCCGCCGCGCTGCTGGCCGACGCCGAGCTGGATGTAACTGTTGATCTCATCGACCGCGCAGCGTTGCCGGACGGTCAGCTTCGTCACGGTCCGGCTGCCGGTGAACAGCGTTTGAAAGACGTTGCGCAGCAGGTCGATAGCGTGCTGGCAGACAAGCGTGTCCGCTACCTCGGCAGCGTGGAGGTCGGCGGCTCCCTGCCGCTCGACGAGCTTCGGAACAGTTTCCACGCCGTGGTTCTCGCGAGCGGGGCTCCGCTCGACTTGCCGCTGGCCATCGCCGGACGGGATTCGGTCGGAGTCGGGACGCTCAGCCACGTCGAGGCGTGGCTGAGCGGCAGCGTGGACGTGGATGTCGCCGAACTCGACCTCGACATGGATACCGCAGTGCTGTTTGGGATCGCATCGGAAACCCTGCGCATCGCCACGGTGCTGTGCGGCAAGACGCCGTCCGGTGTCGCCCCTGCAGCGGCTGAGCGGCTGAGTCACAACAACCTGCGATACGTCCAGCTCATCGACAGCAGGTCGCTATCGGAGATCGGCGATCTCGGCTCGCTGCCCGAGAACGTGGTTGCGCGCGGCGCGTTGACGCCGGTGGGAATCGTCGGTCGTAACCGTGCGCGCGCGGTGCGTTGTGTACACCGACCCGATCTCTATGGCCGCGTCGTGACAGAAGATCTTCGCGCCCAGCTCTTGCTCCGTCCGCGAGCGGCGACCTCGGCCTGGCAGGGGCTGGACCACGACGGCGACCACATCGCGCAGGTGGACTCTCGCGTGCTGTCAGGCGGGCGCCCGGTAACCGGGCTCTACGTCGCGGGTTGGGCAGGCCGTACGCCGTCGGGTACAGGTTCTCACGCTGTGGACGCGGCCGCTGTTGTCAGTGCTATTCGGGCTGATCACGCTGGCCTTCCGGACCCGGCAGGTCAGGTGGATGAGGTGCTGGCGGCCCGAGGCGTCGTGCCGTCGGCGTCGCGTGGATGGTCCGCGGTCGCGGCCACGGACGCGCTGTTGGAGCGATTCGCCGGTGAGGGGTGCTCTCCGCTGGCGGACTACGACCAGCTCGTGGAGCAAGTCGAGGACGACTAGACGGCAATCCGTTGATCCTGGGCGGCCGCCTGCGACTCGGCCAGAATCGCCGACAGCACAGGATCAACGGAGCGCAGCGTCAGCGAATTCTCGGGGCGCGCTTGTTGGTTCGTGAATCGACGTTTGCCCCGGCATTGCCGATGTGCGTGTAGGAGAGTCCGTGGCGGGCCGCGATGCTCGGCGGCAGGTCGCGGGCCTCCCACAGCGCGCGGACCGTTCCTTGAATGGCCTGCGGTCGGCGGGCTGCGATCTCAGCCGCTAATTGCGCTGCACGCGAGCGCAATTCGTCATCGGTGACGACTTCCGTCACCAATCCCAGGCGCAGCGCCGTATGGGCGCCGATACGCTCTTCACTGCCGAGCAGGGCCCAGCGCATCACGTCGCCGAACGGCACGCCGCGGGCGAGCATGCCCACTGGTTCGAGTGCCGAGACGATGCCGCCATTGGCATGTGGGTCGAAGAACACGGTCGATTCGGAGCAGATCGCGAAATCCGCCTCGTTCACGAAGTACATACCGCCGCCGGCCACCATCCCATGCAGTGCCGCGATCACCGGCTTCCACACCAGATGCGCTTTGGGGCCGAGTAGAACCCCTGGGTCTTCCTGGTTGAAGACGGGTTCGTGGTCCCACCACTTGCCTTCGCCGACGTCGATTCCGGTACAGAAGGCGCGCTCACCGTCGGCTTGAATGATGGCCACATGAATGTCGTCGTCGTCGCGGGTGCGTTGCCACACCGCGGCAACCTCGGTGGCCATCTGCTTGTTGAATGAGTTCAGTTTCTCGGGCCGACGGAGCGTCAGGGTGGCAACGTGGTCGGCTACCTCGAAGCCGATGGTGTCGAACTCGGTCATCGTTTGGCGCACACTCCTGATGTCTGCCGTGGCGGGCTCGGTCTTGCTCCCGCGTCGCGGGTAGCGTCCTCATAACCATAGCTCAGTATCTATAGAATATAGAGATACCACGTAGAGATTCGCGCATGTCTTCTTACTGTTGGGCGCGCATCGAAGTAGAGCCCCCGCGCGGCGGCGCGGCTCGAAATGGCATGGTTGCGTCGGGCTGTGTGTGTAGCCGGAACTAGTCTTGTACCCCGAGGAAGCTCGGCTGCCGGGCCCCTCGTAGTGAGCCCAAATGTCAAGAACATGTGTTGCTTTGAGTCATCGCAGGTTTCTTTGTCAGCTACGTATAGTTGCCTGACCGCATGCGTATGCAGGGGTCCTTCTCGGACCAATTTCGTTGAGGATGGCGGGAGGTGGATACTCCAGCCTCGGCGCCTGCAGGTACATGGAAGGAGCCGCGGGTGTCGGGGACCGGATGCGCAATTGTTCGCCCAGCCCTGATCTGGTTCGCGGCGACGATCATCGGTCTTTCGGCCGGCTGCGCGCCGCATCCAGGCACGGTTACTGCCGCCTCGACGTCGCAGGTGTCTGAAGCAGACCAGTCCGCACCGCACAGCGATGCCGACATCAAGTTCGTGCGCGATGTAGTCGCGATCAATGCTCAGATTCAGCAAATCGCAACGCTGACGGGCAAACAATCCCACAATACTGCGATGATCGGTTTCGCAAAGCAGGACGCTGCGGCGCTCCAGTCCGACGTTCAAGTGCTCAAAGTGCTTTCGCTTCAGTGGACCGAGGGAACACACCTGCCAGCCGAGGATGACAGCCAGGTATCTGTGAATGGCTTGGTCGATCAAGCGCGCGTGACGGCGCTGGGAACCATGACCGACCGCGAGTTCGACACCCAGTGGGCGCAGATCATGACTGATCTCAGCAGCGGCTTGCTCGCGGCGGCCGAGTCTGAGTTGTCGAACGGCGCAAACGGCGACGCGAAGAGCGTCGCCCAGAAGATGAAGGTGTCCCGTCGGGCGGCGATCGACGAGATCAACCAGATGAGAATCGAGTCGGGCAATGGCTAGTGGATCAACGTTGAGGAGGGGCTAGTGGCTGTCCATCCCGCACTTGCCAAACCGGTTCGCGAGGTCGGTGGATTCTTCGCGTTGTCACTGGACATGTTCGTCGCCCTGTTCACGACGCGCTTTTCCTGGCATGAGTTCATCGAACAGTCGTGGTTCGTCGCCAGGGTGTCGCTGTTCCCATGCGTGTCGCTGACGATTCCGTTCAACGCTCTGGTGGTATTCATCCTCAACGTATTGCTGTTCGACATCGGTGCGGCTGACGCGTCGGGCACCGCAGCGGCGTTTTCAGTCATGACCCAAACAGGACCATTCACCACGGTTTTGGTGGTCGGGGGTGCCGCCGCGACTGCGATGTGCGCCGATCTGGGGGCCCGCACGATCCGTGAAGAGATCGACGCCATGCGTGTCATGGGCATTGACCCAGCTCAGCGATTATTTGTACCGAGGGTGGTGGCGTTGACCGTCAACGCGCTCCTGCTCAATGGCGTGGTGTGTTTCGTCGGTTTGGCGGCGAGCTATGTGTTTGCCGTCTATGTGAACAACGTGACACCCGGTAGCTTCGCCGCGAGCTTGACGCTTCTAGTGGGGCTTCCGGCGACGGTGATCAGTTTTGTCAAAGCGGCGTTGTTCGGCCTGACTGCAGGCCTGATCGCCTGCTATAAGGGACTCACCGTGGGTGGTGGCCCTCAGGGGGTCGGCAACGCAGTCAATGAGACCGTCGTGTACACCTTCATGGCCCTAGCGGTGATCAACACCCTGGTGACCACCATCGGAACAACGGTGTCGTCGCGATGAGTGTCCCGGCAGGATTCGGCTTCGCGAAGCTGACGCAGATCGGTCGAAGTCTGGCTCAAGGCTGGGTCGGCATCGGCGAGCAGGCTGCGTTCTACGTGAAATCGCTCGTCGAGACCGGCGAAGTGCTCGCCAAGTACCGGCTTGAACTACTTCGTTTGGTCGCGCAGATGAGTCTCGGTGTCGGTGCCCTGGCATTGATCGGTGGCGCCGTGATGGTGGTGTCCTTCATCGTCATGAACGCCGGTGCGCTGGTCGGCATCGTCGGATACAGCCAGCTGAATGACGTAGGTATCGAAGCGCTCGTCGGCTTCTTTGCGGCGTACGTCAATCCACGGCTGGTGGCCCCGCTGATCACGTCGGTCGGTCTGGCTGCAACGGTCGGTGCGGGGGCCACCGCTCAGATCGGGGCCATGCGGATCAACGAAGAAATCGACGCACTCGAGGTGATGGGCATTCGCTCGATCGCGTACCTGGTTTCTACCCGGGTGTTGGCGGGGGTGATCGTGGTGATTCCGCTGTTCTGCCTGTCGGCGATTCTGACCAATCTGGCCAGCCGCGCGGTAGTCCAGTACGGATATGGGCAGTCAGTCGGCGTCTACGACCATTACTTCAAAACTTTCCTGCAACCCACCGACATGATCTGGGCGTTCCTGCAGGTGCTATTGCAAGGCACTGTCATCATGCTGGTGCACACGTACTACGGCTATACGGCCGCGGGCGGTCCTGCCGGCGTGGGCGAGGCGACTGGTCGTGCTGTACGTACCTCGTTGATCGTCGCGACCATGGTGACTCTGATTGCCGGCCTTATCCTGTACGGCCGGTCCGGCAACTTCAACCTCTCTGGGTAAGAGCATGACGGTGAAACGACGTGAACTCGGACTACATCCCGCCTGGTGGGCCACGATTCTGGCTGCGGTCATTGTGGGTGTTTTGGCATTCACCCCGATAGCGTTCGACAGGAACTTTCATTCCTACGCGGATGTCACTCTCGAATCTGACAGGTCGGGTCTGGTGATGGACCCGTACGCAAAAGTGAAGTACCGCGGCGTCCTGGTGGGGCGCGTCAGATCCATCGATGCCGGTAATCCGGTGAGACTCAAACTGGAGCTCGACCCGGATCAACTGCGGTACATCCCGGCGAATGTGGGGGCTCAGATCACTGCGCCGACGGCGTTCGGAGCCAAGTATGTCGAACTCCTTCCTCCAGATCACCCGTATTCGGACCGGCTGCACAACGGTGCAACGTTGCGCTCCAAGAAGGTCAGCGATGAGGTCAATACGACCTTCGACAAATTGGTTGGCGTGCTCGATCAGATCGACGTCGTGAAGCTCAACGGAGTGCTGACGGCATTTGCTGATGCGTTCCGTGGTAAGGGTCACGAAATCGGCGAGGCTACAACGGATTTCAGCCAGTACCTGTCGGCGATCAATCCGCGCAGCGATGACATCCACCAAGACATCAAAGCGTTCAAGAACTTCAGTGACACGTACGGCGCCGCGGCCAAGGACATCATCCGCACGCTGGACGCAGCCAGTACGACGAGCGCCACCATCACCGACAACTCGAAGACACTGGATGCGTTGCTGCTCAATGTGATTGGTCTCTCGTCAAGTGGCATCAAGCTGTTCGGACCCAATAAGGACAACTTCGTCAACATGATCAATCTGCTTGAACCGACGACGCGGTTGTTGATGAAGTACAACCCCGAAATTACGTGCACGATCGTCGGCGGACAGAAGCTGCTCAACACCGACATGGGGTTCTTGGACTCGGTCGGCGGTAACGGGTACTCGGTGGTTCTGGACGCTGGACTGCTGTTCGCTGATGACCCCTACAAGTACCCGGATAACCTGCCGATCACCGGGCAGAAGGGTGGACCCGGTGGAAAACCGGGGTGCGGTTCGCTGCCTGACGTCAAGGACAATTTCCCGGTCCGTTATCTGGTGACCAACTCCGGCTATGGCACGGGCAATGACATCCGCGTCAATCCCGGTGTCGGCTTCCCGGGTTGGGCGAATTACTTCCCGATCACCCGAGGCGTGCCTGAACCGCCGAGCATCAAGAACCTCCAGGGTGGTCCGGCACCAGGCCCGGTGCCGTACCCGGGTGGACCGCAGTATGGCGCGCAGCTGTACGCGCCCGACGGCACGCCTCTTTATCCGGGGCTTCCTCCGGCGCCGCCGCCAGGACAGCCCAGGGATCCCGCGCCGACTTTCGGCTCGGAACCTTTCACGCCGGCGTACCCGGCGCAGGTGCAACCCACGAATGGTCCGGTGCCTCCTGCGCCGCCTGGCGATGCGCCCAGTCCCTAAGTCTCCGTAGCGAATAGGAAAGGACAAACATGCGAAGCAGCTTGCGCGGCACATTGTGGCGTCTCGCGATTTACAGCACCGTCTGTTCGTTGTTCGTCTTTCTGGTGTTCGCGGTGTTCGGCCAGTTCCGCTTCGATCAGAACGAGGTGACCTATAACGCGACCTTTACCAATGTGTCGGGTCTCAAGGCCGGGAATTTCGTGCGGATCGCCGGCGTCGAAGTCGGTAAGGTGCAGCATATTTCGGTCAACGACGATGGCACGGTGCGTGTCGAGTTCGGGGCGCGCGACTCTGTGGTGCTGACCGAGGGCAGTCGTGCCGACATCCGTTATCAGGATCTGCTGGGCGCCCGGTACCTGTCCATTGGTGAGGGCGCTGGGGGAGTCGCTCGGCTCAAGCCCGGCGCTACGATTCCCCTGAGTCGCACTTCGCCGGCCCTCGATCTGGATGCGTTGGTCGGTGGCTTTCGTCCCTTGTTCCGGGCATTGTCGCCCGACCAGGTGAATGCGTTGACAGGTCAGCTCATCTCGGCGTTCCAGGGGCAGGGCGCGACGATCAATTCGTTCCTCGACCAAACCGCCGCACTGACAAGCAGTTTCGCCAATCGTGATCAACTAATCGGTTCAGTGATCAGCAATCTCAGTTCGGTCCTGGGCTCGCTGAGCGGCCAGAGCGGCCAATTCGCCGAAGCGGTCGATTCGTTGACCACATTGGTGGACGGGTTGGAAGCGCGCAAGCACGACATCGCCAATGGATTCGCGTACTCCAATGCCGCTGCCGGCACGATTGCCGACGTGTTGGCGAAGGCGAGGTCACCGTTGCAGAAGGTGGTGACCGAAACGGATCGGACATCGTCGATCGTCGTCGCCGACCACGATTTCGTCGACAACCTGCTCGAGACGCTGCCACAGGCGTACCAGATCCTCGGTCGGCAAGGACTCTACGGTGATTACTTCAGCTTCTACCTGTGTGACCTCGTGTTGAAGTTGAACGGCAAAGGCGGTCAGCCGGTCTACGTGAAAGTGGCCGGACAGAGCTCGGGGAGGTGTGCTCCGCGATGAAGCTCAAGTTCGACCTGGCGACGCCATTTTTCGATCGCAACCGACTGATGATCGGTACGGTCGGGATCTGCATCACCGTGGCACTCATGGTCGCGGCAGTGAACTACCAGAAGCTGCCGTTCTTCAATTCCGGCAGAACATATTCCGCGTATTTCGCGCAAGCCGGTGGACTAACCACCGACAGTAAGGTCCGGGTCTCCGGGCTTGAGGTGGGCAAAGTATCCGATGTCGAACTAGACGGTCCGCGGGTACTGGTTACGTTCACTGTTGACAAGAACATTCGGCTCGGCGATCGGGCCGAGGCGGCGATCAAGCTCTCCACCCTGCTGGGCAACAAAGTCCTCGAAGTGACTCCTCGTGGGAACGGTCAACTCGCGCAAACGATTCCGCTGGATCGGACTACGTCGCCGTACCAGCTTCCCGATGCGTTAGGCGATCTTTCCAGGACGATCAGCGGGCTTAACACAGACCAGCTGTCCAATTCGCTGAGCGTTTTGTCGGAGTCGTTCGCCAACACCGCACCACAACTGCGCGCGGCGGTCGCCGGTGTGGGTCGATTCTCGAAGAGCCTTGATGACCGGGATCAGCAGTTGCGCACACTCTTGGAGGATGCGAAGAAGGCGACGTCTGTACTTGCCGACCGCAGCACCAAGATCGTCGATCTCGTTGTGAAATCCAATGCGCTGCTTGCCGAACTCCGGGAGCAAGAGAATGCTCTTGACCAGATTTCTTACAACTTGTCGAGCCTGGCACAACAGGTGAAGGGCTTCATCGCCGAGAACCGCGAGCCGCTCAAACCGGCGTTGGACAAACTCAACGGGGTCTTGACGCTCGTCGACAACCGCAAGAAGGAGATACGGGAGTCGGTGGCTGGACTTGACCGCTACGCACTGTCGTTGGGGGAGTCGGTCGCGTCAGGCCCGTTCTTCAATGCCTACCTGGCCAACCTGCTGCCTGGACAGTTCATTCAGCCATTCATCGATGCGGCCTTCCATGACCTTGGTCTGGACCCGGCAACGTTGGCGCCAACCCAACTTGTTGACCCGCAGACGGGGCAGAAGGCGACGCCGCCACTGCCAGTACCGTTCCCGCGAACAGGTCAGGGCGGAGAGCCCCGAATGACTCTTCCTGACGCCATCACCGGAAACCCGGGTGACCAGCAGTGCGGTCCCCCCGGGATCCCTTTGCCCGGACCAGGCTGCTACCCGTACCGGCAGCCTCCGGCGGCACCCGCACCGGGTGGTCCGCCCCCGGGACCGCCCGCATTGGATTCGTCTGGTGCCCCAAGCGCCCATGTGCCCACCAGCCAAGTGGGTATACCCGCTCCGGGAGAGGTGAGCTCACCCTCGACAGCTCCATCGCCGACTGAAGGAGCAGGGCAATGAGGTCAAACAGGGCCAGGTTTGCTGTTGCCGGGGTGTTGGTTCTGGTGCTCGTTGCCGCCGCGGTGACGATCTCGCGCTCGCTTGGCAGTTTCAACCGGACGAACGTCGTTGCGTATTTTGCCAACAGCAATGGGATATACGCCGGCGACAACATCACGATCCTTGGCGTCCCTGTCGGCAAGATCGACAAGATCGAGCCTGAACCGACGCGGGTGAAGATTACGTTCTGGTTCAACGACAAGTACAAGGTGCCCGCCGATGCCAAAGCGGCGATCTTATCGCCGAACCTGGTTACAGCGCGTGCTATCGAGCTGACGCCGGCGTATACAGGCGGTGCGCAGATGAAGGATCACACCGTTATCGCGCAGGACCGCACAGCGGTGCCGGTCGAGTTCGATGACTTGCGGCAACAACTGGAAAAGCTGACTCAGACACTTCAGCCGACGCAGCCTGGCGGGGTCAGCGCTCTCGGTGCCTTCATCAACACTTCTGCAGATAACCTGCGCGGACAAGGTGCGGATATTCGGCAAACGGTCGTGCACCTGGCGCAGGCGGTCAGCGCGCTGGGTGACCGCAGTGACGATTTGTTCGGCACGCTGCAGAACCTGGCGGCCCTGGTGTCGGCGCTGAAGGACAGCACCGGGATCATGGCTGATCTGAACCGCAATTTCGCCCGGGTGACAGGTGTGCTGGCCGACGATCCGAACAAGGTCGGCAAGGCCATTCGTGATCTGAATGACGTAGCTGACGATGTGACGAAATTCGTTGCCAACAACCGGGAATCGCTCGGAACCACATCTGACAAGCTAGCGTCGATCTCTACTGCGGTGATGCAGAGCATGGACGACGTGAAGCAGGCATTGCACGTGGCGCCGACCGCGTTCCAGAACTTCATCAACATCTATCAACCTGCGCAGAATGCGTTGACCGGCGCGCTCGCGCTGACCAACTTTGCCAATCCGATCTCGTTCCTCTGTGGTGCCGTGCAGGCGGCATCACGATTGGGCGCAGAGCAATCAGCGAAGCTGTGCGTGCAATACCTGGCCCCGATCATCAAGAACCGGCAATACAATTTCCTCCCGTTCGGCGCCAATCCGATCGTCGGCATGGCGGCGCGACCCAACGAAATCACCTACAGTGAAGACTGGCTTCGACCCGATTACGTTCCCCCGCCGGGAAATAATGCAAAACCGGAAACCCCTGCGGTCGGTGCGCCGCCGCCATTACCGGCCGAAGCCGCCGCTGCTCCGGCCCAGACGAATCCCTCCGATGGCTTGACAGGGATGATGGCACCACAGGGTGGTACGCGATGAGGATCGCCAAGATTGGACTGCGGGCATCGTCGGTAGTCGCTTGTGTGCTCACTGTCGCGGCGTTGTCCGGATGCGGGGCGTTGCGCGATTTCCGGGGTGCCAACACGTACCCGCTACCAGGAACCAAGGGCGGCGGACCTGGATCCTTCGTGGTGCGTGCCGAGATGCCCGATGTCGAAAATTTACAACGAAATTCACGGGTCCGGGTCAACGACGTGACCATCGGCAACGTAACCGACATCGATCTGCAGGGATGGCACGCCATCGTGACCATGCAGCTTGACAGCGGTGTCAATCTGCCTGCGAACGCCACTGCGAAGCTCGGTCAGACGAGCCTGCTCGGCTCGGTGCACGTCGAGTTGGCACCTCCGAAAGATGTTGCGCCAGAGGGCAGGCTGCAGAACGGATCGGTCATCCCGCTGTCTTCTAGCGCGGCATATCCGTCGACGGAGAAGACCTTGACGGCGGTTTCGCTACTGCTCAACGGCGGCGGGCTGGGACAGATTCAGGACATCACGGCCGCGTTGAGCACAGCTTTCAGTGGCCGTGAACAGGACCTCCGGAATTTGATCGTCCAGTTGGATAAGTTCGTCGGCTACCTCAACGACCAGAAGGACGACATCATTGCGGCGACCCAGAGTTTGGACAATCTGGTCAAGCAGTTCGCCGACGAGAAACCGGTTCTGGACAAAGCGCTCAAGACGATCCCACGCGCGTTGACGGTGCTGAAGGATGAGCGCGAGCACCTGGCCGACGCAATTGACCAGGTGGGAAAGTTCGGCGCTCTTGCAGCCGACTCGCTGGGGCAGACCAAAGAGAACCTGGTCAAAGAGCTCAAGGACCTAGGGCCCGTTCTGCAATCGCTCGCCGACTCGGGACCCGGGCTCACCCGCTCGCTCGACTACTTCGCGACCTACCCGTGGCCGAAGAGCACGCTGTCGAAGTGGATGCGCGGCGACTACGCGAACTTGACGGGCGTTTTTGACCTCACGCTGAGCCGGCTGGACTCCGGGTTCTTTACCGGGACCCGGTGGGAAGGCAACCTGACCGAACTCGAGTTCCAGTGGGGTCGCACGATCGGCCAGCTGCCCAGCCCGTACACCGCCCGTAATCCACTGCTTGCTCCCTACCGTTTCGACCAGGGGCCCTAACATGCATCTGACCAGAACCATCAGGATTCAGCTGGCCGTGTTCACGCTGATATCTCTGATCTCCGTCGTGGTGATGTTCATTTACTACATGCAGATACCGACCGAATTCCTTGGTATGAACCGGTACACGGTCACCATGAAGCTGCCGGCGACAGGTGGTTTGTACAAGGGCGGCAACGTCACGTACAACGGCTTCGAAGTGGGTCGCGTCGATGATGTGCGCCTGACTCCCGACGGTGCTGAAGCAATACTCAAGCTCGACGATGCGACCAAGATCCCCGCTGATCTCAAAGCCGAGGTGCATAGTGTGTCGGCGATCGGCGAGCAGTATGTTCAGCTGCTGCCGCAGCGGGCGGACGGTCCGTCACTCAAAAACGGCGATGTGATTCCGGCGGCACGCACCTCGATACCGCCTGATCTCAACCGCCTTCTGGATGCGACCAACCGAGGCCTCGACGCGATCCCACGAGACAACCTGAAGACTGTTGTGGACGAGTCCTACACCGCGTTCGCGGGCTTGGGACCCGACCTCTCCAGGCTGGTCACCGGATCGACGAAACTGGCGCGGGATGCGCGCAAGACGCTCGACGCGCAGATGGCGCTGATCGATGGGGCAAAACCCGTACTGGACAGCCAGACGAATACGTCCGATTCGATTCAGGCCTGGGCGTCAAATCTGGCCAGCGTCACGGCTCAACTCCATGACAATGACTCAGCGGTGCGCGGCCTCATTCAGAAGGGTCCAGCCGCAGCCGGGGAGGTACGAGATCTGCTCGACCGGTTGGATACGAGTCTGCCGATCGCCCTGGCGAATCTGGCGAACGTCGCTCAGGTCGGAGTGACCTACCGCCCTGATCTCGAAGCGATCTTGGTGCTGTTGCCGCGCGGCGTGGAGATTTTCCAAGGCCCGCTGCTGCCAAACCGCTACGGCAAGCACAAGTCGCCGTTCCTCGACTTCAATCTCAACATCAACATTCCACGGCCATGCACGACGGGATATCTGCCGCCCCAGCAGATTCGTCCGCCGGCTTTCGAGGACTGGCCAGATCGGCCCAAGGATGACTTGTATTGTCGCGTTCCACAGGACTCCCCGTTCAATGTTCGCGGGGCACGGAACTACCCGTGTGAGACGCGACCGGGCAAACGTGCCCCGACCGTCAAGATGTGCGAGAGCGACGAAGAGTATCGTCCACTCAACGACGGCTGGAACTGGAAGGGTGATCCGAACGCGACCCTTTCCGGGCAGGACATTCCGCAGCCACAGCCAGTGCCGCCTGGCGTTCCTACGGTGACGCCACCACTACCACCGGTAGCAGTGGCCCAGTACGACCCAGCCACGGGTAAGTACGTCGGACCAGACGGACAAACCTATACACAGGAGAACTTGGCGAACACCGCCGACAAGGAGAAGAAATGGCAGGATCTGCTGGTCCACCCGACCCAGTAGACGACGCGGCGCCGGAGTCGTCGGTCGACGATCACGTGCGTGGTGAGAGCGAGGCAGTCGACTTTCCGGACGTCCTCGAGGACCCGGAAGAGGTCGGGAGCGAGGGCGAGGAAACCGAACCGGCGACAGTCAGCCAATCGATGTCCCCGCAGCGCCTCGCGACGGTGTTCGGTTCTGTGGCAGTGGTCGTGTTGGCGGGCATCGCCGGATGGGTGGGCTATCAGACCTACCAATCGCACCAGGCGCAACAGCAGCGCGAACTGTTCTTGCAAGTTGCGCGCCAGGGCGCACTGAACTTGACGACGATCGATTGGCAGCACGCCGACTCGGATGTTCAGCGGGTACTCGACTCGGCTACCGGCACCTTCCGGGAAGACTTTGCCGCGCGGTCGAAGCCATTTGTTGAGGTCGTCAAAAGAGCCAAATCACAGTCGGTCGGATCGATTACCGAAGCCGGCGTGGAATCCATCAACGGCGACGAGGCACAGGTGATGCTCGCGATGTCAGTCAAGACCACTATGGCGGATCAGCCAGAGTCACAGCCGAGGGCGTGGCGGATGCGCCTAACCGTTCAGAAAGTCGGCAGTGACGAAGCAAAAGTGTCCAATGTCGTGTTCGTGCCATGACAGCACTCGCAGAAGAACACGGCAATGGAAGGGAGCCAGTCACGATGCCCGTCGAACGCGATCATGAAGCTAGCGAACTGTCTGAGACCGACCCGAATAGCGCCGAGGCTGACAGTGTCGACGAGCCTGAAGGGATCACAGGTTCGGTAGAAGTCCCCGATGGAGGCGCCGATCCGGCGGCGGCGGCGACGTCGTCTGCGGGTGCCGCGACGCGGCGACGCGGTGTATTGCCATTTGTGGTACTTCCGCTCTTGGTGGTGTTGTTGACTGCCGGGATCGCGGTCATGAAATGGCAGGATTCGAAGGTACGGGTGTCAGAGTTGGCCGGGGCGGAGGCAGTTCAGGCTGCCAAGGACACTACGATCGCCCTGCTGTCCTACAAGGCTGAATCGGCAGAGAAGGATCTGGATGCAGCGGTGGGGCGGATGACCGGTTCGTTCCGGAACGACTACAAGGACCTGATCACAAAGGTCGTGATTCCGGGAGCCAAACAAAAGCACATCTCTGCGACAGCCACGGTGCCCGCCGCCGCGCCGGTTTTCGCGACCTCGGACAAGGCCGTCGTGTTGCTGTTCATCGACCAGACCACAACCATTGGCGCGGATCCGCCCAGCAACCTTCAGTCCACGGTTCGCGTGACCATGAACAAGGTCGGCGGACAGTGGCTGATGGCTGAATTCACTCCGGTCTAGCCGAAAGGCCGGTACCGCCTCGCGGTACCGGCCTTTCATTCGCGGTTTTGCCTACATCCGGTACGAGGTAGGCCCATAGTCCTCGCAGATCTTGAAAGGTGGCTGAAGGATGTTCGCGCAGCCCTGCCCCGTCATGATGTAGGTGGCCCCGGGTCGGTACTTGTAGTAGACCTGTGCGGGCTCGGATGTGTTGGTGCTGGCGCAATCGCCGGCCGAGCCCTCTCCTTGAATCGACAGACACACCGTTATGCCGCTGGGGTTGGCATGGAGCGTGCATGGCCCACGGCCGAGTTTGGCCGTCACCATCTGACTATCGGACACAGCGACGACTGAAGGAGCAAAAGGCACCCAGGTGCAACGTCCTGAATCTTCGGGTACCGCGACAGCACAGGTGGTCGCGGTTCCAGTGCCAAATACCAACGCAGACAATGTGAGTGCGCCGAACCAGCGAATCATCTCTTGGATCCTCTCATCATTGTTGGCGCGGGGAGGCCATACCCACCGGAAATTAGGGTGATGCTTGCTGGCGCAGGTACGTGGACGGCGACCCTCCGGTCCAGCGCCGGAAGGCGCGGCTGAACGCACTCGGCTCGGAGAACCCGAGTCGACAAGCCAACGCAGCAACGGTTTCGGTGCCGGACGACAGACCCTCAAGTGCGGCACATCGCAGCACATCGTCTCGTATGGCGGTCAGCGAGGTGTTTTCGTCGAGCAGTCGGCGGCGCAGTGTCTGGCGACTGATGCCCATACCCGACGCGATCTCGTCGGCGGTGCAAACGTGGTCGCCCAGGCACCGCTCGAACATGCCGCGGACGCGGTGGGCGTAGGTTGTGTAGAAGTCGAACTGGGATAGCAAGGCGGCCGCCGGGTCAGAAAGAAACTGCTCGATCTCGTCTTGGCGGCGGGCCAGGGGCGCAGACATGATGGCGCGCGGAAAAATGAGCGCTGCCTGAGGGGCCTCGAATCGAATGGTCGCGCCGAAGATTACGTCATAGTCGGTTTCGCCGAGTGGGCGGCGATGCGGCAGGTCAACCCGATCGAGTTGGATGCGGTGGCGAGTCACCCAATTCAGAACGCGGTGAGCGATGGCCAGGATCGCGCTGGTCACCACTGACACTTCATTGTCGAAACCGTCGAGGTCGAAGCGAACAGTGGTCTGTTCCGGAGTGGAAGACACCATCAAGATCGGTAGCCCGGCGAAAACCGGACCAAAGTCCTCCAAACGCGTGAGCGCTTCTTCGAGGGTCGGTGCACCCGATATCGCAAATGCCATCGCGCGCAGTGTGTTTCGTGACACTGGGTGCGAGCCGAGCCCCAGGAATTCGTCGTCGGTGTGACCGCGAAGTCTGCGAATCATCGCGGCTGCTTTCGCCTTCGTCAGCCCATGGCAGGGTTGATCCAACGAGCTCGCGACAATCCCCATCGCCGACGTCAGCGTACGGATATCCCAGCCGTGGCATATGGCTAGTCTGGCGAACTCGCGCACACGATGAGCTGGAACCGCGTATCGCGTGGGCTCTGCCGGCGCTGTGCCCGCCGATCTGGACAGCGGCAACTCGATGACATTGCTAGACGCGGCATCGCTGTGGAACCGCAGTCGGTCGTACCGCGTCACAGGAAGGGGGGCAGCGGGACCGTGAAGGGCAAGTCCGGGGTTACTCATAGCGAACGGTTTCGTTCCATCCGTACTCGGCTCGTGTGATCCCTGCGACGGAGTCACGGAACACTGGCAACCTTCCTGTTGGTTGGGCCTGCTTTGCTCGATACGTGCGGGCGGTGCACCTGACGCAGGGGAAAATGTAAGCTGCATCACGTCGTTCTGTCAATGAATAGCCATAGAATCCAGATTGTCTAGCTAAACTCTCCAGAAACCGCAGGTGGCGACGATCAAGCTGCAGGCGGGCGGAGCAGCTGTACACCACCGGATCGGCAGTCGAACACGCCCGACGATCAAAGGCCGTGGATCTCGCGTTTTTGCGGCAGTGTGGCGGTTGGCGTTCTGGCCAATCATGTTGCCCGCCTGCATCTCTGTGGGCAAGTGGTGTGCTTCACCGCACTTCGACGAGCTTCGGCGCGATCGCTACTTCGGTGCCGTGGCGGCTGCTAGTACGAGATCAACGAGGCCGTCGGTGTAGGCGTCGGCCTTCGCGGCGAGTTGCGGCATGTTGGCGGATGGCGTCGTCAGGCACTGCATCAGCAGGCCGCCGAACAGTGCATCGAGGATCAGTGTGATCGGGGCATCGGCCGGCAGTTCATTTCTGGCGATGGCGCGGCGGGCGATAGTTCGCACCGCAACCACATTCGCAGACATGAACTCTGCCCATCGGGGTGCGAGTTCGCCCACGAGTCGCGCTTCGGCAGACAATCGCAGCACAGCGTCACCAAAGTCGCCGGTCAGAAGGGAGAAGATAAATCGAGCGAGCACGATCAGGTCGCCCCGGACGGATCCGGTATCCACATCGTGGGGGAGGTCGATCCGTGCTTCGAGAGCATCGAGAAGGAGTGAAATGTTGTCGGACCAGCGCAGGTAGATCGATGATTTTCCGACCCGCGCTTCGCGCGCAACCGCGTCGATGCTGAAACCGGCCCAGCCGACCTGGCCGTAAAGGTGGCATGCCACGTCGCGGACCCGTTGCTCGAGCATCGGATCGCGCGGACGGCCGGCGCTGGGCTTTGGAGTCGCGTCCATCCTGTTCCTGGCTGAGTCGAGTCCGGTGTGACCAGCGATTCTATACAGGAGGATGCTGTGCCCCTGTTCTGCGGGCCGCGCTTTAGGCGCGTTTCCCGGTTGTCAAGGGTGCTGCGCTAGCCGCGACGATCATCTATATTAACTAGTTAAAAGATCAATGTGAGCCGCCGAGGGTTGCCGCGTCGACGCCCGGGTGCCGTCTGTTGGAACGAGGATTGTGCCGATGAGTGCAGTGCTGGAGCTGATTCTGATCAGACATGGTCGGCCCAATCGAGTGGAAGGTGTCAGCAGGCCCGACCCCGGCCTGGCGGACGCCGGGCTGGCGCAGGCGCAGGCCGTCGCAGATACATTGGCGGCGCTGCCCATTCGCGAGATCATCAGCAGCGGACTGGCCCGGGCGCGGCAAACGGCGCAGCCGACCGCGGACAAGCACGGTCTGACCGTCAACGTGGATGTCGACTTGGCCGAGCTTGATCTCGGTGCTGACTACTACATTCCCATTGAGGAGCTGCGAGACGACGATCCGCGCCTGCTGGAGTGGCGGGCGGCGTTGGTCGAGCCCGAAACGCAGCAGATCGTCAACATGTTCCGAAACCGGGTACTGGCGGCCGTCGAGCGGATAACCTACCGCATGGAGTCTGGTTTGGTTGCTGTCTTCTGCCATGGCGGCGTCATCGACACCTGTGTTGACAGAGCGACAGGGGGCTGGACCGCAAATCGCCGAGACCCCGACTACGGTTCGCTGACTCGCATCGAGCTGTCTGCTGGTGGACGGTGGAAACTACGCACGTACAACGAAATTCAACACGTGGCGGCGTTGCTACCGCACTGATTTCGGACCGGCGCGGCAGCGCCTGAACAATGGAGGTTGCATGTCGATTACCTTGTTTGGTTGCGGTCGTGCAGCGTCGGCGATGCTTGCTTTGGGTGTGATCGGGCTCGGAGCTGTGGTGATCTCGTCACCTCCCGCCCGAGCTGACAACAAACGCCTGAACGACAGCGTTGCCGCCAACGTTTACACGATTCAGAAGCAGGCGAACTGCCCGACCGAGCTCAGGATCAACCCGAAACTGCAACTCGCTGCGGAGTGGCATTCGAATGACGTGTTGAACGATCGGTCGTTGGACGGCGACATCGGATCGGACGGTTCGACGGTTGCCGATCGCGCCCGCAACGCCGGATACAACGGACAGGTCTCCGAGACCGTGGCCATCAACCCGGCTCTAGCGATCAGCAACCTCGAAATCCTCGATCAGTGGTACTACCGTCCGGACTATTTCGCGATCATGTCGAATTGCGCCAACACCGACATCGGCGTGTGGTCGGTGAATGCCATTGATCGGAGCGTCGTTGTCGCAGTCTATGGAAAGGGCGACTTCTCGCCCTAATCGATTGCAGCAGTCGGCTATTGGGCGTGGCCGGCTCGGGCCTCTTCTTCCCGCGTGAGTCCGGCCGCGAGAATCAGCTCCTCGTGCAGCTCAAACCAAACTGTATGGTACGAATCGACGATCGGTCGCGTCAGCCAAACAGTGTCTCCGGCCCGGACCTTTGCAAGGGCGGTTTCCAGCTTCTCCGAATAGCCGGCGAGCCGTGGAATCATCGTCACTACATCGGCGATGACCGGTGTGACCTGACGGTGAACGTCGTCGAGACGTGATAGCACGGCCGCATCGTATTTCTCGTCATCGTGGGTATTCGGCACGCCATCCTTGAGTTGCCAGTCGGACACCAATGCCTTGAACTCGGCGTTGACGTCCCGGAACTTGTCGTATATCGCGGAAATCGCTTCGGGATCAACGCTCTGCCGCTCAGCTTCGAGCAGTTCGCTGAGTCGGGTGCGGCCTTCAGGGGACAGGCGGATGGTCTTGCCCTCGATGAGGTGCCCAGACGCGACTGACGTGGTGACCGCCGCTTCGACGGTGTCAGAGCCCTCGCCAACGGTAGTGGCAATGTCGGCTGACGTGGTCCGCCCCTTCAGGCGGACGGCTTGCAGCACCTTGAGCTCGATCATCGATGGTCCTTTCGGTGGTCCGTTTGTGGTTGCCGGCCGGCCGGCGCGAAGCGCCGATCTCTCGACATTCTATATGTAGATTATATAGATACATAGCGGCTAGTATTTGGCTCGGACGACCGTGCAGCTGTCGAGGATGAAGGGGCATCTAGTGCACTTATTGCTGATCAGACACGCGCTCCCGTCGCGCAGCGAGCAAGGACACGGGTCGGACCCGCCCCTGTCGGAGCTCGGTGCGGTCATGGCCGGCCGGCTTCCCTCCGGGTTGCGACGGCATCGGATCACGCGCGTGGTCAGCAGCCCGCAACTACGGGCTCGGCAGACCGCTCAACCGATAGCCGATGAGTTTGGCGTCCCCCTGGAAGTCTTCGAGGGGCTGGCCGAATATGACTACGGGCTGTCCGAGTATGTGCCCGTGGAGCAGATGCGGGCCGAAAACCCGGAGGGACTGGCTCGGCTTCTTGACGGGGAACTGCCGGATGGTGTCGACGTTGGTGAGTTCACCGGGCGGGTCAAAGCCGCTGCTCGGCAACTGACCGATTCGGCACGCAGTCGCGATGTCGTCGCGGTGATAACCCACGGCGGCGTAATCAATGTGCTGATGCAGAAAGCACTGGAAACCCCGAAACTCTTTCCGTTCCGGCTGGACTACGCGTCCATCAGTGACCTGAGCATCTCGGCTCAGGGGCGCGAGGCAATCGTTATGGTCAACAACATCGAACACGTATGGGATCTTCTTCCACGCCTGCAAGGGAGGTAGCAATATCGTGTGTGCTTCAGCGGATGGTGCGACGCCGGCGAAAGCTGTTGTTTGATGCGTACTTTCATTGTGCCGGTGGTGGCCGTCATAGGATACGCGGTGGTCGCGCTTGGTTGTGCTTCGTCTGCGTCGGCAGCGCCGGGTGATGGGTCTTGCGGATTCAATCCGTTGTGTCTGTTGGTTCCAGCACTACCGAACCTCGATCACGACGTGGACTTGACTCAGGACCCACACGCATTGGACGGCATGTACGGACCCTCGGCTCCCGCGATCGGGCCGTCGACACCCGCGAACTGATGATCAGCCGGTATATCCGGCGGCTGAATTGCGCAACTGCCAGATGTCCGCGGGGCATAGTTCCTGCGCAGCTTGAGTGACGAGGTAAGAGGCCTGGTAATCGTCTGGCGTGTTGAAGTCGGTCTTGATGTCGGCGATCAGTTGCCGGTATGCAATGCCGGTGGCGATCTTGCTGCAGATTTGGTGTCCGTAGGACAGCGCGTTGTCGGCATTGGCGAAGTTGTAGCCTGGCCGAACCGTGACATTCACCAGGTACGCCACTTCGTCGGCGTGCGCAGGGGATGCGAAACCAAGTAGTGCTCCGGTCAGTGTGCACGCTGATGTCAGGCTGAGGCACACGGTCTTTCTGATTCGGGCCACCGATCAATGTTAGGGCAACGGGTGCACCCGGTCTATGCAGATGATCGAAGACGATGGCTACAGAGTGGTCGGGATACCCAGTGGGTCAGACACTTCAATCCGTATCGGGTGACCGGGCCGGCGGCCGTCCGCGAACCTGCCGGCTGCCGGCGCCGTACCCGCAACATCGCCTGGCTGGCGGCTGTGGACGAGGTGACCGAGTGCAAGCAAGAGTTTCTCGGACGGCACCCCCTTCGATGGATCAAATAGATAGTACAGATCCTATAGATAAACCACCGCTGGTGGGTTAGAATCGACGGCGCGGTGATATCTACCGCGACGGCGGTACTAGGGAGTTGCTTCAATGAATCCCAATCTGGATTACGACGCCAGCGATCAGATCGAACGCTGATGAAGATCGGAACCTTGCTACCAATCGGGGCTGGCTGCGGCATTCTGAATGTCGCAGCGGACGCTTCTGAGTCTTGGTCTCGGTCCACCGTCCTGCGGGCCGCACAGACCACGACGCTCGAGACGGGCGCATCCACTACGCACGGCGGCAGTCATGTGGGCCTTGGTCACGAGTGACGGCCGCTGGCTCGCAGAGATCGGCTCGGAAGAGGCCGCGCGCCGCACCGTCCACGCTCTCGGTACCACCCAATGGCGGGGACCGTTTTCGTGGGACGTGGTCGCCAAGGACGGGCGCCGTTTCGTCGCAGAGATCCGCCACTGCGTGGACGGGGCCAACCATGATTCTCGGAAGTCATCCACGTACGCCGGTCACCGGCGAGACCGTGGTGTCGCAGGCCGACCCTGGGCGGGGTGACGCCATCGGCGAATCTGTCGAGCTCCGAAACGGAGCGTACTGGCGTGATAGGCGCTGAGCCCTACGCGGGCACAGATCCGCGGATTGAACCTCCCACGCTAAAAGAATGCGGAAGGTGATCAACATGAGCGATCTGGTGAGGATCGACACACAGCCTCGTCAAGGCCTGATCAGCCGGTTCCGGGTCGGCGACGTCGTGCGAAATGGGGCTCACGTCGCCACCGTCACCGATGTTGGCACGGTTCTGATCGCGGTCCGGACGGCGATGGGTACAGATCGCATGGTCTGTCCGTGGGAGCTGGTGCCACTGCGGACGGCACAGGATGAAAGCGCCGTTGGCGCGCTCCGGTAGTGGAACGAACAGCGGGCGGCTGCGATGCAAAACCTGCAAGAAGTCGACTTGGCTTGGTGGCTGATTGAGGCTGCCAAGCCTCATTTGGACGTCCGGGAGCGCCAGCACGTATTCGTCAGCGTGGGAGCAGGAGACTCGTTCACATCGATCCGGATCGTCCTCAAACTGATTGCTGTCAAAGGGATTTCCATCAATCCGTGGCTGATCAACCTTTGCGCTACGTGGCTGCAGGCATACGTGCTTCACGAAGACTACATGCGCTTGAAATTGATCATTGACGGGTTGTGCGCTTCTGGTACTGACTTGCGACCGTCGCCGTGTCTCCGATGTAGCAACTCCGTGATGCATTCACGAACCGTGCCAATTTCGGCACCCGTGTACGACGTTCGCGCAGCCGTGACACGCGCTCGTTAGCAGTGTTTTCGCGAAAGCCTTAGTGGTCCGTATCGCAAGTCTGCTGGGACTCGCGCGGACCATTCCGAACCAGATGGACCGTGGTCTGTAGGAGGCATGAACATCATGAACCGCGCCCAGAGTGCTTCGGTGGCAGGAGATTTCCCGCCCTGTCGTTGGGGTTGCAGGTCTTGCGGCACAGTTCGCGGTACTTGGTCGCTGACCGGCCGGCGAGCTGACATGGGGCGGGCTCGCGGCGCTGGGGATCGGCGATGACGGGTCGACACCGTAAACGACGCACTTCGACGTCGAAGGCTACGGTAGCGCGGGTCGCGATCACCGGCATGGTCGTGGGTGGTAGCTGTTCTGGAGCGGCCGGGCATGCCGGAGCCGCTACCGACGGCGAATGGGATTTGTTGTCGCGCTGTGAGTCCGGAGGTAATTGGGCGATCAACACCGGCAACGGATATCAGGGTGGGTTGCAGTTCGCACCGTCGATGTGGACCGCTTATGGCGGTGGTCAGTACGCGCCGGAGGCGCAACAGGCGAGCAAGGAGCAACAGATCGCAGTCGCGGAGCGAGTCCTCGCGCAACAGGGCCGGGGCGCGTGGCCTGTGTGCGGTGTCGCATTGTCCGGTGTGACACCGGACAATGTCCAACCGGTAGCAGCCGTTCTTGCGGCCGTATCGGCACACGCTCGGGTGGTTGGCAAGGTCGTCGATGCCGCGGACCATGATGTCGCTGCGCCAACGCCGGACGCCGGGCCGGTAGACGCGCCACCAGTACCGAACCAGCACGAGCTTGCGGAATCACTGGAGCCGCCAGGCCCGCCTGAGGTGGCGGCGGCCGCTGTCATGGCACCGGATGTGCAAGGCGCCGTGGTGGATTCGCCGCCCGAACTGCAGACCCCGTCGCCTGATGCTGCGCCGGAGGTTCCGATCCCCGACGCTGTGCCGGCGCCCGATGCAGAGGCAGAGACCACGTTGGCTCCGGATGTCGTACTGCTACCAGCCGCCGATCCGCAGTCAGCCGACCCCGAACCGGAGCCGCCGGCGCAGTTGGTGCACGCGTCGGCCACGGAACTGACGGACGGCACCGGCACCGGCACCGAGGCCGCCCTCACGGCACTGATCCGCCGGTATACCGGTACGCCATACATCTGGGGTGGGGATTCCCCGGCGGGCACCGACTGCTCCGGGCTGGCGTCGTGGCTGGCAAATACCGCCACGGGGCGGCCGGTCTTCGGCGATCGATTCGATACCAGCACCGAGGAATCTTCTTTGCTGGCAAGGGGTTTCCGGTACGGAACCGCGGCGGGTGCTTTGGTCATCGGCTGGAACGATCACCACACTGCAATCACGTTGGCCGACGGGACACCGGTGGCCAGCGGCGAAGGCAGTGGGATTCACATCGGTGGTGGCGGTGCCTACCAGCCCCAGTTCACCCACCACATGTACCTGCCGATGACCTCGAGACCGAGCCAGTCGGCTTTGTCGGAAGCGTCTGCGATGGCCGATGAGGAGGTGACCGGCTAGGTCAACCGCCGAACGGTATTCGCGCATTCAGTTCGGGTTTGGTTCCGGAATTTCCTGTCTTCCCACAGAGTCGGTCAATGCGAAGGTCGGCTCGTGTCGGCTGCTGGCCTGGCTGTCATGCCACCCGCTGGGGGATGCGATATCGATTGCTCGTCGTATTGCCCGGTCGCGGAAGCCGATGCGTTCGATGAGCGTGCGGAAGAGGCCGGGCGCCTTCGCCGTCAGTGTGAGGGTTTTCGGGATGATGATCTGGTCGGCGCGGCGTTCGATGCCGCTGACGATGCCGGCGGTCACCGTCTGCATCGGCACCATCTTCCACAGGCCTTTATCGTTGCCGCCCCACAGTTCTCGGCCGGCGGGATCGGCGACGACGTCGTCCATCATGGGCGTACGGACGAAGGTGGGGTGCGCACTGCCGACACCGACACCCAGAGAACGGAGTTCGAGTCGAATGCTGTCGCACATGGCCCAGACGCCGGCTTTGCTAGCTGTGTACGACGCCTGCAAGGGGGAGTGTACGAACGCAGCCATCGAGGAAATCGCGAGGAGATATCCACGATGGGGCTGCACATGAGGCAGGGCAGCCCGGAAAGTGCGCCAGACCCCGGCAAGGTTGATGTCGATAACTTGTTCAAATGCGGAGGGGTCGAGGGTGGCCATCGGTGCCATCGTGTCGATGCCCGCGTTGGCGATCACGATGTCGAGACGTCCGAAATGCTCGGCAGCACCCATCATCGCTATTTCCAAGCTGGTGAGGTCGCGTACGTCCGCCCAGAATCCTCGCGCGACGGTACCACCGCCGAGTTGTTCGGCTTGGGCCTTGACGGCCTCAAGGTTGAGGTCGAGCAAGGCCAGGTTGGCGCCGCGTGCGCGCAGCGCATCGGCAAGGGCTGAGCCGAGGCCGCCGGTGGAACCGGTGATCACGACGGTGCGCCCAGTGAGGTTGTAGCGGGACACGGTGTTCTCCTGATGCGGTGATTACGGGGCGACGGGTACGCGGTGGCGCAAGAAAGCGATCTGGTCTGCAACGACGCGCTCGAATGCCTCGCCGGTGTATATGTCGAAATGACCCTCGGGATATACCCGCACGACTCCCCGCGGTGCGGTGCGGGCATGGCGCAGAGTCGCCTTGGCGGGGGCGACGCTGTCGGTCTCGCAAACACAGAACAGGATCGGGCAGCGCACCTGCGCAGCGAGCCGCCCTGGACGATGCAATGGAATTCGCAACCCCACCCGTGCCGCAACCTCGTTGCGGTGGGGCGCCCCGTCGGGGACGAGGCCGAGATATCCGGGGACCGCGTCGGGGGCCGTCATCAGTGCCGCGGATTTTGGCGGGCCGGCCAAGGGCAACATGACCGGTGGCCGTCCGAACAGGCCGCCGACCGTGTCGGCGACCGCGCGGGTGGTGACCTTGACCGAAGTCCACGGGTTCATCGCGAGGAGGGAGGCGATTCCGTCGGTAAACGGACACTGCGCGATGACGGCGGCAATGCCGGGCTCGCGAGCTGCCGTAACGATCACATGCCCGCCGCCGAAAGAAGTGCCCCACAGCACAATCCGGCTCGAGTCCACATCTGTGCGCTGTCGCGCGAACGTGATGGCGGCCGACCAGTCGGCCAGTTGTCGATCGATGTCGAGCAGTTGCCGGGGCTGGCCGTCGCTGGCGCCGAAATGGCGATAGTCGAACACCAGGCAGGCGTAGCCGGCGGCAGCGAATCGCTCGGCGTACGCATCCAGGCGCATCTCTCGGATGCCGCCCAGTCCGTGGGCCATGACGATCACCGGCGGCGGCTCTGCGCTGTCAGGAACGTACAGCCACGCGCGGCAGGTCGCATCACCGGAATGGAATTCGACGTCGATGTGCCGAGTCATCGGTAGCTCCTCATGGCGAGCGCCGTGCTGTAGTGGGTGGGCAGACATTGGAAAGCTCCTTCTGGATCGAGAGCCTATGTGTGGGGTTGGCCTCGAAAACCGCTACTAGTGATGTTCGTCGCTCGAGCGTGGCTCGCCAAGAGGCGCTTGCACACGAAATAGTTCTGCGATTGGGCGCTCGCCCAACGCGGCTCTGGGCTGACTGGTATGACGTGGCAGAGACCTTCGCCCCGCATATGCAGAGTTGATGCGGACCGGCGCGCAGCAAATACTCACTGCGGAGGTTCTTGAGTCGCTTCTCGCCGAGATCGATGAAGCGTCGCTTGCGGAACAATGGAACGCTCCGCGGGCCGCGAAGGTTCTCTCAACACATCGCAATAGGGTGTTGGCGCGCGTTGCTCGCGCTGAACGTTTGCGCCCGAAACCGCTTAGCCGTCAAAGATTTGAAGTCGCAGTTGCGCTCGAACTTGCCTCGTGGAGCGACTTGAGCGGTAGGTGATGAGCTGTGTATCTCGGTCTCGTCAGTGGATGTAGCTGCCACCGAAGATGTCGACGGTGGTGCCGGTCCGGTGGCTCGTCGGTGGGGCGTTCCGGTTGCTTCGGTAGCGGACTACCGGGCCGCCCCTCCATGCCGGTCGGCTGGGCATGGGGAAGTTCGTCGACTGCGGGCTTCAGCGCGGACGGGTCGGTCGTTGAAACTCGTGTGAAAGCTGTTGTAGCTCAGCAAACACCGGCGGTCCGGGCTCTCAAGTGTTCTCGATGTAACCGCACGGGGAGCGGCCGCGGCGTGGAGGTCGCCGTCCACTTCGGTGTCCGAGTTGTGTGGTGATGGCTGGCTTGATAAGCGCAACTTTGCCCTTAGGTCTGGCGCCCATCGAGCACATCCATCTCGTCGGGTATCGCCGTCGGCCATCAGGTCCTCGCGCAGGCACCCTTTCGGTATAGGATTTGACTTGACTACGTCTTTTCGATGAGGAGTTACGGTGCCCGACAAAGAGACATCCCTGCGGGTTCCGTCAGTCGAGCGCGAGAAGCTGGACGAAGACGACCACGATCTGCTCACTTTTACCGAGGCCGGTGAGCGGCTACGTATCGAGATCTCCGAGGCGCGGGCTCTTGTTGAGAAGTTGGAGGCGTCGGGAGACTCGGCGGCGCTCGGCGGTGCGCGAGCGCGACTGGATGCCCTGCGCGAGGCTGCCGGCCGAAATGCGGCTCAGCCCATCAACGATGCCAACTTCGAGAAGTTCTTCGG